>Ga0185299_10002282_pt1 | contig 30450 bp, 25 predicted proteins | sample PaiPotPPA55metaG_FD_128002 | JGI IMG/M metagenome (GOLD analysis project Ga0185299, IMG submission 128002) | Iron sulfur acid spring bacterial and archeal communities from Banff, Canada, to study Microbial Dark Matter (Phase II) - Paint Pots PPA... ...
AAGAAACTGGCTCAGGGGAGGTGCTCCTCATGCGCCCGCCGTGATCTATCTCTCACACCGGCCGCGCGGATGGGCCGGGTCGCGTGCCGCCCGACCGCGTTCCCTCTTGACCGTCCCCATACAAGGGCGACGCATGCGTCGCCCTGCATCTACCATCGCGGTTGTCGAAGGGGGCGAGGCATGAGGGGCACCCCAAAAAATGCCTTGCATTTTTTGGGGACCCCGACTCGCCCCTACGAGCAGAGAGCACCTTCTTAGGGGCGACGCAGGCGTCGCCCACGTCAGCTCTGCTTTGCGCTCATTGGGCCGAGCAGAGTGTGCTCGATCTCCTGCTGAATGCGCTCCAGCCAATTCTCGGCGCCGGTCGCCCGTGCGCGAAAATGCTCGATGTCGCGTTGGAGCTGGCCGATTCGCTCCTCCGCCGCTTGCAGCTGCTGGGTGAGGTCGTGCACGAGCTCCATGACCCGGCCGGTGCTCTCGTCCGACGTTCGCGCGGCCTCGTGCAGCATGCCGAGCAAGGCTTCCCCCGCCTGGTCCGTGGGATGCTTGTTGCCGCGGGGATTGCGCTTGGGCGCGAACTTGCGCACCTGCTCCGGCGCATCGAGATTTTGATCAGTCATGACCGCCCCCGAGCTCGCCCGCAAGCCATAAGGCTAGCAATCCGAGCGACAGGACCGCAACCTGCCCGACGGTCAAGGCCAGCAGCACCAGGAATGTAGAAAAATTCATCTCGCCCCCGCACGTTGTCTTTGCGCGACAGGGGAGCAGGAAAATCGTCCCGCACTTTGACTAAAACTAAAAAACTCCGGGTTGTTGCAAAAAGCTCACAGTCACGCGCTTGCTGCATTACAATACCGACTCGAACTGATTCGTTTTGCGAGGTGCGGCTCATGGGCGTTGCTGTACTCAAGAAGAAGGTGAAAATGTTCCAGGCAACGATGCTGGTGACGCGCCTGGAGGAGTGGTGCGTCGAAGCAGCGTCGGCGGAGGAAGCCCGCAAGCTGCTGGCGAGCGGCAACGGCCACCGCTGTCACATCGGCGACTGCCTGCAGGTCGAGGTCGAGCATATCGACGCGGAGGCTTGAGCCGGGCTTTCCCTTGCTGCGGTACAGTCACGTAGGGGCGGGTTTCGGTACTGCGTTACAAACTACGCTGTCATTCCGGGGCGTCGGCAAGTCGGTTTCACCGACTTGCCGACGAGCCCGGAAACCATAACCCCAGCCGGCAGTTGCTCGCTCGCCGTTCGCAACCGGACGGTCTGTGGTTATGGATTCCGGGCTCCGCTCGCTACGCTCGCGGCCCCGGAATGACAGAATGCGTATTTTTGATCGCGTGGAGCACACCTATCTCGACAAGCTCAATTGCGACCAGCGTCGCGCGGTCGAATACGGGATCGACAATGCGATCCGCTCGGCCGGCGCGCCGCTCCTGGTGATTGCAGGCGCGGGCTCGGGCAAGACCAGCACGCTCGCGCACCGGGTCGCGCACCTCGTGGTCCACGGCGCCGATCCCGGGCGAATTCTCCTTCTCAGCTTCACGCGCCGCGCGGCGGTCGAGATGATCCGCCGCGTCGACCGCATCGTTGCGAGCGCCGCCGGAGCAAGGACCGGCGGGAATGCTGCCGCCTTCGCCTGGGCGGGGACGTTCCACGGCATCGGCGCGCGACTGCTGCGCGAATACGCGGACGCGATCGGACTCAATCCTTCCTTCACGATTCACGACCGCGAAGACTCGGCCGATCTGATGAACCTGGTGCGCCATGAGCTGGGGCTCTCGCAGCTCCAACGCCGCTTTCCGGCCAAGGCGACTTGCGTTGCGATCTATTCGCGCACGGTCAATGCCGGGATTCCGCTCGCCGCGGTCCTGACAAAGGCATTCCCCTGGTGCAGCGAATGGGAAAGCGAGCTGCGTCGACTGTTTGATGCCTATGTGCAGGCAAAGCACAAGCAGAATGTCCTGGACTACGACGACCTGCTGCTGTTCTGGGCCGAGATGCTGGCTGAGCCGCAGCTCAGCGCCGAGCTTGCCGACCGGTTCGACCATGTTCTGGTGGACGAATATCAGGACACAAATCCGATCCAGGCCAGGATTCTGCTTGCGCTCAAACCGCACGGCCATGGGCTCACCGTGGTCGGTGACGACGCCCAGTCGATCTACTCGTTCCGTGCCGCGACGGTGAGAAACATCCTGGATTTTCCCGGCCTGTTCACCCCGCCGGCGGGGATTGTAACGCTGGCACAGAACTACCGCTCGACCCAGCCCATCCTCGCCGCCGCAAATGCCGTGATTGCGCTCGCGACCGAGAAGTTTACAAAGAACCTCTGGTCGGAAAGAAAAGGAGGCGGACGACCCGTTCTCGCGTCGGTGGAGGACGAAGGCGCGCAGGCCTGTTACGTAGTGGAGCGCGTGCTGGAGAACCGGGAGACCGGCATCATGCTGAAGGCGCAAGCGGTCCTGTTCCGCGCGTCGCACCACAGCGCTCCGCTCGAGCTCGAGCTCACGCGCTGCAAGATCCCGTTCGTGAAATTCGGCGGCCTCAAGTTCCTGGAATCCGCCCACGTCAAAGACCTGCTCGCTTGCCTGCGGCTCGTCGAAAACCCGCGCGATCGGATGGCGGGCTTTCGCGTGATCAATCTCATTCCGGGACTGGGTCCGAGCACGGCCGGCCGCATCCTGGACGGCATGAACGCCGTTGCCTCCACCGCCGCACCCCCGGACCTGGTCAATGTCGCCGTCCCTGCACGCGCCGCGCCGGAGTGGCGCGGCTTGGCTGCGCTGCTGCACGAGCTTTGGGCCAAGGAGCTGGAATGGCCGCTGGATCTCGAGCGCGTGCGGATGTGGTACGAGCCCCACCTGCGGCGCATCCACGAGGACGATGCGGACGTTCGCGCCGCCGACCTGGCGCAGCTTGCAGCCATGGCCGCAGGGTATCCGTCGCGGGAGCGCTTCCTCACCGAGCTCACCCTCGATCCCCCGGATGCGACCAGCGATCTCGCCGGCGCGCCCTATCTCGACGAGGACTACCTGATCCTCTCGACCGTTCATTCCGCCAAGGGGCAGGAGTGGAGGGCGGTGTTCCTGCTCAACGCGGTCGACGGGTGCATTCCGTCGGACCTGGCTGCGGGGAGCACGGAGGAGATCGAGGAGGAGCGCCGGCTGCTTTACGTCGCGATGACCAGAGCAAAGGACCAGCTCGACATCATTGTCCCCCATCGCTTCTATGCGCACCACCAGCCCGCGACGGGCGACCGCCACATGTATGCGACCCGGAGCCGCTTCATCCCGGATGCGCTGCTGGCATTGTTCGAACGACGGTGGTGGCGCGCCGATACCGGCATCTCGGCGGCCCAGCCGCCGCGATCGCCTGCGCGTCACGACATCGCCGGCCGGCTGCGCGCGCGCTGGCGCTGAAGGGGCCGGGCGTCATCCGCGCGTGCTTGCGCCGCAAGTAGCGAAATGTCAGGTACCGTCAGCGTGGGGGGAGCCCGCCACGCTCGTGCCTCGCGCCGTCATCCTTGAGGCGCGAGCGAGCATTGGCGAGCGAGCCTCGAACGATCGGGCGCGAGGAGACCGCATGGGTGCATTGGAGGACAAGCTTGCGCGGATGGGCTACACGCTCCCGCCGCCGTTCCAGTTTCCCAATCCGAACCGAACCGGCTGCGTGGTGGTGGGAACGATCGTGTTCGTCTCCGGCCACGGACGCGACCTCCCCTCGCTGCCGAACGTCAAGCACAAAGGCAAGGTCGGGCGGGATCTCACGATCGAGGAGGGATACGCGACCGCGCGCGCCGTGGCGCTGTCCATGCTTGCCAGCCTCAAGCAGCAGCTCGGCGAGCTCGATCGGATCAAGCGGATCGTGCGCTTGCTCGGCATGGTCAACGCCGCGCCCGGGTTCGATCGCATGCCGGAGGTGATCGACGGGGCATCGGATCTGTTCTTTGAGCTGCTCGGCGCGCAGAGCGGCCAGCATGCGCGCTCCGCAGTCGGCCTCGCCGAGCTGCCGCACGGCATTGCGGTGGAGATCAACGGCGAATTTGAGCTTAAACCAGGAGGTATCTCATGACGGCTCGTCTGCGACACATCGCGCTTTCGGTTCCGGATCCGGAGCAAGCGGCAGTCTTCTTCGAGCAGGCGTTCGGGATGAAGCGGGCGGGAAAGGCGGGGCTCGGTCTTTACATGAGCGACGGCACGGTCAACGTCGCGCTGCTCAAGTTTCCCGGCGACGTGCCGGGGATGCCGCCGGGCAAGCCCTATCATGGGATCATCCATTTCGGCATGTGGGTCGACGACCTCGAGGAGGCTGCCAAGCGGGTCGAGCAGGCGGGCGGCAGCTATTTGATGGGACGCGAGGATCACAACCCCGATACGTTCTACGAAGTGAAGTACCAGGACCCCAATGGGATCGTGTTTGACCTCACCCATTCCGGCTGGCGCGGCGCCGTGAAGGAAGTGGAGCCCGCGCCGGAAAAGGTCCCGGCCTAACCCACTGGCGTCATTCCGGGGACCGAGCGTAGCGAGGGAGCCCGGAATCCATAACCACCGGCGGTGCATGAATCGCGCGGGCTGTGGTTATGGATTCCGGGCTCGCCCCAAGTCGGCGGTAGCCGACTTGGGGCGCCCCGGAATGACGCCGGGCCACCAAAACCAGAATGACAACGAGCAAAATCATCATTGCCGGAGGCGGACCCGTTGGGCTCATCGTGGGGCTGGTGCTCGGCCGCGCCGGCGTTCCCGTCACCCTGTTCGACAAGGGCGACATCCTGCATCAGCAGCCGCGCGCCGCCACCATCCATCCCGCTTCGCTCGACATCCTGGACGACCTCGGGGTCTATAGAGAGATCGAGCCGCTCGGGCTCGTGTGCCCGATCGTGAACTATTACGACCGGCACGAGCTGCTCGCCTCGTTCGACCATGCGATCCTCGCCGGGGAGACCCGCCATCCCTGGGTGCTGCAATGCGAGCAGGACAAGGTCTCGCGCGTGCTGTTTGCGATGTCGCAGGGCATCTCCGGCCTCGACATCCAGACCGAGACCGAGGTGGTGAGCTGCTCGCAATCCGAGGACGCGGTTGAGGTGGAGGTGCAGCGCGCCGACGGCACGCGCGAGCGCTTGGGCGGCCGTTATCTGATCGGCGCCGACGGCGCGCGCAGCACGGTGCGCGCACAGGCCGGCATTGCGTTCGAGGGCTTCACCTATCCCGAGCGCTTCATGATTATCGGCAGCACCTACGACTTCTCCCAGGCGGGCTATGCCCTTCGCAACTACATCTCCGATCCGGTTGAATGGTACAATCTGTTCAAGATCTCATGGAAAGGACCGCCCGGGGTCTATCGGCTGGTGGTGCCGGTGAGCATGGAGGAGGCGCTGGACGAGGATCGCATCCTGGATACATGCCAGCGCAAGTTCCAGAGATTCCATCCCAGCCGGCAGCCGTATGAGATCGTCCTCTACGACTCCTATGTCGTCCACCAGCGGGTGGCCGCCACCTTCCGCAAGGACCGCATCATCCTCGTGGGGGATGCCGCCCATCTCAACAGCCCGATCGGCGCCATGGGCATGAACAGCGGCTTTCATGATGCGGTCAACCTCGCCGGCAATCTTCTGCGCGTGCTCAACGGCGAGGAGGATGACGGCGCGCTCGACCGCTATGTGCGCCAGCGCCGGCATGTGGCGGTGGAGCACGTGCAGACCGCGACCATCGCCAACAAGAAGAATATGGAGCAGAGCGATCCGGAGACCCGGCGCAAATATCGCGAGGAGATGCAGCGCGCCGGCGAGGATCCCGTGCTGGCCAAGAAGCTCCTCATGCGCACCTCTCTGATCGACTGCCTGCGCGACGCCGATCGGATTGGGTAGGGGCGGACTTTCCGGAACATTTTCGCACCAGAGACTTTTCGCGGGAAACCATGCTCCAGCCGGTGCGGCAGATCGGCCTCACCGGTTCTGGCTCCAGCACGATCGATCCGCGCGCGAGTGCATAGACGCGATCGGCGAGCGCCAGCGCTTTCTCGATCAACTGCTCGACCAGCAGCACCGCGGTCCCGGCCTCGCGCAGCCGCCGCACCACCATAAGCACGCGATTTGCTGTATGCGCACCTGTTCGGTTTTCGAGAGTGATAGTCCGTAATGCTCCAGAGTCTATTGGCTCAAAGCTGGCGGACTTTCGCCTAGGGCATGAACTCAGACCCCTAAACAGACACGAGAGCAGCCCACAGTCGAGCTGATCAACCCAACATCAGAGTGTCAGGCAAATCACCGTCTGGGAGTTCGAAGGCCAAGCGCAGCGGATTAGCGTCGGCACGTGCCGTTCAACCAACCAGCTGAACCTCTGCGCGTTAAGAGCAGATGGTGATGCTCCGAGGGTTCGATTTTTATTGATCGATTTTCACCACGGATGTAGCGTCGCGTAGTGCGAGCTAACTGGATGGAGTGGACAATGATCCGGCGCCCTGGCGACAAGACACCGGAGACTCCCGGAGGTCACGCTGCCGAGCGACTTCGGATGTTCGAGCAGGCCCGCCGGCCCGACATCTCGCGCGATCCCTTGAAAATGAAGCAGACCAAGAGGAAGCCGCGTTCGCGGAAGGTGGAGCGCAGCCATGAGAAGCAAACGCGACCAGAGGATTGATAGGCAAGTCAAGCAGAAGCGTCCTTCTCCGGCAGGCGGAAAGGCTCTGCGCCGCCTTTTCGCCTATCTCGGCGAGCGCAACCCCGCCCTCAACAATGAGATGATCACAACGCTGGTCATTCCCAAGGCGACGATTCCGAAATTTGTCTTCCCGAAACGCACAAGTGAGGCGAAGGCCGCGCGTTTGCTTGCCGCTCCGGCAAGAAAACGCCGGGCGGTTTCGCCCGCGGCGAAATCCTTCGGGGCAGCGCTGTCAAAAGCGGCTACCGTGCTCGCGCGAACGACGCGACCGATAAGGCCGCGACGCCGCGCAGGAGTCCGTGCGGCAGCCCGTGCGGCCGCACCTGCGGCTGCGCCAATGTGGCAGTCCATCGGTCCGAGCCAGATTCCGGACGGCCAGACATACGGCAGCAATCGGGTCGATGTGATCGGACGAGTAGCAAGCATCGCAGTCGATCCGAGTGACACCAGGCATCTTCTCCTCGGATCTGCTGGCGGCGGCATTTGGGAAAGTAAGGATGCGGGAGCGAACTGGCTTCCCCGCACCGACAACATGCCTTCTCTCGCCATCGGCGCCGTGGCATTCGATCCGAGCAAGCCAAAGAAGGTTTATGCGGGAACTGGCGAGGGGAATTTTTACGCTCAGCTTGGCGCCGGCGTCTACGGGTCAACCGATGGAGGCACGACCTGGACGGTATTGGCGTCCGTGCCGTTTCTCGGTGTTGGTTTCTACGATCTCGTCGTGGACCCAAAGACTCCGTCTGTTCTCTACGTGGCGACAACCAACGGCTTTTACAAGTCGACGAACAGCGGCATCACCTGGAGTCAGAAGCGCGCCGGCAGATGCTGGAAGATCAGCGTGCATCCGGACGGCGGGACAATCGAACTGCTGGCCAGCTTTGAGGATGGGCTGTTCGCATCCACCAATGGTGGCAACGCGTTCGCGCCTGTGACGCTCCCATCGAGGCCTGCGGCTCCTTGGACGCGACTGGCGGTCGATCGGGTCGCGGCAGCACCGGATATCGCCTATGCCTTCGGGGCCGCGGCCGGTGCGGCCCATCTCTGGCGGCGCGATGGCACGGCATGGAGCAAGATAACAAGCGTGCCCTCGTCGCTGAGCGTTAATCAGGCCTGGTACGACTGGTACGTTGCGGTTAACCCAGACAACAAGAACCAGGTCTACATCGGAGCAATCGATACGCTGCGAGGCGACCTTTCAGGCTCGACTTGGCGATGGACCAACATCACCACGCAGAGCGCAAACAGCATACATCCGGATCAGCACTGCCTTACGTTCGTGCCTGGAAACTCCAGGACCATCTATGCCGGAAACGACGGCGGCATCTACCGGTCAAGCAACAACGGCAGCACGTGGACCGAACTCAACAAGGGGCTCGCGATCACTGAAATCGAGTATATGGCGAGCGATCCCAACACCTCGAAATGGCTCATAGCCGGAACGCAAGACAATGGGACTGTCCGCTTCACCGGCGCAACCAAATGGGACCACATCGCCGACGGCGATGGCGGCCACTGTGGAGTCGACCAGCAAAGCCCGAATATCGTCTTTCATTCGTTCTACAACGTCACGCTGGAGCGCTCCAACAATAAAGGCGATACCTGGACGTGGCTCGCTCCTCCGAACGTCGCATCGCTGTTCTATCCTCCCATCGACGTGGCCGGCCTGACGGTCGGGATAGCCGGCGTCTCGCTCGTGGTCACGCGCAATGGCGCTGCCCCATGGGCCACCGTCCCTCTCGGGCTCTCCGCCAACGAGGTCTCGACTGCGATGCGCGCGATTGATGCCAACGCGCTCCTGATTGGCACCAATTTCGGCCGCATGTTGAAAATGACATGGACGGGCGCCGCCTGGAACAAGGCCGTGCTTGCGTCCCCGGTGGCAAAATATATCAGCTGCATCGCCGTCGATCCGTCGAACCCGCAGCGGTTCTGGACGACGAGCTCGCAGGTGACTGGAGCTGGCGGTCGGGTTTACCGCTCGGACAATGGCGGCACGTCCTGGGTGAATTGCACCGCCGGGCTGCCCAATATTCCGATCAATTCGGTCGTCGTCGACCCCGCGAACTTCAAGCGCGTGTGGATCGCAGCCGACGTCGGTGTCTACCAGACGCTTGATCTCGGCCGTACTTGGCTGGCGTTCTCGAACGGGTTGCCCAACGCCATTGCGGCCGACCTCTTGTTGCACAAGCAGGATCGGCGCCTGATCTGCGGCACGCGCAATCGCGGCGCCTGGGTCGTGGACGTGCCCTGAACGCGAAGAAAGAGAGAAACGTCATGGACTTCAAGCCGTGTTCCGAGTTGTCGAGCGCCTGCTTTCGACTATCTACGCTTCGGCGGTTCAGGCGGATGCTGCTCAAGCAGAGGCAGCCTTCAGAATCGTTTCCACAGACCCGCCCTACTATGATAATATCGGCTATGCCGATTTATCAGATTTCTTTTACGTCTGGCTTCGTCGATCAATCCGGTCGGTTTTTCCTGATCTGTTCGTGACGCTCGCTGTGCCGAAGGCAGAAGAGCTAGTCGCAACGCCTTATCGGCACGGAAGCAAGAAAGCGGCGGAGAAATTCTTCCTCGATGGCATGACAGAAGCCATGCACCGGTTAGCCGAGCAAAGCCATCCTATATTTCCAGTGACGATCTACTACGCGTTCAAGCAATCAGAGAACGAAAGCACCGAGGGTACCGTCAGCACTGGATGGGAGACTTTCCTCGATGCCGTCATCCGGGCTGGGCTCGGGATCAGCGGCACGTGGCCAATGCGCACCGAACTCAGCAATCGCATGATTGGCTCCGGCACGAACGCCCTCGCTTCTTCGATCGTCCTCGTCTGCCGCCGGCGTGATGCAGACGCGCTAACCGCTACTCGGCGCGAGTTTGTCAACACACTCAAGAACGAGCTCCCAGCTGCTCTTGTTCACCTTCAAAAGAGCAACATCGCACCGGTCGATCTTGCGCAGGCTGCGATCGGCCCAGGCATGGCGGTCTACACCCGTTACGCCCAAGTAATGGATGCAGCCGGCAATCCGCTGTCGGTGCGCGAGGCGCTTGCCCTCATCAATCAGACACTCGACGAGGTGCTGGCGGAGCAGGAAGGCGATTTCGACGCGGACACGCGCTGGGCGGTTGCCTGGTTCGAGCAGCTAGGGTTCGCCGAAGGCGAGTACGGTGTAGCGGAGACGCTCTCCAAGGCCAAGAACACCAGTATCGCTGGGATGGTCGAGGCGGAAATCCTATCGTCGAAGCGCGGCAAGGTGCGCCTCCTCAAACCATTAGAACTACCAGAGGACTGGCATCCAGCCGAAGACCCGCGCCTCCCTGCGTGGGAGATGGTGCACCAGTTGATCCGCGCGCTGGAAGCGGGTGGTGAAAGCGCCGCCGCGTCGCTCATAGCGAAGCTCGGCAGCAAGACGGAGATCGCCCGCGAATTGGCCTATCGGCTCTACACCATCGCCGAGCGCAAAAAGCGTGCGGGTGAGGCGCTCTCCTACAACGGCCTGGTCCAGAGCTGGCCCGAGATTTCACGCCTCGCGCGCGCCGAGGCTGTGCCGGCCGAACCGGCGCAAGCTGCACTGCTGTGAGGAAGCGCCGATGCCCGATCCGTTGTTCACAGATCCCGAAGCGCTGAGCGCCGTCTGTCGGCGTCACCACATCCGCCGCCTGTCGCTGTTTGGATCGGTGCTGAACGGCACCAGTCAGAGCGACAGCGACGTGGACCTTCTGGTCGAGTTCGAGCCTGACGCCAAGCCAACCCTGCTCACGATGGCCGAGATCGAGTTGGAACTGTCGCCCCTGCTGCGAGGACGAAAAGTGGACCTGCGCACCGCGCGGGATTTGAGCCGCTATTTCCGCGACGAGGTCGTGCGGACGGCACAGGTGCAATATGAAGCCGGATGATCGTGCCCGCCTCCACCACATTGTCGATGCCCTGAATTCCACAATCCGTTTCACCGTGGGCCGTCGCCGCGGCGACTTGGACAAGGATGAGATGCTGGCGTTCGCCCTGGTTCATGCTCTCCAGATCGTCGGCGAGGCAACCAGCAAGATCAGCATCGAGACGCGCGAGAAGTATCCGAAGATTCCATGGGCCACCATCATCGGCATGCGGAATCGCCTGGTTCACGCCTATTTCGACATAGATCTCGACCTTGTCTGGAGCACCGCGACGGAAGCGGCTCCCGTCCTGCTCGCGCAAGTTGAACCACTCCTCGATCTGGATTGAACCATGGCGATCAGCAGCCACGAGCCTCAATAAGGTACTGGCCCTTCTCAGCGAGGGACGGTCCCTGTTCGTCGCGCGCGAGGCCTGCACGCCCCATGCACCACTGCACGCACGTTGAAGTTTACAAGCCAGGGGTTCGAAACCGAGTGAGAACATCGGTCACCCATCCCTTACAGATCGCTGCCGTTTCGGCCGGCTCCGGATTTGGACGGATAGGACTTACATTATGTCCGGGGAAGTATGAGCCGAACGCAATGAGTGGGTCGTGGGATCGCGATCTTGCCGCTGATCTCGATGCCATTCGCGATTGGGGAGCAGTTGCGGTTGTCACGTTGTTGGAGCCTCAGGAGCTTACCCTTCTAAGGGTGCACCAGCTCGGCGAGGAAGTGGCTCGCCGCGGCATGTCATGGTTCAACCTTCCCATCGCCGACGTGCGCACACCCGACGGCAATTTTGAGCGGGCCTGGGAGTCGGCCGGAGAGAAGCTGCGCTCGATGCTGCGAGATGGATTGGACGTGCTGGTTCATTGTCGCGGTGGACTGGGGCGTGCTGGAACGATCGCGGCGAGGCTCTTGGTGGAACTGGGTGCGGAGCCCCTGACCGCAATCGCGAAGGTGCGCGAGGTTAGACCAGGCGCTATCGAGACCCGCGATCAGGAACGATTCGTCATGAACATTCGTCCGGTGTGACAACGGTGTCCTAGCCGTCGGCCACGTTGGCATCCAGACATTTCGCGAGAACTACAGGGCGGCAAGTTAGGGAGGCCTAATGCAGCGGGCGCTACACAACTGCATTCGGCATAGAGGTCCAGCAAATGGACTGGTTTGAGAGACTGACAGGATTTCGCGAAGCTGGTTACGAAGAAACGCGTGCCAAGCTCAAAGTCGATGGTCGCCGACTGCAATCCCTCGTTAATGGGAAGAGCTATCGCATCGGAGAGCTGGAGCTGGTGTCGCTGCAAACCTTGCGCGAGAGGGTGAAATCTGTCGGCGGTCTGTCTGGACGGCTTAAAGTGAGTGTGGTGACCGGCGACGTGCGGGAAATGCATCGGCTGCCTGAATATGCTGGCGGTTTGTTCCAAGTCGCCTCTCAGTTCAATTTGCTGGAGATGGTCTCGCCAGACATCACACCGGAGCATGGCGTCACAAGATATCAGCATGATCGCACTCAAGGTCCAGCGTGTGCTATCGCGGCGGGCGCTGCCACGATTTACCGCAACTACTTTGCGCCAGTCGCTGGCGCCTATGGGCAGACCAAGGAGCGCCAGCTCGATGGGTTGGCCGATCTTGGCGAGGCTCTGAGCAAGAGACTGGGTCAGCCGATTGAAGCTTTATGGAGCATGCGCAATGGCTACGCGCTATGCACCCGCGACGGCCTCAACGCCATTGCCAACCATATCAAGTTGCTGAGACCGGAAGAGGTCGATACTCTGCGAGGCAAGCTCTCTATCGGGATGCAACGTGACGTGGAAGTTACCGAAGCTTCCGGTGAACATAGCCCAGTGGTCTCACAGGCCTTTTGCTCCGCTCTGCCGGTAGCATACACCAGTGTACCTCATTCTCACTGGGAACCGTTTGCATCGCTGGTACTGGAGGCTGCCTATGAGTGTACCATGTGCGAAGCTCTGTTGAACGCACAACGAGGTGCGTCAAACATAGTTCTCCTTACCCTTCTTGGCGGCGGCGCTTTTGGCAATCGCGAAGACTGGATTGTCGCGGCCATTCGCCGAGCACTCGAAATCACCGCTGGATTTGACCTGGATGTGAGGCTCGTGAGCTATGGGACGCCGCCACCATTGATCCTACGAATGGCGGAGGAGTTTAAGGTCGCGGCGGGCAATTAGCGGCCGGAACAGAGCGGTCTCAAGGTCGCGCGCGCTCCTCCGCGGCTAGCCTACCAGCGCGTATAACGTGCGGTGTAGCGCGGACGATATCGCAAGGCGATCATTCAAGCGCCACGGTGCTGAACATTGGCCGTTGTCCCAGAGGCATCGGAGAGCGCCTGGGGTGGATGGGACTTGAAGATAATCACGGAAATAATCGTGAACGAAGGGTGTCCCACTTTTTGCGGGATTGGTGTCCCACTTTTTTAAGTCGCTGGAATGAGAGCGGAATTTCAGTGGTTGGTGCCCAAGGGCGGGGTTGAAACCCGCCCCCTACAATCGCCGAATCTGGTTGCTTTCCCGCGCTGACTCGGCTATGAACGAACCATGAACATCCTGTTGCCTCCCAGCGTTGCTCGCGTACCCGGACCGCAGCCTGATGGAACGGCTCGGTCGGCTGCATCGTCGGCAGAACGAACCCGAGCAACGCATTTTGGCCGAACGAACCCAGGCGGACGCTCGGGCGGACCGAAGGGGAAAACGACATATACGGCAAGCTGTGCAACTCCTTCATGCAACCATTTTCCCCCATTTTTGCGCAAAACGAAGCCAATTGCGCAAACGAAGCCAATTGGGAAAACGTAATGAAAACAATGTTGGAAGATGAACGCACAATCACTGGATATAATAATAGATATATACTAGCGTTGGTTGTGCAATAATCAAGTGCCTCGGTCTACGAAATGCCCGCCGGCAACATGTCGTCTCTCTCTTCGTAGGGGCGAGGCATGCCTCGCCCCTACAAATGGGGCGAGATCGCCATGGCGGCGCGATAGGCGAACACCAGGGCGGGACCGAGGGTGATGCCCGGCCCGGGATAATGCCCGCGCATGATCGAGGCCATGTCGTTGCCGCAGGCAAACAGGCCGGTGATCGGATCGCCGTCTGCATTCAACACCCGGCCGTCGGCATCGGTGCGCAGACCGACGCTGCTGCCGAGCGTGCTGGGGTAGAGAGCCATCGCGTAGTAGGGCGCACGCGCGATGCGGCCGAGGCATGGATTGGGATGCTGACGCGGGTCGCCGTTGTGGCGGTCGAAATCGGTCGCGCCTTTGCCGAACTCTTCGTCCTCCCCCGTCCCGGCAAACCGATTGTGCTCGGCCACGCTGCGTCGCAGCCCTGCTGCATCCACTGCGATCTTGCGGGCGAGCTCGTCGAGGCTCGCCGCTTCGACAAGATATTTGCTCGCGATGAACCGGCGCAGGCTGCGCCGTCCTGGCGGTATGCGGCCAAGGCCGTATTTTTCAATGAACTCGCGGTCGCAGACAAGCCACGCCGGAATGGTGGGCACGCTTGCGTGCGAGCGGTGCATTCCGATCACGAACTCATGATAGGAGAGCGCCTCGTTGACGAAGCGCCGGCCCGCGGCGTTGACCGCGATGAGACCGGGCTTGGCGCGGTCGAGCGACAGATGCGGGAACGCACCGCATCCGCCGCCGAGCCAAGAGGTGGCGGAGACCGGGCTCCAGAAGGCGGGCTCCGCGTGATCGTCCTCGACTGCGGCACCGACCGCGCGCGCAATCCGCATGCCGTCACCGGCCGCGCCGGGAAATGCCACCACATGCGCAAGGGGCGGCCGGACATACGCGTTGAGCCGTTCGACGCTGCCGCCAAATCCGCCGGTCGCGAGCACGACGGCACGGCGCGCGACGACGCGCTGCGGCCTGCCGGCGAGAGCAACAATTGCGCCGGTGACCCTGCCTCCCGCCACCGTGATCTCCTGCAGCGAAGCATTCAGCCAGATCGGAACGCCGCTGCGGCGCAAGCTGTAAAAGAGCCTCGCCGCCAGCGCGTTGCCCATCAGCAGCCTGGTGCCGCGGCGATAGCGCAGGCGATCGGTCGCATGTCGCCACAACAGCGATGCAGCCGCCTGGAACGCTGCCGCCGACGCAAACGGCCGCGCGAGCGGCTCGATGTCGTCGCGCCCGACCATCATGCCGCCGAGCGCCATGAGCTCGCCGATCGGCGGTCTCACCAGCGCGAAATCGCGACCGAGCAACCGGCCGTCAAACGGCAGCGGCGCGAGCGGCCGGCCGGCAGCGGTCGCGCCCGGACGATTGGCGAGATAGTCGGGGTGCCGCGCATAGGGCGTGAACTTCACCTCGCTGCGCCGGTTCAGATAGTCCACGGCCTCGGGCGCGGTCTTCAGGTATGTTTCACGGCGATCGTCGGGAGCGGGTCCGATCACCGCTTCAAGATATCGGCGCGCATCGTCGATCGTGTCGGTGAAACCGGCATCGCGACTCTGCCGCGTGCCGGGTACCCAGATGGTGCCGGCGGAAGTCGCGGTGGTGCCGCCCACCTGCGCCGACTTCTCGCAGAGGAGGACATCGAGCCCTTCGAGCGCGCCCACCAGCGCCGCCGTCATGCCGGCGGCGCCGGCGCCGACAATCAGCGCATCGACCTCGACGCTCCCGCGTGTCGTGCTTGCCGCCGGGTGAGACATGCTCTGCGATCCTATCGCCTCAACGAAAAAGCCTGGCTGCGGCAGACAGCATTACCGCCGGATGCTACAGCGCGTTTCGGTGATCTTGATGCACAACGGCGCAACATGCTCGGTCTGCGCCCTCTCCCCGTTAACGGTGCACGAATGAACGATAGCCGCCAAGCTCCCTTTGTCGGGCGCTCGCTGCCGCGCCGCGAGGACCGCCGGCTGCTGACCGGGCGCGGGCAGTTCATTGCCGATCTCGACCTGCCGCACATGCTGCACGCGGCATTCATCAGAAGTCCGGTGGCGCATGCGCGCATCGCAGCGGTCGATCTCGCGCGCGCCGCATCGTTCCCCGGGGTGGTGCTCGTGCTCGGCGGCGCCGAGCTCGCGCGGCTGCTGCCGCCCGTCCCCGACACCCAGCTCTCGCTGCCGCGCAAATGGGCCAGCACCGTGGACCACAAGTTCATCAATCCGCAACAGCCGCTGCTCGCCTACGACAAGGTCCGCCATGTCGGCGAGGCGGTTGCGGTCATCGTGGCAGAGAGCCGGTACGCCGCGGAAGATGCGGCGCAAGCCGTGAGCCTCGATCTCGATCCGCTGCCCGCCGTGGTCGATCCCGAGGCGGCATTGCGCTCCGAGGCGCCGCTTATTCACGACCGCTTCGCGACCAATCTCATCGGCGCGTTCAGTGTCGGCAAGGGTGATGCCGATGCCGCGCTCGCGCGCGCTCCCCACAGGCTGCGCCGGCGGTTCTATCATCACCGCTACGCGGCTGCGCCGATGGAGTGCCGCGGCGTTGCGAGCAGCTGCGACCCGCGCACGGAGTCGGTGACGATCTGGTCGTCCACTCAGGTGGTCCATTGGGTCCGGCGCGAAGCGGCGACAGTGCTGCGACTTCCCGAGGCACGGGTGCGCTGCCTCGCGCTCGATGTCGGCGGCGGCTTCGGCGTCAAGGGACATGTCTATCCCGAGGATCTCCTGCTGCCGTTTCTTGCGCGCAAGCTCGGTCGGCCGGTCAAATGGATCGAGGACCGTCGCGAGCATCTGATGTGCTCCTGTCACTCCCGCGATCAGATCCATGATGTTGAGGTGGGGTTCGATGATGAGGGCCGCATCCTGGCATTCCGCGATGATTTCATCGTGGATTGCGGGGCATGGAATCCGATCGGCGTGGGAGTGGTCTACAACACTGCCGTCCATCTCACCGGCCCGTATAAGATCGACAACATGGCGATCAGCGCGCGCGTTGCCGCGACCAACAAGGTGCCGAACGCTCCCTACCGCGGGGCGGGCCGGCCCGAGGCGGCCTTCGCCATGGAGCGGACCATGGACCTCGTCGCCCGCGTGATCGAGCGCGAACCCGCGGAGATACGCGCCAAGAACATGATCCGCGCCGACGAGATGCCCTATCGCGTGGGCATGCCTTATCGCGACGGCGAGCCGATCGTCTACGACAGCGGCGACTATCAGAAGGCGTTGCGCAGTGCCCTTGATGCGATTGGAGGCATCGCGGTGTTTCGTCAACGGCAAGAAGCTGCGCGCGCTGACGGCCGTCATCTCGGTCTCGGCATCGGCTGCTACGTCGAGGGCACCGGTGTAGGCCCCTTTGAAAGCGCGACAGTGCGTATCGATCCGTCGGGGAAGGTCTACGTGTCGTCGGGCGCATGCCCGCAGGGGCAAGGGATGGAGACGATCTTCGCGCAGGTGGTGGCGGATACCTGGTCGGTCGATCCCGATGACGTGGTCACCACCTTTGCCGATACCTCGGCCATTGCCATCGGTTTCGGGACAATTGCAAGCCGCAGCACGGTTACATTGTCGGCGGCCATTCATGCCGCCAGCGAGCGGCTGCGCGACAAGGTCTTCGCCATCGGTGCCAACCTGCTCGAATGCGCCGCAGGCGATCTCGAGCTGCGCAAGCGCGGCGTCGGCATCGTCGGCGTGCCGGGGGCTGAGGTCTCGCTCGCGGCGGTGGCGCAAGCCGCGCGTCCCGGCTGGGACCACGGTCGCCCGCACGGGGTCGAGGCGGGGTTGGAGGAGACATATTATTATGAGCCGCCGACGGTGACCTGGACCTATGCCGTGCATCTCGCCGTGGTGGAAGTCGATGCCGAGCTCGGGCGGGTGCAGATCGAGAGATACATTGTCGCGCACGACTGCGGAGTGGTGGTGAACCCGATGCTGGTAGAGGGCCAGATCGTCGGCGGGGCTGCCCAGGGCATCGGCGGCGCGCTGTTCGAGGATCTCCCTTACGATGTGCAAGGGCAGCTGCTCGCCGGCTCGCTGGCCGACTACATCATGCCGACCGCGTGCGAGATCCCGAGCATGCAGCTCATTCACCAGCATTCGCCGTCTCCGCTCAACCCATTGGGAGTGAAGGGCGTGGGCGAAGGCGGCGCCATCTCGCCGCCGGTCGCCATTGCCAATGCGGTGTGCGACGCGCTGCGGCCGTTACAGGTCGAGCTCAACACGCTGCCGCTCAAGCCCGCGCGGATCAGAGAGGCGATCGCGGCAGCGTCTTCTGGATCTTAAGACGCTGCATGTCAGGGAGGTGCGTTGCACGGTGCAATGAATTGCACCATGCAATCGACGACGCGAGCTAATCGCTGTACAATGACAAAGGTCGGCGCCGCTGCAAATTCAGAGGGGCAAAGCGGCGCTGTTGCAAGAGGATACATCAGATGCGTCTCGATCAATTGCCCCGAAGTGAGAACGTAGAAGACCGACGTGGCGATGGCGGTGGAGGAGGCGGCCGAATTCGCATTCCGGGCGGTCGAGGCGGTCTCGGCATCGGTACCATCATCCTGCTTGGTTTGTTGGGATGGTGGCTCGGTATTGATCCGAGCGTATTGATCAACATGGGAGACATCCTCACCGGGGGCGGCAGCTCGCAGCAGCAGACGCAGAATGCGCCGCGTCAGACGCAAGCTGACACCGGAGGAGCATCCGACCAGACCAAGGAGCTGGTATCCGCCGTACTCGGAAGCACGGAGGTGGTGTGGGGGAAAATGTTTCGCGAATCGGGCGAGCAGTACGAGCCTCCGACCCTGGTGATGTTCTCCGGAGCGACGCGCTCGGCCTGCGGATTTGCCCAATCGGCCATGGGCCCGTTCTACTGCCCGCGGGATCACAAGGTTTATCTCGATACGTCCTTCTTCCAGGATCTCGAGCGCCGTTTCCGTGCATGCGACGCCGGCAGCAAGGCCTGCCAGTTCTCGCAGGCCTACGTGATCACCCACGAAGTCGGTCATCACGTGCAGAACTTGCTGGGCATCCTGCCAAAGGTGCAGCGTATGCAGCAGAACCTGGACAAGTCCGAAACCAACCAGCTCCAGGTGCGCGTAGAGCTTCAGGCGGATTGCCTCGCCGGAGTGTGGGCCAATCACTCCGAGCAGGAATGGCAGTTCATCGAGCCTGGAGACGTGGAAGCAGCGATGCAGACGGCGTCAGCGATCGGCGACGACCGGCTGCAGCGGCAGAGCCAGGGTTATGTCGTGCCGGACGCCTTCACCCACGGCTCGTCCGCGCAGCGCACGCGCTGGTTCATGAACGGGCTGAAATCGGGAAAGGTCGAGAGCTGCGACACCTTCAGCGCGGCAGGTCTATGACCGCGCCGAGCAACGCCTCTCGGTCATAGCCAACGACGGGCCGTTGGCGCGTCCGGTCCCCCGGTCACGCCGGGATCGCTGATGATGTGATGCACCACCAGCCTGTTCCAGATGAGCAGAAGGATGACGATATCGTGCATCGAAGCCGCTCGTTCGGAGTTGCGAACAACCTATGATGCATCTTCGGCTCAAGCGGAGCAATGCGTTGTGGCCGCATCGATGGCGTCGCCGAGGCGTTCGACGATGGTGTCCACAACCGGCGCATCGACGATGAAGGGAGGCGCCAGCAGCACATGATCGCCGCGCACCCCGTCAACCGTACCGCCCATGGGATAGACCATCAGCCCGCGCGCCATGGCCTCAGCCTTCACCTGCGCATGCAGCTTGTGCTCAGGCGCGAACGGCTCCTTGCTCCCCCGATCGGCAACCAGCTCGACCGCCTGAAAAAGCCCGCGCCCGCGCACGTCTCCGACGAACGGGTGATTGCCAAATCTCTCCTTGAGCCGTCGCGCAAGCTGTCCGCCTTGCGCGCGCACGTGCGCGAGCAGCCCGTCGCGCTTTATCACGCGCTGCACCGCCAACGCCGCGGCGCAGGCGAGCGGATGACCCATATAGGTGTGACTGTGCTGAAAAGCGCCGGAACCCTCGGCAACCGCATTGAAGATTTTGTCCTGCATGAGGAGCGCGCCGATCGGCGCATAACCGCCGCCGAGCCCCTTTGCGATCGCCATGAGATCGGGCGCAATTCCTTCCTGCTCGCACGCGTGCAGCGTACCCGTGCGCCCCATGCCGCACATGACCTCGTCGAGAATCAGCAAGACACCATGGCGGTCGCAGACTTCCCGTATCCGCTGAAAATAGCCGGTAACCGCGGGCACCGCACCCAGGGTGGCGCCAACCACGGTCTCGGCAACAAAGGCCATGACGTTCTCGCCGCCGAGCTCCCCGATCTTTGCATCGAGCTCCTCGGCCAGCCGTTCGGCGTAAGCTTGCGTGGTCTCCTCCGGGCGCCGCTCGCGATATTCGAACACCGGCGATACATGGTGCGTCTCGAACAGCAGCGGAGCGAACTGCTTGCGCTGCTGTTCCCGTCCGCCGACCGCCAGCGCGCCCAGGGTTATGCCGTGATAGCTCTGGCGGCGCGCAATGACGTATCGCCGCTCCGGCTGCCCAAGCTCGACAAAATATTGCCGCGCCAGCTTGAGCGCGGCCTCGATTGCCTCCGATCCGCCGCTCACGAAGAAGACACGACCGATACCTTCCGGCGCGCGCGCGACCAGCTCGTCGGCGAGCTCTTCGGCTACATCAGTCGTGAAGAAGCTCGTATGTGCGTAAGCCAGACGGTCGAGCTGCTCGCGCATCGCGGCGAGCACGTCAGGATGCGAATGTCCCAGGCAGGAGACCGCCGCCCCGCTGGAAGCATCGATATACTCGCTTCCGGCCGCATCGCGGATGATGACGCCTTGAGCCTCCGCGGCGACAGGATAGGAGTGACCGGCCTGACGATGAAGAATGTGAGTCATGGTGCTGCACTCTACATCAATTCACGCTCATCCGGCGCGGGTTTAACGCGCTTGCGCTCTTGTCTTACGCGACGCGCCGGGGCATCCCTGATCCGGCGGCACACGAGGCGTTTAGAGCAGAGGAAGAGCGTACCCGCCATGGGCTGGCGTATCGGCATCGACATCGGCGGGACCTTCACGGACGTGGCTCTGGTCGATGACGCCAGCGGCGACATCGGCGTCGCCAAAGTGCCGACCACGCCGGGTGATCTCACCCGAGGGGTGCTCGACGCGCTCGATGCCGCCATGCGCCGCTACGAGGTGGCGCCGGGCGGTGTGGATCACCTTTCGCATGCGACCACGGTGGTGACCAATGCGATCCTGCAGGAATGCGGTTCTCGCGCAGCCCTGATCACCACGCGCGGGTTCCGCGACGTGCTGGAGCTGCGACGCTCCGCGCGCGCGAACCTTTATGATCTTTTTCAGGACGCGCCCGCGACCCTGATCCCGCGCCGACTCCGGTTCGAGATCACGGAGCGTGTAGGAGCGGACGGCGCGGTTGTGACGCCGCTGGCGGAAGCGGAAATCGATGGGCTGATCGCGGCGCTCGGGGCTGCGCGCGTGGAAGCGGTGGCGGTCTCGTTTCTCTTCAGCTTTCTCAACCCGCAACACGAGCGAAAGCTCGGCGAGCGGCTGGGCGCCGCGCTGCCGCACGTGCCCATCTACCTGTCCTGCGATGTCTTGCCCGAGATCAAGGAATTCGAACGCAGCAGCACCACGGCGGTTTGTGCCTATGTCGGGCCGATTCTTGCCTCCTATCTCAAGCGCCTCGAAGAGGCCACGCGAACTGCAGGGCTACCCGCGCTGCACCTGATGGGATCGAACGGCGGCATCCTGGAGTCACGCGAGGCGATCGCCATGCCCGCGGTTGCGGTGGAGTCGGGACCGGCTGCCGGGGTCGTTGCCGCAGCCCTGCTGGCGCGCCAAAGCGGGCGGCCCGATCTTCTTTCTTTCGACATGGGCGGCACCACCGCCAAGGCAAGCCTCATCCGCGGCGGGCACTACGAGACGACGCCGGACTACGAGGTTGGCGGCGGACCCAGCATGTCGCGCTGGATGACCGGAACCGGCCATCCGATCCGGATGCCCGTGATCGATCTTGCCGAGGTATCTGCCGGAGGTGGATCGATCGCGTGGGTGGATCGGGCAGGAGCGTTACGCGTCGGTCCGCAAAGCGCAGGCGCCGACCCGGGCCCGGTCTGCTACGGCCGCGGCGGCAGTGAGCCGACTGTCACGGACTGCGATCTCCTGCTCGGCTATCTCGATAAAAAGTCCTTGCTCGGCGGCGATCTTGCCATCGATCATGCAGCGGCCAACGCCGCTGTGGGCAAGCACCTTGCCGATCCGCTCGGCGTGGATGTGCGCACCGCCGCGGCTGCAGTGATCGACATCGTCAACCACTCCATGGCGGAAGTGTTGAAGATCGTCTCCGTGCAGCGCGGACATGATCCGCGGGATTTTGCGCTAGCCGCTTTCGGCGGAGCAGGACCGCTGCATGCTGCCGCGCTGGCAACCGAGCTCGGTATCAGCGAGATCATCTGTCCGCCAATTCCCGGCGCCTTTTCTGCGCTGGGACTTGTCGGCAGCGAGTTGAAGCGCGATTACGTGCGCACTTTGCACCGCGCGCCCGGGTCCAGCGATGCTGCAGGCCTGCCGGACTCGGTGGAAGCGGCGTTCCGGGTACTTGAGCGAGAAGGCGCGGCGATGCTCGATCGCGCCGGCATCCCGGCAGAACGCCGCCGGCTCGATCGTTCGGTCGATGCGCGCTACGCGCGGCAATCCTTCGAGCTCGCGATCCCGGCTTCACGGCGTCCCGTGGATGAAATCGCGCTCACCGAGATCTCGGAAAGATTTCACGAGCGCCATCTGCAGACTTATGGCCACAACAACCGCAGCGAGCCCGTGCAGATCGTAAGCGTTCGCGTCGCCGCAATCGGCGCTATCCCGCCGCTCTCGATCCGCGACAGGCCTGCTCCCGCCGGAACGGATGCGCTCAAGAGCAAACGTGCGCTGTGGTTTAGAGAGACCGCACTTGTCGATGCAGCAATCTATGATCGCGCGCGCATGCCTGCGGGATACGCAGTGCGCGGCCCGGCAGTGATCGAATCGCTTGATTCCACCATTCTTGTGCCGCCGGGATGGAAGGCCGACATGAGCGAGGACGGCTTCGTGCTGCTGAGCCTCGGCAAGGATCCGTAGCCATGCAAGAAAGAGTGCGGCACGCCGATCCTGCGACCTTCGAGATCGTCAAGAACAGTCTCTATAAAACTGCCGAGGAGATGCGGGTGGTCCTCGCCAAGACCGCCTACTCCCCGCTGCTCAAGTCGGCGGGCGATTATTCCTGCGGCATATTCGATGCGCAGGGCGAGATGGTAGCGCAAGGGCCTGATCTGCCCATCCATCTCGGCTCGATGCCCGACGCGGTGCGTGCGGTGGTCGCGGCGTTTGCGGCGGACGTGCATGAGAACGACGTGTTCGTGCATAACGACCCGTACTTTGGCGGCAGCCACCTGCCCGATGTGAATGTGATCAGGCCCGCGTTCCACGCTGGGCAGCTCCTCGGTTATGCCTGCCTGCGCGCCCATTGGCCCGACATCGGTTCCGGTACGCCCGGCAGCTACGGTGCGGTGACGGAGATCTTCGGGGAGGGGTTGCGCATTCCGCCGCTGCGGCTGTTCAGCCGCGGCGTGCTCAATGCCGAGCTCGAAAAGCTCATTCTGGCGAATGTCCGCACCCCGGATGAGCGCAAGGGCGACCTTGGTGCCCAGCTTGCGGCAACCCTGCGGGCGACCCAACGGCTCGCAGGGCTCGCACGGCGCCATGGCAGCGAGACGCTCATCGGCTACATGGCGCAGGTCATGGATTATTCCGAGCGGCTCATGCGTGCGAGCCTCTTGGATCTTCCGGACGGCTCAGGGGCGTTCGAGGACTTCTGCGACGGCGACGGTATTGCAGATGATCCGTCAGGCAAGGACGCTCGGTTCAAGATCCGTTTGTCCATCCGTAAGGCGCGCGATCGGCTGGTCGTGGATTTTGCAGGGACTGATCCGCAGGTCAAAGGACCGATGAACGCGCCGCTTTCGGTGACGGCCTCGGGTGTTTTCTGCGGGATCAAGACCGCGGTCGATCCGAGCAATCTCATTCCGCCCAACTCGGGCTGCTGGCGCGCCATTCAAATAACGGCGCCGAAAGGCTCTGTCGTGAACGCCGAGTTTCCGGCTCCGGTCGTTTATGCAAATCATGAGATCTCGCATCGCGTCGCGGACATGGTGATGGGCGCGCTTGCCAATTTCATGCCGCGGCAGGTGATGGCCTGCAGTCAGGGCACGTCTGCCATCCTCACTCTTGGCGGCGTCGATCCCCGCACGCGGCGGCCGTACATCTCCTATGAAACGGTCAAGGGTGGCTTCGGCGCTCGGCCGAGCAAGGACGGAATCAACTGCATCGCCAGCGGCATCTCCAACACCATGAACACCCCGGTGGAAGTCCTGGAAACGGCTTTCCCCGTGCGCATCGAATGCTACGCGATCGATCCGGACTCGGGCGGTGCCGGCCGCTATCGCGGCGGCTGCGGTGCAGTTCGGGTTTGGCGGCTGCTGGAGGGTGCCGATGCTACTGGGGCGCTGTGCATGGAGCGAATGACCTCGCCGCCATTTGGGTTGCTCGGTGGCAAAGCCGGCGCAGCGGCTGAGGTGTTGCTAACCACCCCCGATGGCGCGAGCCGCCGCCTGCCCAGCAAGGGCGCGTTCCACGCGCCGGCAGGCGCGGTGATTACCATGCGCACGCCCGGATCGGGCGGCTTCGGCGCCGCAGCGGACCGTGCTCGCGCTTCAGTGGGTCGCGATCTGCTCAATGGATACGTCAGCACGGCGGCTGCGGAGCGCGATTACGGGATTGCAGATCCGGACGCGCTGCGAAAGTCCGCTCAATCGGAGGAGGATGCCGCGTGACCTACATCCCCAACTCGATCGAGGCGCGCGACATCGCAAGCCTCGTGCACATGCAGACGAACCTGCGCCTGCATCAGCAGGAAGGCCCGCTGGTCATTGCGCGCGGGGACGGTTGCCGCGTCTTCGACGAGGCCGGCCGCGACTACATCGAATCGGTCGCAGGCTTGTGGTGCGCCTCGCTGGGCTTTGCCTCCGAGCGGCTGGCCAAGGTCGCTTACGAGCAGATGCGCCGGCTCGGCTACTACCATCTCTATCGTCATCGCTCGAACGAGCCGGCCATTGCTCTCGCCGAGACGCTCCTGCGGATTGCGCCCGTGCCCATGGCGCGCGTGGTTTTCCAGTGCTCCGGCTCTGAGGCAAACGACACCGCGATCAAGCTTGCATGGTATTACTGGCATGCTCGCGGTGAGCCGCAGCGCGTCAAGATCATCGCGCGCCAGATGGCGTATCACGGCAACACTTGCGCTGCCGTGAGTCTCTCGGGCAAGCCTGACATGCATGCCGGGTTCGGTTTGCCGTTCGCGCCGTTTAAGCACACCGAATTTCCCCATTATTATCGCCGGCACGAGCAGGGCGAGAGCGAGACGGAGTTCTCGACGCGCATGGCGCAAGCGCTTGATAAGCTGATCCAAGCGGAAGGTCCCGAGACGGTCGCGGGCTTCTTCGCCGAGCCGATCATGGGCGCGGGTGGTGCGATCCTTCCGCCGCAAGGTTATTTCGAAAAGATCCAGGCAGTGCTGCGCAAGTACGATATCCTGTTTGTTGCGGACGAGGTGATCTGCGGCTTTGCCCGCACCGGAGAGATGTGGGGTTCACAGACCTATTCTCTGCGTCCGGACATGATCACGACGGCAAAGGCGCTTTCCGCTGCCATGCAGCCGATCTCGGCGGTGCTCGTGAACCAGCGTGTGCATGATGCCATGCTGGCGCAATCCGACCGGTTGGGGAATTTTGCGCATGGCTATACCTATGCCGGTCACCCGGTTGCGGCCGCTGTGGCGCTGGAGGTGCAGAAGATGTACGCCGAGATGGACATCGTCGCGCGCGCCAAGCGGCTGGGTCCGGTGTTGCAATCGACCCTGGGCCGGCTCAAATCGCATCCCATGGTCGGCGATGCGCGCGGGGCCGGGCTCATCCTCGGCATGGAGCTCATGCGCGATGGGGAAAAGCGCATTCCGTTCGATCCCGCGCTCAAGGTGGGCGCGCGCGTCGAGGCCGCGGCCAAGCATCACGGGTTGATTCTGCGCGTGGTAGGGGACCGATTGGTGTTTGCTCCGCCGTTGGTGATCGAAGCCTCGGACATCGAAGAGATCGGCATTCGGCTCGAGCGTGCGCTCGACGACGTGGCAAAGGATCTCAAGCGGGAGGCCGCAATTCACTGAGCCGGCCGTTGCGTGATCCGCTTTCACGCGCCTGAAATTAACGACGCGTTAACTAAATCAGCGCAACCGTCGGATGCGTCGAGATCCGAACGGGATGCCCCCCATGAAAGCCGAAACCTCTCTCCCCATTGCTTCGCAACAGCAGGCATCGCAGCAGGGTTTCGCGACATCGCGAGCTGTAATGCTGGGCCTCGAGGAGGCGTTTGACGATATTCCTGGGATTGTGGCCTCGATGCTGGTGGCATTCGGAAAGAACGGCATCAGGACCATCGAGGATCTCGCGGCCTGCGCCACCGATGATCTTTTAGGATGGACCGAGCGCCGGGGCGACAAGATCACGACGCATCCCGGCATCCTCAGCGACATGGCGGTATCGCGCAAGCAATGCGATACGATCATCCTGCAGGCGCGCGTCCGCGCAGGATGGATAGAGCCCACTGCCTTGGGTGCATGACCTGTTCGACGCACGTTTCGATCCTCAAGCCCGCCTCGCAGATGCGTGGGGAGCCAGAGCACCGATCGGTTCGCGCAAGGAGGGCATCCCTGCGCAAGCCGGTGGAGAGCGATGGAGCCTCGAAAGCAAGTGATGCCGCCCTCACGGCGGAGCCGGGCATACGGGAAACTTCGCTCTATCCGCCGGTGAAGCGGTTCCTCGAGAGCCACGGCTTCGAGGTGAAAGGCGAGATCTGCGGATGTGATCTGGTCGCATTGCGCGATGGGGAACCGCCTATCGTGGTTGTTGGAGAGCTCAAGCTCGGGTTCAATCTCGACCTGGTGCTGCAAGGCGTGCATCGCACGGCGGCATGCGACGAAGTCTGGCTTGCCGTGCGCCTGGGGCGGCGTGGTCGCGAGCGCGACGCCCGCGTGCTGAAGCTTTGCCGCTTGTTGGGCTTTGGCCTGCTCGGTGTCTCCACCACCGGACGCGTCGAGGTCCTGGTGCAGCCGGGCCCCTGGCGGCCGCGGCGGGACCCGCGTCGCCGCGTGCGACTGGTCGGCGAGCATCGCCGCCGCGTCGGCGATCCGGCCTTGGGCGGCAGCTCAAAGACGCCAATCATGACCGCCTACCGCCAGCAAGCTCTCGCGTGCGCCGCTTCGCTATCAAGCGGTCCGCGGCGCACGTCCGAGGTCAAGATTGTCGTTCCCGATGCCCCCAAAATACTGCTGCATAATGTCTACGGCTGGTTCTGCCGGGTGGAGCGCGGCGTGTATGCGCTGACCTCGGCGGGAATGACCGCGCTTTCTCGTTGGCCGCAGGCAACCTACGCTGCGTCAGGGCTGACCATTTCCTAAACTTTATCCTCGCAATTCGAGGCATCCGTGCTACCGATTCCGTGCGGCCCGGTGGCGGAATGGCGACGTAGAGAGGGGGAACCATCTCGTATCCTGGTTGTGGAACTTTACCATGGCAATGGCTGTTGGCTCTCCGACGTGAGACATCGCTCGTGGGATGATGTGCCATGCGAAGCCCCGCAAAGTTCAGGGAATATGCGGAGCAATGCAAGCAGCTGGCAAAGAGCGCTGCAAACGACAAGGATCGCGCAGCGCTCCTTGAGATCGCCGAAGCATGGCTTGCATGCGCCGCTGAAGCCGAACGCAAATCCGTTGAGATTCAAACGTCAGAGTCGCAGTGAAGATGACTCTGATGGAAACGGGATCAGCTGGGTGCGCGCAAGCGATAGCCGATGCCCGTCTCGGTCAGGATGTATTGCGGACGCTCCGGATCGGCCTCGATCTTTTGCCGCAGTTGCCGTACATACACGCGCAGATACTGCGCGTCGGTCAAATCGTCCCAGAGCTTTCGCAGCAGAAACTTGTGGGTGAGAACCTTACCCGCATGCGCGACGAGCAGCCGCAATAGATCATACTCTTTGGGGGAGAGCTTCACTTCCTTCTCCCCGACTTTCACGATGCGGCGCACGAGATCGACCGAAAGGTCGCCGGTGTGAAAGATCGGGCGCTCGCCCTGAACCTGAAGCTGATGCCGCAGCGCCGCCCGCATGCGGGCAAGCAGCTCGTCGGTGCCGAACGGCTTTGTTACGTAGTCGTCTGCGCCCATATCCAGCGCCTCAACCTTTGCGGCCTCATCGTCGCGGCTCGAAAGCACCACGATGGGGACACGCTCGTTATGCGCGCGGATGGCGCGTAGCAGGTCGAAGCCCTGCATGTCCGGCAGGCCGAGATCGAGAATGACCAGATCGGGCTTTTGCGTCATCAGGTCGAGCGCGGTTCCGCCATCGGGCGCTTCCAGGACGTGATAGCCTTGGGCGGCGAGCCCCATGCGCAGCAGCTTGCGGATCGGCGGCTCGTCATCGACGATCAGGACCCGGACCGGAGCAGCGCTCATGCGGCGGTATCCAACGATCTGGCCGCTGCCGGGATCGGCAGTCGGATGGTGAAGATCGCGCCGCTCCGATCGGTTCTGTTGCCGCTCCAGATCGTGCCCCGCATCGCTTCGATGAAGCCGCGAGAGATGGCGAGCCCGAGCCCGGTCCCCGCGCGCACCTGGTCGGTTTTGCGCGCTCGATAGAACTTGTCGAAGATGTGCTCCAGATCGTCCGGTGGGATACCATCGCCCTCGTCCAGGATCTGCAGGATGACGGACTCTCGATCGCGCCAGCTCTGGATGCGGATAGTCGTTGCGGGTTGCGCGTATTTGGCGGCGTTGTCTAACAGATTGAACAGCACTTGCTCGAACAAAACGGGGTCGATCTCCACCATGGGCAGGTCGTCGGCGAGCTCCACCTCGATGCGATGGTGCGCGAGTATCTTGCTTGCGCGCGCGCGCGCGCTGCCTACCACTTCGCCCAGATCGTGCAGAGCCGCATTGGGAACGACTGCGCCGGATTCCAGCTTCGTCATGTCGAGCAGGTTGGCGATGAAACGGTTGAGTCGCTCGGACTCATCGATGATGGTAGCAACAAGATCGGCCTTGGCCTGCTCATCGAGCACGTTTGACAGGCTGCGCAACGTGCCTGCCGCGCCGAGGACGGCGGCAAGCGGCGTCTTGAGATCGTGCGAGATGGAAGTGAGCAGCGCAGAACGCAAGCGTTCCGTCTCCATCGTCCGCTTGACGCGTTCCATGTCCTCGACCAGGCGAACCCGCTCGATCGCGAGCGCAGCCTGATCCATCAGCGCGTCCAGCAGCCGGCGCTGATCGGGAGTGAGCAGGGGGCCAGGCTTGTCGCTGTCGATTCCGACGATTCCAATGGCGCCGCGGCCGGTGCGCATGGGCAAGAACAAGCGCTTTGCGCCGGGGAGCGTCTCCGAGCCGCGGCCCGCCGCTCTGTTGTTCTCCCATGCCCATTTGGCGGCCGCCAGATCCGCCTGGTCGAGGCTATCCTCCGGCGGATAGCCGACCTTGACCGCAATCGAGCCCTCTTCCGGCAACAGCAGCACTACGTGCACCTTCAACATCAACGCAATCTGGTACGCGGTGGCCCACAGAAGGTCATCGAGCGTCACCACACCCGCGAGCTTGCGGCTGAATGCGTAAAGCTGCTCGGTGTTTCGCGCGCGCCCCATGACGACAATTGCATGGGAGCGCGCGCGTGATGCAACGTTGGAGACGATGATGGCCGTAATCGTGTAAAACAGGAAAGCGGCGACATTTGTCGGGTCCGTAATCGTAAAGGTGTAGATAGGCGGCAAAAAGAAGAAGTTGTAACAGAGCGAGGAGGCGATACTGGCAAAGAGTGAAGGCCAGAGGCCGAAGCGCACCGCCACGACGACGATTGCAGTGAGGAAAACGAGATCAACATTTTCAATCCCGATCCACTGCCACATGACCTCGCTGATACCCAACGCGACAGCAACAGACGCGAGCGCAGCGCCATAGGGCGCAAGGTTGAATGCCTCCTGGTGCTCGGCGGTTCGGATCGTTTTCTTCGGAATCGGCTCGCCCGCGAGCTCCTCGCCCGCGATGACGTGGACGCTGATGCTGCCGGACTTCCGCACCAGCTCATGCACTACCGAGCCGTGCAGAATCTCGAACCAGCGTGACCGGGTGGATTTTCCGATGATGATCTGAGTGACATTGTTTGCGTGCGCGAAGCTCACCACATCATCGGCAATGCTGTGCACGCTTCCCGGTACGCTCAGCGCCTCGCCGCCAAGCGCCTCCGCCAGCCGCAGCGTGTCGGCGATGCGGTCGCGCTCAATCTCGGTAAGCTGCAGGCTGCGCCGGGTCTCGACGTAAAGCACGATGAACGGGGCATGCAGCCGGTCGGCCAGGCGCTTGGCATAGCGTACGAGCCCCACCCCCCTGGGATCCTCGCTGATGCAGACCAGAATGCGCTCGCCCGCGGCCCACGGTCCCGGGATGGCATGAGCCTGCATGTGGGTGAGCAGCTGCTCGTCCACGCGTTCCGCCGTTGTGCGAAGCGCAAGCTCGCGCAGGGCGGTCAGGTTTCCGGGCGAGAAATAATGCTCCAGCGCACGCTCGGCCTGCTTGGGGACGTAGACTTTGCCCTCCTTGAGCCGCTCAATCAGGTCGTCCGGGGTGATGTCGACGAGCTCGATTGCGTCGGCGCGGTCGAACACCGAGTCCGGGACGGTCTCGCGCACCCGCACATGCGTGATCTGCGCCACCACATCGTTGAGACTTTCGATGTGCTGGATGTTCACCGTGGTGTAGACGTTGATTCCGTGGTTGAGCAGCTCCTGGACGTCCAGATAGCGCTTGGGATGGCGGCTCCCCGGCGCGTTGGTGTGGGCGAGCTCGTCGACCAGGACGATTTGCGGGTGCCGCGCTATGACGGCATCGAGGTCC
>Ga0185299_10002283_pt1 | contig 30433 bp, 24 predicted proteins | sample PaiPotPPA55metaG_FD_128002 | JGI IMG/M metagenome (GOLD analysis project Ga0185299, IMG submission 128002) | Iron sulfur acid spring bacterial and archeal communities from Banff, Canada, to study Microbial Dark Matter (Phase II) - Paint Pots PPA... ...
TGTGTTAAGCACGCCGCCAGCGTTCGTCCTGAGCCAGGATCAAACTCTCCAAAAAAGAATTCAAGACCTGACTGACATACATCCCGACGGAGGTCGGGATCTTTCAGCCAACTCGCAGTCAAAAAGACCGCAAACTATTGGCATCAACGATTCAATATGACACGCTATTGAGTTCTCAAGAAACAGTCACGCACTCGGTAGTTCCTCAGCGGTTTCCCTTGCGGTGTTCCCAACTCTATCAGGCTTTCCGGGGGCCTTTTTCCATGCCCTCCGGTCCGCCGTAAGACGTCGAGACCTCTGCTCATCGCCCCGTTCGGACCAGCGGCCCGTCGTGGCGACTCGGAGAACATTAGGCAACGGCGGCAAGCGAGTCAAATCGAGCTACGCACGGATCTGACGGGTCCTCGGCCAGGCCCGGTTCACCTGCTTGTCACAAGTGATTCGCCATCAGCCGGTCGGTCGTGCATACTGGTGCCACACCACATCGCGGGGTGGAGCAGCTCGGTAGCTCGCTGGGCTCATAACCCAGAGGTCGCAGGTTCAAATCCTGTCCCCGCTACGCGGTACTAGGCCCCCACCGAGGAATCGGCGGGGGCCTAGTCGTTTTGCCTGCTTGCTGCTTGCCTGGTCGCCGGCTGTCGCCTGGCCGGCTGTACGGCCCTGCTCTACCTCTACCTCTACCTCTACCTCTACCTCTACGGCTCCGCGTCCGGCACCCCGCGCGATCGCTCGACCGCACGACTGCTGAAAAGCGAACACCGCCGGAAATGAACGAAGGGCCGTCTCTTTCGAGACGACCCTTGCCCCTTGCATGGCCCGCAGCGGGCCTTTCGTAGCGGGGACAGGATTTGAACCTGCGACCTCTGGGTTATGAGCCCAGCGAGCTACCGAGCTGCTCCACCCCGCGTCGTTGTTTCTCTACTGTACGTCGAAGTCTTCCTTCGGCGCAAATCCGTTCCGACGTGGCCGACAATGGACGACATGGACAGTCCGAAGAACCCGGCGCTGACGCAAGCGCTGATCGAGTTGGAGCAGCACGTCGCCCGCGACGGCTGGGACCAGACCACCCGCCTGTTCGCGCTGGTCGACACGGCCGAACTGATCGCGGCCGAACCGCGGCTCGCGGCCGCGCTCGCGCCCGAGACGGTGGAGCTCGGCGGCCAGATCGGCCCGCTGCGCACCTATACCTCGATCGAGCAGGAGGGCGTGCCCGCGGACCGTCCGCTGGACGAGCTGCTGGCCGGGATCGCCTGGCCGGAGACCGTGCAAGGTACGGCGCTGGTGATCGAGCGGCTGATGCTGCCGCCGACGGCCCAGGAGCAGCTGCCCGAGGACGACACGGACGCCGACGCCTGGGTCGCCGCGCATCCGGACCGGCAGGAGGTACGGATCGCGGTGGGCGTGCTGCGGGACGGATCACGCGACTGCGCACTGCGGCTCCGGACCAAGGACAAGGACGACGAAGTCCTCTCCGGCGCAGACCTGGTGCCGAACCTGGTACGGGCGCTTGCCCAGACTCTGAAGGACTGAGCTCGGGGTACCGAGCGGCGCCGCGTTCGCGGCGGCAGGAATACGCAGCGGCGGGGCCGACCAGTTCCATCTGGTCGGCCCCGCCGTATGTTCTGTAGTGCTCAGCCCAACCTGCTCGGCCGCTCAACCGCTCGGCCGCGTACTCAGCACAGCGGCGGGGTCTTGCCCTCGCGGATGTCGGTGAGCGCGTTCAACGCGTCCTGCAAGGTGTTGACCTTGACCAGTTCGAGGCCGGCCGGCTGATTGGCCTTCGCCTCCGCGCAGTTGGCCGCCGGGGCGAGGAAGACGGTGGCGCCTGCCCGGCGCGCGCCGATCGTCTTCATCTGGATTCCGCCGATCGCCCCCACGATGCCGTTCGAGTCGATCGTGCCGGTGCCGGCGACGATCCGGCCGCCGGTCAGGTTCGTCGGCGTCAGCTTGTCGATGATGCCGAGGGCGAACATCATCCCCGCGCTCGGGCCGCCGACGTTGTTGAGCTGGATGTCGACGGTGAACGGGAAGACGTTCTCGCCCTCTATGGAGATGCCGACCTCGGCCTTGCCGCTGCTGCTCTTCTCGGTGCCGGTGGTCACCGACTGCTTCTTGTTGTCCCTGGTCACCTCGAAGGTGACCTGTTGGCCCGGCGTCACCTTCTCGATCACCGCGGTGATCTGGCTCATCGCGGTGCTGCTGCCGGAGCTGATCGCGACGCCGTCCACCGAGTTGATGACGTCGCCCGCCTGCAGCTTCCCGGCCGCCGGACTGCCGTCGGTGACCGAGGCGACGACCACCTCGCTGCCGGTCGGCTTGATGCCGAGGGCGCCGAGCGCCGCGGTGACCGCCGAGTCCTGGGAGTCGGTCATCTCCTGGGTGTTCACGGCGTCGCTCTGCTGCTGGGTCTGGCCCGCCGGGTAGATGGTCTCCTTGGGCACGATCGCCTCGTCCGTGCTGAGCCAGCCGACCAGCGCCTCGCCGAGCGGCATCCGGTAGCTCTCCTCGGACACGCCGACGGTGACCATGCGCAGCTGACCGGTCGTCGGATACGTCGGGTGGCCGTTGATCGAGATCAGCGGGGTGCCGTTGGCGGTGCCGTCCTGAGTGCCGAGCACGTCGAAGGTGGGGCCGGGGCTGAGCTCCGCGTACGGCACGGGCTGGAAGAGCGCGCCCGCCGCGAATCCGGCGAGCAGGGTCCCGGAGACCGCGAGGGTGACGGCGCGTCGACGAGGCATACGCTCGACCTTAGTGCACGCGGCCGGGCCTCGGCAGTCGGGACTACTCCCGACGGGATCGTGCGGACACGCCGTCCTGCGAGGCGCGGGCCAGGGCCTCACGCGCGCGTTGGTAGCGGTCCAGGGTCTCCACGTCTCCGCGGGCGATCCGCACCCGGCGCACGATCGCGATCACGAGTGCGGCGAGCACGGCCGCCGCCGCCGGAACCGACCACCAGATCAGGATGGATAGCACAGTTCCTGACGTTAACTCAGATTCCCACCCAAGTGTGGGAGCCGTCCTCGAAGCCCTCGCGCTTCCAGATCGGCACTTGCTCCTTGAGGGTGTCGATCAGGGCGCGGCAGGCGTCGAAGGCCTTGCCGCGGTGCGCCGCCGACGCGACGACGATCACTGCGGTCTCGCCCACCTGGAGCGGACCGACGCGGTGCGCGGCGGCGAGAGCGATCACGTCGTGTTCGGCCGCGACCTTCTCGGCCACCTCGCGGAGGCGCTCCGCGGCGTCGGGGTGGGCCTCGTACTCGAGGCCGGTGACGACCGCGCCCGGGGCCTCCGGCGTGTGGTCGCGCACGGTGCCGAGGAAGATCGCTGTGCCCCCGGCCGTGCGGTCGGCGGTCAGGGCCAGCAGTTCGTCCACGGACAGCGGGGACGTGCGGATCTCGGTGTGGATGCTGGTCACCGCTCCATCATCGCGCATTCGACCGCCGTTTGGGAAAGGCGGAAGTGACAAAGGCGCAGCGGACAGGCTCAGGCGCGTCGCTTCTTGCGGGCCCGGCGGACCAGCGCCGCGGTGCCGACGAGGGCGACGGTGGCTCCGGCGGCGCCCAGCGAGGCGGCGGCGTCCTTCTTGCCGAGGCGCCTGGCCAGCGCGGCGTGGTGGCCGGCCACCTCGTCCAGCAGCGCCTGGAAGGCCTCCTCGTTCGAGTACTCCGGTTCGAAGCCGGTCGCGGCCAGCCGGTCGGCGGAGACGGCCCAGGGGTGCATGACGTACTGCAGGTCGGTGGCCGGGGCCGGGGTCAGGTGCAGCCGGTGCAGCCGCTCGGCCGCGCCGAGGGCCAGGCCGGCCGGCAGCTCCATGCGGCGCAGTCCGGAGCCGACCTCCACCTGCTCCTGGTCGAGCCAGCCGGGACTCGCCACGTTGTAGGCGCCCTCGATCTCCGCGTGCGCGGCCGCGTGCGCCAGCGCTCCGGCCAGGTCCTCGAGGTGGCAGAACTGCCAGCAGGGCTCGGTGTCCTTGACCACGAGCAGGCGCGGGGCCTCGAAGTGCCGGGTGAAGACCGTGTCCACGCCGGGTCCGGTGACGATGGCGGGGCGCAGCACCGTCACGTGCAGGCCGGGGTGCGCGCGCGGGGCGCGGCGGCCGAGGCTCTCGATTTCGAGCAGGTCGGCCACGAGCGAGCCGTCCGGGACCGCGCGCAGCGGGGCCGAGTCCGGCAGCGGCACCGGGTTGTCCGGCAGCGCCCCGTAGACCATCGCGCTGCTGCGCAGGATGACCCGGCGGACCCCGGCGGCGGCCGCGGCCGTCAGCACGGTCTCGGTGCCGCGCACGTTGTGCCTGGTGCGCTCGGCCGGGTCGGTGTCCGGGCTGGTGTCCAGGTCGGTGTGCACGAGCACGTCTACGCCGTTCAGGCGTTCGGCGAGGGTGGGGTCGAGCAGGTCGGCGGCGCGCTGGACGACGCCGGCCGGCCACTGCTCCCGGTCGACCTTGGCGCCGCGCGGCACCAGGGCGATGCTGCGGCGCACCTCAGCGTGCTCGTCGAGGTGCCGCAGCACGGCGGCGCCGACGTGCCCGAGGCTGCCGGTCACCGCGACCGTCAGCCGCCCGGAGCCGGCCCGCGCCGGGGAGGGCGTGTCGCCGTCCGCCGCTTGGAGCCGGGCCGTACGCTTGCCGTCGTCTGCCGGGGAACTCAAGAGCACGCTCCGTTAGTTACGGTGGGAGAGGGAGGTTTCCCGCCTCTCATGATCGCCGATCCTTCCGCGCGCCGGTGCACCGGCTCCGGAACTTAAGCCAGTCGAGGTATCGAACGTGAACGAGCACCCGGAAAGTTTCCCCGACCCGGAGGAAGAGCCGGGTTCGGTGCCCTTCGAAGAGGTAGTCAAGGGTCTTGAGGGGCTCGGCGCGGACGTCGAGCGGGAGGAGGCAGCCAAGGCCGAGCAGGAGCAGCGGGCCCGCGAGGCGCAGGAACGGGCCGGTCAGAGCGAGGGCGAGGGGCAGCAGCCGTTCGCCGGGATGCCGCCGCTGCCGGGCCCCGAGCAGCTCCAGCAACTGCTCGGCGCCTTCGGCCTCGGCACCGGCGAGGGCGGCATGCCCGACCTGTCCGCGCTGAACATCGAGAAGCTGGCCGCCGGGCTCGGCGACCAGATCCCCGGTCTCGACCCGCAGATGCTGGCGATGGTGATGGGCCGGATCCAGTCGCTGATCAACTCCGGCGAGGGCCCGGTGAACTGGGCGCTGGCCAAGGAGATCGCGCGCGGGGCCTCGGCGGCCAGCCCGGACCCCTCGCCCACCGCCGGCGAGGTGGCGGCGCTGGCCGACGCGGTGCGGCTGGCCGAGCACTGGCTGGACGAGGTGAGCGAGCTGCCCGCGGGCACCACCGGCGCGCTCGCCTGGAGCCGCGCGGAGTGGATCGAGCAGACCCTGCCGGTGTGGAAGCGGCTGGTCGAGCCGGTGGCACAGGGCATGACCGGCGCGATGACCGGGATCCTGCCGGCCGAGGCCGAGCAGATGGCCGGGCCGATGGGCGCGGTGCTCCAGCAGATGGCCGGGACGCTGTTCGGGCACCAGGTGGGCACGGCGCTGGCCGAGCTGGCCGGCGAGGTGCTCGGCTCCTCGGACATCGGGCTGCCACTCGGCCCTGAGGGCAAGGCGGTGCTGCTGCCGGCGAACGTGGCGGCCTTCGGCGAGGGCCTCGAGGTGCCGGCTCCGGACGTGCGTCTCTACCTGGCCCTGCGGGAGGCGGCGTACCACCGGCTGTACGCGCACGTGCCGTGGCTGAGCGCGCGGATGCTCGGTGCGGTGGAGGAGTACGCGCGGGGCATCACGGTGGACGAGGGCAAGATCGAGGAAATGATGCGCTCGATGCAGAGCCCTGACGCGATGGAGAACCTGACGGAGGTGCTGGGCGAGGAGGGGCTGACCTTCACCGCCCCGGACACTCCGGAGCAGCGGGCCGCGCTCTCCCGTCTGGAGACCCTGCTGGCGCTGACCGAGGGCTGGGTGGACGCGGTGGTGGACGCGGCGGCCGTGAACAAGCTGCCGGGCTCGGCCGCGCTGCGGGAGACCTTCCGTCGGCGGCGGGCGGCGGGCGGTCCGGCGGAGCAGACCTTCGCCGCGCTGGTCGGGCTCGAACTGCGGCCGCGGCGGCTGCGGGACGCGGCGCGGCTGTGGGCGCTGCTCGGGGAGGCTCGCGGAAGCGAGGGCCGCGACGCGCTGTGGGCGCACCCGGACCTGCTGCCGACGCCGGCCGACCTGGACGACCCGGAGGGTTTCGTGCAGCGGCGCGAGGCCGACCTCGAGTCGCTCGGGAAGCTGCTGGAGACGAACGAGGACGGCGAGGGCAACGAGGACGACGCCGAGTCCGATGGCCCGGAGAACGGCTCCGAGCCGACGGATTCGGATCAGTCTTGAAGTCTCGAACTCGAAGTCTTGAAGTCTCGAAGCCCTGAAGCCCTGAAGTATCGAAGTATTGACGCACGGCAGTGACACACAGTCAGGCGCCCCGCTTCGGCGGGGCGCCTGACTGCTGTTCAGGAGAGCCGGCCCGGCTCCGCGGCTGCCTCAGCGTCGGATTTCCAGCAGCGGGACCAGCTGCTCTGCCGCGGTGAGCGAGCCGTGCATGCCCACCTGCCGCGAGTCCACCGTCTCGCGCTCGCTGGCGATCACGGCCCAGTTGCCGCGCATGGCCACGATCACGTCGCCGACCCTGGCCGCCATCGCGGCGTCCACCTCGTCCGGCGGGCCGAACCAGCCCTCTGCCACCGCCTGCGCCCGGCCGCGCACGACGGCGATCCCGTCCAGGCGCTCTTCCCAGATCGCCAGGACGTCGCGGGCCGCGCCGGCGGTCGAGTACACGTGCCTGGCCCTGGCCTCTCCGCCGAGCATGGCCACTCCGGCGCGCAGCTCCCAGTCCTGGTCCATGTCGATCCGCCGGTCCTGCGGCACGTCGACCATGCCGTGGTCCGCGGTCACGAAGAGCGTGGCGTCGGACGGCATCTGCTCGGCCAGCCGCTGCACCAGGCCGTCCACGTAGGACAGCTCCTCGCGCCAACGCGGCGAGCCGACCCCCGAGGTGTGCCCGATGAAGTCCAGATCCCGGTAATAGAGGTAGACGAAGCTGCGCTCCGAGGCCCGCAGCGCCTCCATCGCCCGCCGCGCCTGCTCGTCCACCGAATCCGCGCCGGTGAACCTCGCGCCGCGGAAGACCGACCTGGTCAGGCCGGAGTCGGCGAAGCGCGGCACGGACACGTGGGTGACCGCGATGCCGGCCGCGCTCAGCCGCTCGAACATCGTCTCGCGCGGCTGCCACTCCAGCGGGTCTACGTTCTGATCCCACCTCAGGAAGTTCATCAGCCGGCCGGAGCCGGGCACCAGGAGCCGGTAGCCGAGCATGCCGTGGGCGCCCGGCGGCAGGCCGGTGCCGATCGAGGCCAGCGAGGTCGAGGTGGTCGACGGGAATCCCGCCGTGAGCGTGTGTCCGACTCCGGGCCGCCGCAGCAGTTCGGTCAGGTACGGCGCGTGCCGCGCGTGCTCGGCCAGCAGTTCCCGGCCCATGCCGTCGATCAGGAACAGGCAGGCCTTCCTGGTCGGCTCCGGCGTCCACGGCCCGGCCTCGCGCCCCGGCTCGGGAACGCCGAGCGCGGCCCCGATGGTGGGGATCACGTCGCTGAGCGCGCCCGTCCGGTAGGAGGGTGGGTCGAGGTCGTCCTCTTCGACGGCGGGGTCGGCCACCTCAGCCGCGCAGTCCGGCGGTCGCGGCGCTCAGGGCCGTGGCGAACTCGAGGGTCAGCGCGACCGCCTCGGCCCCGTCGGCCCCGGTGGAGACCCGCAGCTGCAGGTCGTCGCCCGACATCGTGCCCGTATACCCGTGGTCCGCCTCGCAGTGCGGGTCGCCGCAGCCGGCCGGCTCGAGGTCGATCCGGGCGATCGCGCCCCAGCCGACGGTGAGCACGGCCTCGCGCGGCAGCGTGCCTGGCACGTGCTTGGCCGGGTCGTCGACGACCCTGGTGATCACGCAGGTGCTGATCCGGTCGAGCCGGATGGCCTCGGTGGAGGTGGAGGCGTAGGAGCTGACCTGACTGTCCATCCCGTCGATCGCGGGCTCGGTGCCGTGCTCGTCGGTGTGCCCGATGATCAGCCGCGAGGCGGTGAGCGCGAGTACGCTCACGTGCCGGCGCACCTCCTCGTTGTCGAACGTGGTCTCCTGGTGTACCAGGTGGCTGAGCACCGGTTCCGGGCCGATCGCCGCCTCGATCGCCTCGGCCACCAGGGCCGGGTAGTAGCCGCTGCGTTCGATGGCTTCGCGCAGTGCCGGATCGAGCGGGGTTCGGTCAACGCGCGCCGGGGGGTTGTTGGTCGGCATGGCACCAATCCTCGCACCGAACGGCGCCTTGCGCGCACACCGGGGCGGGGCATTTCACACGGTGTCCGAGGCAGGCGGCAGAATGGGCCCAGTCCTAGCGAGTCTTGAGAAGCGAGATGAGTCTGTTGGCACGGCGCAGCGCACCCCGGGAGACCGAGCCGTTCGAAGAGCGGATCGTCGACATCGACGTGACCGACGAGATGTCGAACTCATACCTGCAGTATTCGTACTCGGTCATCTACTCGCGAGCCCTGCCGGACGCGCGGGACGGGCTCAAGCCGGTGCACCGGCGGATTCTCTACCAGATGGGAGAGATGGGCCTGCGCCCCGACCGCGGCTTCGTCAAGTCGGCGCGGGTGGTCGGCGAGGTCATGGGCCGACTGCACCCGCACGGCGACGGGGCCATCTACGACGCGCTGGTGCGCCTGGCCCAGCCGTTCTCGATGCGGCTGCCGCTGGCCGACGGGCACGGCAACTTCGGCTCGCTCGGCAACGACGACCCGCCGGCGGCGATGCGCTACACCGAGGCGCGCCTGTCCCCCGCCGCGCTGCTGATGAACAACGACATCGACGAGGACACCGTCGATTTCGGCCCGAACTACGACGGCCAGGAGACCGAGCCGCAGGTGCTGCCCGCGGCGTTCCCCAACCTGCTGGTGAACGGCACCACGGGCATCGCCGTCGGCATGGCCACCAACATGCCGCCGCACAACCTCGGCGAGGTGGTGGCCGCGGCCCGGCACCTGATCAAGCACCCGACCGCCACCCTCGAGGACCTGCTGCGCTTCGTGCCGGGGCCCGACCTGCCCACCGGCGGGCGGATCGTCGGCCTCGGCGGGGTGCGCGACGCCTACGAGTCGGGCCGCGGCGTGTTCAAGATAAGGGCGGCCGCGCACGTCGAGGCGATCGGCCGGCGCCAGGGCATCGTGGTGACCGAACTGCCGTACAACATCGGCCCGGAGAAGGTGATCGCGAAGATCAAGGAGCTGGTCCAGAACAAGAAGGTCCAGGGCATCGCGGACCTCAAGGACCTGACGGACCGGACCAACGGCCTGCGGATCGTCATCGAGGTCAAGAACGGCTTCCACCCGGAGGCGATCCTGGCCCAGCTCTACAAGCTGACGCCGCTCGAGGAGTCCTTCGGCATCAACAACGTGGCCCTGGTGGACGGGCAGCCACTCACCCTGGGACTCAAGGAGCTGCTCGAGGTCTACCTTGACCACCGCTTCGAGGTGGTGCGCCGGCGCAGCGAATTCCGGCGGCGCAAGCGGCAGGACCGGATGCACCTGGTCGACGGCCTGCTGATCGCCCTGCTGAACATCGACGCGGTGATCGCGACCATCCGCGAGTCGGAGAACGCGGCGGACGCGCGCCGCCGGCTGATCGAGCAGTTCCAGTTGAGCGAGGTCCAGGCGAACTACATCCTGGACACGCCGCTGCGCCGGCTGACGAAGTTCGACCGGCTCGAGCTGGAGAGCGAGCAGGAGCGGCTGCGCACCGAGATCGCCGAGCTCACCGAGATCCTGGAGTCGGACTCGCTGCTGCGCAAGGTGGTCTCGGACGAACTGGCGAAGGTGGCGAAGGAGTACGCGACGCCGCGTCGCACGGCGCTGCTCGAGGCGGACGAGGTGCCCGCGGTGCTCGACGTGCCGCTGGAGATGGCGGACGAGCCGTGCCGGGTGGCGCTGTCCTCCACCGGTCTGCTCGGCCGGCTGCCCGCGGACTTCGAACCGGCCCCGAACCGGCCGCGGGCCAAGCACGACGCGCTGCTGGCGCTCGTCGACGTGACGACGAGGGCTGATCTCGGCGTGGTGACCTCGGCCGGGCAGCTCTACCGCGTCGCCGTGGTCGACATCCCGGCGATGCCGGAGGACGCGAACGGCCTCGCGGGCGGGATCTCGGTGCGCGAACTGGTGCGCTCCCTGCCGGAGGACGAGCAGGTGCTGTGCGTCACGAGCCTGAATCCCGAGTCGCCCGGCATCGCCCTCGGCACCGAACAGGGCGTGGTCAAGCGGGTGGTTCCGGAGTATCCGGCGAACAAGGACACGATGGAGGTGATCACCCTCAAGGAGGGTGACCGGGTGGTCGGCGCGGTGGAATTGCGCACCGGCCGGGAGGACCTGGTGTTCATCACCTCGGACGCGCAGTTGCTGAAGTACTCGGCGGACCTGGTCCGGCCGCAGGGCAGGCCCGCGGGCGGCATGGCCGGGGTCAAGCTGGACGGGGAGGCCAAGGTGATCTCGTTCACCGCGGTGGATCCGGACCGGGACGCGGTGGTGGTGTCGGTGGCCGGCAGCGCGGACACGCTGCCCGGCGTGATGCTGAGCACCATCAAGGTGACCCCGTATCAGCTCTACCCGTCGAAGGGCCGCGCCACCGGCGGCGTGCGCTGCCAGCGGTTCCTCAAGGGCGAGGACCGTCTCGTGTTCGCCTGGGCCGGCCTGTATCCGGCCCGCCCGCTGGACGAGGAGGGCCACGCGCTCAAGCTGCCCGCCCTCGACGACCGACGCGACGGCTCCGGCGCTCCGCTGGCCAAGTCGATCTCGGTGATCGGCGGCTAGGAGCTGTTCGTAGTTCAGATACAGCTCCTGGCGCGCGGCGAAGGCGCCCGTTCGCGGGCGCCTTCGCCGCCGCGCCACCCCACCTGTCCGTGCACCGGCCGACCCGGCACGGGTCCACGCCGTCGACCGACGGCCGCATGGGACAATGGCGGCATGCGACCTTCGTTCTCGACCTCCGGCGTGGTGGACCTCTCCGCTCTCAAGAAGCCGGCGGCGCCGACGGGACCCGCGGCCTCCGCCACCCCCGGCGCCTCGTCCACGTCCGGTTCCAGCCCGGCCGCCGCATCGACCTACGTGATCGACGTGTCCGAGGAGGAGTTCCAGACCGCCGTCCTCGATCGCTCGGTCCAGGTTCCGGTCGTGCTCGACCTGTGGGCCGAGTGGTGTGAGCCGTGCAAGCAGCTAAGTCCGGTGCTCGAGCGCCTCGCGGCCGAGTTCGGCGGGCGCTTCCTGCTCGCCAAGGTGGACACGGACGCCAACCCGCGGCTGGCCCAGGCGCTGCGGGTGCAGGGCATCCCCGCGGTCAAGGCCGTCGTGCAGGGCCAGCTGATCGGCGAGTTCACCGGCGTGCTGCCCGAGGCCGAGGTGCGCCAGTGGCTGACCGAGCTGATCACCATGGCCGAGACCGAGTTCGGCATGTCAGGGCCCGCCGACGCCGCGCCGCTGCCGGCCCCGCCGCTCGACCCGCTGCTGCAGGCCGCCTACGGCGCGCTCGAGTCGGACGACCTGGACGGCGCCGCCCGCGCGCTGCAGAACCTGCTCGCCGACCAGCCCGCGCACGCCGAGGCCAAGACCATGCTGTCCCAGGTGGACCTGCTGCGCCGGACCAAGGACGTGGCCGATCCCGCCGCCCTGCTGGCCGCCGCCAAGGGCGCCCCGGAGGACGTCGAGGCGCAGTGCGCCGCCGCGGACGTGCTGCTGGCCGGTGGGCAGCCGGAGGAGGCGGTGGGCATCCTGCTCGACGCGGTGCGCTCGCTGAGCGGTGCGGACCGGGACCGCGCCCGGCTGCTGCTGATCGAGTACTTCGAGGTGCTCGGCAACGAGCACCCGCTGGTGCCCAAGGCCCGCCAGCGGCTGGCCGCACTGCTCTTCTGAGCGTTCTCCGGGCGTCGTCCCGATGTCTTGTGAGTGCCTGCTGAGCGCGCCCGATTCCCGATCGTTATCCGACCGCCCCGGCGACACCCCGTCGTCCGGGGCGGTCGCATAACGTCCCAGCGTGCGCACTGGTTCCTTGTAGACCTTGAAACCTCACCATTACCTACTCTTTACCTTTGCGCACTTCGTCGATTTCGGTGACGGAGAGCGAGATTTCGGACATTCAGTGCAGAGTTATGTCCGCTTTTGAAGCAATTCGCCCGGGCACTCTGGGTAATGGATTCCCTTGCCGGACAAGGGAACTCGCCCACCCTGCGGACACCCCGGTTACCGGCGGGTAACGGCACTCTTGTGTATACGGTGGGGTCTCTACGAACATCCCCCCTACCGGCTTTCGCCGGGCATACGGTCTGCACATTGGTCTACATAGGAGTGGACGCGGATGAAAGACACTTCGGGAGCCCAGGTTCTCGGGCGCACCTCGCTCAAGCGGCTGGGCATCGTCATGGTGCCGACTGTCATCGCAGCGGGCGCACTGACTGTGCTGATGGCCAACGGCGCGGTCGCCGTGTCGTTCGCCATCTCGGGCCAGACGGCACAGATGAAGGTGGGACAGCTCACCGGCACCGGCTTCGCGCAGTACGGCGGCATCGACGGACAGGCCAACGGCACGCCGACCGCGGTGGCCGTCTCCGCGTTCAAGAACGCGACGATCAGCAACGGCCTTTGCCAGTCGATCACGACCAACCTGAGCAAGTACACCGGCGGCCTGCTCGGTGACTACACGCTGACCCTCAACGCCACCGGCGGCACCGCCTCCGACCTGGTCATCGACCTGCAGTCGCTGAAGGCGAGCGAGGCGGACTTCAACAACATCGAGATCGGCGTGGACGCCAGCAAGATCACCGGATCCGCCACCGGCGCCCTCGGCCAGTCCGGCCTGTTCGGCCAGCAGGCCGACTCGGCGACGCTGACCAACGTGGTCCAGGTCTCGAACGCCACCTCGGCCGGGACCTTCGACCTGCAGGGCATGAGCCTGGGCATCGCCAGCGGCGACGCCGGGTGCAACGGCGCCGACCCCCAGTAGCACGAGCGTCGCGCCGGCACCACGGTGTCCAGTGCGGACCTCGCCGCCGCGTGAGCCCGAGGCCCACGCGGCGGCGTACCCCGCAACCCCTGAAGCAGAGTGTGTATTTTGGAGCACCGACTCATGATCAGCACCCCTGAGAAGCCGCAGGGCATCGGCGGTCTGTGGGACCGCTGCACAGCTCCGACGGAGCGGATCCGCCGGCCGTTCCGCCGCTGGCGGCGGGGCCGTCCCTTCGCCGCGGGACTCAGCATTCTGCTCGCCGGGCTGGAAATCTACTGGGCCCCGCACAGCGGGCTCGGCATGATGCTCTCGATGGGCCTGCCCGGCATCTCGACCATCTTCATCTCGGTATTCCTCGTCATCTTCGCGGTCACGGTGTGGTTCTACCCGGCCTACCGGGTCTTCGCCGGCATCGCCGCGATCATGCTGGCCCTGCTCTCGCTGGTAGCCACCAACCTCGGCGGCTTCTTCCTCGGCTTCCTGCTCGGCATGCTCGGTGGCGCTTTCGCCGTCGCTTGGGCGCCGCGCACGGACTACACCGCGGACACCCGGCGGCAGCGCAAGAAGAACGCGGTCGTGGCCGGGGACGGCGATGCGACCACCGCGGCCGAGGGCGCTGAGACGGCACCGACCGCGGAGGTTCCCGCGCAGGGCCAGGTGCCCGAAGGCGAGCCGGCCGAAGAGGCCGAGGCCGAGCCGTCCGTCGAGTACACCGAGAACACCCAGATCATCGAACAGGCCGTCCGCTCGGACGAGGCCGCCCCGGTCTCCGCCGAGCACGCCGCCGAGGAGGAGTGATACGCGTGGCATCCACCGTTCGCTCCCGTCGCCGGGCCACGGCCATCGCGGTGCCGGGCACCATGGCCCTCGTGCTGACCGGGGCCTTCGTGGCAGCGCCCGCGCTGGCCGCGAGCAACAGCCCGACCTCGCTCCCGTCCATCTGCGCTACCAGTCAGAGCGCTGCGACGTCGGCGAGCTCGTCGAGTTCCGCGAGCCCGTCGGGGACCACCGCTTCGCCGAGTGCTTCGAGCACCACCGCGTCGCCGAGTGCCTCCTCCACGACCGCCGGCAGTGTGGCGAACGGGGCGAAGACCAGTGCGTCCTCGTCCGCGAGCAGTTCCGCCAGTGCCGGTGCGACGGGGTCGGCGTCGGCGTCTGCCGGCGCGTCCGCCTCGGCCTCGCCGAGCGCGTCGAGCAGCAGCAACGGCTTCTGGGGCTGGCTCAACGGAGTGTGGACCTGGATCTTCGGTGACGCGACGATCCCCACACACAGCGCCAACGCCATAGTCGCCGACGCGAGCAAGACCACCGGCAGCACGAAGGTGGAGAACGTCGCCGCGGTCTCGACGTCGCACAGTTCGAGCACCAGCAAGCACTCGAGCAGCAAGTCGAGCACGACCACGAGCACCATTTCGAATGCGAGTACGAGTACCGGCAGCAGTTCCGACCAGAACTGCATCTCCGCGGCCTCCGCAGCCGCCCTGGCCAAAAAGGCCGCCGCCAACGGCACGTCAGAAGGCGTGTACGCGGGCGCGATCCCGTGGGTGATGAAGACCTCGGTCCTGACGCTGTACGACTTGACGTACAACGGCGTGAAGACGGTCTCGGTGCTGGATTCGAGCACCGGCCAGTACGTCGACGAGCAGGTGCTGGACTTCACCGCGTCGAAGCTGACCATCGACTCGATGGTGACGTACTCGATCCAGAACGGTCAGACCGTCTACAACAACGCGGGTTCCGGCACGACGACCACCCTCGTCAATCCGCATCTGATGACGGTGTCGCTGAGCGGCTCGCTCTTCGGCCTGCTCCCGCAGGACTACACGCCGACGAATCAGCCCCCGCTGCCGGTGGGACTCACCATCCCGCTCATCCCGGTCGTCTTCACCGGGGTGACCACGCAGCTGGCCTACCTGCACACCGACACCATCTCGGTGCCGGGATTCGACGGCTTCGCGCAGACCGGAGTCGCCTCGCCGCAGTAGCGGCAAGGATAGGTCGGCAGAAAAGACATGGAAGCCGCGGCGATTTCTCGCCGCGGCCTCCGCGTTCTTTCGGCCTCCGCGTTCTTTCGGCCTGCGCGATCAGCCGCCGAGCAGCTTGGAGCCGATCTTGAGCGCGGCGGCCGCGCCGCCCACGGCCGCCGCGGTGCCCGCCGCCTGGCCCGCTTCCGCGGCCACGTTGTGGAAGCCGGACTGCAGTCCGACCCGGCCGGGGCCGGTGAAGCGGTTGAAGAAGAAGTTGCCGCCGCCGGCCAGCATGCCGGTCTTGAGGCCGAACGCCTGCTGGCTGTAGCCCACCGAGACGTCGCGGTAGATCCAGGATCCCGGCTCGACGTCGATGACCTCGCCCGGCTGGAGCACCACCTCGAAGGCGTTTCCGTTGGCGTGCAGCCAGAGCAGGCCGTCGCCCTGCGTCGCGTCGAAGCGGTCCTGCCAGAAGCCCTGGCCGCCGAGCAGCATCGAGCCGACGCCCTTGATCCGCTCGAAGTTGTAGGCCAGGTTCATCGTCGCGGCCAGGAACTGGTGCTCGCGCACGTAGATCGACTGGCCGTGCGGGATGGTCAGCGGGAAGACCTGGCCCGCCGCGTCCCGGGAGAAGGCGATCTCGCCGTAGCCCACGGCCTGGGTCATGAAGATCGGCATGCCGCCGATCATGCGCTTGAACGCGCCCTGCAGGCGCATCATCTGGATGTCGACCTGCGGCTGCTTCCACAGCACCACGTGGTGCTCGAAGTAGATCGGCATCTGCCCGTTCAGCGCGAGATGCAGGACCGGGACTATCTGTCCTTCGATCCGATAGGCCAGGCCCGGCCCCTGGCCCTCGGTGACCTGCGCCGGCAGCAGGCTGACTGAGGCGGTCACAACCGGCCCCCCTGTTCTTGTTGTTCCTCGTCGATGAGTTCCGTTGACCGGACAAGTGTCCCAGGCGGATGACGAGGCGGAAAGGGGGTCCGGGTGACGGACCGGCACGGCTCGGCCGGAGCTCGGTCAGAGGTCTGCCGGCGCTCTGCCGGAGCCCGATCAGAGGTCTGACTAAGCCCGGCCAGAGCTCTGCCTGAGCTCGGCCGGACCTCAGTCGAGGCCGAGATCCCGGCGCAGCTTCGCAACGTGGCCGGTGGCCTTGACGTTGTACTGGGCCAGCTCGATCTTGCCGGCCTCGTCGATCACGAAGGTGGAGCGGATGACGCCGGTGACGGTCTTGCCGTAGAGCTTCTTCTCGCCGAAGGCGCCGTACTCGGTGAGCACCTTCCTGTCCGTGTCGGACAGCAGCGGGAAGGTCAGCGAGTCGCGCTCGCGGAACTTGGCCAGCTTCTCCGGCTTGTCCGGGGACAGGCCGATCACCGCGTACCCCGCGGCGGCCAGCGACTGCAGACTGTCCCGGAAGTCGCAGGCCTGCTTGGTGCAGCCGGGGGTCATGGCGGCCGGGTAGACGTAGACGATCACCTTGCGGCCGGCGTAGTCGGCCAGCGAGACCGGCTTGCCGTCGGCGTCCGGCAGGGAGAAAAGGGGGGCGGGCTCGCCGGGGGCGAGGCGGGTGGCTTCGGTCATGGGGCAAATCTAACCGGCGGGACCGACGGCGGCGGGCGAACGGGTGGACCGAGCGGACTCGGCCACTCGGGCGGCGCAACGAAAGTTATGTTCTTCATATCGGTGGGCACGGGCTCGACATGAGTGCCAACAAGCCGGTCTGGACTACGCCAGGACCGATCGACCAGGCCGCCTACGAGGAAGCCGAGGCCCGCAAGGGCACCGCCGCCGCCAACCCGGTGCTCTCGCTCGCCCCGAGTCCCCCGGGAGGCGGGCACCGGGCCGCGCTGGCCGCCGCCGACGGCGCGGTGGAACACGCGGCCGACACCCGCAGCCCGGCCGAGATCGAGGCGGACATCGAGCAGACCAGGTACCGCCTCGCCGGGACGCTGGACGAGCTCACCGAGCGGCTGAGCCCGCGGGCCGCGATGCGTCGGGGGAACGCCTCGGTGCGCGGCGTGTTCCGCGGTCCGGACGGCTCGGTGCGCAAGGACCGGGCGGCGATCGCGGCCGGGGCGCTGGCCGCGCTGGCCGGCGGCGCCGTCGCGCTGCGCAAACTGCGCAACCTGGGCAGACCGCGCAAGTAGTGAAGGCCTGCGGCCGGCGAACGGCGACCGGGGAGTTGTGCCGTTGACTGCCGCTGACTGCCGTTGACATGGCCGACCACGCGCCTTGCACCCGTCATGCGCTACCGTCGAGACCGTGAGTCGCCGTAACCCCGCCCCTGACGACAAGCTGCCCATCAAGATGCTGCACGACCGCGTGCTCGTGCAGGCGGACGGCGCCGAGGGGGACCGCAAGTCCACCGGAGGCATCCTGATCCCCGCCACCGCGCAGGTCGGCCGCAGGCTGGCCTGGGCGCAAGTGGTCGCGGTGGGACAGAACGTGCGCTCCGTACAGGTCGGTGACCGGGTGCTCTACGACCCCGAGGACCGCGCCGAGGTCGAAGTGCGCGCCACGGCCTACGTGCTGCTGCGCGAGCGGGACATCCACGCCGTGGCGGCGGAGCGGCTCGGCGACTCCGGCGAAGCGACCGGGCTCTACCTCTAGGACTTCCGCAGGACTTCCGGGCCCTGCACAACTTCCAGACGGGACGAGGAGCGAGTGAGCGCGAGCGGGGCGGCGGAGCCCGCGGGCGGGAACGGCGGACAGCCGTCGAACAGCTCGTACTTCACCTACGCCTTCGGCCTGGCCGCCGGGGCGCTCTCGGCCTACGCGCTGCTCCGGGTCGCGGCGCACGCCCAGTCGGTGCTGGTGCTCGTCGCGCTCTCGGCCTTCTTCGCGGTCTCGCTCAATCCGATCGTCACGGCGCTGACCCGGCAGCGGCGGGTGCCGATGCCGCGGTGGGCGGCCGTCCTGGTGGTCGGGATCGGCGTGCTCGGGCTCGTCGCCGGATTCCTCGCGGTGATCGTGCCGCCGGTGGACCGCGAGGTCACCGCGCTGGTGCATCAGGTCCCGCATCTGCTCAACGAGGCGCAGGACCGCTCCACCTGGCTCGGCCGGATCGAGGCCAAGTACCACGTGTTCAGCAAGATCGAGTCCGCGCTGAGCTCGAAGAGCCTCGGCATCAACGCCGTCTCCGGGGTGGTCGGCGCGGGCAGGTACGTGCTCGACATGCTGACCTCCACCCTCGCCGTGGTGGCGCTGACGATCTACTTCCTGGCCGGCCTGCCGAACGTGGTCAACGCCGTCTTCCGCACCGTGCCGGCCTCCCGTCGGGTGCGCGCCAGGGCACTCGGCGACGAGATCCTCACCCAGGTCGGCCGGTACATGCTCGGCTCGCTGCTGAACGCGAGCATCGCCGGCCTCGCCACCTTCCTGTGGACGGCGATCTTCGGGATCCCGTACCCGGCGGCGCTCGGCCTGATGGTCGCGCTGCTTGACATGGTGCCGGTGATCGGCTCGACCATCGGCGGCGCGATCGTCACCCTGGTCGCGCTCTCCCACTCGATGCCGGTGGCGCTCGCGACGCTGGCGTTCTACGTCGCCTTCCGGCTCACCGAGGACTACCTGCTGCTGCCCAAGGTGATGCGGCACGCGGTGAACGTGCCGCCGATCGCCACGGTGGTCGCGGTCCTGATGGGCGGCGCCCTGATGGGCATCATCGGAGCCCTGATGGCGATCCCCACGGCGGCCGCGCTCAAGCTGATCACCCAGGAGATACTGATGCCGCGGCTGGACCGGCGGTGAGCCGGCCGCGCGGTGCGCGCAGTGTCCTTCGCGGCGTCGCCGCCCGCGTCTTCTTATGAGTGACGTGCCGCCGCGGCCGCGCGGCGGGACACCCGCACCCGATGCCCAAGCGAGACAATCAACTCGCGCAAAACCGCGGCGTCGCACGATTAGAATCAAGCGGATACCGTGCTTGGCAACCACAATGGGTGATGTTCTTCGTGGCTAACACTGACCTGGTCGTTCTCGGCGCCGGTCCCTCCGGACTCGCGGCCGCTTGGCGGGCGGCCCGACGCGGGCTCTCCGTCGTCGTCCTCGATCGGGCCGAGTACGTGGGCGGCATGGCCTCCTCCTTCGACGTGGCCGGAGTCCGGGTGGACTACGGCAGCCACCGGCTGAACCCTGATATGCCCGGATATGTGCTGGCGGACCTGCGCTTCCTGCTCGGTGCGGATCTGCAGACCAGGTACCGGGACGGGCGCCTGCTGCTCGGCGAGAAGTGGATCACCTACCCGTTCAAGCCGCGGGAACTGGCCAGGGCGCTGCCCGCGGTCCCGATGGCCCGCGCCGCCTTCGACGCCATCTCCACCTCCTGGCGCAAGTCGAAGTCGCAGGAGCAGGCGGACAGCTACGCGGATCTGATGCGGGCCGGCTTCGGGCCGACCCTGTACGAGCAGGTGTACGCGCCGTACGCGCGCAAGCTCTGGGGTATCGACGGCGAGCAGATCGACCCGGAGCAGGCGCGGCGCAAGGCCGGTGCGCCCACGGCGTTGTCCGCGCTCGCCCGCGCGGTACGCAATGCCCTGTCGAACGAGTCGCTGGCCTACCTCTACCCGCGCGAGGGCTTCGGCCAGCTGTGCGACTCGATGGCGGACGCGGCGGTGCAGGCCGGCGCACGACTGCGCCTCGGCAGCGCGGCGGAGCGGATCGAGATCGGGCAGGGCGAGGTCGCGGTGCGGCTCGGGCGTTCCGAGTTCCACTCCGCGGCGGCCGAGCGCTCCGGCTGGAGCGCGGATTCGATGCTCGACGGCACCTGGCTGCGCACCCGGCACGTCTTCTCCACGCTGCCGCTGCCGCTGCTGGCGCGGATGACCACGCCCGGCGCCCCCTACGAGGCGGTGGACGCGAGCGGGAACCTGAAGTTCCGGGCGATCGTACTGGTCTACGTGGTGCACCGGGGCGGGCGCTGGACCAGGCACGACGTGCACTACATCCCGGGCGGGCGCACGCCGGTGAGCCGGATCTCCGAGCCGATGAACCACCGGATCAACCCGGACGACCCGGACGACCGCGACGTGGTGTGCTTCGAACTGCCCTGCGACATAGGGGACGGGACCTGGAACGCCACGGACGACGAGCTGATCGAGGTCGTCCACGACTGCGTGCGCAGCACCGGACTGCCTCCGCTGGACATCGACTGGGTGCAGGTGAAGCGGGTGCGCAACGTCTACCCGGTCTACCAGCGCGGCTACCGGGAGCAGCTCTCGGTGCTCGAGGACTGGGTGGAGGGGCTGCCGCATCTGACGACCTTCGGCCGGCAGGGCCTGTTCACCCCGGACAACACGCACCACGCGATGGTGATGGGCTACGAGGCCGCGGACGCGCTCGGCTCCGGCGACTTCGACTACGCACAGTGGAAGCAGGCGAAGGACCGTTTCGCGAACCACATCGTAGAGACCTGATGATCTAGGGGCGAGATCGCAGGGTGTCGGCGTGATCTCACTCGGTTCGCGCGAGTTCACCCTGGAGTCCGGCCTGGTTCACGGACTATTCACCGGACCCTGCGTCCAATGTCCATCATGACTAGGTGGACGTCATGACGAGGTACTACCACCCGGATCGGATCGACTACGACATGGTGGTGTCGAGCGGTCAGGATGGGCGGCGGCTGTGGAACACCGCCGGTGTGGAAGTGGTGGAACCGGCTTCGGTCACCGTCGACGGCGGCGGACCGATGGACGGCGAGGCCTTCCGCACGTACGCGGCGACGGTGGCGCCGCGGTTGCGCGATTTCGCCGAACGGCTGGCCGGGGTGGACACGGACGCCGGTTCGACGGCGGGGCGGTATCAGAGCTACCAGCAGGTGCGCGGGATCATCCGGGACGCCGAGGGCATGATGCTGGCCGAGGTGCGCTGCGACGGCTCGGTGACCGTGCTCGGCGAACTCGATCCGGCGCTGCGCCGGCAGTTCATCGGGATGATCAACGGCTGGCTGCCGATGACCATCCGGGAGGTGGACCGCTACTCCTACGAGACCGCGCTCGCCTCACTGGTCAAGGCCCGGCGGGTGGTGGACTCGATGCTGCGCGAGGTGATCGGCATCGCCGCCGGCGGTCCGGATCCGCTGACCTGGGACACGGTCGCGCAAGCCGCGGGCACGACGCCGGCGGCCCTGCACCTCTGGTTCAGCGCCCCCGACGAGCTGATCAACTCCTGAGTTCCTCCTGGCGCGGCGGGAGAACTGCTACAGAGTTGTCGCAGTCCCGTCACCCCGCCGTCGGCCGAGAAAGCTGATGGACTGACTAAGCTACGCGCATGTCGTCGATCTCAAACTCGCTGACCTCCGTCGAGCACTACGCCGAGGCGGTGCTGCTCGGCCTCGTCCAGGGGGTCACCGAGCTGTTCCCGGTCTCCAGCCTGGGACACGCGGTGCTGATCCCGGCATACATCGGCGGCACCTGGGCCTCCGACCTGAGCATGACCAACCCGAACTCGCCCTATCTGGCGTTGATCGTGGCGCTGCACGTGGCCACCGCCCTCGCGCTGCTGTTGTTCTTCCGGGACGACTGGGTGCGGGTGTGCCAGGGACTGGTCAGCTCCATAAAGCGCAAGCGGATCAAGACGCCGTACGAGAAGCTGGCCTGGCTGCTGATCTTCAGCACCATCCCGGTGGGCCTGGCCGGCGTGGTCCTGGACAAGGTGCTGCGCACCTCGCTCGGCAAACCCGTGTACGCGGGGGCGTTCCTGATGCTCAACGGCCTGGTCCTCTACCTGGCCGAGAAGGGCAGCAAGGGCGCGCAGGCCAAGGCCGCGGCCAAGGGCGGACGGCGCAGCAAGGGCGGCGCCGCGGCCGACGCGACGGTGTCGGAGCTGGACAAGCACGGCCGCGAACTTCCGCCGGACATCGCCGCCGACGTGCGGCTCTCCCGGCTGGGCACCAAGACCGGCATGATCATCGGCGCGGCCGAGATCGCCGGCCTTTTCCCCGGACTTAGCCGGTCCGGCGCGACGATCGCGACCGGCCTGTTCAAGGGCGTCAGCCGGGAGGACGCGGCGCGGTTCGCGTTCCTGCTCGCGACGCCGGTGATCCTGCTGGCCGGCCTGTACAAGCTGCCGACCCTGCTGGACTCGCAGTACGCCTCGTGGCGCGGCCCGGCGCTGGTCGGCTCGGTGGTGGCCTTCATCGCCTCGTACTTCTCCGTGCGCTTCCTGGTGCGCTACTTCGAGAACAGGTCGCTGATCCCGTTCGCGATCTACTGCGGCGCATTCGGGCTCGTTTCGGTGATCTACTTCGCCTGAGCGGCCGCTGCCCGGACGGCCGCTGCTTGACCGGCCGCCGCCACCGTGGCCGCCGCTACCGCCCCGCGAGCACGTCTACTGCCCCGCCAGCCGCTTGATGGCGGCCAACGGGATGGGGAGCCAGTTCGGCCGGTTGGCCGCCTCGTAGACGGCCTCGTAGACGGCCTTGTCGATCTCGTAGCCGCGCAACAGCAACTCCTGCTCACGCGGGTCGTGGCCGCTGACCGACGCGTAGCCCTTGCAGAACGACTCGAAGTTGCGCTGCGCCCACTGCTCGGCCACATCAGGGTCGTCGCCGAGATGGTGGGCCGCGTAGTCGAAGGACCTGGCCATACCGGCCACGTCCTTGACCGCGGGGGCCATCGCCCGCCGCTCGTCGAGCGACCTGCTCGGCTCGCCCTCGAAGTCCAGCAGCACCCAGCCGTGCACCGTGCGCATCACCTGGCCGAGGTGGAAGTCCCCGTGCACGCGCTGGGTCTGCACCGGCTTGTCGAGGTGGGCCAGCTCTGCGAGGGCCGCGCGCAGAGCCGGGACGTAGGGCTGCAGTTCGGTCACCCGGTCGGCCGCGCGATGCAGATGTCTGATCATGGCGGCCGCCACCCGGGCCATCTCCTCCGGCTCCATCCGGCCGGTCGGCAGGCTGGTCGCGAGGTCGTGGTGCACCCGTGCGGTGGCCTTGCCGAGCCGCCTGGCCTCCGGGCCGAAGTCGCCGCCCGCGGCCTTCGGCTCGGTGCCGACCGGCTGCGCGTACAGGTCGCGCACGCTCGTCTGGGCCAGCAGCCAGCCGTCCGTGGCCGTCGGGAGGAATTCACTCACCGTCGCCACGGTGATCGGCTCCGGGCCGCCGTAGAACTCGTAGCCGCCGTACGAGCCGGGCCGGGCCGGCGTCGCGGTGCCCGCCTCGTGGCCCGCGGGCTCGTCCGCGGCGTGCTGCTCTTGCTCGGGCTCCGCATCCGTGGCGCTGAAGTCCGCTGCCAGCGTCAGGTCGATCCAGCCGACCGGCTGCGGGATGTTGCGGCAGCCGGAGTCCGCCAGCGCGAGGGAGAGCTCGAGGTCCGGGTTCACGCCGGGCACCGACCTGCGCAGGAACTTGGCGATCAGCTTGTCGCCGTAGATCACCGAGGTGTTCGACTGCTCCCCGGTCAGCACCAGGGAACGCAGGCCCTTGATTATCCGGCGGCCCGGAAGCAGGTGGAAGCGCAGCGGGCCGATCACCTCCCCGGCCGCGAGCCGGCCGAGCAGCCAGCCCGCGAGCTCCGGGTCGTGCAGGGCGTCGTAGCAGTGCAGTTTGGCTCCGTGTCCGTCGTCCACGAAGCCGAGCTCGGCGTGCGCCAGCGCCTCGGGCAGCCGGCGCCGGGTGCCGAGGAACAGCTGGTAGCGCTCGGCGTCCCGGCCGTGCGGGCGCACCTCGACCACCACCAGGCTGAGCCCGGGCTCCCGGCCGGGCAACAGGTCGAGCCGGGCGAGCACCCTGACCCCGTCGGCGTCGATCCGCGCGCCCTTGCCGCCGTACCAGCGCTGCTCTGGCAGCCAGTCGGCGAGCAGCCCGGCGAGCCTGGCCTCCAGCTCGCCGGGCACGGCGTGGACGTGGTCGACGGTCGAGGTCATGTCAGCGACTCCCTCTCTGCCCAAGGGGCGCATGCGCCGACGCCGGGGGTTCCGGGGCCGTTTCGTTTCCCCTATACCCGCTATGGGCGCTGCAATCGGAACCAGTAGAAGCCGTATCCAGCAAGGGTAAGCAGATAGGGCAGCTCTCCGATCTTCGGAAAGCGTACTCCGCCGAGCAGTTCCACCGGCTCGATCGCCTGGAAATCGCGCAGGTCAAGTTCAGTCGGCTGGGCGAAACGGGAGAAGTTCATCACACAAAGCACCAGGTCGTCCTGCTGAGGTTCGGTGCCGCGCAGCTCGCGGATGAACGCGAAGACCGAGGGGTTGGTCGAGCCGAGTTCGGTGTAGGTGCCTAGCCCGAATGCCGGATTCTGCTTGCGCACCTCGATCATCCGCTTGGTCCAGTGCAGCAGCGAGGACGAGTTCCGGGTGGACGCCTCTACGTTGTTCGCCTGGAAGCCGTAGACCGGGTCCATGATGGCCGGCAAATAGAGCCGTCCGGGGTCGCACTGGGAGAAGCCGGCGTTGCGGTCCGGGGTCCATTGCATCGGGGTGCGCACCCCGTCGCGGTCGCCCAGCCAGATGTTGTCGCCCATGCCGATCTCGTCCCCGTAGTACAGCACCGGCGAGCCCGGCAGCGAGAAGAGGAGGGCGTTGAACAGCTCGATCTGGCGGCGGTCGTTGTCCAGCAGGGGCGCGAGCCGCCGGCGGATGCCGACGTTCGCCTTCATCCTCGGATCCTTGGCGTACTCCGAGTACATGTAGTCGCGCTCTTCATCCGTCACCATCTCGAGCGTCAGCTCGTCGTGGTTGCGCAGGAAGATGCCCCACTGGGCCCGGTGCGGGATCGCCGGCGTCTGCGCCAGGATCTCGGAGACGGGGTAACGCGATTCGCGCCGCACCGCCATGAAGATGCGCGGCATCACCGGGAAGTGGAAGGCCATGTGGCACTCGTCGCCGCCGGCCTCCGCGTCGCCGAAGTAGTCCACCACGTCCGTGGGCCACTGGTTCGCCTCGGCCAGCAGCACGGTGTCCGGATATTCGGAGTCGACCATGGCGCGCACCCGCTTGAGGAAGGCGTGCGTCTCCGGCAGGTTCTCGCAGTTGGTGCCCTCGCGCTGGTAGAGGTAGGGCACCGCGTCGAGCCGGAAGCCGTCGATGCCGAGGTCGAGCCAGAACCGCAGCGAGGCCAGGATCTCCTCCTGCACCCGCGGGTTCTCATAGTTCAGGTCCGGCTGGTGCGAGAAGAACCGATGCCAGTAGTACTGCTTGCGGACCGGGTCGAAGCTCCAGTTCGAGGACTCGGTGTCGATGAAGATGATCCGGGCGTCGCTGAACTGCTTGTCGTCGTCGGCCCAGGTGTAGTAGTCGCCGTAGGGGCCCTGCGGGTCGGTTCTCGAGGCCTGGAACCACGGGTGCTGGTCGCTGGTGTGGTTCATCACGAAGTCGATGATGATCCGGATGCCGCGCAGGTGCGCCTGCTCGACGAACTCCACGAAGTCGCCGAGGTCGCCGAACTCGGGCAGCACGTCGGTGTAGTCCGCCACGTCGTATCCGCCGTCGCGTAACGGGGACTTGAAGAACGGCGGCAGCCAGATGCAGTCGATGCCCAGCCATTGCAGGTAGTCGAGGCGGGAAGTCAGGCCTTTGAGGTCGCCGGTGCCGTCGCCGTTGGCGTCCTGGAAGGAGCGCACCAGCACTTCGTAGAACACGGCGCGCTTGAACCATTCCGGGTCGCGCTCGCTCTTGGGCAGGTCGAGCGGGCTGTCCGAGACAGGCTCGTTGACGATCACGGTCACTCCTTGGATTCAGGAGGAGCACCATGCGGTGCCAGGTGGATGAGCACCCTGCTGGCCGCCTGCCGGGATCGCGTCATCAGCGTCGCAGGGTGAGCAGGTGTGCGGGGTTCTCGTGCGGGTCTAGGCGGATGTAGTTGTCCCGCCCCCAGTGGTACGTGCCGCCGCCGAGCTCATCGTGCACGACGAAGCGGTCCGACCAGCCGAGGCCGAGTGCGGGAAGGTCCAAGGAGACGGTGGCCTCCCGTGTCTGGTGCGGATCCAGGGTGACGACCGTGATCACCGTGTCGCCGTCTTGATGCCGCTTGGAGTAGCACAGCACAGCATCGCTGTCCGTGTGGTGGAAATGGAGATTACGCAACCCTTGGAGGGCTTTATGAGCACGCCTGAGGGTGTTCAGTCGAGTCAGCAGCGGGGCCAGCGACCTGCCCTCGGCTTCCGCGGCGGCCCAGTCTCTGGGCCTCAGTTGGTATTTCTCCGACTCCGCATACTCCTCGCTGCCTGTCGCCGCCGGCAGGTTCTCGCACAGTTCGTATCCAGAGTAGACCCCCCAGGTGGGTGCCAGCGTCGCGGCGAGGACGGCGCGGATCTCGAAGGCCGGACGGCCGCCGTACTGAAGGTACGCGTGCAGGATGTCGGGAGTGTTGACGAAGAGGTTCGGGCGGAGGAACGAAGCGCTCTCGGACGACAGTTCGCGCAGGTAGTCCTGGATCTCCTCCTTGCCGTTGCGCCAAGTGAAGTACGTATACGACTGGTGGAAGCCGACCGCGGCCAGGGCGTGCATCATGGCCGGCCGGGTGAAGGCCTCGGCGAGGAAGAGCACGTCCGGGTCGGTGGTGTGGATCCGGTCGAGCAGCGTCTCCCAGAAGGCGACCGGCTTGGTGTGCGGGTTGTCCACCCGGAAGATCCGCACCCCGTGTTCCATCCAGAAGCGCAGCACCCGTTCGCATTCGGCCAGAAGTCCGGGCAGGTCGGCGTCGAACTCGATCGGGTAGATGTCCTGGTATTTCTTCGGCGGGTTCTCCGCGTAGGCGATGGAGCCGTCGGGCCGGTGCTTGAACCACTGCGGGTGCTTGGCGACCCAGGGGTGGTCCGGGGAGCACTGCAGGGCGAAGTCGAGCGCGACCTCGAGGTCGAGCTGCGCGGCCCGGGCGACGAAGTGGTCGAAGTCCTTGATCGTGCCGAGGTCCGGGTGCACCGCGTCGTGCCCGCCGGCCGGGGAGCCGATGCCCCAGGGCGAACCCGGATCGTGCTCGCCGGCCACCAGCGCGTTGCCGGCGCCCTTGCGGTGAGTGGTGCCGATGGGATGGATCGGCGGCAGGTAGACCACGTCGAAGCCCATGGCGGCGATGCCGGGCAGCCGCTCGGCGGCGGTGCGCAGGGTGCCGCTGCGCGGCGGGCGCCGCCCGGTCGGGTCGACCCTGGCGCCCTCGGAGCGGGGGAAGAACTCGTACCAGGATCCGTACAGGGCCCGCTTCCGGTCGACCCGCAGCGGCAGCGGCGCGCTCCGGGTGACGTGCTCGCGCAGCGGCCGCACGGACAGCGCCTCGTGCACGGCGGGGCCCTCCGCCGCGGCCAGCCGGGCCTCGGGGCCGGCGTTCTCGTCCCGCAGCAGCGCGGCGGTGTCCAGCAGGAGCTCCTGGCCCGGGTATTCGACCTCGTGCTCGTCCGACTCCGGGACCACCGGCTCGGCCTTGGCGGCCCGCTCGAGCAGCAGGGCGCCCTCGGCGAAGACGAGTTCGATGTCCTGGCCGGCCGGGATCTTGGCCCGGGCGACGTGGTACCAGGTGGCCACCGGGTCGGCCCAGGCCTCCACGTGGAAGGTCCACTCCCCCGCCCGGTCGGCGCAGACCCACGCCTCGTAGCGGTCGGTGCCGGGCTGTAGCTCGCGCATCCGGTGCCAGCCGTCCACCCGGCCGTCCGGGCCGGTGAGCACGACGTTCGCGGCCACGGCGTCGTGGCCTTCGCGGAAGACGGTCGCGAAGACCGGGAAGGGCTCGTCGGGTACCGCCTTGGCGGGCCTGGCGCCATCGAGGATACGGGGCTGGACGTCGAGGAGCGGGATTCGACCGATCACATCTTCCGTTCTATCCGAATCCGCGGCTCAGTACTACCCGGGTGGGCCATGCACCGAATGGCTTCCCGAACTTCCGCAATCCCTTACGCGCGCCGAGGGCTCCGGCTAGGCTCGATCAGCATGAAGGCGATCCGGCGCCTGACGGTGCGCACAGTCCTGCCCGAACCCCTCTCGGCCCTCACCGAGCTGGCGATGAATCTGCGCTGGTCCTGGCATGAGCCGACCAGGGCGTTGTTCGAGGCGATCGATCCAGAGCAGTGGAAAGAGGTACGGCACGATCCGGTGCGGCTGCTCGGTGCGGTACGCACCGAGCGCTTCGCCCAGCTGGCCGCGGACGAGCGGTTCACCGGCCGGGTGGCCGAGGCGGCCGCCGACCTGCGCAACTACCTGACCGAGCCGAAGTGGTATCAGACTCTTGACGACCCGCCGCGGGCGATCGGCTACTTCTCGCCCGAGTACGGGATCACCGCGGTGCTGCCGCAGTACTCCGGCGGCCTCGGCATCCTGGCCGGGGACCACCTCAAGGCGGCCTCCGACCTCGGCGTGCCGATCGTCGGCGTGGGCCTGCTCTACAAGCGCGGCTACTTCCGCCAGTCCCTGTCCAGGGACGGCTGGCAGCTGGAGACCTATCCGCTGCTCGACCCGGACAACCTGCCGCTGACCAAGCTGCGCGACGCCGAGGGCGCGGCGGTGCGGATCACCATCGGCCTGCCCGAGCTGCGCGAACTGGTGGCGCAGGTGTGGCTGGCGCAGGTCGGCCGGGTGCCGCTGCTGCTGCTCGACACGGACATCGAGGAGAACGCGGACGGCGGCCGCGACGTCACCGACCGGCTCTACGGCGGTTCGTCCGAGCACCGGCTGCACCAGGAGATGCTGCTCGGCGTCGGCGGGATCCGGGCGGTGCGCGCGTACTGCGCGTTCACCGGGACGCCGGAGCCCGAGGTCTACCACACGAACGAGGGCCACGCCGGGTTCCTCGGCGTGGAGCGGATCAGGGAGCTGGTCGAGGAGAGCGACCTGGACTTCGACTCGGCGTTGGCCGCCGTGCGCGCCGGGACGCTGTTCACCACGCACACGCCGGTGCCCGCCGGGATCGACCGCTTCCCCCGGGACCTGATCGCCGAGCACTTCGGCGGCGAGAACGGCAACCCCGGCGTGCCGGTGGCGCGGATCCTGGCGCTCGGCGCGGAGACCTACCCCGGCGGCGATCCCGGGGCCTTCAACATGGCCGTGATGGGCCTGCGGCTGGCCCAGCGGGCCAACGGCGTCTCGCTGCTGCACGGCGAGGTGTCGCGGGAGATGTTCGGCGGGCTGTGGCCGGGCTTCGACCTGCCCGAGGTGCCGATCAGCTCGATCACCAACGGCGTGCACGCACTGACCTGGGTGCATCCGCTGGTCATGGAGCTGATCGAGCGCGAGCTCGGCCCGGACGCGCTGCGCTCGCCGTTCGAGGCGGTGGGCCGGATCCCGGACAAGACGATCTGGGAGATCCGCTGCCGGCTGCGGGCCGAGCTGGTCACCGAGGCCAGGCGGCGGGTCTACGAGTCCTGGCTCTCCCGCGGCGCCTCGGCCGCCGAGCTCGGCTGGACCGGCTCGCTGCTCGACCCGAACGCGCTGACCATCGGCTTCGCCCGCCGGGTGCCCTCGTACAAGCGGCTGACCCTGATGCTGCGCGACCGGGACCGGCTGGTGCGGCTGCTGACCAACCCGGACCGGCCGGTGCAGCTGGTCATCGCGGGCAAGGCGCACCCGGCCGACGACGGCGGCAAGCGCCTGGTGCAGGAGCTCGTCCGGTTCGCCGACGAGGCGCGGGTGCGCCACCGCATCGCCTTCCTGCCGAACTACGACATGGCCATGGCGCAGACCCTGCTGCCCGGCTGCGACGTGTGGCTGAACAACCCGTTGCGGCCGTTGGAGGCCTGCGGCACCTCGGGCATGAAGGCGGCGCTCAACGGCGGCCTCAACCTCTCCATCCGGGACGGCTGGTGGGACGAGTGGTTCGACGGCGAGAACGGCTGGGCCATCCCGACCGCGGACGGCGTGGAGGACCCGGACCGGCGCGACGAGCTCGAGGCCGCGGCGCTCTACGACCTGATCGAGCACAAGGTCGCGCGCGGCTTCTACGACCGGGACGCGGCCGGGCTGCCGACCCGCTGGATCGAGATGGTGCGGCACACCCTGACCACCCTCGGCCCGAAGGTGCTGGCCGGCCGGATGGTGCAGGACTACGTCCGCGAGCTCTACCAGCCCGCGGCGCACTCGAGCCGGGCCGCGGCGGCGGACGGCTTCGCCGGCTCGCGTGAGCTGGCCGGCTGGCAGACCCGGGTGCGGCAGGTCTGGCCGCAGGTGGCCATCGAGCACGTGGACGCGGCGGCCGAGCCGGACGGCTCCGGCGAGGGCCCGGCGGCCAGGCTCGGCGGCGGGCTGCGCATCAGGGCCCTGGTGCAGATCGGCGAGCTCGCTCCGGACGAGGTGCAGGTCCAGGCCGTGTTCGGCCGGGTGGACGAGGACGACCAGCTGCGGTCGTCGGCGATCGCCTCGCTGGAGCACCTGGGCGTGGACGACCTCGGCCGCAACCGGTACGAAGGGGTGATCAACCTCGACCAGTCCGGACCGTTCGGGTACACGGTGCGTGCCGTGCCGACGCACCGGCTGCTCTCCTCGCCGGCCGAG
>Ga0185299_10002284_pt1 | contig 30429 bp, 27 predicted proteins | sample PaiPotPPA55metaG_FD_128002 | JGI IMG/M metagenome (GOLD analysis project Ga0185299, IMG submission 128002) | Iron sulfur acid spring bacterial and archeal communities from Banff, Canada, to study Microbial Dark Matter (Phase II) - Paint Pots PPA... ...
AAAAGAGGAGATTGACATGCTTTGGACAATTTTTGTAGTGCTTCTGATTCTGTGGCTGCTAGGCTTCAGCCTGCATGTAGCGGGAGGGCTAATTCACCTGTTGCTTGTGGTAGCTCTGGTGGTCCTGGTCATCAACTTAATCGGCGGACGGCGAAGCGCGGTTTAATTTTTCAATTACCGGCCTGCGTGCCGACTCATACATGGAAAAAGCGCGCAAGCCAACTTTAGCAGGATTGAATTGCCGATCCACTGCAGACGACCAAAATGAAGAGGATCAAAACTGGAGGCCTCCATTGCGGATGCTTCTCCAGACTCTTGGCGGAAACGGGCGGGCGTCGTCATCCTTACCTTCGCAAGGTTTATGCCGCCGTGCCGGCCCCTTATCTGATCTGGCGGTAAGTCGCAAGTGCGCTGCGGTCTGAGGTGTTACTTTCTCAGGCCCGGCCGTCTTGGCATTCAGCACAAAGTGGACGGTTGCCCAAAGCAAATGCGCTCCGTCGGCTTTGGTCACGATTGCGTCCACGGACTTCAAAGCGCCGTCGGGCAAATCAAGGTTGTCGGTCAGCATGACAATCGGAACTTCGGGCCGGACCTGCTTGATAGCACCGGCTACGCAGGCGCCATCGAGAAGGCCCAGATGGTATTCCAGCACAATTGCATCGACGGGCCGTGACATAAAAAGCCGCAGGCCTTCGGACCCATTGGTGGCCGTGACCACGTCGTATCCTTGTTCCCTTAACGAACCCATTTGAGTTGGATTTTTGTGGATGCAGAGTAGAGTTCTTTGGGTAGGCATGCAGGTTATGTATACAAGCAGGTTTCCTGCAATTCTGTTCAAATTTGCTCAGTTCCGGACGGAAGGGAGGAGCAAATGCCTAGATCGGAATTGCGTCGTCCACTGTGTAGCGGAAGCGCTTAATCGTGCAGAACGACGTTCAACAGAGAACTATGGACCTGCAGGCCGCCTTCTTCTCCGCCGGCATAGTGGATGAAGCCTAATTTCCTGAAGCGGTTCATGAAGAAGCTGACTCGCGAGCGTGTGGTTCCCACCATTTCGGCCAGAGTCTCCTGGCTGATCTTGGGGACGACCGTCTCAGGAATCCCCTCCTTACCGAAATGAGCCAGCAATAGCAGGACGCGGGCGAGCCTTTTTTCGCTGGAGTTGAAAAGTTGGTCGACCAGATCCTCTTCGTAACGGATATTGCGCGCCAGCAGGTAAGCCACGAACATCTCAGAAAAAGTGGGCTCGCGGTGAAGCGCATCGATCATGGTTTTCTTATCGACGCGCAGAACCTCACAATCCGTCATGGCCGCGGCGGAGCCCATGCGCAGAAGCTGGCCTGCCAGGGAACCCTCGCCGAAGAAGTTTCCCTCACCTACGATGGCGATGGTCGCTTCTTTGCCAATCTTGGATACGACGGTGAGCCTGACTTTGCCTTTCTGAACATAGAACACCGCGTCTGCCGCGTCGCCCTGCGCGAAGATAGCCTCCTTTTTGGCAAGAGACAGGATCTTCCTGCCAGCGCCCATGGTGGCGAGGAACGTGGTGGGATTGAATCCGCGGTTTTTCATGGATGCCGCAGACGACCTCATAGCAATAAATTATTAGGACGGAGGGCACTCCAAAAGTGAGCTATTCTGCACAGTTTTCCAGAAACCGGAAGCGCGGGCCGGCTAGTTCTCGGAGGCTTCCAGTCGCCGGTCCCGGTGCGGCGCGCTCCGGGGCTGGCCGGTGCTGAGTTCACATCGCTCTCCCGGCTTGGCGCCGCATGTGGGGCAACGAACTGCCAGCGCCGGGTCTTTCTTGGCCTTCATAGCCGCATGATGCACCGCGGCAAGGGTATGCGCTGATCAATTTTGACCAGTTTGCGTGTCCCTTTCGTTGAATACTCGAAAGAGACAACCTTAATAGTCATCTTCGTTGCTCGCTTGCGTCCGCTCCTGTAAAAGGGCCTCTTGCGGCAACTATGCTCACCAGAAACAGGGAAAATGGCGATACCCATCACAGCGTTTCCAAGTAGCGCCCTGGAACTCGTCAGTTCACACCCACTCGCGCGAGCGGCAACCGCGGCCCGTGCGCGGTCGCGTGCGAAACCGTCGCTGCCCAGTCGGATTGCGGTGATCGGAAACTATCTTCCGCGGCAATGTGGAATTGCCACGTTCACCACGGACTTGTGCGCAGCCATTTCCGCAGAGTACGGTACAGCTCGACTGCTGGCGCTCCCGGTCAACGACACCCAGGAAGGATATGACTATCCTCCGCGGGTGCGGTGGTCCCTGACGCAAGATGACCTGACTTCGTACCAGCAGGCGGCTGAGTTTCTGAACTTCAACAATATCGACATGGTGTGCCTGCAGCACGAGTATGGAATCTTCGGAGGTCCGGCCGGTAGCCATATTTTGCATCTGCTGCGCCAGTTGAAAATGCCGGTCGTGACCACGTTGCATACGGTCCTGCGTGAGCCCAGCCCTGAGCAACTTACGGTGATGAAAGAGATCGTGGAGTTGTCGGATCGCCTGATCGTCATGAGCCAGCTCTCATCCCAGTTCTTGCAGGAAATCTTCAAGGTTCCCGGCAGCAAGATCGACATGGTTCCGCACGGGGTTCCGGACCTGCCATTCCTCGATCCGAATTTCTATAAAGACAGATTCGGGGTGGAAGGGAAAGCGGTTCTACTCACGTTCGGCCTGCTTTCACCGAATAAGGGAATAGAGAACGTGATCCAGGCGCTGCCCCAGATTTTATCCAGACACAAGAATGTTGTTTACATGGTTGCGGGCGCGACTCATCCTCACATACTCCGCCGCGAGGGCGACAAGTATAGAGACAGCCTGCAGGCGTTGGCAAAAGAAATGGGAGTGGAATCGCAAGTGATCTTCCATAACCGCTTCGTCGTTCCCGAAGAGATGGTTGAGTTCATTGGCGCAGCCGACATATACATCACGCCGTATCGCCATGAGGCGCAGGTCGTTTCCGGGACGCTCGCATATGCGCTTGGTGCCGGCAAGGCGATCATCTCGACTCCGTATTGGCACGCGATTGAGTTGCTGGACGACCGCCGGGGCGCTCTGGTTCCTTTCCAGAATCCCGACGCTATCGCGCAAAAGACAATTGAACTCCTGGATACCCCGGCGATCCGGCACGCCATGCGGAAACGGGCTTATCTGTTCGCCCGGGGAATGGTCTGGAAGAGAGTAGCGCAGGGCTACATGGAAAGCTTTTCGCGAGTGCGCAGCGACCGGATGGAAGCCCCGCATGTTCAGTTCTCCGCCCGTGCGATTCACAAATCTCTGAATCAGATGACTACGTTGAAACTGGATCACCTGCACCGGCTGACCGATGACACGGGAATGTTGCAGCACGCGATCTTCACCGTCCCGAACCTTGGGGAAGGCTATACCACTGACGATAATGCCCGCGCGCTTGTCCTCGCAGTGCTGCTGGAACAAATGGACAACAAGCAACCTGTCGTGAGCGAACCAGTTGCTGCAAATTCCGTGCCCTCGGATTCCTCGTGCCGGTATTTGTCGTTCCTGGAGCATGCGTTTAATCCGGCGAAAGGTAGATTCAGAAACTTCCTCGCATATGATCGGCGCTGGAACGAGGCTGAGGGATCAGAAGACAGTCATGGGCGCGCGTTGTGGGGACTCGGAACTGTGCTGGGGCGGTCCAGCGATCAGGGATTGAGGAACGCTGCCGGGCGTTTGTTCGAATTCTCGCTGCCCGCAGTGATGGAATTCAGAAGCCCACGCGCCTGGGCGTACGCCCTGCTCGGAATTCAGGAATACCTGAACTCCTATGCCGGCGACAGGGACGCGCAGAAAGTAAGATCCGTGCTTGCCCGGCGATTGCTGGAAATGTATGGGTCGATCCGGCGCCCGGACTGGAAATGGTATGAAGACGTTGTGGCCTACGGGAACGCGAGGTTGCCCCAGGCCCTGCTGCTGGTGGGGTCGGCTTGCGCGGATGATCCTATGATCTCTGCCGCTCTGGAATCGCTGGACTGGCTTACGGAAACTCAACGTTGCGAAATCAAAGGCCACTTCGTACCCATCGGGTCGCAAGGCTTTTATCGTCAGGGTGGTGAAAAAGCCCGCTTTGATCAGCAGCCGATTGAAGCGGCCGGCGCGGTTTCTGCGTGCCTGCAGGCGTACCGCGTAACCCGTGACCGCCTGTGGCGTGACCGGGCCTGGTCGGCTTTTAACTGGTTTCTCGGCGACAACGATCTGCAAGTTCCGCTGTATGACAACCTCACGGGCGGGTGCCGGGACGGTCTTCATCCCGACCGCGCCAATCAGAACCAGGGCGCGGAATCGACACTATCGTTCTTGATGGCACTTCTGGAAATGCGTTCCCTGCACGAGGAAGAACAAATGGAAAACCCTTCATGACCATGCCCACACAAAACATAATTAGTCCTCCGGATACTCGCTTCGAGCCGTTGCTTCTCCGGCATCCTGGCAACCCGATCCTGACCAGCAAGGACTGGCCCTACTCCATTAATAGCGTGTTCAATGCGGGAGCGACGATGCTGGCGGATGGCACTACCTTGCTGCTTTGCCGCGTGGAAGACCGGCGGGGATTGTCACACCTGTGCGCCGCGCGCTCCGCAAACGGCGTCGATGGTTGGCAAATTGACAGCGAACCGACATTGATGCCAAGCCCAAAGGATTTTCCCGAAGAAATCTGGGGCATCGAAGATCCGCGCATCACTTTTGTGCCTGAACTGCAGCAACATGTAGTCACGTACACGTCGTATTCCCGAGGCGGTCCCGGAGTATCGCTGGCTCTCACCAAAGATTTTCGGACCTTCGAACGCTACGGCGTAATCATGCCGCCGGACGACAAGGACTCCGCGCTGCTGCCCCGAAGAATCAACGGATACTGGGCGCTGATTCATCGGCCAGCCACCAACCTCGGAGCGCACATCTGGATTTCTTACTCCCCTGACCTGCGCCATTGGGGCAGGCACCGGCTCATGTTGGAGGCGCGCCGCGGGGCCTGGTGGGATGCCAACAAAATCGGTTTGTCGCCTCCACCCATTGAGACTTCCCGAGGATGGCTGGTGCTCTATCACGGAGTGCGGCACACGCCTTCGGGCTGTTTGTACCGGCTGGGGGTGGCGCTGTTCGACCTGGAGAATCCGGAGAAATGCCTACTGCGAGGCGATCCGTGGATCTTTGGGCCGGAGGCGGAGTACGAGCGCCACGGTGACGTTGACGATGTCGTGTTCCCCTGCGGATATACGATGGACGCCGATGGCGACACTCTCAATATCTACTACGGAGCCGCCGACTGCGCCATTGCCCTGGCCCGGGCCAGCGTGCGCTCTCTACTGAGCTGGCTGGATGCCAACGGAATGTGCGAGCGCCGGCAGCGGGCCCGGGATATGTGAGACTTCGTGGCGGCGCCGTTGCGGCGGCTGTCGCTTCGGGCCGGCGAGACGCCAGCGCTACGAAACCCTAATCCCCGCATGTGAGCTATCTTGCTCAGACATTAGAGCCGGTGCCTGTCATTCTGTGACTATCCTGAGTGTGCAGACGGGAACCGCGGACGCTGATTCGCAGTTCTCATTCTTAGGTCGTTGAGGGCCGGACCAGTCAAGTCTCGGCAAGGGACGACCACATCCAGCCAATCGGCAGTCTTCATCCGCGTGTCCACCCCGAACCTGCGGCGGACACGATTCGACCCTAAGAGCTTTCGGGCATTGAATCCAGGCAGCACCTCAGGCGGATGAGAGCAGTTAGCCCGCAAAAGAAAGGTCAAAGATCATGCCTTTAATTCAACTCCTGGAAGTTCTGGTGGTGGTGGGTGTTCTTCTGTGGCTGGTGAATCGGTTCATCCCCATGCAGTCGTCCATCAAGTCAATTCTCAACGGCGTCGTGGTCATAGCTGTAGTCCTATGGCTGCTGAATATTTTTGGGCTGTTTCATTCCCTTTCTGGCATCCGACTCGGAAAAGGATGAGATCGGCGCAACAAATCACAAAAACACGTTACGAAACCCAAACTCTAGAGGAAGCTAGAGGGAGGCAGGTACTTGCCACAAGGAGATTAGTGTGAAGACAAAATTGTTGTTCGCGGTCGCGGTCGCTCTGAGTTTGCCGGCAGCAGCTCAGACCAGTAATCAAACCACGGTGGAAGTCGAGCATATGAGTGCGACGCCCACGTTCCGCGTAGTTGTCGTCAGCCGCAGCGTGCGAGCGGTCAACTACAAGCATCGCAGCGGAAACTCCAAGGTGGATTTCATCGGGACCGACTTGATGCCCTCCGCCAACGGCGTAGCCCAGGTGAACAGCCACCGCGGATCGATCGTCATCAACGCCGAATTTGGCGACTTGCAGAGGCCAACAACATTCGGCAATGAGTATCTCACCTACGTTTTGTGGGCGATTTCGCCCGAGGGCCGCGCCATAAACCTGGGCGAAGTGCTGGTCGGTGACAACCATCGCAGCAAGTTGCAAGTGAGCACCGACCTTCAGGCCTTCGCCTTGATCGTTACCGCGGAGCCATATTATGCGGTGCGGCAGCCCAGCAATTCGGTGATCCTCGAGAATGTGGTTCGCGAGGATACGAAGGGAACCACCGAAGCGGTGAATGCAAAGTACGAACTGATGGAGCGCGGCGGCTACATTCCGACCGGTTACAAGTTCGATCCGGTGGTCATGAATGCCAAGTTGCCGCTGGAATTCTTCGAGGCGAGGAATGCGCTGCGCATCGCTCAATCCGAAGGGGCCGAGCAGTATGCCAGGTCCAGCTACAAGCATGCAGTGCAGTTGATGGATCAGGCGGATGAATACGCCATACGACAGCATGTCGACAAAAAACCCCTGATCGCAATCGCCCGCGAGGCCGTGCAAACGGCGGAAGATGCGCGCGAGATCGCGGTCAAGAAGATGGACGACGTGCGTCTGGCGATTGAACGCCAGGATTCAGCCGACGCGCAGGCCAGATCGCAGGATCAGGCGGATGACGCGATGCGGCAGAAACAGCAAGCAGAATCCGACACGTTGAGCGCGCGAGAAGCCAAGCGCCAGGCGGAAGCGGATACGGCAAATGCACAGGACGCCAGGGCCCAGGCAGAGTCCGACGCAGCCCGGGCACGCAACGATGCCGCCGATGCCCAGGCTGCGAGCGCGCAAGCTCGAGCTGACATGGCCGACAACCAGGCTTCATCCGCAAGCGCACTTTCGGCAGCGCAAGCGGATGCGGAGCAATCCCGCCTCGCAGCACAGCAGGCGCAATTGAACGCGCAACAAGCGGATACGGACAAAGCCGCCATGCGCGCCAAATTGTCCGAGCAGTTGAATTCCATTCTGCAGACTCGCGACAGCGCGCGCGGGCTCATCGTCAGCATGTCCGATGTTCTGTTTGACACCGGGAAGTACTCGTTGAAGCCGGGCGCGCGCGAGAAACTGGCGAAGGTGGCCGGCATCCTGCTCGCCTATCCTGGGCTCAACATTGCAGTCGGCGGTTACACCGATAACGTCGGCGGCGATGCCATGAACCAGACCTTGTCCGAGAACCGCGCCGGCTCAGTGCGCGATTACCTCGTGCAAGAAGGCGTATCCACCAATTCAGTCAGCGCCAGGGGCTTCGGCAACACCTTGCCGGTAGCTACCAACGACAACTCGACTGGCCGGCAGCAGAACCGGCGAGTGGAACTTCTCGTGTCCGGCGAAGCCATTGGCAGCCCGGTCAACGCAACCACAGGCAGCTTGCAGTAAGAAACAAGCTACGCAACCAATCGACGATGGAGGCACAACACCCATGAAACTGGTAGGAGTAATCAGCACAGCAGTTCTATCTTTAGCGCTCGGAGCGGCAACTCCGGCGTTCACCCAGGATCAGCGCGAGCAGGAAGAGCAAAAAGCCAAGCCTGCCGAAAACGAGAAAAAGGGGCAACCAGCGAAAGTCGCAAAGCCGGGAGGGAAGCAGCAGGAGAAGAACACAAAGCCGGAAGAAAAGAACGCGCAAACTGAAAGGAACAGCAAACAGGAAGACAAGAACGCGCAACCGGAAAAAAATACCAGGCCTACGGAAAACAACGCAAGACAAGAGCAGCCGCGCACGCAGGAGGCTAGACCCGAGAAGCAGGAACAGCACGCCAGTGGTGGCCGCATTCCTGACGACCGTTACAAAGCCAACTTCGGACGCGAACACAGCTTTCGAGTCAGCGAAGGCGATTACCGCAACCACCGCTTCCAATACGGCGGCTATTGGTTCGGGGTCTCTGACCCGTGGCCGAGCAATTGGCTCTACACGCAGAACGTTTATGTTGTCGAAATAGACGGCGTTTATTACCTGTGCAACCCAATGTACCCTGGGGTTAACATCGTGCTCAGCGTCACGCTGTAGCGGCGCTGGGGCATTAAAAGTCGGCGCGGGTCCAGTCCTGGGACTCGCGCCTTTTTTGGCCTTGACGCCGCGTCCTTCGCTTGACCCCGGCCGCCCTTGAAAAATATCCTTACGAATTCGAGTTCGAAGCGGCCGCAAGACAATAACTATAAGCAAATATGACATATAACAATCCCAAGTGGCTAACTGTTCTCAACCGCGAAGTCGTCGCCTGCGCGCGCTGCCCGCGCCTCGTCGCCTACCGCGAGCAGGTGGCCCGCGAGAAGCGCCGCGCTTACCGCGACTGTGAGTACTGGGGCAAGCCCGTGCCCGGGTTCGGCGATCCCGAGGCGCGGGTGCTGATCATGGGCCTGGCTCCCGGCGCGCACGGCTCCAACCGCACCGGACGCCCCTTTACCGGCGATGCCTCCGGCAAGTTCATGTTCCCGGTACTCTATGAAACCGGATTTGCCAGCCAGCCCAACGCCACCGACCGCAACGACGGACTCACGCTGAGAGATCTCTACATCACTGCCGCGGTCCGCTGCGCTCCGCCCGCCAACAAGCCGCTTCCTCAAGAGCTGTTGGAGTGTTCACGTTTTCTTGACCGCGAACTCGCGGGATTAGAGAAAGTAAAGGTTGTGGTCGCGCTCGGTAAGATTGGCTTCGATGCTTATCTGAACTGTGTGAAACGGCGTGCTATCGCCCACCACTTCGACAAGCTCAGGGCAGGCTCTTCCGCAAAGAACGCGGAAGGTTGGGGCACCCCCTTCAGCAAACAAGCTTATCTGTTCAAACATGGCGCCAGTTACCGGTTCCCCGAGGGTAAAGTGTTGCTGGCCTCTTATCATCCTTCGAATCAGAACACGCAGACGGGAAAGCTGACGCGCGAAATGTTTGTGAAGATATTTAAGCAGGCGGCAAAACTGGCCAATGAGTAAGTTGAGGCGCCGCCGGAGCCGGATCGTTGCACCCTGCCCTATCGCCTGGAGTCATAATCGAGAAACCGGGGTCACGAACCGGGGCGGCGCCGTCGGTTGCCTTTGGTTTGTTGACTGGTGCGGACCAGTCGCAGTTTGAGTGTTAAATATTTCAATTCGAAAACTTGTACATGCAGTCCAAATCAGGGTGCGGCTACCAGACACGGATCAATCGGGAGCTGCGGAAAATGATGAACGATGAAATGAAGGAAGGGAAGAAAAGATCCGGGGAGTGAACCGGACCGAGGGTTGCGCGGAGCAATGGGCGCGGGCGAGCCGCCCGCGCCCATACAAGTCGCTCGCGCCCACACGACCTACTTCAACTTCGTCACCGTCACCTCGAGTTGGAACTGCCGCTTGGAGTTGGGATCGTCCACGCTACCCACCACTGTCGGCCTTCCCAGTTGCGCCACGGTGCTGGCTCTGATGGATAGTTGGCGCAGTACCGGACGCGCCTGCTGCGCTTGCTGGTCGGGCATCGCGAAGTTGCTGATTTCCGCCCGCACCGACAGGGGTAGACCATTGGCTCGCTCTCCGATCCTGCACCAGATATTGGTGCCCACATCAAGGTACTGAAACTCCCCTTGCTTGGACTCGACCGGAACGCGCGTGCCAATCTTAATCTCGTTGGCGTCATCGGCATTGAGATTCATCGAGTACTGCCGCCCATTGATCCTCTTGCCGTCTTCGAACTCGTTGACGGAAAAGTCGAGGCGATAAGCGTTTACGGTCTTCTCAGTCTCGGGCGCGGCCTTCGATGGGCTCGAGCCCTGGGCCGATGCCTTGCCGATTCCTCCAGCCGTGAAGGTGATAAACAGTGCTGCTGCAATCATTTTCTTGAACATTCGTAATTCTCCTTTGTTTGTGCTGATACCGCTACTTGTTCCGTGAATCTGAAGTCTCATTGTCAGCGGAGGCAGGCTCGCTCATCTCTTCTGCGCTGTCCCGCCGCAGTTCCTCGGTTCTCGCTTGGGCGATCAACGCGGCGTGCTCCGGATAGTTCCTGATGTAGTGCGTCAGGATTGTCTCCTGCTCGCTCAGCGGCTGCGGTGAAGGAAACTGATCAAGCTTGGGCGAGTTAACAACAACCGTTGCTGCGCTGAACGCACGTGGTTTGAGCCGTCGTCCTGATAGCCCGTGAGGCCGAATCGAGCCGCTTTCGCTATGGTTCGCAATTTGCGTCCCAGTAGATTTATTCCTCTGCGCCGGAACTGGTGGGTATTGTACGGCGATGTTCTGAGTTGGCTTCCGCGACCTCAATGCCAGAAATAAGGTCAGCATAATCATCGCAGCCAGCGCGGCTACTGCCGGCCATCGCCACCAGCGCTCCGCTGGACGCTTCTGTTTGATCCGCAGATTGGCCAGGATGCGCTCCTCCAGGCCAGCTCTCGGCTCGACCGTCGCGAACTTCGCCAGAGCTGCATCGAGTTGGTGGTCGAGCGCGTTGTTATTCAAATTTGCCTGATTCTGGCCGTCTTGCCGGTGATTGCTTTCTGTCATGCTTGCGACCTCAACTTCCCGCGTTCCGCCAACTTCTCTCGCAGGATCTGCCGGGCCCGAAACACTCTCGAGCGCACTGCTGACTCATTAATCCCCAGCGTCGCAGCAACCTCTCGCGGCGACATTTCCTCCACTGTCGATAAGATCAGCGGTTCGCGCAGCTTCTGCGGCAAAGCTACAATCAATCGTTCCAGCAGGGCGCCGACCTGCAAACCGTGCATCGCCTGATCTGCCGACGCGTCTGCTGAAGGCACTTCCACCGACCGCCCCTCGTAGTCCTCGAGCGGAATCTCGGGCTTGCGGCTGCTCCGCTTGCTCCGGTCGACCGCCACTCGCCAGGCGATCCTCGCCAGCCAGGTCTTCGGATCATCGACCGTTGCCAGCCTGCGACTGTAGCGCAGCACGCGGAGAAACGTTTCCTGGGTGGCGTCCTCGGCATCGTGATGGCTTCTGAGAGCGGCATAGGCGATGCGGTAAACAAGCCGCGAGTGCTGCCGGACAAGATCTTCGAGAGCTTCATCCTGACTGCGCTCTTGACTCCCGTCTTGACTGCGCGGCAATGTCACGCCCTCGCTCAGGATTGTCTCTTGCGCCACCAAATGCCTGACCTCATTCATAAAGACCGGCGAACCGTCTGGTTTGTTCAGGTTTTTCTTGGAAGGAACGCTTGCGGAGAGGTTGCTTGCAGGGAGGGGGTCTCAGGTATTAGGTATTAGCGTTTCGCCTAAGACCTAACGCCGAAGACCCAACACGTGAACTTGTGAAGTTTAGAAGCCCACCATGACTGGTTCGGGTTCCAGGCGGACGCCCCAGATTTCTTCCACGCGATGCTGGATCTGTTCTTTCAACGCGAGGACATCGGCGGCTGTAGCTGCGCCGCGATTGACGATCGCCAGCGCGTGACGGGTGGAAATGCCGACGCGGCCGAAGCCGAATCCTTTGGCGAATCCGGCTCGCTCGACCAGCCAGGCTGCCGAAACTTTCTTGCGGGCTTCGAGTGCGGGATAGCTGGGCAGGGTTAATCCTCGCGCGGCGGCGCGCTGCTTCAGATCTTCATGCTGTTCTTCCGAGAGCACGGGATTCTTGAAAAACGAGCCGGCGCTCAGGCAATCCGGGTCTCCGGGAGAGATGAGCATGCCCTTGAGCGCACGGATATGGCGCACAGCCTCGCGCGTTTCGGCGAGATTCGGTGGCGTTTCGCGGCGCTCGAAGTGGCGCTTGAGGTCAGCATAAGTGATTCGAGGTTTGCCCTCGGGGATGAGCGCGTAAGTCACGCGGAGAACGATGAATCGTCCGCGGTCCGTGGTGTTAAAGATGCTGGAGCGGTAGCTGAACCCGCAAGCTTCGGGGCACAGCTCGCGCACCTGACCGTCTCTCGCGTCGAGAACTTGCACTGAGTCAATGGTCTCGGACACTTCCTGCCCGTAGGCTCCGACGTTCTGCACCGGCGTGCCGCCCACGCTGCCGGGAATGCCGCTCAGGCATTCGACGCCAGCGCAACGCGCCATCACGGTGTGCGAGACGAACTTATCCCAGGATTCGCCGGCGCCGGCGTCGAACAGAATCCTGCCGTCTTCATCGTGGCTGCTGCGCTGGACTTGGTTAATGCCTTGAATCGCGATTTTCAGCACCAGCCCGGGCCAACCGGCGTCGGCGATCACCAGGTTGCTGCCGCCGCCGAGAACAAATAGAGGGAGATCGCGCGAGCGTGCGTATGAAAACGCCTCCTGCACTTCACCAATGTTGCTGGCCTCGACGAAATACCTCGCCGGGCCTCCGATTTTGATGGTGGTCAGCGGCGCAAGCGGAATGTTTTCGAGCAGGAGCACAAATCATTTTCAAATATACACACGGCTGGAGGCGGGCGCACCGGCTGGCGGGTTACGGGAGTACGGGAGGCCTAAGACTCGGGATTTGTACGACGCTGGAATATCTGGTGCGTGAATTTTCCCACGATCCAGCAGGAATCGCATGACTACACGACCTTCCTGCGAATGAGCAGGTGCTTTCTAGGGCGACCCGGTTTTTCGCCAAAACGAGAGAATGGGCGAGCGTTCGCCGCGTACCCCGCGGCGAAGGGCTCTATCCTGAGGCAAGGTTCCTTGTATGGCTCGTCTTCTCCCATTTCTGCTGGCTGCCGGCGTGGAAGGCGGGCGAGCACTGAACCCGAGGTGAAGACCGACCCACTGACCGCTGCCGAGATCATGGTGCCAGCGGCGGCCAACCAGGATTACTGCGAAGCGGTGCGGAATGAATCGTCTCTTTCAATGAGCCGTCCCTTACTTGTTTACCTCCACGACGTTGGCTGACTGTGAGAAGTCAGTCGCTTTGGTGGACATTCTGGTCAAGTAGGGGGAAAACGGGGTGACTTCGAGCGGCATCTTGTCCGCCGGGCTCAACAGCGTCACGGGCTTGGAAATCATCATTTCAATCTGATTGCTCCACGGATTCAGGTTGACTCGAGCACCGAGCGACAGAGCTGCTATCTGATCGACCTTGTTTTCCAGCTTTAGGGCAGCGGTGGCTACAGTTGCCAGTCGAATCGTATTTTTGCCGGTCAGCGGGTTGCCAAAATGCGGGCGAATTAAGTTAGGAAGCACCTGCGCGCGGTCTTGAATCTGACGTAAGAACAATCCCGCGGAGGTTAGTTTATCTTTGTACGGCGAGTTATTGAGCAGTTCAATCGCCTTCTTGTCCGCCGCTTGCTCGTCGAGCGCGCTGCGCTCAAAGTCCATGCGTTGGAATGTAGACGGCTCCGGGAAAAAGAATCGGTCGTTGAAGGCAAACTTGCTATCGATCCTGTGATTCAGAGCAATGTGCGCCAGTTCATGGGAAAGGACCATTGCCAAGGCAGCTTCGTCAGGCAGCACGTCGATTAAACCGCGGCTGATTACGATGGTGTGGCCGATGGTGAACGATTCGAGCGGCGTGGTGAGAAGCACCCGGCAACGTACCTCGGGGATGATGTCTAAGTTATTAGTGATGCTCAGATTGTTGACCACAGTCTGAAGTACTTTGTCGAGAGGCCCCGGAGGAGCTATGAGACCTGTCTTCTGTAGATGGTCAATAGCATTGTCTTCGGCGAGCCTCTCCCAGTTACGCTGTGCTTCCAGCGGGGGAGCTTGTGCTCGGACTGCTTCAGCATGGTCATCGGCCACATCGACCCGGACATCTGTGAACTCGGATTGATGTTTAATGTGCACTTCGTCGTAATTCCAGAACTTCGTCTGTGCTTTAAAGCGAGGCTGGATGAACGGCGGAAGATCACGCTTGCGCGATGTTTCTTCGCTGTAAATCTGGGAGGGCAGCCAGATCCCCGGCTGCATGTTCATGCGCCAACTGTCAAAATGAAAATAGGAGTCGTAGTTCGACTTGTTGGAATACGTACCGTTGAAGCGGACGATGTTGAAGTCGTGGTCCTCGACCCAGATGCGCCCTACGAACGATCCCTGGTGGGCCTTTTCTCTGGGTTGCACATCGACGACGATGCATCGCACTTCTCCCAGAAACTCCTGCCTCACAAAAGTGAAGTAGTAGTTATCTTTCTGGAAGTCGCGGTCGATTATCGCCATGTTGGCGAATCCGGCTGGCACGTAATGGCGTGTGAAAGCATTCTTCCCCAGGGTCTCGAACGGTGAAAGGAAGCGGTGCATCTTGTTGCCGGACTTGTCCTTTTGGAATACTTCGTCGCTGGTAGTGTCCTTCAAGTCCAGGCGCCCCAGGAAGTAAGTATCAGCAGTGGGCCTGACATTATGTTCCTTGTCTTCCTGCATGTTCTGAATGTAAGTTTCGGCCAACGGGTGATACTGCTTGACGTTGTCGATGAAGGAATGTTCTCGCGCGATCACCTTGTCGATCATTCTGTCGAAGGAGACTGGCGCGAGGACAGTAAGGTTCGCATGTTTGGTCACACCGTAGTTGGCGTAAATGCTTACTGCGGTGTCGTCCCCGCCTATTGCCGTCTGGCTCAGTATGGTGGTCACGGTGAACGTGGCGCTGGTCTCGCCAGCTTTGATCGTCACGCTGGATGGGACCCTGGCCGCGGTCACTGGGTCTGCCGCAAGGGAGACTTCGATGTCTTCTGTGGTGGGGCCAGAGAGGGTGACTCGTCCTTCAACCGAGCTTCCGCCTGCGGCGCTGCGAGCCGCAAGACTGACGGAGTTAAGGCTGTCGGTCGTCTGACCGGAGGCTGAAATGGCGAGCCCGGCCAGTAGTATCAACGATACGACTGGCATGCCTCGAAGAAACTTGAACGGCGTTTTCATAAAACTGTCCCCCTTAGGATGCTAGTTCAAAAATGACGTGGACTATTGCTACTGAATCCACTTGTTGTCCGTTACTCTCGGCGGGTTTAAATTTGATCTTTTCGGCAGCGCGTTCGGCCTGCTCGTCAAGTCCGTGACCCAAACCTTGAACCACGTTGAGTACGCAGACTTGACCGGAAGCGGCAAATCGGACCCGAAGTAAGACTTCTCCCTGGATGCCGAGCTTACGGCCTTCTTCGGTGTAGTCCGGTCTGGCGCGGCCAAGAATCTCCACTGGTTTGCCAGTCTCGCGCAGGGAAGCATGGACTATTGCGGTGGAGACTGACGGGCCTGGTTTTTGATCGAAGCCAGACGGAGCAACAATGCCTGCTTTGCCGTGAGCACCACCTGTACCATTTCCGTACCCTGGACCGCTGGGCATATCGAAAGATCCTAGCGATGCGATCGTTGCCTGGCTCTTTGTGTCGCCATGGCCCTTGACACCGTTGGGATCACCAAATCCGCCGGTCTGAACTTGTTCAGAGGGCAAGGACTTTGGCAAGGTCGGCTTCTCTTTGGCCGGAGCGAACGCTCCAATTTGCACTTGGGGTGCGAGCTTTGGAAGAGGAACCTGTACGTCTGTCAGAATCGGGGCCTTAGCCTTGATCTCCAGTTTGGGCGGTTCCACAAAAGCAGGGCGAATTACGGGAACGGGTTTGGGAATGACAAGCTCGGCAACCACCGTTGGCTGGTATGCCTTAATCTTCAGCTGCGGCCGGGCGGGCAGCGTCGCTGTCGATACCAGAGGTGTGTAGACCAGTCTTTTTGCTGCTACTACCACGCTCCTGGCTGGTTTGATGCCAATATGCACCAGACCGGCAATAAGCGCAACGTGTAAAACGAACGCCATGAACAACGTCGAGTAGTTGATTTTCGGCTGAGGCAACAGCCCCATGGTCATTGTCTGATTCATTAGTAATAAGTCTCCGACTTACTAAACTACCCGCCGTTGTTTGACCGTTGCCCGCTGTATGGCTGCCGGATTCTGCCCGTGGCCAAGCGTCTGCCAGCCAACGTGTTCGTGCTGAACTACCGACGGCTGCGGAGTATGTTCTACAACAGGAGCGGCAAAAACCGGCGGTGGGGAAGAAACCGGCATCGACGGTGTCATCAAACGGGTGAACGCTACTGCCGCGAGCACGGCTACAGCGAGTGCCGTAATATATGGCCTCCGTACAGCCAGATGGACAACGCCTGACACGCTGCCGAGGCCAGGAACGGCGAACAGCATCATACTAATTGTTCCCCTTTCTTCCGAATAGGTGCCACGCATAAGACGTGTTCATAAATACTTTGAGGCCGTTGGCGGTGAGGCCGGAGTTGAAGCGGGTTTCATGCATGATGCCGGCACCGAAGTCGGTGTACATTTCCCCAACCGGAACCGCGACCTTTATTCCAGCTCCAGAGATGTACCTGTTCTCCCAGTCATATCCTTGGCTATCATGCCCCAGCGTAATCTCGGCGTAGGAAATGATAGCTCCGCGTTTGAAACGGCGGAGCACGTAGCCTTGGGTTGCGTACCCCTGTTCGATCAAGTCGCCGTGCTCTACCGGAGAAGTATGTCCAATACTGCCCCAACTGGAACCGGGAAAGCGGTTCTTCGGATTCGCAATTGAGTTCCAGCCGAACCAGTCTGAAATAAAGTCCGTTCTTCCGCTTGCGGTGGCAGAACCGAACCGATCCTGGTATGCGTAAGCTGTGCCCGCACTGATGAGGCCGAGGCGAAAAAGTTTGCTGACCTTGATGCCAATGCTGGGTTGAATCTGGTTGTCATAGGTAAAATCGGCACTGTCAATCACGCCGCCAAACTCGATGTAAGGGCCCACAGTCAAGGAGTTATTCCATCCGGAGTAGACCACGGCCGATTGCTGAATGTCCCACTGGGAAATCACGTTGTTCTTTTCCACCGGGCTGTAGGTACCGTTGGCCATCCACATCTGCCCGGGAAGCCCAACCGCATCGAGGATGCTGCCTTGTTGAGCGTGAGGCGGAATTGCCTGTGCCAGAGCTTGCGGGATAAGGCAAAGCAACGCTAGTAGCACTACGACCGTGGTGCCTGCGAGCCCGAAGTTGAAATCTTTTGTCATGCTCTTTTTCATTTCTAGTAGCGCTTCACGGCGAACCACGTGTGAATCCGTTGTTGGCGAACCATTACGCCCCAAAACGCGGCTAGAAACACGCTACAGTCGATAAACCGCACTAGAGGAAAGACCAGACAACTTGTCAACACATCTACGCGGTGGTCACAAACCGCGCAAATGGCGGCCAGTAACACTTGAAAGGCCAATTCACCGATCATGATTTTGCCCACCCAGGTCGGAGTTATGAAAAGCCATAACGGGGTAAGCAGGATTACCGCTGCAAAAAGGACTCCTTCGCCCATCAGCAACTTGTACTCGAGATCGATTCTGCTCAAACCGCGGATCATGCCATACTTCTTGCCGACCTGCCATGCGCCGACGTCCCAGCGATACATCTGCTTGACGTAGCCGCGAAGATTGTTTGGATCCTGGGTGAAAACAAGTGCCTGAGGCTGGTAAACAATCCTGCCTAATTTCTTGCGGTGAACCTGAATGGTGCAGTCCATGTCTTCCACGATGGTGTCGCTGTTCCATTCCAGTTGCGCAAACACGTCGGCTCGAAAACTGGCAGCACACCCGGGAACGACCGTGACCACGCCCATATTGCTTTGGCCGCCTTTGTAAATGGCGTGGGAAATCCAGTACGCCAGGGACCGATAAGCGGTAAGCCAATTGTGCGGCACGCTTAATGCCCGTCCGCACACAGCTGCGACCTCAGGCTTACTGAACTCTGCCATGCAAACGTGGAAGTAATCCTGGTTGACTTCGGTGTCGGCGTCCATTAAGCAGACGACGTTGTAGTTCTGCGTCAGGCTCCAGTGTCCGGTAGCCCGTAGGATGCTCTTCGCCTTTCCAATGTTCTTCTCATTACGGAGGACGTTCACTCCAAGAGAACTGGCAATAACGCCGGTTCCGTCGCTGGAGCCATCGTCCATCACGTAAATGTCGGCCCGGTTGGCACCTGCTGCGAGAATGCTGCGCAAGGTCTTGCCTATGCCCAGCCTTTCATCCTTCGCAGGTACGATGACACAAAACTTCACTTCAACACCTCTAAAATTGTGGGGAGGAGGACACTTGCAATAGTGCAAGGCTTTGACCGAACGCCGGTCGCGCCGTACGACCCCCTGCGGTATTGCTCTGTGTTGGCTGAGCACAGCACGCAAATACTGCCAGGGACACCACTTAGGCTGATCTGGAAGCTGTGGCAGACGCGCGTATCGCTAAACCTCTGTTCGTGGTGGTGTTACTAGTAAGGCGTTACGCCTGTAACTCGAGACACGCGGTGAAATTGTCACTCAAGAGAAAACATTTGCCACCTGGCGTTCGAAAAAACGTGATTTGATTGTGCAGCATGTGAAACAGCGAACACAGCACACTTCGTGGAACAGAGTCGGAAAAGTGCGGAGGTATGGAACTGTTTTTCTCTTTATGGAAGAAGTATTCCCGCAGCCAAACTACGTTGTGGTTACTGTAGTAACGCGGAAAGTAATTATCGCGGTAACTCACATGGCAGAGATTCGTTTGCTACATTTGTCATTGCTCAACCAATCATCCCCGCTCAAACATTGAAGTTAGTGCAACTTCCAGACTACGGCAAGTCTCACCCACCCCCGCCCGCGTGGCTGGGCTCTCGAGGTACAGCTCTCTGGCAGAAGAATTGCACTATCTTGAGGTGAAATCCCAGTGAGCTATGACTAAGCTTTTTCATTTGCGTGCAGCGTTGCTCTGCATTCTCCTGGCGCCGCACAGTCTTGCTCAGACTCCGGCGCTTCGCGTGTTGCCTTGGAATGGCCATTTGGCAGCCGTTTCGCTCACCTTTGACGATTCCAGGGCTGTGCATCTGGATGTCGCGATTCCGGAGTTGAACAAGCGCCACCTGAACGCAACGTTTTTCGTCATCGTTTCGAAACTCACCCGTATAGATGATTGGAAAAGAGCGCAGGCCGAAGGTCACGAGATTGGCAATCATTCCGTGACTCACGAGCACGCCGCCGTTTTAACCCGGGTGAGCGAAGAACTCGAAGTGGAGGATGCCAAGAAATTCCTGGACAGTAACTTCAAATCGAACATAACCATTTTCGCCTACCCATTTGCTGAGTTATCTCCGGGGTTAGTGGAATGGGTCAAGACCTATGACTTTGCGGCGCGAGGCTGGCAGGGAGATAACGTGTCGCCTTACGTCACTGCGGACGCTGAAGCGGACTGGTATAACTTGCCGAGCCAGCCGTCTTATACAGCGTACGATGCAGGGGTCTACCGATCCTGGATCGACAAGGCTTTTGCGATGCACGCGTGGACTACGCTTCAGATTCACGGCATCGGCGACCCTTCGACTGGATTTGAACCGATTCCTACCGGCATCTTTATTACCTTGTTGGATGATCTCAAGGCTGACCAATCCAGAGGTCTTTGGGTAGCTCCATTCGGAACTGTGGCCGCCTACTTGCGCGCCCAGAAGATTGTCGAAGCAGCGTTTCCGCAACTTGAAAACGGCGACAAAAGATTCGTGTGGAAAGTGCCGGCCCCGTTTCCTTCGGGAGTAAAGCTAAAGACTGTGATTGAGGGTGGAACGCACCTCCATGTTTACCAGGACAACCGGGAGCTGCGTCCCAGCAAGGCCGGATTGTACTCGGTTTCCTTCGATTGTGGGGAACTGATTATTAAGAGTGGGCAATGACAAGTGTTACTGCCGAAGTATGCCGTGCACACAAGTGTAACTATGGGAGAGAGACTCTAATGAAGAAGTTAACCGCCATGATATTCATAGTACTTATATCGCTTTCATTCATACAATGCGGTGGCGGAGCGGCTACCTCCGGCGGAGGAACGGCCACGCCCCCGCCAGCCTACACCCCACATCCAAATGGCCTGTGGTCCACGCTTCCCCAGACCATGCCCATTAATCCCATTCATGCTGCTCTGCTGCATACTGGCAAGATTCTCATCGTATCCGGCTCCGGCAATTGCCCGCCGACGCAGGCTGGCTGTCCGCAAGGACCGCAGTATACGCAGGGCGCGGCGCTTCTCGACTTATCTAACAACAACATCGCGACCATGTCCACTACGTGGGACATGTTCTGCAATGGTATGTCGATCATGCAGGATGGCCGCGTTTTAATTAGTGGGGGCACGAAGGGTTACGGAGCGCTGGCCGTGGTGGGCACTCAGGGAGACATCTCTTTCACCGGGCTGCCCAACGCATCGATTTTCGATCCTTCGAGCGAGTCCTTTATCGACATCGCAGCAACGGCACACGGGCGTTGGTACCCGACCCTCACCGAACTTAACGACGGCACCATCATGACCACGTCTGGGCTGAACGAAACCGACGGTACGGTCAACAATACGACTGAAATATGGAACGGGCAGCAATGGAGCGCACAGATTCCGGGGAATCCGAACATTACAAATTTTCCCGGCTTCCAGTTTCCGCTGTATCCCAGGATGCACTTGCTTCCTACGGGACATATTTTCTATTCCGCACCGTCCTCTGCAACCCTCGACTTCAACCCCACCGGCCAGAACTGGACGCTGGTTTCCTGGACCATCTATCCCGGACTGAATGATCCAAACGGTGAACGCACCTATGGGACATCGGTTCTGCTGCCGCTCACGCCACAAAACAATTACAGTCCCAAGGTAATAATCATGGGCGGTGACAACCCTGCGACCAACAGCACCGAGCTTATTGATTTAAGCGCTGCGGGAGCGCAACTTTCAGCCGCCTGCCCGACGTATGCTCCGTGTTGGGTGCCAGGGCCAGCGATGTCTCAAAGCCGCGTTGAAATGGAGGCCACGCTGCTTCCGAATGGCAAGGTGCTGGTGGATGCAGGCTCCGCCAAAGATGAAGACGAGACGACGGCGAGCTTGCAAGCGGAGATTTACGATCCGGTAGCCAACACATTCTCCTCGGCCGGCAGCAACGCGTTCCCCAGGCTCTATCACAATGTCCAGTTGCTCTTGCCCGACGCGACGGTTCTTCTTACAGGAGGGAATCCCGCCCAGGGTGTCTTTGAGAACCATATCGAAATTTATCAGCCGCCCTACCTGTTCAACGCGGATGGGAGTCCGGCGCATAGGCCACAATCTGCGGTCAACCCACCGAATTCGATCAGCTATGGTCAGTCATTCACTCTGTCGACCCCGGATGCTTCGACGATCTCATCGGTGGTGCTGATGAAGGCAGGCTCAGTCACACATTCTTTCGATATGGATCAACGATATGTTGGTTTGTCGTTCAACACGGGAGCCTCTGGGAGCCTTAGCGTCACCGCCCCTTCGAACTCAAACATTGCTCCTCCCGGCTACTACATGCTCTTTTTGGTAAACCAGGCCGGCACACCGTCACTCGCGTCATGGGTGCAGGTTTCCGGTCCCGCCGCTCCGATCGCCAACGTTGAGTTGCATCCTGAACGCGTACCCACGCCGGCTTACATATTCCAACGCAAACATGTCACCGAGTCTCCGCTGCCTCTGCGCAAGGAGATGCACATCCACTAAGCTAAGGGAAACCGAAGCGTCACAATCAAGCCCCGGCTGGAGCCGGGGCTTTTCTATCGCGCCAGGATCGCCGCCGGGCTTGCTTCTTCGACTTCTGAGCCATGGCTCGCGCCCCTGTGGGCAAACTCAGGGCAGGCTGGGCGGCTACATTCTTTCAGCCGCTTTGTCATAGAGACGTAATTGCTACGCCTTGCTGTCGACGCCGAGGCCGGCGGAGGAGTTGCTGCCGACGGAGACGTTGCGAGCAATGTCTCTACGACAGAGCGCGGCAGTGCTCCCCCCATGTACTTCCGAGTTTGACCGCCATCCTCGTCCAGCGTAGAGTCTGACCTCGACTCCGTTTTCATTACCTAGGTAAAGAAACACCCGAGCTCAATTCTGCTTCCGCGGCGCTCTTCCGTTCGCGGCCGGCAGAGTACTGGTTCGTCTGGTCGGCCGTCGCTTGAGCCTAACGGCTTGGCTTTTCTGTTGAGGTGGTTACGGGTTGAATTTGTGCGCCGATGAAGTGGGTTGAGTTGATCGGGGACCAACCCGGTCAAGAGATCCGAAAGAGTTTGTCCGCCATTCTATCGGGGACGGAAATTCGATGAGAGGCAGGAGAAAAAACCAATGAAGAAGGTAATCCCCCTTGTGCTGCTCGTCCTGAGCGGCACGGCACTGCTCCAGGCGCAGCTTAGGGCGCATAAGAGGAGCGGAACAGAAGTTTCCTTGTCTTCCATTAGTTTGAGTGCTGCTAGCGTCGTCGGAGGAGACCCTCTGATTGGCACAGTCCACCTGACCGCGCCTGCACCCTGGGGAGGAGCGGTAGTGACTCTGGTCGTAGACGATCGCCGCGACTCCAGCGCTCTGAGTGCTCAGTGTGTCGTGCCTGTCGGCGTGTTTGTTCCCGAAGGCGCCACCTCCGCCGGTTTCGCCATACAGACCAGCGCCGTCTCGTCGAGCGTTACAGTGAGCATTTCGGGCACGTATGGCGTTACGCGGAGCGTCTCGTTCGTGCTCATGGACGCTGATTCCGCGCCGACCCCAGAGCTGCCGCAATCTCCAGAAAATCAGACAAAGCCGCCAACTTTTGTGGATTACTTCAATGAAGGAAAACTCGACACCACCAAGTGGGTGATATCGACCTACGAGTCCAACAACTACGCAGGAGGCGGCAGTAATGTCACGTTCTCAGCCAGCAACATAGATTTGAGCGGCGGAAACCTGCGTATGGAACTGACGCAACCCACTGCCAGCACCTCGACTGGTGCCGAAATCACGACCAAGCTTAGCTTCGGTTACGGCACCTACGAGTTCTCCATGCGGGCAGGGTCGACCTCGCCAAGCTCCAGCGGATCGGGCACAACCGAGAGCGGGCAGATCAGTTCCACATTCATCATTCATAACCCGCCGCCCACCTACGCCTCCATCACCGAGATTGACGCCCCGGAAATCGAGGGACTGTCCGCGCGGAATAACCACATTGAGTGGACCGTATGGAAGAACAGCACCGCAACCGATCCAACCCCGGAGTACAACGTGGTGCAGAATCCTGAGGACGGATTCCACCGTTACAAGTTCGTGTGGTCGGCGACTAGCATCACGTTCTATATCGACGGCGTCTTCAAGTCCAAGTGCACGTCGGGGATCCCAACGGTAGCCGCGGTCATCGATATCAACTTCTACGGCACGAATGATACTCAATGGGGCGGTCTCGCAACTGTGGGCGTGACGCGCTACATGTACGTCAACAGCGTCAAGTTCTGGGCAGCGAGCTAGCCTGGAGAGATGGCCGCTCGGGTTCGGGCGGCCTTGATTCTTTTCCCAGGAACTCCTGGTCATATCTCTTCTTCCCCCTCCACGTGTGGGTAGGTGCGTTCTCGAAAACTCAAGCATAGAATGTCAACCAAGCGGAGTGGGGAAGAACGAGGGCCCAGGACTTGCGCAGATTCAGATCGCGGTTAAGATGCCTTATCTCCACGTGTGCTTTTCTGTTGTTAACCATGGCGGCGACTGCCCAGTCGGTTCCTCCAGAGCTGGTGAATGGGCTCAAATGGCGCCTCCTCGGCCCGTTCCGGGGCGGACGCGCGGTGGCCGCGGCAGGCGTGCCGGGCGACTCGACAACGTTCTATTTTGGCTCGGTGAATGGAGGAGTCTGGAAAACCACCGATGCCGGAGTTGTCTGGACGCCGATCTTCGACGGCCAACCCGTGGCCTCGATCGGCGCGCTCGCAGTGGCTCTCTCCGATCCTAAGATTATTTATACCGGAACCGGCGAAACCGACATTCGCGAGGATCTCTCTTCCGGCAACGGTGTCTACAAATCCACCGATGGCGGCGCAACCTGGAACCACATCGGCTTGGAGGACACGCGGCAGATCAGCAAAATTGTGATCGATCCGCACGATGCAAACGTGGTTTATGCCGGCGCTCTGGGGCACGCTTATGGTCCGAACGAACAGCGCGGCGTCTTCAAATCCGTCGATGGAGGAGCGCATTGGGCGCGGGTTCTGGATCTGGGGCCGGAAACCGGCATTTCAGATCTGGCGATTTGCGCTTCTTCCCCGCAGCTCTTGTTTGCCGGAGCTTGGCATACGCGGCGTCCTCCGTGGAGTTTGTATGCTCCCATTGACGGACCCGGCGGTGGCCTTTACCGGTCCGAGGATGCCGGCAAAACGTGGGCTCATCTCGAGGGAAGCGGGTTGCCCGCTGGCGATTGGGGACGGGTTGGCGTCGCCGTTGCGCCGGACGGCAAGCGCGTGTATGCGCTCATCGAGAGCAAAACCGAGGCGCACCAATCCGGCCTTTATCGCTCCGACGATGGAGGCAACACGTGGGCGCTGGCCAACGCCGATACTCGGCTTACCAGTCGCGCATGGTACTTCAATCGCATCACTATCGATCCGCAGCATCCCGATGTGATCTACATGCCCAATGTCGCACTCTACCGATCGGCGGATGGCGGGAAGACAATTTCGGTGGTCCGCGGCGCGCCGGGCGGAGATGATTATCACGAGCTTTGGATCGACCCCCAAAATTCCGCCAGCATGATTCTTGCAACCGACCAGGGAACCACGATTAGCCTCAATCGCGGCCAAACGTGGAGCACCTGGTATAACCAGCCAACCGGGCAGTTCTATCATGTCACCACCGACAACCAGTTTCCCTATGCGGTGTACGGCACGGAGCAGGATAGCGGCAGCGCCGCCGTTCTAAGCCGCACCGACCACGCTCAAGTTACGCCGCGGGACTGGTTCACCGCGGGGCCGAGCGAGAGCGGATACATGGTGGTCGATCCGAAGGATCCGAGCATCATTTATGTGAGCGGGACTTACGGTCCGGTATCGCGCTTCAACCGACGGACCGGCTTGAGCCAGGACATCACTCCATGGCCGGCAGTTGCATGGGCCTCGGAGATTTATGAGCGCAAATTTCGTGCCCCTTGGACTCCCGTGTTGGTTCTTTCCCCGGCTGACTCAACCACGCTCTATCTCGGAACACAATATGTGATGAAGACTGTCGATGGCGGCCTGCACTGGGAGACCATCAGTTCCGATCTCACGGGAGCAACCCACGATGCGGATGACATAAAGGAAAAAAAAGTGCAAGATGCGCCAACCATCGGCCCGCCAACCATCGCTCCGCCAACTCTGGAGAAGGCGAAACGCGCCGGTTATGGGGTCGTGTTCACAATCGCGCCCTCGCCCCTCAACTCCGATCTGATATGGACGGGAAGCGACACCGGATTGATTCACCTGACACGCGACGGCGGAAAGAGCTGGAAAGAGGTCACCCCGCCCGGATTGAGCGACTGGAGCAAGATTTCGCTGATCGAAGCTTCGCACTTCGATCCTGCCGTCGCCTATGCCGCCGTCGATCGCGGACGCCTCGACGATCGGACGCCCTACATCTATCGAACGCGTGACTACGGAGCGAGCTGGCAACCGGTCACAAGCGGCATTACTGCTCCCGCATTCTTGCGCGCTGTTCGCGAAGACCCGCAGAGCAAAGGGCTTCTTTTCGCCGGAACCGAATTTGGAGTCTATGTATCGTGGGACGATGGGGACCACTGGCAGTCTCTGCAACTGAATCTGCCGGTCACCGGGGTCCGCGATCTCACGATTCACGGCGATGATCTGGTGATTGCCACCTTTGGCCGGTCTTTCTGGGTTCTCGATAACATCACGCCACTGCGCCAGGCCCTGCAGGCGAAGAGAGCGAACGGTCCATTCCTTTACAGTCCGGCCACAGCTGTTCGCATTGATAACGACTCTTTTCCAGGAACACCACTCCCACCCGAGGAACCGGCGGCAGAGAATCCTCCCAGTGGCGCGGTGATGGATTATTTCCTCCCATCTGCGGCAAGCGGCGTTCGACTGGAAATTTTCGATGCACAAAATAATCTGGTCAGAACGTTTTCGTCGAGCGATCGTTCTTCCGAGGATCGTTCCTCAAAGGATCATTCCTTAAAAGATCAAGGCAACCGGAAGCATCCGCCGCTTCCCGTCGCCGAGCGCTGGTTCCCCAAACCTGAAGTGCTCGAAAAAACTGCGGGAATACACCGTTTCGTTTGGAACCTTACATGGGGCAGCTCCGGCGGCCCGAGTGCGGACGAAGAAGCCGAGTACCGTAATCCTGCCGGACCGAGGGCCGTGCCGGGAATCTACAAAGTTCGCCTCACCGTCGACGGAAAGGCGCAAGACCAGTCTTTGAAAGTGGTCATCGACCCGCGCTCCCCGGCTACTCCCGAGATCCTCACGCAGCAGTTGCAGTTGGGCCGGCAGATCTTTGGCGAAACCATTGAGGCGCGCCGCGCGCTGGCGGAGATCAACTCAGTTCAGAAACAACTGGCTGACATTCAACAGAAGCTAGGGCCGCAGAAGGCAGGCCCGCAAAGCGCGCAGCTCAAGCCGGCGCTGGCGGAAGCTCAATCCGAAATCGGCAGGATTTTGACGAATAAGGAACACACACCGGCGCAAGACCTCGGCCTGCAGAGTGCCTACACGGGCCTGGCGTCAGCGTTGCGGGTAGTCGAAAGCGGAGATCGTGCCGTGCCCTCGCAGGTGATTGCGGTATACAGGGAGTCAAGCCAACAGGTAAGAGCGCGGATCGCAGAGTGGACCCACTTCAAGCAAGTAAAATTGGATCAACTCAACCGGCAACTGCGCAAGGCCAGCCTTGCTCCCATCGTGATCGCAGAAATCGAGCAGGTGGAATTCGTGATATCGCGCTAGACCGCGCAGAGTCGGAGCCTGGGGTGCCGAGCCAGCTCCAGGACCACATCAGAAACGACGTCGCTGTGAGGTCGATCGCCGGTTCGGTAGTGCTGAAGGACTGCACGTTACTTGTGACGCATCAAACGCGCCATCGTTTCCGTTGAATTTCCCGAACGGCTCGGCTCCGTTTGCCGGACACTACTGTGGACATAAGGTAGGCTCGAAAGGGCGTTTCGCCGGATTCGTAGCCAACCTGACTGACGCGCACGTAGGCCGATTGCGCCCGAGCGGGCTAGGCGTATGCAACCAGTGCGAATAAAGTGCCGGCAAACAAAACGAGGCGGAAGCGCATCGAAAGAAGGCTGGCAGGCAACATGGCTTGCTCCCGGCCGCTCTGGGAAACGGCCATATTAAATCCATTTAGTACGGGGGAAATTTTGCTCCTTTGTTCGTCGTGAGGACCTCATTCCGGGGCCAGCGGCCAGGGATTCAAGTCTACACCGCGAATCCCAGTTTTGGCTTGACCCTGGTTGTCCTTGGCATCGGACTAGGTAGCTGCGTACACTTTATAGTGCAAGGCCTTTCACCTTTTCTGAAACGCCTTACCGTCTCATCCTCGAGTATGGGCTGAATTCCGCGCCAGTCCGCTTGTTTGGAGAAATGGCAGTTGAGGTGCAGAGGATCGGTAGCGTAGGTGTAATGTGCTGAGGGACGCCGTCGAAAACTCGTTGCCAGGTCAACTCTTCAGTCATTTCGGATTGCAGGAGAACCCCTTCGGTGTGACCCCCGACATACGGTTCTTGTATCAGAGCCACACTCATCGTGAAGCACTGACCTCACTGATCAACGGTATTGATTTTGGTTTCGGGTTTCAGGTGCTTGTCGGGCAGCCAGGCATGGGCAAGACCTCCCTGTTGTTCAGCCTTCTGGAGAGATTTCGAACCGACGCCCATACGGCATTTGTGTTTCAGCCGCAGAATGAACCGCACGACCTGTTGCAGTCGGTGCTGTACGAACTGGGTACGAGTTCGACGGAGACGAGCCTGCATAAATTGTTCGAGCAGGTCAACGAAGTGCTCTACCGCGCGGCGAGAGACCGCAAACGCGTAATCCTGGTGGTCGATGAAGCGCAAAACCTCGAATACGTCGTACTGGAAGCGTTGCGGCAACTTTCGAACTTCGAGACGCCAGACGCCAAGCTGCTGCAGGTGGTTCTGGCAGGACAACCGCAGTTAGCGGAGAAACTGGCGGCGGGGGCCCATGAGCAGTTGCGGCAGCGGATTTCTGCCATCAGCCGGCTGAGGCCCCTTGCACTGGAGGAAACTGCGGCGTACATCCATCACCGGCTCGCAACGGCGGGATACAGCCGAGCCGACCTGTTCACCGAAGGCGGAGTACAACTGATCTGGAATCACAGCAAGGGCGTTCCCCGCAACATCAACACGCTATGCTTCGGCGCAATGATGTTGGGGTTCGCAGAACGCACGAAATCGATCGACGAGCGCATTCTGGAGGAAGCAGCGCGCGCTCTGGATCTCAACAGCGCTCTGGCTGACGTCTTTGCGATGGAGCCGCCGGCCTCACTCGTGCGTCGTAGCGGCAGGGTTCAGCCAAGCCAGAAAACGACGCCGACAGAAACGGACTATGCCAGCGCTGTTGCGAACGAGGAGCCGGTTGCGGATGCGGGCAACATTCCGCACGAAGCAGGAACGATAACGGCGTCCCCTCGCGTTGTTGATCGAAATACAACCGACGCGAGTGACTACGTCCCGCCCGCGGTTGCCGAAGCCCTCGCGCGCATCACCCAAGCCCTGGAAGAGCAGAGGCTACTGTTGACGGCAAAATCGGGCGAGCCATCGCAACCGCTCTCTGTGCCGCCGGTGATCCCGTTGTACTACAGTGCGGAGGAAGCCACCAAGACTCCTGCGCGCTTGGAAAGCGCTCCCGCGACTCTATCCGCGATCGAAAGCAGCACGATTCCAGACGACGCGGCAGCGAAACTGGAAACGAATTCAGTACTCAAGATCGCTGAAACAGAGGTACCAGCCGAGCCGAATTCGGCCACCGATATTGTTCCTCAACAGGAAGGGAATTACGGTATAAAGCGGAATCATATCGCGGATCCTCCGGCCATGACCCGCTCCGCGCCGGCTGCGAAAAAAAGCTTCACAAGCCGTGTCGCGTGGACGAAGGCTCTGTCTCTTACGGCGTTCGCCGGGATGCTGGCGTTGATGCTCCTCGAGAAGTTTCCCTTGCATCTGGGGACCGTCAAGGCAGGGTTGCCGGGTCTATCCACCGTTGCGCAAAGCGCTCAGCCGGCAGGTTTTTCCGTACCCACCCAATTGCCTGCTTCGCTAATGGTTGGACCGAGCTCACCGGGCACAAGCACGACCGCAGATTTCCACCGTCCGCCGGCCCATAGTGCGGGCCACTCCCAGGAGGTGGTAGTCCAGAGGTTTTCAACGGATCTAGGCGTCACCTCGAAGAACTCGAACAACCGGCAAGAACTAAGGCGCATTTTCTTCAATGAAGACAGCGACTTGGTTGACTCGCAATATCGCCCATGGTTGCAGCAACTTGCCGACCAACTGGCAAAAGATCCCACGGCTACTGTTACTCTTGAGGGGCACACAGACGGCCTCGGTCCGGAGACCCACAACTTGAACCTCTCGAGCCGCCGAGCTATCGCAGTGCGAAACGCGCTAGTCAACGAACTTCACGTCCCCAAAGCGCGGCTCTCCGCCACGGGAGTAGGATCAAGAACTCCCCTGCAGCCCAATTCAAGCTCCGAAGGACGCGCTTACAACCGTCGTGTCGAGGTTCGCTTGACCCATCCCAGCGGCTGATTTTTCCGTGGGCTCGCCGGTGCGGACATTCGATCTTCGTCTCGGACAGATCCAGCAGAGCGGCTCGACTTTGGTGATCCCGAACCGGGTTGCTTTGGAATCTTTGATCATCGCGTAGAAGATTAGTCTCTGGTGCATGGGGCCGGTTTTGCACCCCCTGTTTTTTGAGCCCCTCGCGACTTGAGCGATTCCCGCCTTCGCGTCAGCCCAGAACGATATCCGGCAACTCGGCGAGCGTGGCGATTTGCGCGTCAGGCGTCTCCGGGATGCGTTCAGGTGCTTGGCCGAAGCGATTGCACCACAGCGTGCGAAGGCCAAACGCCTTGGCGGAGTAGGCATCCCAGCCATTGGAAGACAGAAAGCAGATGCCGGACGCAACCACGTTGAGCCGGTCACAGGCGAGCCGGTATACCGAAGGGTGGGGCTTGTAGACCTGCACTTCCTCCACAGACAAAATCACATCGATCAAGTGTGTGATGCCCGCATTCGCTACCGCAGCAGTAAGCATGGCGGGTGTTCCGTTGGAGAGGATGGCGAGCTTCATCCCGGCTGAGTTCAGCCGCGTCAAGGTGTCAGCAACTTCCGGATAGGCGGTCAGCATCAGATACAGGTTCATGAGGCGGGCTCTCAGCGCAGGGTCTTCGAGTTGCAGCGTCGAAAGGGCAAAGTCGAGAGCCTCGCCTGTTA
>Ga0185299_10002285_pt1 | contig 30414 bp, 26 predicted proteins | sample PaiPotPPA55metaG_FD_128002 | JGI IMG/M metagenome (GOLD analysis project Ga0185299, IMG submission 128002) | Iron sulfur acid spring bacterial and archeal communities from Banff, Canada, to study Microbial Dark Matter (Phase II) - Paint Pots PPA... ...
CGATTTGCGAGCCATTCGGCGAATTAACTGAAGTTAAATCTGGTTCGACTACGTATAAAGTGCCGGGGTCATCACCACGCGGGCACGCATCGATGAGAATCGTTACTTGCGGACCGTCTGTCAGCGCATAAGCGAGGTCTAGTCCACGAATGCCGAAATCAACAATGCGCACACCTTCCGGGAAGGTCCGCTGAGACAGACGCTGCGCGACTTCCACGCCAAATCCATCATCGCCCAGAAAAATATTTCCAATGCCGGCTACGAGTATCGCTGGGGCCGACACGTCCGTTGAAGCAATGAGCTCGTCCGGACCGATGGGCTCCACCTCTTCCGGAAAAAAGAAAAAACGATGCCCCGGCTGGCGCATCATTCCAATGTCTCGTCCGGGATCATCGTCGGCCACGACGCAGATGTGAAACTTTCCTTCGTAATCTTGTTCGATAGACTCAATGACTGCGGTCTTGCCCGACAGAGCCATGTCGAAGATGTCCGCGCGCTTGCCAGGACGCAGCCGCACGCGACCCCCGACTTTCACTTCAGCTTCCCCAATCCGCAAAGTATCGAGCGGACTTTTAGCCTCAAGAAGATTCCATTCCCACTTATTCATTGCTGGTCCTCTGACGTTGACCGCATCCCGCGCAGTACTCCGTGAAGCTTTAGAAATTGCTCCTCGGGCAAAGCCTCGGTTCTTTCCAAAATTTGCCGGGCGCGTTCGTCGCCGTGTCGCATCTCGTGTTTTTCATCCTCGGTCAAAGTCAGAATCCGCAGAGCGAGAATCTCGTCGATCTCCGTCCCATCGAACAAATCGCCCGTGCTTTCAGGAGCGATTTGTGGATAGTCGTACAGGATGATCGGCGACGACAGCATCGCGTCGCGTTGGTTCTCTTCCCCTACGAGAACGGGCCAGGTCCCCACGTTTTTGCACTGCGCCGCAAATTCCTTCAGTTCTTCGGGGGTATCCAAAAGCGAAACGAATTCCCCGCCTTCAACGCTAAGAATGCTGTGCGCAGAAAGCAAAGAACGCATCAAGGCACAATCACGACTGCATTTGCCGGGGTCGCTGACACCGCCTTCGTTCGCGACTTCAAGAGTAATTTTGTAAAGATCGTGGCTAATACCAGAGGCACTCAAGGCGACTCGCCCGACGATAGATTCCTGGGTGCGCATGATCTGCCCTATGATTCGGCCATCCGCGTCGCACACCGACTCGGTGGATTCGCTAGGTGGCAATTCGATCACGCGGCTCACTGGCGCATTCATTAATTCATAGAGGCACGGCGCTTCGACAATTACGTCACGTCCGGCGGCCTCCTGCCATACCTGGAACTGTTGCTCCGCCGTTTGTGAGCTTTGCGCTCGACGCGTAGTTCTTGATATGGCCTGCAGGAACCGGACTTTCACGGTGATCCCCGGTTGGGAGCCACCCTTAACCAAGCATTCCGTTCGCGTGAACCACGGGTCGGTTCCGCGCTGCGTTTCGCTGTAGTTCCTCGGGTAAACTACGCCGAAATTCCAACGTTGGCGATTTTTCACCGACGAAGGGCGATAGGGATACAACATGTAGCCCTCGTACAGAACGGCGTTGGCAATCTCTTCAATTAATTTCACGCTCACGATCGCACCGCTTCATCGGCATTCTGAAATAGGCGCTCGATGACTTCCTCCCATGTCAGAATTCCGTTGCGCACCTTGTATTCATATAGCCGTTCGAAAGCATCCCGCCGAAGGCAAAGCCACGCCGTATTGGGATAATATTCGTCGATCATTTGCTTCCAAATCTTCAGCGGCAATCTGAACTTGGCCTCTTTTTCCCAGGAAATTGGCGCAACCTGCAGTTCTTCATGTGCACTCTGATAAAAAACATTTCCGCTGAAAAGAAAACTCAACGGCAGCTCACCGTCGCTCAGCCCGTGAAAATATTTTGTGGTCGCGACGTTGAAGTCGAAGCTGCATGGCACCGGAATATCAACGGTCGTCTCTCCTTGAAATGGCGGAGCATTCACCGCAACGTGCGTCCATAGCATCGTTTTTAGTGTCTGGCCCCAGCGCCCGGGTTCACCAAACAAATCCAGCAAGCGCGCCTGCTCTTCGGCGGAATAGTGCCGTCGCGTGACCTCTATCTGAATTTGCGCGCGCAGCGCTATCGAGTGGATGACCTCTTCGCTATTCGCATTTGTGACCCGTAACCGAAACGCAAGCGTAGGTGCGGCCGCGTAAGGAATAGCAGCAACACTCTCGACACGGAAATCTAGTTCAGGCATGCGGCTCATCCACTGTTGCACCCGATTTGACTTTCAATTCCGCGAAGAACTTGGCCACTTCGCGCCAAACTTCGGTACCGCCAGACAGCCCACGCCAGTGCATGCGAATCAAGCCCACAAGCTTGTAACACTCGTCAATGGGAACAGCGTAATACTCCGGTTTCACTGCGCGCACCGCGCCAACACGATTTACGAGCAGCGCTTCCACGTCGGATCGCAGTTCATTCAAAATTACGTTTTCCTGCACCACGTCATTCCAGGTGTCCAATGACAGCAGTGATTCGGTGGGCCCCGCGGGACTCGGATAATACGCCATGACTTTTCCGTGCGGAGTGCTATAGAAAAGGAAGGCCATCTCAATGGGGATCATCAAGCTGTCCCATTGTGCGTCCGTCAGCCGGAAATCATTGAGAAAGCGCACATCCCGCGGCACGCGTTTGAATTTGGGATTCTGATTTCCGCTGAATAAAATTGCGCAGGCTTCGCATGCACAAATTAATTTTCGGCTGACAGTCTCCAGCAGGTGGGCATGTGCAGTCGCGATTTCGCGACTGCACATCTCACAAGTTTCTACGTTCTCATTCCGCTTCCGCGCAAATTGCCTGAGTGTCGCGAAGGCTGATGCCTTTGGCAGTAAGGTTGAAGAAGCCACGATTGCTCAAAAAACTCCGTTTTCTAGGTCCAGGGACGTTAGCCGCTCTCTGCAATAGCTTGTTGTGCAGTCGCTACCAAGCTGGCCAGTGGAACAAATGCGTTGGTGGAAGTCTTCTCGGCAAAGCCTTCCATGACGATTCCTGAAATGTCTGGAGCCGCTTCGTAGATAACTCGCTCCACGGCTTGTTTCAGGGCCGAATCCGAAGACCCGCAGCCTTCACTCTTGCCCTCCATACGCAAGGTGACCATTCCGGCATCGTCGATTCCCACAAAACTCAAAGTGCGCGCGTTCGAACGCAGGGAAGACCGCATTTTCTCGAGCGCTTCCAGAACCCTGGCCTTAATGTCGATTGGATGGAGCCCATAAAGAAGCAGCACGCTTTTTACCACTGCATCGCGCGCAAATGTATCGATGATGGATTTGCCCGGCGCGCCACTCTGACTAGTAACTTCCAACATGCGTTCCAGGCATGCGCCATGCAAAGTCATCAAGGCCTGGACCAACTCCTTTGCGTTTGCGCGCAGAACTGGATCCTTCGCCTCCTCTAAAGCGCGCACCATCTTGTCGATCGATTCGATCTGGCTCTCAACTTCTTTTTGCTTCGTCATTCATGCCTTTCCTGATAGCAGCTCTATGAACGAAAGCGGTGAGAACAGAAAGGCTAGTGCCTCCGAATTCACCGCTTGACGACACTCCGGAGATGCATCCTTCTAAGGTTGCAATCCAAACATCGGTGAATGGTGAGTCTCCAGCGTCTTGCCGTCACCGAGATACATATGCACGCCGCAAGGCAGGCATGGATCGAAGCTGCGCACCGCTCGCATGATGTCGATGCCCTTGAATTTGTCGGGGCCGTTGTCCTCGAAAATCGGCGTGTTCTGCACCGCGTCTTCGTAGGGCCCGGGCGTTCCATAAATATCGCGCGGGTTCGCATTCCAAGGAGTCGGCGGATACGGATGGTAATTTGCAATTTTGCCATCACGAATCACCACGTGATGTGAAAGCACTCCGCGAACCGCTTCGTGGAAGCCGCATCCGATGGCATCTTGTGGCACTTTGAAATCCGACCAGGTTTTGGTATTGCCTTTGTGAAGCTCCGCCAGTGCCTGTTCGGCAAAATACAAAGCGGCACAGGCAGCGTAAACCTGGAAGTAAGTTCGCGCACGGTCGCGCTCGATGGCGTTGCTCCACTTCGGAACCTTCCATTCGAACTCAACCTCGGGCAGCGACATGGTCTTGGGCAGATACATTTTCACGCTGTTGCCCGTCGATTTGATGTAACCGATGTCAACGAGTCCCGCCAACGCCGTCGCCCAGAGTCGCGCAATGGGCCCGCCACCCGTATCTAGCGCCAGGTGGTCACCAGTGCGCTTATCAAGCCAGCGAGGCGACATCACCCAGGTGTATTTGTCTTTGAAGTTGCGCTTTTGCGGCTTCGGAATGGTTGTCTGGTTCCACGGGTGATTCTTATCCACGGGATTTCCCAGCGGATCGGTCTTCACGAACGTCTCGGAGTTCTCCCAACCGTCATAATACGAGCTACCCAGCAAGATGCGGATGTTCAGATTGATGTCCACCAGGTCGGTAGTCACAAGCTTGCCGTCGACAACGATGCCCGGCGTCACATACATCTTGCGGCCCCAATGAGTCATGTTCTTGTACTGGTAGTCGCATTCGTACGGATTGTTAAATGAGCCCCAGCACGCCAACAAAATGCGCCGCTTCCCAACTTCTTCATAACCAGGAAGCGCTTCATAGAAGAAATTGAACAGATCGTCATGCAGCGGCACGACCTTCTTCATGAATTCCACATACTTCATCAATCGCACAATGTAATCGGTGAAAAGTTGTACGGTGGCAACCGTGCCCACTCCGCCCGGATAAAGCGTCGACGGATGAACGTGCCGGCCTTCCATCAAGCAGAACATTTCCCGGGTCATGCGGCTCATCTGCAGCGCTTCCCGGTAAAATGCGCCGGTGAACGGGTTCAGAGCGCGCATGATGTCCGCGATGGTTCGGAACCCGTGCAAATTCGAACCGGCGGCGAGCTTTGTTTCCGCCTTCGCAAGAACGGCAGGGTTGGTTTCCTTCACCATTTGCTCACAGAAATCCACGCCGACCAGATTGTCCTGAAATATGTTGTGGTCGAACATGTATTCGGCGGCCTCGCCAAGGTTGACGATCCATTCGGCGATGTTTGGCGGACGCACGCCAAATGCCATGTTTTGCGCGTAGGTGGCGCAAGTGGCATGGTTGTCCCCGCAAATTCCGCAGATACGGCTGGTAATAAAATGCGCGTCGCGCGGATCCTTACCCTTCATGAAAATGCTATAGCCGCGAAAAATCGAAGAGGTGCTGTAGCATTCCGCCACCCGCCGATTATCAAAATCGATCTTGGTGAAAATTCCCAGGCTTCCCACAATCCTGGTAATTGGATCCCAATTCATGTCCACCAATTTGCCGGACTTGCTGGACGAATCTCGCAGCGGAGTGGTGATGGTGCTCATGTTTCGTGTGCTCCTTTTCCTGAAATAATTTCTTTAATAATTCTTAAAACTTTTCTAATAATTTCTCGGTGTATAGCCGGTGGTTAGTTCCGGACGTGGATGCCGCCACTTCGGTTCTTTATTCACGGTGTCATTCGTAAAGTGGCGAAGCGCGCGAATCGCTTTTCCGTAAACACTGATCGTCGTGGAAGACACTCTGGCGCCGGGCGGCTCATCCATGAAGGGCATAAATTTGTCCGGGAATCCCGGCATAGTGCAGCCAATGCAAATTCCGCCCACGTTCGGGCACCCGCCAATTCCCGCCATCCAGCCGCGTTTTGGCACATTGCAATTCACGACCGGACCCCAACAACCCAATTTCACGATGCATTTGAGCGAGCCATATTCCGTCGCGAAATCGCCTTGCTCGTAGTAGCCCGCCCGGTCGCACCCTTCGTGCACCGTCTGGCCAAATAACCACATGGGCCGCAGCTGGTCATCGAGAGGAATCATCGGCGCCAAGCCAGCAACCTGATAAAGCAGATACAACAGCGTCTCCATGAAATTGTCGGGTTGCACCGGACACCCGGGCACATTCACGATCGGTAGGCCCGCGACCGATTTCCAATCCCACCCCAGGTAATCAGCCAAGCCCATTGCGCCGGTCGGATTTCCGGCCATCGCGTGAATCCCGCCGTACGTGGCGCACGTGCCGCACGCCACCACTGCCAATGCTTTCGGCGCCAATCTATCGATCCATTCATTCGTGGTTATCGGCTGGCCAGTTTTGGAATCTGTTCCCATCGCGGCCCAATAACCCTCGGACTTGATGCTTTCATTGGGAACGGAGCCTTCAACGACCAATACGAACGGATTCAGCCGGCCGGCTTCGGCTTCGTACCAGAATTTCATGAAATCATCGCCAACTTCGTAAGCCAGCACTGGGTTGTGCAAATGAACTTTCGGGAGACCAGGAATCGCCCCCAGCAGCACATCTTCTATGCTGGGTTGCTCGGCGGCAGTGATAGAGACGGAGTCGCCGTCGCAGCCAAGCCCAGCGGTCATCCAGATAATATGAATGTCAGAGACTGGCGATTTTTTTTGAGTTATGCGACCGTACGGAACTGCGTCTGCGGCCATGATGGCTTTCTCCTTTTCTTGGTGGGGAACGATGAATCGAGTGCTGGGCGCGCAAGCATGAGAGACAAGGTATATTCGCCGTGTCCGGGTAGTCACAAGTAGGCGGCGGCTAATTTCTGCTTAGGGGGTTTTGCTAAGACGTGCCTCAGGGATTTCCTGATGGCATCGAAGCATCTCTATTTGTTGGTGATAGAAGAGACATCTCGGAACAGACATATTAACTTCATAAATTTACGTGATCCTCAGTACAAAATAATTTTGTGATCGGATGTTTTGCGGCAGGGGAAAAAAACACTTCTGTCCGGACTGTTTCAGTCGGCTGCGCCAAAGGCGCTTTTCTCGCTAAGGCTCGATTCAATTGCGTGTTGAACTAACTCCCTGGCATTTCGCAACGAGAGCTTTTCCTTGATGTGTGCCTGGTAAGATTCCACGGTCTTGACGCTGACGTGCAACTCGTCCGCGATTTGCCGTGTGCCGTGACCTGCTCCGATGAGCCGGTACACTTCGAGTTCCCGGTCGCTCAAGGTGGTCAAAGGATTATTTTTCGAGGATCCTGCTCCGTGCACGAACTGCTCCAACATCTTGTTTGTCAGTCTTTCGCTGAGGTAGACCTTGCCTTCTAAAATCCTTCGGATTGCCACCAATACGCGTTCCGTTGCCTCCTGCTTCATGATGTAGCCGTTAGCGCCGGCGCGTAGCGAACGCTCGGCATAGGTGGATTCTTCGTGCATGGACAAAATCAGCACAGGGAGAATCGGTTCTTTCAGCCTGATGGTTTTCAATAGTTCCAGTCCGTCAGGACCATCCAGCGATATATCAATGACCATCAGGTCGGGTTGCGCGCTTGCCATCCGCTGCAGGGCTGAGGGCGCATCCTCCGCTTCACCACAGACCACCAGGTCCGGCTCGCGATTAATCAACAAACCGAGACCTTGGCGCACGATGGGGTGATCGTCCACCAGAAAAACCTTAGCCTTCCCGGTTTGAAAAGCAGATTGGAGCCTGTTTGGCAAAAGCGTCCTCAATTTCAATTACGGAGAATCGGTAATGGAAAAGTGCAACAAACGGCTACTCCGCCGTCCGCTCTGTTGCGCACATCCAGTGAGCCGCCGACCATTCTGGCCCGATAGTTCATAATGTTCAATCCCATGCCAGTCCCTAGTGGAACTTCCGCCATACCCGTTCCATTATCGCGAATCGACAGAGTGCCCTCGCCGTTGCTCGCTGCCAACTTTACGACTAACTGGCGTGCCTTCCCGTGCTTCATGGCGTTGTTCAAAGCTTCGCGTACAATAAGGTAGAGGTGCGTGGCTACATTGACGTCATTTATCAAGACCGGCGCCTCGCATTCAAACCGGCACGTGACCCGAAAAAGATCTTCCGTTTCCTCGGCACACTGTCTGAGTGCGGCCATGAGCCCCTGCGCCTCCGACACCACCGGTAGAAGACCTCGCGCCAATTCTTTGGTCTTTCGAATAGCGTCATTCACCAGCAACACGATCTTTGCCGCATCCGCCGATTCTGGGACCGCTTCTTCACACAATTTTTCTTCCAGCACCTTGCTCAGGAATGCTATGCCCGTCAAATGTTGGCCGAGGCCGTCGTGCAAGTCCTGACCGATGCGTCGCTGTTCTCGCGCGCTGACTTCCAGAATGGTTTTTTCCAGGCGCTTGCGCTCCGTCACATCAATGCCGGTGGCAATCGTGTGCGATACTCCGTGGCCGCGAAATAACACCGTGGTCGACCAGGAAATCAATCTCGACACTCCATCCCTCGTCAACCAGTGGCTCTCATATTCTTTCGGAGGATGACCGGACCTGGACTGCTCCAGCAGAGACTTAAAGTCCTCGATTTCATCAGCCGCCAGGAACAATTCCCAGATATATTTACCTTGCACATCCGCAAAGCTATAGCCAGTGGTCTGCTCACACGCTCTGTTGAAACGAACAATTCTGCCTTCCGGATCGAGTACAACGATCAGCGCTCCCACAGTGTCAAGAATGGCCGATAGCACGTTTCTTTCTTGCTGCAGTTCGTTTTCAGCTTTTTTTAGTTCCGTAATATCTACGCCGACCCCGTGAATGAACCACGGTTGACCGTCCTCGCGACGTATCATCTTCGCTTCGCAATGGAACCACAGCACCCGCCCGTCGCGGGCTAGCACCCGGTAGGCCGACTTCAGCGGCTGCCCCGACAAAAACATCTCTGCGGCCTCCGTGCTCCAACGTTGTTTGTCGTCTGGATGAATCTGTTGATACCAGCGCATGGGATCTTCCAACCATTCGATTTGCGAAAACCCCAGGGCTGCTTCGATTTGCGGGCTCACGTACGCTTCGCCAATACCTTTATCGAGATACGCCATAAACACTACGGCCGGGATCTGCTCCACGAGCGCGCGGTAGCGCTCTTCGACATTGAGCGCTCGCGAAACAGGTTGAGGATCACTTCTAGCAGCTTCACGCGGGTCGAGCAAAACCGCGCGTCCTTGAAAAAAAACCTCCGCCAAGCCCTTCAAGGTTTTCTCCGCCTCAAAGAGGATGGCGCTATCGTCCAAGAACTTGTAGGGAACCGTCGCAGCGTTCCAACTATCTTGGGATTGCGATTCTGATTTCATATTCGACTTCGTAACCGCGTGATCGTTGGTGTCGGATCTGCGGAGATAAATTTCGGCTTCATGCCAGATGACGTAGACCCCGCCAAGTCGGTTCCTTATTCATAGATGCTTGCGTAAAGCGGCGAAGTGCGTGAATTGCTTTGCCATACGTCGCCACGGCATTAGAAGAGAGAAGCGAGCCCGGAGGTTGGTCCATGAAGGGCATAAATTTATCTGGGAACCCCGGCATGGTGCATCCGATGCAAATCCCTCCCACGTTTGGACAACCCCCGATGCCACTCATCCACCCTCGCTTGCCAGCATTGCATTGCACCACTGGACCCCAGCACCCTAGTTTCACGATGCATTGGGTGCTGCCGTAACTGTCGGCAAATTGCGCTTGCTCGTAATAACCGCCACGGTCGCATCCTTCGTGCACCGTCTGACCAAAAAGCCACGTAGGCCGCAGCGCATCGTCCAAAGGGATCATCGGCGCTCTGCCGGCGGTCATGTTCAACAAATAGAGCAGCGTCTCCATGAAATTATCAGGCTGTACCGGACACCCCGGCACGCACACAATAGGGATACCGGCCTGCGATTTCCATTCCCATCCCAGGTAGTCCGGTAGGCCCATGCAGCCGGTAGGATTTCCTGCCATTGCGTGAATGCCGCCATACGCCGCGCAAGTTCCAGCCGCCACCACGGCCCACGCCTTTGGAGCCAACCGGTCAATCCAGTCGCATGTGAAAATAGGCTGGCCGCTATTTGCATCGGTGCCGAAAGACGCCCAATAACCTTCTTTCTTATTGGTCTCGTCAGGAATTGACCCCTCTACGACCAGAATGAATGGAGACAATTTACCCGACGCTGCAGAATAAAAATGCTGCATAAATTCCGCGCCATTGTCATAAGTCAGAAATGGATTGTGCAGTCGGACTTTTGGAATCCAGGGGATCCCTCCCAAAAGTATTTCTTCAATGCTGGGCTGCGTGGCCGCAGTCATCGCGATAGTGTCACCGTCGCAGCTTAGGCCGGCGGTGATCCACAGAATATCTATTTCGGGGATTGCCTGAGTTTGTCGGGGTTGGTCTTCGTGGCTGAACGCGGATTCCTTCATGGAAACTCCGCCACATACAATATTGAAACGACGAGGCGCTACAAACCGACGTTCTACATTATCTACGGTCAGATGTCGAGGAATGTCTCGGAGGCATGGCCCTCAGGCTGCCGCGAGACACAGCTCAGAAACGGCACCCGAAAAAAACCAAAGCGAGACCAGCTTAAACTACATCCGGCTGATTTTTATGTAGCGCGCCACGTCCGGCGCAGTAACTACGGCAATGTACAAAGCAAAAACACCTAACGCCAAAATCGCAACTTGTCTCATTGGTCCCTCGTGTCACGCAAAATAAAATAGCGGCCGGACTGATTACCCTGAATTGCCAGCTTGATGTTTCCTGGCGTAAGGGTCAATCCCCACTTTGCTGTAGGAATTTGGCGTGGCGCTTCATCAGCAGAGTCTGCGAAAGCGGAACTGTCGTTAGCACCCGGACGATGATCTGGGAAGCGCCTCCTTCTCCGTAAGGATTGGCCATGCCAGATAACGACTCGCGAAATTCGGCCGTTCTTGCTCGATCGATAGCCTGAAGAATCAAGTTGGCGTTGGCGTCCGCATCCAAGACGTTTTTCGGCCGTTCGCGGCCTTGTTGCCGCAATCCCACATTTACGGTTGGCAGCGCGAACGAAGCGCTTTCCATGATTCCACTGCTCGAATTTCCAACCAACATATCGACCTGACGCAGAAGGCTTAAGTACGTAACCGTGCCTAAATTGGTGAAGACGCTTCCGTATCCCCGGCTCGCGACGAAAGCTCTTGTCCGGTCTATTAATGCTCGACTCCCGGCGTCGGCGTTGGGGTAGCAGAACAAGAGTTGTTCTCTCAGATTACTAAGTGCCGTGAATACAGCTTCTACCTCTTGAAGAGTGTCGCGTGCGATGGTCACCGGGTGGTAAGCAACGAGTATGGTGGGCTTTTGAAGATTAAGCTGCAGTCGTTTTTCGATTTCCTCGCGGCTCAACAGTGGCTGCCGGCGAAGATGGTCTAATGAAGGGGCACCGGCCCGGTGCACGCGCCATTCCTCTTCTCCCAGAGCAATCACTCGCTCACGCGCGGCCGCCGTGGAAGTAAAATGGATATGGCTTAGTTTAGTCAGAGCATTGCGCACCGCATCGTCGATAGCTCCTTCGCTGACTTCCCCGCCCTCAATGTGCGCCACCGGAATACGCAACGCCAGAGCCACCGCTGCGGGAGCCAACATCTCATAACGATCGGCGATCAGCAAAAGCAAGTCTGGACGCATGTTGCCCAACAGGTCGGCGAGGCTGAGCGTCGCCACGCCGATGGTCTTAGCCATTCCTACATCGCTGTCCGAACTGAGCAAGCACTCAATGCGCGAGGCGATCTGAAATCCATCCTTCTCAATTTCCTGAACGGTGTTCCCAAATTCAGGTGACAGATGCGATCCGAGCGCAATAATTCTTAAATCTACATTCTCGTTTTCAGATAAATCTCGCAGCGGCCAATATAAATGGCTGTAGTCGGCTCGCGAGGTGGTGATTACCGCAATGATTCTCTTCATGAATCTAAGCGGAAGCGTGCGCCGTGGCGCTACGCAGTAAGCTGGTCGCTCGGTAAGTAGGAACGATTTTACATAGCCATTCAATCATTGCAGTAAGGTCCCGCTGCTGCACGCTATTTGACAGCCCGTCCATATCACGATGAAAGCTGTCATCCGGTATTTTCTTGTTGGTCACCCGGAAGAGTCTCGGATCGATCGTCGGCTCCGCCCTCTCTTGTTCTGAAAGAAATACCTCTGACATTTTGTCTCCTGTTCGCAGGCCCGTGAAGGTAACTGGAATAACTCTCTCTCCTTTCGAGCCCTCTCGATTTATCAAATCTTGGGCCACGTCTACAATTTTCATCCGGGCGCCCAATTGAGGATTGAGAACCCCTCCTCCTCCCTCGAGTGCCGATGCCTGGAATATCAATTCGACGGCCTCGTCTATTTTTAAGAAGTATCTCGATACTTCGGAATGTGTGACTGTAACTGGACCACCGTGTGAGATTTGACTTAAAAACGTCGGGACTACACTGCCTCGGGAGCCCCAGACATTTCCGAGCCGAATTGCGCTCATGCGCGTCCTGGAATTATCCAAATTTAGCAACCCAAGCTCGGCAACCCGCTTTGACGCACCCATAATACTGATAGGATCGACGGCATTTTTGCCATGCCAGCCGCGCGCACAAGTTTTGCCAGGCAGTAAGTTCCCAAAGCATTGCTGGCCACCGCGGCGATAGGATTGATCTCCATCAGCGGAACATGCTGGAAAGCAGCTGCGTGATACACAACGTTTGGGCGATAGCGTTCTAGAACTTCGGATACCAACTTCGTATCACAAATATCGCCGAGCACGGACGTGTGCAGACCACGAGCTGCGCTGCCCGCCAACTTCAAATCGATTTCATTCAGATTTCGCTCGGAGTGGTCCAGAAGAATCAAATGACCGGGTTTCAGCCGCACGATGGATTCGGCCAATGCTGAGCCGATGAAACCGGCTGCGCCAGTCAGCAAAATTGTCTGGCCCGCGACAACCCTGTCTGCCTGGTTTACTAACTCCAATAGATCACTCCGTGTGACGTCGCACCTGCTATGCGCGCCATTATGAGTATCCATCGTAGAACGAAAGGCTCAAGCGGTGCACGCTTGAAGCCGCTATTTACGTGAGCGCAAAGAAAAAGAGTGGCGACGCTACCTCCAGGCGCCGAGTAGGCGTCGAACCAGAACGAGTTGCCCGAGGTGGTATGCGTTATGGTCTGCTGCCAACAATGCTTGACGCAAAATAGTTTGCCCATCGCCGTGGGGAATCTTGGCAAACAAGTCCGTTGAATCAGCCGCTAAAAGTTTGGTGAATCGTTTCATGTCGCTGCGAAATACCTGAACACTCTTCTCCCAGGCCTTCTCGTCTGGAGGCGCAGCCTTCGGCCAATAATCTTCCGGCCATTTGGGCGACTTATGTTTCGGATTGATCGCAAATTCGAGAATGTCCCATTGAGCGATGCGCAGATGCTCAAGCAGTTGCCACGGAGAGTGCTCGGCGCCTTTTGGAATTTTGCCCTGAAGGGCCGCAGGCATATTAGCTACGGCGTCATCGAATTTTGCGTGGGCTTCACCGCCCTCGAGCATCTTGATCAAATGTTTTCTTAATGATTTATCGGTATCCATGCACGTAAAAATACTTCCTTTTTGCGATTCTGCCAACCGAGACCATGCTTACGCGCCTTCCATGGGCAGGCCTACGTAGTTTTCCGCGAGTGTTTGCGCAGCGGCGCGCGAGCTTGTGACATAGTCCAGTTCCGCAAGTTGACGCCGTTCGTCGAATGGATTTGTCGACGTATGCCGATGCAGCATCGAAGTCATCCACCAGGAGAAGCGCTGCACTTTCCAAACCCTTCGCAAGCACAGTTCTGAATATCGATTGAGCAGATCCATCTTGCCGGATTCATAAAATTCCCTTAGACCGCTTACGAGCACTCGAACATCCGCAATGGCGAGGTTCAGGCCTTTTGCTCCCGTGGGCGGAACAATATGTGCGGAATCTCCAGCGAGAAATAACCGCCCGAATTGCATTGGTTCTGCCACAAAACTACGCATTCCCGTCACGCTTTTTTGCAGGATCGGTCCCTCTGTCAGTCTCCAGTGTTTCGATAATTCGAACCGCCGTTGAAGCTCGGCCCAGATTCGCTCATCCGGCCACTCACTGCAATCCTCATTGGGAGAGCACTGCAGGTACAGCCGGCTGATTTCCGGAGAGCGCATGCTGTGCAACGCGAAGCCTCGGTCGTGGTAGGCATAGATCAGTTCCTCGGAAGACGGAGCGGCTTGCGCGAGAATTCCCAGCCAACCAAAAGGATAAATTTGTTCATATGCGGTGATCACGCCTTCGGGGATGGATGGCCGGCAGATGCCGTGAAAGCCATCACAGCCGGCTATAAAGTCACAGGTCAATTCATGCCTTGCTCCCTCATTTTCAAAATGGATGGAAGGTGTTAGCTCGGCGAGTCCCTGGATGCGGACACCCACCGCCTCAAATATAATTTGACCGCCGACAGACAGGCGCGTTGCCACCAGATCCTTGATTACTTCGTGTTGGGCATAGATGACGACGCCTTTACCGCCGGTGAGTTCACGAAAGTCGATGCGGTGCCCGGCGCCGCTAAACCTAAGTTCGATTCCCCCATGGAATAGCCCTTGGCGTTTCAGTCGTTCCCCGACGCCCGCCTCGACCAGCAGGTCGACGGTGCCCTGCTCGAGAACGCCAGCGCGGATCCGCTCTTCTATGCGTTTACGGCTGGAGGCTTCCAAGACAACCGACTCGATGCCGTGAAGGTGCAGCAGATGAGAAAGCATCAACCCTGCCGGGCCAGCTCCTACAATGCCCACTTGTGTGCGTGTTTTCATGGAGTTACGGGCTTTTCAACGCTGTTCACTTTTTCCGAAAGCCGGTCAGTCAATTTGCAAACACCCGTTTCTAAGGTCTTAAATTGGTAACAATAAGGCGGAACACCCTTCAAAGTATTCCGTGCTCAAAGTATCATGGTCATTAGCCTGACCCGTCTCACTCCTCGGAGACGTTTAGTAGCGCACAGCGATTAGATGCCCGAGAAAACTGCTCAATCGGCGAATACGCCTCAACCCAGACGGAAATTCAACTTATCAACTAAGTTGAGGATCGTCGATCTTCTCCGTCCACACTGGACGGCGTTGACGCTGGCGTTTCTCGCTGTTCTTGGAGAGACCCTGACCGATGTTCTCGAGCCTTGGCCAGTCAAGATCGTAGTCGACAACCTGCTGCAACATAAGCGCTTGCCCAACTGGATCGGTCGACCGGTTATGGCCATGTTCGGGGACAACCAGATCGCCATCCTGAACTTTGCGGTCGCCGCAGTTGCAGCCATCGCCATAGTCGGAGCTCTCAGTTCCTACGCCGAAAAGTATCTTACAACCAGCGTCAGCCAGTGGGTTACTCACGATTTGCGGCGCATGTTGTATGGCCACATTCAAAGACTCTCCCTGGCTGAGTATGACGAAACGCGTACCGGCGATTTGATCTCCCGCGTAACCAGCGACATCAATGCTGTTCAGGATTTTGTCAACACTGCGTTGCTGGGCATGATCGTCAACGTTCTTACGCTGGTGGGCATGATTGGCGTGATGTTCTACATTAATTGGCGTTTCACACTGATAGCCTTGTCTGTTTCGCCGGTTCTGTTTGTCTTTGTGTATGTATTTACTCGCCGAATCAAGAAGTTCTCGCGTGCCGTTCGAAAGAAAGAAAGCGACCTTACCTCCGTAGTCCAGGAGGTCTTTACCTCTATTCGCGTGGTGAAAGCCTTTGCCCGCGAAGACTACGAGCAGGAACGTTTCGAAGAAAAAAGCTTGGAAAATGTGGAAACCGCACTAAAAGCGCGGAGCCTGAAAGCGAAGCTGGCGCCTATGGTGGAGGTTATCGTAGCCATTGGTACCTGTTTAGTCCTCGGCTATGGGGCTCGCCTTGTGCTGCGCGGGAGCCTCAGCGCTGGCGTACTCATCGTTTTCTTGCTGTACCTGGGCAAGATGTACAAGCCCATGCGCGACCTATCCAAGATGACGGACACGGTTTCCAAAGCGACCGTGGGTTACGAGCGAATCCAAGAAGTTCTCGAAATCGAAAGCAAAGTTCGAGATTTGCCGAAGGCGAAAAAAGCTCCCAAGTTCAAAGGCAAAATCGAATTTGAACACGTCAGCTTCAGCTACGACGGCGGCAACCTGGTATTGAAAGACATTGATTTTACGATTCAACCCGGGCAAATCGCGGCATTGGTGGGTCCTTCTGGCACTGGTAAGACCACAATAATCAGTTTAATCCCGCGCTTTTATGACCCGACCAGCGGCAAGGTAAAAATCGACGACCATGACGTCCGCGAGTACACCCTGAAGTCCCTGCGCCAGCAGATTAGTTTCGTGTTGCAAGACACGCTGCTGTTCCACGCCACAATTTGGGAAAACATCGCTTATGGATGTCCGGATGCCCCCCGCAAGAAGATCGAAGAGGCTGCACGATTAGCAAATGCTCACGAGTTCATCGAAAAAATGCCCGAAGGCTATGACACCATGGTCGGTGAACGAGGAATTTCGCTTTCGGGCGGGCAGCGACAGCGAATTGCCATCGCCCGCGCGATTATTCGTGACACCCCCATACTGATTCTGGACGAACCTACTTCCGGACTCGACGCGGCTTCTGAACAAACGGTGATCGAGGCACTCGACCGCTTGATGAAAGGACGGACCACATTACTCATTGCCCATCATCTGGGAACCATCCGACACGCAGACTGTATTTTTGTGGTCAAAGATTCCGAGCTCGTGGAACAAGGCACTCATGAGGAACTTCTTGCAGCCGGAGGAACTTATGCGGAACTTTACAAGATTCAAACTTCACAGGGCGCTGAGCACGAGCACGCCACAGGCGAACACGCCGCGAAAAAAACGGTCGCCTAACTTGTTTGGGCTGCTCAACTCCAAGAGCTGGCCTATCCGACAGATCTGTCCCTTTTTGTTGATTTGTCTGGCAATCCTACTTTTCGGAACTGCCACTTCCCTGCAAGCCCAAGACGAACCGAAACAGGATGAACCACAGCAGCAGGGCGATCCCAAAGAAGATAAACAGCAAGGGAACAAAGAAGAAACAAAATCAGAGAAAAAAGAAGAGAAACATAAAAAGGGGGAACCACTTCCCCGGCTCAGGGCGGTGATTTGGCACCCGACCATCGATGTTAATCAGCTGAATCTGTTCTATGGTGCCGGAGGCCAGGAAGATGCGCCATCCCCTGACGCCAAATATAAATTCAAAAAAGAAGACATGAACGGCACGAGCCCGAAATTTGACGTCGAAGACGACAAAGGTATCAAGTGGCGGGTCAAGCTTGGACAGGAACCGCGAGCCGAAACCGCCGCCACCAGATTGCTGTTCGCCGCGGGCTACTTCGTGGACGAGGATTATTACATCGACGAATTACATGTCGAAGGATTGCCACAGCTGAAGCGCGGGCAATCGTTCGTTACCGCCGACGGCGTCGTGCATGGCGCGCGCCTGGAGCGGCGCATGAAAGAGGTCAAGAAACTTGGAACATGGGACTGGTTCAAGAATCCGTTCGTGGGGACCAAAGAATTCAACGGCCTCCGAATTATGATGTCCCTGGTTAACAACTGGGACTTAAAAACCATCAATAATTCGATTTACGAAGTCAACGACGAAGCCGAATATGTGGTCAGCGACGTGGGCGCGACGTTCGGCAAAACCGGGGACCCCCTTCACCGCTCTAAAAGCGTCTTAAAGGATTATGAAGATTCCAAGTTTATCGACAAGGTCAGCGGCGATTTCGTGGACTTCGTCATGCATAGCCGCCCGCCATTGCTAGCCGCTATCAATATACCGAATTACGAAAAACGCACGCACATGCAGAATGTAACCAAACATGTCCCTCGGGCTGACGCGAAATGGCTGGGCGAGAGACTTTCCCAACTTACTGAACAACAAATCCGCGATTGTTTCCGGGCCGGTGGATACACCCAGGAAGAGATCGACGGCTACTCGGCGGTAATTCAAAATAGAATCGCGGCATTGAATGCGTTGTGACCGCACGCGGTCTCATTCTAGCGCGGTTCGAAAGCAGCACATTTATCTTATGCCCACAAATCATATGAGGGTAAACATGCGCGTCTCATCGTTCTGGATTTACTGCCAGTGAAGCTGATATATCAACCTCGCGATGGCGCCACTCCGCTTCTCACGGCCATCAAAAAAGCGAAAAAATCGATCGATATCGCGATTTTTCGATTTGACCGCACCGACATTGAGGCGGAGCTCAAAGCCGCCGCAGCCAGAGGCGTCAAGGTAACCGCGCTCATCGCCTACGTGAATCGCGGCGGCGAGAAACATCTTCGCGCATTGGAGATGCGCTTTCTCGATGCCGGTATAACCGTCGCACGCACCGCCGACGACCTGATCCGCTATCACGACAAACTGATCATTTTCGATCGCAAGACTCTATTCATGTTGTCTTTCAATTTTACGCATCTGGATATTGACCATAGCCGGGGCTTTGGGATCATCACCAGCAACTCTAAAATTGTACAGGAAGCAATAAAACTGTTTGAGGCCGATTGTACCCGCACGTCCTACAACGCCAGCCTTGAAACGTTTGTTGTTAGCCCCGTAAATTCTCGTAAAGTTCTGACCACTTTTCTCAAGCGCGCTAAAAAACAATTGCTTATTTACGATCCCGAAATCTCGGACCCGGAGGTTGTGCGCATACTCCAGGAACGGGCCAAAGCCGACGTTGAGGTCAGAGTCATAGGCAAAGCCTCCAAGCGCCTTGGCTTAAAGATAGTCAAGCTCACGAAAATCCGCCTGCACACTCGCACCATTCTGAAGGACGCATCGCAAGCGTTTATTGGAAGCCAAAGCTTGCGGGAAGCGGAGCTGGACTCTCGCCGCGAAGTAGGCCTGATCATCCGCGACAAAAAAATCGTGAAGCAACTAATCCAGTGTTTCGAATCGGATTGGAACTCCTCGGATGCAACCACTGATAGCGCTATGAAAAAGGACGAGCCGGAAGTGCCCAAGCAACATATCGTCCGGGCGACTAAGGTGCTTGCCAAAGAATTGCATCCCTTGGAGGCAACCGTTAAGAAGGCCGTGAGAAGAGTTGTGGCGGAAGCGGGCCACGAGGTACTCGAGGACAAGCGCGTCAAGACCACCGTCAAAAAATTGGTCAAGACGGCCATTAAGCAGGCCGTCAAAGAAGTAGCGAAGGGCACGAAAGACAATTGAGAGTTTGGGAGGGCTATTGAAGACACGGTCGCGAAGCGCAGTTCAGGTCCGATCGGCAGTACTGACTGCAGTTGCAGTTTTTGTTAGCACGCCGATTTCCGCCTCTGCGGGTCAAGGTTCCCCACCTCAAACTCCGCAAGTCCAGAACCAGCCAGCGCAGAACCCTGCGCCAGACCTAAAATCGCCCGGCTTCCAGGAATTTTCCGATCGCGTTCAGAAATACGTGCAGCTACACAAGTCCGTTGAGGCCACGCTGCCGAAGCTTAAAGCAACAAATGAACCAGAGCTGATCGTTGCGCACCAGAAAATGCTGGCGCGCAAGATCAAGGCCGTTCGTGCGCACACAAAACGAGGCGACATTTTTACTCCCGCTGCCAAAGAGGACTTCGTGAAGGCCATCTCCAGTGAATTTCAAGGACCGCAAGCCCCGCATGCGAAAGCAACCATCAAACAGGGCGCCCCTCTGATGAAAGTTCACCTGCACGTGAACGAAATTTACCCGGAGTCCATCCCGTACACTTCTGTTCCACCGACTATGCTCCAAAAATTGCCCAAATTACCCGAAGAAGTTGCTTACCGCGCGGTAAGCAGCGACCTTGTTCTTCTGGATGTTAAAGCCAATCTTGTTGTGGATTACCTGGCTGGGATTCTTCCCGTTGAGGCTCAGAACGGGCAATGATTCTACGACGTCGATTTTTCCTCATTGGACTTTTTCTGGCATTTGCGATCGCTCAGGGCGCCGACCAATTCAAATTCCCTCTTACGTCCAACTCCGTGCGCTTCGCAGTCATCGGAGACATGGGTACCGGCGCTAAACCTGAATTTCAAACCGCCGATCAGATGGATGAACAGCGCAAGACTTTTCCTTTCGATTTTGTGATCGCGCTCGGCGACAACCTCTATGGCGGTCACTCACCTGCTGACTTTGAAAAAAAATTCGCCGCTCCGTACAAGGATCTGTTGGATGCCGGAGTAAAGTTTTATGCCGCTCTCGGCAATCACGACGACAGCAGCGAGCGTTTCTATAAGCCATTCAACATGAACGGGGCAAATTACTATTCCTTCAAAAAAGGGAACGTCCACTTTTTCGCTTTAGATAGCAACTACATGGATCCCAAGCAGGTGGACTGGTTGCAGAAACAATTGCAAAGCGCAGATAGCAACGAATGGAAGATCTGTTTCTTCCATCACCCGCTGTATTCATCCGCTCGCAAGCATGGGCCCGCCACCGACTTGAAGCTTTTATTGGAGCCGATATTTGTGAAATACGGCGTGAACGTCGTGTTCGCCGGCCATGAGCATATATACGAGCGCGTTCTTCCGCAAAAAGGCATTTACTACTTTACAGAAGGCTCCTCCGGTCAATTACGCGCCCATGGATTAGACCGTTCTAGTATCACCGCGGCCGGTTTCGACACCGATCGTGCTTTCATGCTCGTTGAAATAGCCGACGACCAAATGTATTTTGAGACCGTATCAAGGACAGGCACGGTCGTCGACTCTGGCGTCATTCAACGCCAGCGAGCGGCCAGCATCGCCAAACCCTAGTTCTCGGCGCCGTTTAACGCAAAGCGTTCTCGGCCTTGCGCTGTCGTTTCATAGCGTACATGGCCGTATCCGCCGCGGAAACCAAAGATTCCACGTTGTCTCCGTCCAGAGGATATACTCCGATCCCTACGCTGACGGAAATTCGCGGCCCATTGCCATCTTCCGCGATGCTGGTACTAATCCGGCGCGCTACAGAGTGCGCAGCTTCTCTTCCGGTTTCTGGAAGCAGGAGCGCGAATTCATCTCCTCCGAATCTCGCGGCGGTATCTATATCTCGGCAAAACAACGTTAAAGCGTCGGCGGTCCGGCAGAGCGCCTGGCTCCCGGTCATGTGCCCAAAGCTGTCGTTAAGCTGCTTTAGGCCATCCATATCGAACAGCAGAAGAGAAAATTCTCTGCCAGTGCGGTTTGAACGCCTGATTTCCATGTCCAGCGCATCAATTAAGTGCCGGTAGTTGGCAAGTCCGGTCAGCGGGTCGCTGGCCGCCAGACGTCGCAGGTGATCCTCCAACTCCCGTTGCTTGGTTATGTCTTCGACGATGACTTCGTACGCGTACATTTGGCCATGTTCACTTAGAACTTCCTGCGCGCTTAGTCTAACTTTGATAGTTGACCCGTCTTTGCGAGGCCACTCTGCTTCAACGGGATCAGCCGCCCCATCCTGTGATTTTCCGAGAAGTTGAGCCCGCTTCCCCGGTTCGGCGAAAATATTGCCGGCGAGATTCACCTCCAGTAGCTCTTCTTTAGAGGAATATCTCAGCATCTTCAGTAGCGCTTGATTTACGTCAAGAAACGCACCTTCAAGGTCACAACGGCAAATGCCATAGCTTAGGTTCCCAGCCAAGGCGCGATATTGGGCCCGCAGCCGCCTTAGCTCCCTCTCCGCCCGGTCCCGGTCATGGCGAAGTGATTTCTCGTTCAGGGCACTGCGAACGGCCACCGGTAGATGCCCAATGGCGTCGGTATGCACACACTCAAAAGCTCCCCGGAGTATAAGACTAGCGGAGTCCTCTTTCGTTATGTTTTCCACCAGCAGGATTAGAGGCAAGTCTTTTGTGAGTTCCGTAGCTAAAGCAGACACGTCGTCTCCATGTGCCGAATCGGAACCATACTGGCAAACGGCAAGGTCGAATGATTGCCGCTGCGGGTGATTAACGAGCTGGTTTGCATCTGTGACGACATGGGAATCGACTGAAAATCCGACGCGCTTCAATTCCTGCACACTCCGCTCCACCAGCGACTGGTCGCCGTGAGCAAAAATAATGCGTACCGTCGGCCGTCTAGCCTCGTCGATGTTTAGAGGCCTGGATGCGACCTGTGTTGCGTTTTCTAGTTTGGATTGCGACGGCAATGTTTGACCCCAAACCCTCTTAGAAGCAACCGCTTAGACGCGCCCTTCCGTTCCAGAGGACCACATCAGATAGGGCGGAGCAATCAGGCCTTCTCCTTATGGTTAACAACCGGATACGGGCGTCTCCATCCCCTTACTCGAGCCCCTACTCACTGGTTCGAAGTCACGCCCATAAACCTTCCTGTCACGATAACTGTCTCATTGGGGCTATTCGAGATCGATAGTAACTCGGTACTACAGGAAATTCCTACTTCCCACGCATTGCGGAATGTGGGACAGTATGTTCCCGGTTGACCCGCCCCGTCCCCTGGCCCAAGGGTTGATCGCTTGTGGGTGATCCACTCGTGTATAAGAGTTTTTTTGGGCTTAAGAAAAACCCGTTCAACGTAAACCCTGACCCTTCTTACCTTTACCTGACGCCCCAAACCAGGCGCACCCTTGATGAATTGACCTATGGCGTTGAGAGCCGTAAGGGCTTGATGCTATTGACCGGCGAAGCTGGCACCGGGAAAACCACTCTCGTTAACCATCTGCTCCTCTGGCTGGAGCATAAGCGCGCCCGCACCGCATTTATCTTTAACTCTCATCTAGACTCCGAGCAGTTGTTCGACTTCATTTTTTCTGAATTTGAAATCCCGGTCACTCCTCAAGCGAAAGCCAACCCCTTATTGGCATTTAACGATTGGTTGTTGGATCGCTACCGGGCGCATGATTTGGTCGTCCTGATCGTTGACGAGGGGCAAGGACTGCCTATCCATGTTCTCGAAGAAATTCGCCTGTTATCGAACATGGAGCTTCCCGACGAAAAGTTGCTGCAAATTATCCTGGTCGGCCAGCCTGAACTGGAGGCGAAATTAAGGCGTCCGGATCTGCGGCAGCTTCAGCAGCGCATTGGCCTGCGCTGCAAGACCGCGCCGCTTACGTTGGAAGAGGTCGCGGGGTATATCGAAAATCGGTTACATACAGCGGGCTCAGGCAACAATTTGGACTTTGAGGCTGACGCCGTCGACGCGGTACACAATTATTCTGGGGGCATCCCGCGAGTTATAAATCTCCTGTGTGAGAACGCGCTAATTAATGCCTATGTAGAGCACACCAAGGTCATTTCTGCGGCATCGGTTGCCGAAGCCGCGCGTGAATTGCAGTTCGACACCTTCCGGCCGGTCGCGCCGCCAAGATTGCGCACTATCAGTGCGCCGTCAGATGTCGAAGCCGACTTGCATTCCATTCTGGCCAAAATTAAAGCGGACGCCGACGCTTGGCAGGAGAAGCCCAGGGCTACCCCTTATCTCGTCAGTGCGCAAAAAGCCGTCATCAATCATCAGGGCGATGCATTCAGCGCCGGAGACTCCGAAACTATCGGCACCAGGATCAATATCCCCGCAGTTTCCAAATCACCGAGTCCTGAATACGCAACGCCGCGAGCGCGCGTCTGGAAACGTGATCCCTCGCGACATTTCTTCTCCGCGAATCTTGCTTCAGCTCGGGCGTTGAGCGCTATCAATAATCTTCGAGCGTCTCTGGAACCAGCCATTGGCTCTATCAAGAAATGCGATTTCGAGGGAAAACTGAGGCTGTACTCCAAGCTTGTCCGGATTCACGGGTACGAACCAACGCTTCGCTCCATCAGAAATCTGATGTTCGAAACGAGTATGAAACGCGGCGCGAAACGCGTTCACACCCAGGGAATAAACCCCGCAGTCCGGTCACTTGAAAGCTTGGACTTAGACAGCAAATTAAAAAAGCATGTGCAAAATGTCTGGAACGGCACCGGATGGGGTCTGGCTAGTTTGGGGGTTCACATCAAAACGGGCATTCACAGTGCTCGAAATCGTGCGACGCCGCTGGTAGATTCGCTGCTGCGTTGGTGGCAACGTAATTTTAACGAAGAAGCTTACGGGAAAACGTTAATTGCGAGTGTTTTGGCTTTTTGCCTGCTGCTTGGGATCCTTCTGCGGATGAATCTGGCACAAGCGTCGCAGCATTCAGGCCGGATAATAATTTGCAGCGTGGGGATTCTGTTGTGCGGCATTTATCTGGCCGCGGGACTTCCGATTTTACTGCGAGCTCGTCATAAGCTTTGGGCCGACACTTCCGTCGTGCTGGGGAGAGCCTCGCGTTGGCTACGCGCTCCTATAGCTCCCATGCCGAGCCGAGTATCTCCGATGGAGACCCAGGCGCTTAGCTCAGTCGCGGGGAAAATACATACTCACCGGCGAGCGTGAAGCAGGGCCCGGTGATTTACCTCGTTTCGCCCTTTACCGATCCGGCCAGATCAAGCTGGACATCCACGACCGGCTTAACCTTCAGCAAAAAATTACTGGGATTTTTCAAGCCCCACGCTATGTAAGGAACTTCGAAAGCTGCCGTCCCTTTCCACTGCCCCTGTGTTAGCGTTGCTTGGGTGGGTACATTGAGTTCGTGATCAGCCCCGTGCAAAGAAAATATTCCATGAAGCTTCAAACTGGAATTTCCTTGCGCAACCACGGTTCCGTCAGCGTGGTCTGGCCGAAACACCACCTCCGAGTATTGGCCGCTTTCGAGTATTTCCTTGTGCATCCGCCGGTCTCGGCTGTCGTTACCGCTCTCACCCGATGTCGCATCGACCACAATTTCGCCGCTGGCCTTTCCCGTTGCGGGGTCGACCGACAAGGTTCCGCGCTTCACGTGAAACGTTCCGTGCACCGTATGTAAACTAGATTCCACACTCCAATGCACGGTGCTTTTTGCGGGGTCCACAGACAAAACAATTTGCTCCGCAGCTCGTGTCGCATGTGAACTTTGCTGCGAAGGAGCAGCTTGGCGACCCGGCATTGCTACGCCGAGAAGCACCACCACAGCGATACAATTCCTTAGCGCATACATGATCTTTGAAAATCCTGACTCATGCCGCCAGAAATCTCCAGCCGAGTAACGCGCCCGTGACGGCAAAGTGTGCCAGCGAAGTTTCGCCCACGTGAATAGATATCAATCGGGCGAAAACCTCGGGATTATTTCTGAAAACGGTTAAAGTTCTTCGACGAAGACGGGTGCGACCATCAAGCAACAGCAGCAGTCCCGCCATAAACGTTGGGCGCCGGGCAAATTGGCGGTGAGCTTTTTGATACAAGTCCAGGCAGTTTTTCTCCATGGCCTCGGCCAACGCCACCGCTTGATGAAAGCTCAGGCTCAATCCTTCGCCGGTAATAGCATCAACACTTCCTGAAGCATCCCCAATGAGCGCAACATTGCCACGACAAACGCGCTTCAGCTGACGCATCGTTGTAATCGTGCCGCGCGCCGGCCTCGAAAGCCTTTCACCGCTCAACCGGCTTGCCAGTTGCGGAAATTCCTTAAGAGCAACTCGAATGTCGCGGTTTTCGTTTCGGGACGCCATCACCACGCACACTTCATTCGCGGACACTGGCGTAACGTATGCTTGCGCGTTCTCACCCCAATGAATTTCCACATATTCCGACCAAGGCGCAACATTGAAGTGTACGCGCCACGCTAGTCGAGCTTGTTTTTGGTTGTAAGAATCTAACCCCGCCGACTGCCTGACCCGCGATTGGCCACCATCCGCGCCGATTATCCATTTGGCCCGGACGAAGTCTCCTCCCGCAAGGCTTACTCCCTGTTCCCGAATGCCGGTCACTGGGGTTTCCCAAAGAAACTGAATGCCCAGAGCCTCTGCCTGGTTCAACATTTTTTTGTGGAGTATGGGGCGGCGCAATCCCACGCCCGGTCCAGTCGGAAAACAGGCTGTTGCCGACTTTTCTTTTTCCAGGAATTTTATCCCCTGGAGTGGGTACCCTTCACCGGGAGCAATTTCCACGCCAAGTTGTTGCAGCGCGGCAATCGAATCCGGCATCAAGCCCTCGCCGCAGGGTTTATCAATCGGGGGTTTGTTTCCATCTGCGACGATCACCCGGAAACCTCGACGTCGCGCCGCGATTGCTGCGGCTAAACCCGCAGGACCGCCTCCGATCACGAACACGTCCGTGCCATTGACCATAAATCGTTCGCTTTCCTCGAGCTTAAGTAACCACTTGGAGGGTTGTTGTTAATGATGCCGCAAAGGGTGCACGGGATGCTTTTGCGTAAAGAACTTTGTGGCTTGCCTATAAACTAGATTTATCCGGCATTCGAAAAGTATTAATTTGATCTATATGTGATTCCGGCCCATTCTGATTGCACGGATCAGCTTGTTACTCGACCGGTCGGGATTAGTCGGGACGCGAGGATCGCAAATTCAAAAACTACACTAAACTAATTGTGTTTCACAAGAATACCCACAGTGCAAACGGAGAAAATTTAATTGAGCGACTCGCTCCCCAGACCTCGTAGTCACACGCTTGTGGATGGCGCCAACCGTTCCCCGGCGCGTGCGATGCTTCGAGCTTCCGGCCTTGACGACGGGGACTTCAAGAAACCACTCATTGGTGTAGCCAACACGTGGATTGAAATCGGCCCGTGTAACTACCATCTTCGCGAGTTGGCAAAACATGTGAAGGACGGAATTCGCGCTGCTGGTGCTGTCCCGCTCGAGTTTAATACCGTCTCGATTTCTGACGGTATCACCATGGGCACGGAAGGCATGCGCGCGTCGCTAATCAGCCGTGAAGTGATCGCTGATTCCATTGAGCTGGTTACCAGAGGCAATCTCTTCGACGCCCTCATCGTGCTGGTGGGCTGCGACAAAACCATACCGGCCGGCATTATGGCGTTGGCTCGCCTGAACATTCCCGGACTGATTTTATATGGCGGTTCAATCGCCCCGGGCCAGTTTGAAGGTCACTCCGTCACCATTCAGGATGTCTTCGAGGCTGTGGGTACTTATGGCCGTGGAGAAATGAGCGAGGAGCGTTTGACCGCCCTGGAAAACGTCGCGTGCCCAGGAGCTGGCGCCTGCGGCGGCCAATATACCGCCAATACGATGGCGCTGGTTTGCGAATTTCTTGGCGTGGCGCCCATGGGACTTTCCAGCACTCCTGCGACCAACGAGGCAAAAGCCGAAACCGGTCGTCGCGCTGGAGAACTTGTCGTGGACCTCCTTCGCAGGAATGTTCTGCCATCGCAAATAATAAACAAGGCCTCCATTGAAAACGCTATCGCCGGAGTAGCGGCCACAGGCGGCTCAACCAACGCGGTCCTGCATTTGTTGGCCGTCGCCAACGAAGCGAAGCTTCCTTTGTCCATCGACGATTTTGACCGCATCAGCTCGCGTGTTCCGATCCTTGCCGATCTAAAACCTGGGGGAAAATTTGTCGCTACCGACCTTTACGCAGCAGGCGGCACTGCGCTCGTCGCAAAGCGCCTGCTTGAAGCTGGATTATTGCATAGCGATTCCATCACCGTTACCGGCCGCAGTATCGCCGAAGAAGCCAACGCCGCAAGAGAAACACCCGGACAGGAAGTCGTACGCAAGCCGAATGCGCCGCTCAAGCCCACCGGGGGCTTGGTTATCTTGAAGGGCAATCTCGCTCCTGAAGGGTGCGTGGTTAAAGTCGCCGGTCACAATATTCAAAACTTCACGGGCACGGCCCGCGTTTTTGATAGCGAAGAAGCTGCATTTCAAGCGGTGGACAACCGCTCCGTTAAAGCCGGGGACGTCATGGTAATTCGTTACGAGGGGCCTAGAGGCGGCCCGGGAATGCGCGAGATGCTCGCGGTTACCGCGGCGTTGGTCGGCGCCGGTCTGGGCGACAGCGTTGCACTTCTAACCGACGGCCGTTTTTCTGGCGCAACACACGGGCTCATGGCTGGTCACGTTGCTCCTGAGGCAGCTAACGGCGGTCCTATCGCTGCCGTCGCCGAAGGCGATACCATTGTATTCGATCTGCCGTCGCGCACCTTGAATTTGGAAATTACTAATGCGGAAATGCATAGAAGGCTGGCCTCCTGGCGTGCTCCCGCGCCGCGCTACACTTCTGGCGTGATGGCCAAGTATGCGTTGCTGGTTTCTTCAGCAGCGTTAGGAGCCATCACCGCTGTTCCGCAGATAATGCCGTCCGCAATCCAACCTGGGACGAGTGCGAGGACCCTATGAAATTAACTGGCGCGGAAATTCTTTGTGAATCGCTGACCAGGCTCGGCGTGAAGCACATCTTCGGCTATCCCGGCGGCGCGATTTTGCCGGTCTACGACGCGCTGGGGAAATCTAAATTGCACCACGTACTGGTGCGTCACGAGCAAGGCGCCACGCATATGGCCGATGGTTACGCGCGAGCCAGTGGCGACGTAGGCGTTGCAATGGCCACTTCCGGTCCTGGCGCAACAAATATGGTCACCGGTATTGCTACAGCCATGCTTGATTCTTCGCCGGTCGTTTGCATTACCGGCCAGGTGAGCAGCAAAGTTTTGGGTTCCGACGCGTTTCAGGAAATCGATATCACCGGCATCACCATGCCGATTACCAAACACAACGTGGTGGTGACTCGCGCCGAGGATATCGCTCGCACCGTTCGTGAAGCATTCCTCATCGCCGCGTCGGGACGCCCCGGACCGGTGCTAGTCGATATCACCAAGGATGCACAGCAGGCTTCCTGTGAGTTTGATTGGGATGCTTCCGTCCCAAAACTTCCGCCAAAGCGTCAGCGCACAAATTACGACCAGGCGGAGTTCGATCGGGCGGTCGAATTGCTGAACTCCGCAAAGCGTCCGCTGATCCTCGCCGGGCACGGCATCATCGTTTCGGGCGCGATGAAAGCATTCGAGCACTTCGTCCGCGCCGGAAATTATCCCGTAGCCATGACGCTGCTCGGCATCGGCTGCTTCCCTGCCAAAGATCCTCTGAACCTTGGCATGATGGGCATGCACGGAGAAGCCTGGGTCAACAACGCCATTCAGGAATCCGATCTACTGATCGCCGTGGGAATGCGTTTCGATGATCGCGTCACCGGGGATTTGCGCACCTACGCGAAGAATGCCCGCAAGATTCACATCGAGATTGATCGTGCGGAGATCAACAAAAATGTACCGGTGGACGCGGCACTAGTTGGCGACGCGCGTGAAGTTCTGGAGAAACTCACTCCATACATCAAGAGACGCGACCACAGCGTGTGGCTCCGCCAAATCCAGGAATCCAAGGGCGATTCTGCCGTCCGCGACATTCAAAGCCTGCCTGACAATGGGCACCTCTACGCCGCCCACGTGATCAACGACATCTGGAAAGAAACTCGCGGCGAAGCCATCGTAGTCACGGACGTTGGTCAGCACCAAATGTGGGAAGCGCAGTATTACCACCACAATCTGCCGCGCACCCTGATCACTTCCGGCGGTCTCGGCACCATGGGTTTTGCACTGCCGGCTGCTATCGGGGTTAAATTTGCCAAGCCTGACGCGGAAGTGTGGGTGGTCGTCGGGGACGGCGGATTCCAAATGACCATGAGCGAGCTCGCCACCATCGTTCAGGAAAAAATCAACATCAAGATCGCCATCATCAACAACGGCTTCCTGGGCATGGTCCGCCAATGGCAGGAATTTTTCTACGACAAACGCTATGTCGCGACTCCTCTCGTGGCTCCTGATTTTGCCGCGCTGGCCAACGCCTTTGGCATCCGCGGTGAACGCATCTCGACTCGAACTGAAGTAATACCCGCCATTCGCGCCGCACGCCAATCCAACGAAACCGTACTCTTCGATTTCCGCGTCGAGCAGGAAGACTCCGTTTACCCCATGGTTGCAGCCGGCGCTTCCCTTCACGACATGATTCGGCGGCCCGATAGTCCGCTGGTGGAGACAGCGACTGAGCCATGAAGAAAATAGAGGAAACCATGCAAACACTTGTCGCTTACGTGGAGAACAAACCAGGCGTACTTAACCGCGTTTCTTCACTGGCTCGGCGTCTGGCAATCAATATCGATTCCCTAACCGTGGGCCCCACGGAAAACGAGGAAATCGCGCGTATGACCATCGTCGCCCACACCGACGAAAAGGGCGCTCACCGGCTGGAGGCCAGTCTCGAAAAATTGGTGGACGTGCTCCTGGCTGAAAATATTTCTAATCGCTCCATCCTCGAACGCGACCTGGCGCTGATTAAGGTTCTCGCCGACCAGAAAAATCGCCCGCATCTGATGGAATTGATCAAAGTGTTCAGGGCCCGGGTCGTGGACGTTGCCCCGGAATCCCTAATCCTTGAAGTTTCCGGTACCGTGGATAAGATTGACGGCCTGCTTGAAGTCTTGCGCCCCTTTGGCGTTTTGGAAATGGCCCGTACCGGAAGAATTGCCATGACCCGCGGAGGCGATTTACTTCGCCCCCCGGATCTTAACGAACCACAAGTTTCTGCAAATTCAGAGAATCGCACCGGAACAACGGTCACGAGCTGAAGAATATTTTGAACGCTATCGTAATTCTCTTGACCACATAAAATTTATCGCGGCTGCTCAGGCCGCCGAAGGAAAAACATGGCAAAACTCTATTACGACGATTCCGCCGACTTATCACTCATTCAGGCAAAAAAGGTA
>Ga0185299_10002286_pt1 | contig 30410 bp, 29 predicted proteins | sample PaiPotPPA55metaG_FD_128002 | JGI IMG/M metagenome (GOLD analysis project Ga0185299, IMG submission 128002) | Iron sulfur acid spring bacterial and archeal communities from Banff, Canada, to study Microbial Dark Matter (Phase II) - Paint Pots PPA... ...
GCGTCTTCAAATCCTACGACGACATCCTCGACCATTGCTGCTTCGCCTGGAACAAGCTCATCGACATGCCCTGGAAAATCATGTCCATCGGGACCAGAGACTGGGTCTACCGGTCATGATCATCAAGTCTTGGTATTAGATTCCCAAAAACCAAATCCGAGTTTGAAAATATTGGCGGGCGTTACGGCATCGGTCACGGCGCTCCTCCTTCGATGATGGCGTCGCCTCTCCAAAATTTCCGCTATTTGAACGGAGGATAGATGCCCGCGTGCCGCTCGGTTGACCGGAACCACGACCGCTTTTAGCCACTCCCATACATGAACGTTTGCTCTTCGGCGACCAGGAATATCGGGGTGCCACCACTTGAAATTTTGACGGCATGGGCGACGGTTTCTTTGCAACCGCGGCTGCCTCCACATAGCCAGCCGTCCGCCTATCTCCGTTCGGTAAGCGCAAATATGCATAACGATCAAGGGAAGGAAGCCCCTCACGATCCGGGATGACGAAATCCTGGCGGGCGAGAGACACGCGCGGCTCCAACTGCTCGCCCGGCGCCGCTTCCACACCGCGCGTGAGGCGTTGGGCCAGGGCGGCAAGCCCGTCTTCAGACTCACCGCCCAGTACGGTCTGGACACCTAGGTGTCGCAAGTAGATCTCGTTCATCGGCGCATATAGCCCATATGCGGCTACATGGGCCGTGGGGTTCCAGCCTCGCACCTTGGCAATCATTTGCGCCGCCAGACGAGTGACGGTGTGCATCGGCACGTAAAAGGCGATGAGGTCGGCGCGCTGGAAACGCGCTTCGTCAAGACTCTCCACGGCGAGGTCCAGTGTCTCCACAACGGCACCGATTTGCCGCAGAACCGCTGCTGGCTCGGCCAGGCCGAATGGCTGATGGCCTAGTATAGGCGTACCATGGGCATCCGGGTGAACTTAGAGCGATCAAAAATCGCTTTTGAAGAACCAGAGCGTTTAAATGACGGGGTGAGAGATAAAACTTTTGTGTTGGATGTATAAGTTTAAATTTAATTTCAGTATCACTTTCGATCCGGACCCGAACAAAGGCTACGGTAAGGGCGTAACAGAAAAACAACATTGGAGAATCGGGATCGTCCAAAACGTTATATTCGAAATGATGAAATTCGAATATAACGATGGTGCCGTGCTCAAGACGGGTGCGGGTTCGAGGTTCCTATCGTCGACATTTCACCGGGCACGGTCAAGACGCCTTTCTGTGACGACGGGGCGGTATCGGATATTTTGTACACGTCGCAAGGCTATGGCACGATTACCAATCCCTTTACGCGCGAGCTCGTGACGAACAACCAGCCCGATTCTCTCGATAGTTACGACACGCCGCACTCGGTCGTGACACTGAGGCGCAATGGGTCTTTCATCCGCCGCGCCGAACAAATCTCTTCGTTCCAGATCTGGCTTGTCGCCGAAACGCCGAGTGGACACCTTTATCTCGCGCACTTTCCCCCTTTTTCGCTCGTGTACGTGGCCGAGTTCACGCTGACGGGGTCGATACAACAGAATTTACCGGACGATACGCGACCTACGCGGCCTTTCGAAGTAAAACCTCACCGCTATGGAGTGAATGGGATTACGAGAATGGCCAGGTCCTTGGACGGTATAAGGCCCACCATCCACCACCCTTCCGACGGCAAAGGCAAATACCGCCCCCCGAATTTGGAGGGGACCACCACCGGCAAAAACGCCAATGACCGCGACTGGAACTGGCTCAAACTCAATGGCTTGGAAGGCTCACCTAAACCGCGATCGTAGGTTGATTAACGCCCGCGCGGTGCTTCATGTCAAGCGTTGCATTAATGCCACCGCATTAGGTATGATTTCGTGCAGCAGTCTCGAAGCCTTTCGAAAGCGCCTGCGCATGCGCGACGGCCATCCCCAAAACGATCATGGCAAAAGCCTGATGCAAAAGCCCGGCCCACAGCGGAACCACTAAAACAAGGGTCGCGATGCCAATTGAAGCTTGCATGGCGACGAGCCCTGCCACCGCCCATGCGCGCCGGACCGCCCGGCTTCCCACAGCAGCCCGCGATGCGTAAAGAGCCTGCGCCAGAGCAAGCGCCAAAAGCGCATAGGCAATCATCCTATGCTGGAACTGGACCAGCAAAATATTGTCGAGGAAATTCCGCCAGAGCGGCGTCAGAAGAGTCAACTTATCGAGAGGCGGCCAAAAATATCCGTCGATCAGCGGCCATGTGTTGAACGCGTGCCCCGCACGCAAGCCAGCGACGAGGCCGCCGAGCCCGATTTGCAAAAGGACGACCAAGACCATCCCGCCGGCAAACCATCGCAGCTCCGGCAATCTCCGCTCCGGAATTTGGGCCACGCGACGCTTAAGCGAAGCGGCGAGCCAAACCAGCGCGGCAAAAGTCACAGAGGCCAGCAGGAGATGAATCGCGAGCCGTTCCTGGGCGACTTCGACGCGGTCCGAAAGCCCTGACTTGACCATCCACCAGCCGACAAAACCCTGCAATGCGCCGAGTGCTAGGACACAAAGAAGCTTTGGCTTTAACCCGGGCGGTAGAAGCCCTTTCGCCCAGAAAAAGATCAGCGGCAGCACCATGGCCGCGCCAATCAGACGGCCCAACAGCCGATGACTCCATTCAACGAAAAAAATGAATTTGAATCCGCGCAATTCCATGTCCGGGAAGAGCTGCGCATATTGCGGTATCTTCTTATAATTTTCGAATTCGGCCAGCCATTCGGCGGAGCTCAGCGGCGGAATGACGCCGGCCAAGGGCTTCCATTCGGTGATGGACAGGCCGGATTCGGTGAGCCTCGTGGCGCCGCCAACGATCACCATCAAAAAGACGAGACCGGCGAGGCTCCAAAGCCAAATCGCGACCGCGCGATGGCGCGCTGGTTGCCAGGCGTCTTTTGCCGTGTGCAAAAGAGCGAAATTGGCCGGCGGTTCGCCCATGCGGGGTTCCTCGAATGCAATGGCGGAGGGCTTCACGCTGGGATAATGACAACTGTCAGGCAGCGTACTCCGGCGCAATGTGCCCTTGGGATCCGATGCGAGAATAGAACGTTGCACCAAGGGCGTAGACCGGTGGCAAATCAATACCCGGCGGCGTGGCGCGACCGCTTGCCAAGTGGCCGGGCAGCAGGTGCGTATGAGGTCCTTCGGGCGATTGCCCGCCGGGCGGCGGAATGGAAGTGTAAATCTCTGTCCGCCCCAAAGGCGACTCAACGACCCTTGCCGGACTGTGTTTCACGATCGTCGCTCCGGCGGCTTGCAAGACATCTGAGAGTGGCAAGCCTGACGTTTGGTTCAGCTTATCCCGCAGTTCGGTCGCGGAAGCCCGGACACAGAACCGAAGGTCGGCGCGCCCCAGGCCTAGATCGAACCAAGTATCGTTTCGACATCCGTGCCGGATGGCGCCCTCGTCGCGGCCAAGCGGCGTGAGAGTTGTTGCAACCGGCAAAGTTGCCCTCGCCTTCAAGACGACGAGAAAAATGGCCCGATTGCCGCGACGGGTGCGATCGGCTCGCAGTCGCAATGCTCTAACTTGTTCGCCAATTGTCAACTGCAGCGCGCCACGACCCGAGATCGCGGTAATTGTCTCGCCAATTACGGAAACGTCGCATGGTTCGTTATGTTGGCAAATGAATTCGGCGGTCGCGCCGTAGCATCCAAGCGCCCAGGTGCCGGATCTCTGGCCCAAACTTTCGGCGACGAACTCCGCAATCCGGTCAGGCGGCCAGGGCAGGCGGGTAATCGAAATGCCCAACGCGTCGATGCGCTCCGGCAGCACGGCCCAGATCGCGCTACGGCGCACATCGCCAGCCGAAGACCATTCGGTGATTTCATCGCCTGTGCGGCCACATCCAAGACACCAGCCCAAGGCGCCGTCCATCGTGCAGATACCAGTACAGGGGCTTGGGATGGCCTTTGTTTGAATGTTCATTCGCTGTACTAATGATTTCGACTGAATAAGCGCGGCACGCTCACTTCGTCGGCGGCAAGGTGAAAGCCATAGACTCCAGCCGGGCCGATGTCCATGCGCGGCTTGCCGCAAGCGGAAAATGGAGGCAAAATGCGCCGCGGGTCCCCCAACTCATCGGCACAAGCGTGATGATCGCATTTGTGCCGGTCGATGCGCTGGTGGCGATGGCTATGGCGTAGGCGCGCCCGGTTCAGGCCCTGTGCTATGCGGCCCTACACATGGCCTGGATCGTGCCGGTGATGCCCGCTGATCAGACGGATGGAAAAACCCGATCCGTGAACGTGACTTCGTCCCTCCATTTCGACGTCAAGCCGCATCCAACCCGAGGCTCCGCGGCGACTCAGCTGGCAGGCCAATAAGCAGGATCTCGCGCGCACCGCTTTGGATCAACCGCGCCTCGGCTTCGACTACGGCGCCGCCACGCGGCTCTCCGGGTGCCGCCAGCAGGACGACATCGGCTTGCGCGGCGAGGGTTCCGGCGATGCCGTTCCGGTCGAGAGGCGGCGCGATCGTCACGATGAAATCATAGGTCCCGGCCAAGGCATCGATCACATCTGCGAATTCGCGAAGATCCAGTTCGCCGTCGCGGCCAACCGGCAGAAAATGAAGCCGCGAGGCCGGGTCGCGGCGAATGACTTCGGCGAAAGAGGCCGTTCCGGCAAGAAGATCGCCCAGCGCGGGTTCGGTTCCCGGCGGATGGCCATGCGGCGCGACGGCGGTGGAACTCGCAAAATCCAATAGACTGGACTCGTCGAGTTCGATGACGATCGAACGTCCTTCACGGGCGAGACCGCGGGCGAGATCGAGCATCATGCAAGACGCCGCGCCAGTTGCCTGGACGCTCGTCGCGACGATCCGAATACCTTGCGGGGCGCCCGCCCGCGCGGAAACCGCCAAGATGCGGGTCACGATCTTTGTCATGGCTTGCCCATTATCGGGGTCATCGCCGCAGGTTTCTCTCTCCATTGCCGGCGGCGGGTCTAATTTTTGGTTTACTCGCGGACTTAGCCCCGCCGCATCCGCGAAGCGGGCGAAAACGCGAACCTGTCCGAGCGCGCGGGGCTGTTCGAGAGGCGCCTCCGCGCGGAGAGGCAAGCGCCCGCGCGGCAGCACGGTCGACACAAATGCGCCGAAAGCCATGACAAGCATCGCGGCCCCCGACAAGACCAGCAGGGCCTCCCTTGGATAAAGCGGATGTTGCGGCGCGACGGCGCGCGACACGATTCGCGCGTCCAACTCGGACGGCAAATCGGCGGCATGCTTGGCGTCGGCGCGCATTTCGAGATAGAGTTCGGCGACGCGATTGGCGACGTTCGCGGCAAGTTCGCGATCCTCGGACTGAAATGCGATCGTGACGAGACCGCCCCTGCCCGGCCCGCTCACCCGCAGGCGGTCCTGATAGGCTTCGAGGGCCCGGTCATCCGAGCTTATTCGCGCCGGATCGCGCATGATGCCTAGAAAGATTAGGGCGCGGAAACCGGGTCCGAGGCCCCTCGTCACCGGATCGAATTCCGGATTGTCCTCGATGCCGAGATCCTTGATCGCCCGGCGGGCGAGATCGCGCGACGCGATGAGCTGCGCCTGGCTAGTGGCAGCGCCAAATCCACCCGCGCCGTCCAAAAGGGCAACGCTCGACCGCAAACCGATCAACCCCGCCTGCCGGGGGCCGATCGAAACCTGCGTCTCGGCGCTATATCGCGCCGGTTGAAGGCACAGCACGGCACCGATGAGAACGAGAGCGACGAGCGGCAACCCGATCAACCACCGTTTCCGGGCGGCGACCGCTTCGAAAACCGAGCCAAGATCCAACTCGCGGGCACGCGTTGTGCGCAGCGCGTCCCACTCCCGCCAGTCCATAATTCGACTCCACCATCCAAACAGCGCGATAAGACGCCGCTATGGTTTCAGCGAAGTTAACTTTTGGGATTGCGCACGGCCATCCACGGGATCAGCGCGGAGCGGCGGTCAGAAAGTTGGCTTTCGCCCTGTCTTCAATAGCGCCGCGCGGAGCGTATTCTGCATCAGCATTGCGATCGTCATCGGTCCGACCCCGCCGGGCACCGGCGTAATCGCACCGGCGCGCTGGATCGCCTCGGCGAAGGCGACGTCGCCGACAAGCTTCGTCTTGGGCCGCCCGGCCGCGTCTTGGCCGTCGCGCGGGACCCGGTTGATGCCGACGTCAATGACGATCGCGCCGGGCTTGATCCATGAACCGCGAATCATCTCCGGCCGGCCAACGGCCGCGACGAGAACATCGGCTCGGGACACCGTCGCCGCGAGATCGCGCGTACGCGAATGGGCGACGGTCACGGTCGCATTGCGGCCAAGCAGCAATTGGGCGGTCGGCTTGCCGACCAGATTGGAGCGGCCGGCGACGACGGCCTCGGAACCCGAAAGATTAACGCCGAGTGCCGCGGCGGCCGCATCGAGAAGGACCATCCCGCCGGCCGGCGTACACGGCACGAGCGCGCGTGCCATATCGCCACAAGCGAGACGTCCGGAATTGACCGGGTGCAGGCCATCGACATCCTTACCTGGCGCAATGGCTTCGATCACGCGGCCCGGATCGAGCCGACCGGGCAACGGCAATTGCAACAGGATTCCGTGAATGGCGGGATCGGCGTTGAGCTGTTCGACCAAGGCGAGCAGCTCGGCCTCGCTCGTCGTCGCGGCAAGGTCGCGCTGGACCGAATGAAACCCGCAGGCTTGCGCGGCCTTGCTTTTGGATTTGACATAGACCTGACTTGCCGGATCGTCGCCGACAAGAACGACCGCGAGGCCCGGCTTCAGTCCTTGCGCGGCGAGCGCGCGGGTATTTTCCGTTACCCGCGCAATCACGTGCTCCGCCGCGCGCTTACCATCGATCAGAAGTGACGTCGCGCCGGATGGAAAGAGGACGCCGTTTCCGGCGGGCGTTGTTCCGGTCTGTGCGAGGACCATGGCGTCCCCTTGAAGCCTGAGGATGAACCGTCAATGGTCCTATTTGTCAGAGTTTGACCGCGCTGCCAAGCCCGCTTCGCCCACTCTCGCCGGAGGCCAGGGCATGGTCGATGGCAGTCAAAACGACACCGAGCCCAAAAAAGCCGGCAAGCAAACCGATTCCATTCATCGCGACCTGTTCAAACCCGAGATGAGCGACGTCGAAGAAAGGATAAAGATAGGTGCCAAAGGCCGCGCCGCGCAGCATGCTGTAGAGGAAATACAGCACCGGGAAGACGAGCCACCAGGCGGGTTCGCTCCATCGCAAGCTGCCCTTGGGCAAAAACACCAGCCAATAGAAGGGGTACAGGAACGGGATGGCATCATGCAGCACTACGTCGGCCAAACGCTGCACTCCATGTGGGTGCCATAAATTCCGCAACAGCACCGCATAGACCACGCCGACAATGATAATATAAACGACAAGCGCCGATTTGACACTCGGCCTGGTCAAAAATTGCTCCGCTTGCGGCCGTGCGCAAAAAATCGTGAGCACGAGCGCGACAAGGAGATTGGTCTCGATCGTGAAAAAGCTGAAGTAATCGATGAGATGCCCCGCGACCGGCAAGTTTTTGACGAGCGCGTCCTGAATATTGAAATAGAGCTGCACTCCCAAGCCAAACCATCCAAGGCCAGCGATAACCGCCGCGCAGCCGCGCTGCCCATAAAGCGGGAGAGGCACATTGCCGGGCATTTTCGCTTCGCCAACACCCTGCATTTTACCACCCTCCACCACTCTGATTCGGGAACGCTATTCAAATATGGCCGCTTCTTGGGATTTTGCAAAACAGGGCAATGGAGTGGACCGGCCGTCACCGCGTCGAGAGCGGCACGTTTGACCCCGCTCCGATGGCAGGCGGGACGGACCCGTTGAATCGATCATGAACATTAATCTATTTGTCTTACGGTAAAATATTGTCGAAAAGTCTTTAGAGAAACACGCGATGGGCCGTCATTCCCCGACTCATGGTATAAGATGACGAAGCGCGGAACGGGCTTTCGCAATCGAGCGGTGGGGCGGGTAAGGGACCAGCGGCAAGCCAATGACCGGACCGGGCGAAACCAAGTCTCCGCCGAAATTTTCGGCTTGGCGGCGGATTGTCGTTAAGCTCTCCGGCGAAGCCTTGATGGGCGCGCGAAGCCATGGTCTTGACCAAGATACCCTGGCGCGGATCGCGGCGGATCTGAAGGACGCCGCGGCGCGCGGCGTCGAGGTCGCCGTGGTCGTCGGCGGCGGCAATTTTTTCCGCGGCATTGAAGGTGCGGACAAGGGCATCGAGCGGGCCCGCGCCGATTCGATCGGCATGCTCGCGACGGTGATGAATGCGCTCGCCCTCGAATATGCGATCGAGAAGCAAGGCCAGGCGGCGCGAACCCTCTCGGCTTTGCCAATGCCCGCGCTCTGCGAGGCGTATTCGCGCCAGGCGGCATTGCATCATCTTGGCAAAGGCCGGATCGTGGTTCTCGCCGGCGGCACCGGCAATCCATTCTTTACAACCGATACCGGCGCGGCCTTGCGCGGCGCCGAGCTTTCCTGCGATCTCATTATGAAGGCGACGCAGGTTGACGGAGTCTATTCGGCGGACCCGAAGCGCGATCCGGCCGCTGTTCGCTACGATCGCTTGACTCATGACGAAGCCATCGCCTGGAATCTCGCGGTCATGGACACCGCCGCGTTCGCGCTTGCGCGCGAGAACGGAATTCCCATAATCGTCTTCTCAATAAGGCAGCCCGGCGCGATCCTCGCCGCCCTCGAGGGACGGGGCAAAGCCACTCTGGTTTCGCCTTCATAGCGCGCTACGATCCTCTCATGGCCCATGGACGAGCCCGGCGGAAACACCATAGGATTCCAACATGAGCGCTGAATTTGATATTTCCGACCTTAGCCGGCGCATGCAGGGCGCGGTAGCGACATTGAAGCACGAATTGGGCGGTTTGCGCACCGGACGCGCGTCGGCGAGCCTCGTCGAACCAGTGCATGTCGAGGCCTATGGGCAAACGATGGCGCTCAATCAGCTGGCGACAATCAGCGTGCCGGAGCCGCGGATGCTTTCGGTTCACGTCTGGGACAAGGCAACGGTCGGCGCCGTCGACAAGGCCATCCGAAATGCCAATTTGGGACTCTCTCCGACCGTCGAAGGTCAGGTCTTGCGGATCCGGATCCCGGAACTCAACGAGCAGCGGCGCAAGGAAATGGCGAAGGTCGCGCACAGATATGCCGAAGAGGCGCGCATCGCGGTCCGCCATGTCCGCCGCGATGGGCTCGACATGTTAAAAAAACTGCTCAAGGATAAGTCGATCGGCGAGGACGACGAGAAACGCCACGAGAGCGAGGTCCAGAAACTGACCGATCAATTCGTCGGCGAGATCGATTTCGCGCTGAACGCGAAGGAAATCGAAATCATGCAAGTGTGAGCGCCTTCCATCTGCTATAAGCGGGCCGGCGAAGCCACAAGGGACCGGGCCGTCCGGTGTTGCGGGGCCGGCCGGATGAGCCGCTGGAGGCTGTCTTGCTTAGGATAGAGGACGCCAAGGAACGATGCCACGGGCAGCTGGCGGCCAGGACATGACAATGTCGTCCATGGTTGCCGAAGGGACAGCGCTTCCCGGGCGACGGCGCCTGACCGGCGCGCCCGTGCATGTAGGCGTGATCATGGATGGCAACGGACGCTGGGCGGCGCGGCGGGGACTTCCGCGGATCGAGGGGCACCGGCGCGGGCTGGAAACGCTTCGCGAAACCGTTCGCGCGGCGATCGAATTCGGGCTCGACTATTTGACGGTTTACAGCTTTTCCATGGAGAATTGGAACCGGCCCGTCCAAGAGGTCGCCGACCTCATGGCCCTTCTTAAGCGCTTTATCCACAACGATCTTAATGAATTGCACAAGGCTGGCGTCAAGGTCAAGGTGATTGGCGCGCGCGCCAATCTGAAAGCCGACATCCGCGCCTTGCTCGAAGAGGCGGAGGATCGGACAAAGGCCAACTCCGGTCTTACCTTGATCGTCGCCTTCAACTACGGAAGCCGGCAGGAGATTGCCGCTGCGGCACGGGCTTTGGCTGAAGAGGTGGCGGCCGGCCTCATCAAGGCATCCGAAATCGACGAGATGCTGTTCGCCCGCCATCTCGACACGGCGGGCATTCCCGATCCCGATCTCATCATCCGCACGTCCGGCGAACAGCGACTGTCGAATTTTCTGATGTGGCAAGCGGCCTATTCCGAATTCGTTTTCCTACCGATGCATTGGCCCGACTTCGACCGGCAGGCTTTCTCGGCGGCCTTGGCGGAATTCTCTGCGCGCGAACGGCGGTTCGGCGGCGTGACGGGGCAACCCCGGAATGGTAAGGTAGCGGCCGGTGCGGCGAAAACATGATTTATGCCGCCCCGAGTCCTGTGCTGCGCACCATGCTGAACGATGCCGCCGATGCGCCGGGCAAAAACCCTCCGGCGCCCAATTTTTCCGGGCGGCGTTGCTTGGCCGATCTTCGGCCACGCGTCCTCTCGGCGATTGTCTTAATGGCGGCGGCGCTTGTCTCCGTCTGGCAGGGCGGCCTCGTTTTCGATCTGATCTGGCTCGGCGCCGCCTTGGCGGTAGGCTGCGAATGGCAAAATCTGATAGCGGCACCAAACCGCCGCCTCCGCTTTTTTCTTGTTGCCCTGGGGCTCGTTGCTAGCGCGGTTTTTGCCGGCAACGCTTGGTTCGGCACCGCCTGCTCCCTGCTTGGCGGTTGCGGGATTGCCCTCGCCCTGGCCGCGGGCCCAGGGCGGAGGATTTGGGCTTTTGGCGGGATCGTCTACGCGGGTTTGCTGCTCGTTTCCGCCGCCGTGCTGCACGACTCCACGGAATACGGGGCAAGATCGATCGTATGGCTTTTCGCGATCGTGTGGGGCACCGATGTTTTCGCCTATTTCGGCGGCCACCTGATCGGCGGCGCCAAACTCTGGCCGAAAATTTCGCCCTCGAAAACCTGGTCCGGCACGCTTACCGGCGTATTCGCCGGAGCGAGTCTCGGCGCCGTGATTGGCGCAGATGGCCTCGGCGATTCGTGGCGGGCCCTACCCCTTTTCGCGCTTGGCCTTGCCGCCGCCGCCGTCTCGCAAGGTGGCGACATCTTCGAATCCTGGGTCAAACGGCGCTTCGGGACAAAGGATTCGAGCGGCTTGATTCCGGGCCACGGCGGGTTCATGGACCGGCTCGATGGATTTATCGCCGCCGCCGTTTTCGCCGCCCTTTTTGGAAGGGCGCGAGGACTTGATTCAATCGCCGCTGGTTTGTTCGATTGGTTTTAGGGTGGTACGCATCTTTTTCGAATGCCAGAGTGGTGCTGTTTGGCTCACCGCATCTTCATCTTCTTGACGCGTTTTTGGCATGAACTCTTGCTGCGCCTCGCGCCAACATGCTCTTTGAGTGAATTGAGGAGGCAGCTTGGAGAAAGTCATGCGATTGCGGCAAAGACCCGCAGCGGAACGCGAAGTCCGCAGCGTGGTTATCCTCGGCGCGACCGGATCGATCGGCAAATCCACCGCCGAGATCATTGCCGGCGCGGGCGGCGCTTTCCGGGTCGAGGCCGTCGCTGGCGGGCGGGATCCGCAAGCCTTGGCCCGGCTCGCCCGAGAACTCGGCGCGAAGTTCGCCGCCCTCGCCGACCCATGCGGCTATGCCCAATTAAAAGAAGCCCTGGCCGGCACATCGATCGAGCCCGCGGCAGGCGAGGAGGCGGTCATCGAAGCGGCGCTCCGTCCAGCCGACATCGTGATGGGAGCCATCGCGGGAACCGCCGGGGTCAAGCCGACCTTCGCGGCGCTTTCCGCCGGACGCACCGTCGCGCTCGCCAATAAGGAATGTCTGGTTTGCGCCGGTGCTCCCTTCATGCGCCAAGCCACGGCTTCCCGCACCAGGCTGCTTCCCGTCGACAGCGAACATAACGCAATTTTTCAGGCCATGGGCGAAGCAAGCCTCGATACGATCGAGATGATCACGCTGACCGCCTCGGGCGGGCCGTTTTGGACGTGGCCAAGCGAGGCCATTGCCAGGGCCACCCCCGAACAGGCATTGGCCCATCCGAATTGGTCGATGGGGCCAAAAATCACCGTGGACTCCGCCGGGCTCATGAACAAGGGTCTGGAAGTGATCGAGGCGCATTATCTTTTCGGGATCGAGGCGGCGAAACTCGACGTCATCGTACATGCGCAGTCGGTGGTGCATGGTCTCGTCGCCTTCAGCGATGGCTCGGTCACGGCCGGACTTGCCGCGCCCGACATGAAGGTTCCGATCGCCCATTGTCTCTCTTATCCGAAGCGAAGCGTGACCGCCGCGCGCCGGCTTGACTTGACAACCGTTGGCAAGCTAACCTTCGAGCGTCCGGATTTCGACCGCTTTCCTGCCTTGCGCATGGCCAGCGACGCCTTGCGCACGGGGCGGGGCCTTCCAACTGTCTTGAACGCCGCCAACGAAATCGCGGTCGAGGCTTTCTTGGACCGGCTGATTTCGTTTCACGAGATTGCCGAAATGGTGGAACAGGCTTGCAATTCGGCGCTCGCCGACGGGGTCGCGCATGAGCCGGAGTCGGTTGCCGATGCTCTTGCCATGGACCATGCCGTGCGCGAAAGATCGCGCTTTGTTCTCGCCCGGCAAGCTGCGTCGCGTCCCGGGGTGCAGTGAGCATGGATCATCGCCCTGCGGGCGACCAGCCTGGGTTTGCAAAATGGCCACTCATCTCGCTCTCAAATTCCTTAGTTCGCCTAGGATTTTCTCGTAAATATGGGCAAAGATTTAAGAATGCCATGCGAAGCCGTTCCTGGCACACGACATGCTTAGACACGATATGCTCAGTTAAGTCGCGGGAGAGCGGCCCCCGGTGGCTGCCTCGAATTTCATTTTTTAAACGAGGAGCAAAAACTCGAAGGCGGGCACAAGGGTCGTTTCTTGTGACAGTTGGTCTCATTGGAAACAAGGATTGCCGGCGCGTTCACGGCTGGGCCCAAGGTAATTGTGAGCGGGCCGTGCCCGCTCCCCATGCTATTTTGCGCGATTTGGCTCGGCTGTGCCAGGCCGCCGCAACGGAAAGGCCCGGTTCTCTGTATGTTTACCGGTTCTTTCGTATGTTTGGTTGCCGCATGATGTCGTCGCGGGAGCCGCGAAGTCCTCGAGGCCATGCGGAAGGCATGGTTAAAACCGGCTAGGAACTCAAATGTCAATCCTCACACATGTATGGGCGCTCGCAGGATATATATTGCCTTTCCTCTTTGTCTTGAGCCTGGTGGTTTTTTTCCACGAGTTCGGGCATTTCCTTATCGGCCGTTGGTGTGGGGTGAAGGTCGACACCTTCTCGCTAGGGTTCGGACCGGAACTTTTCGGCTTTAACGACCGCTACGGAACCCACTGGCGGGTTGCGGCCTTCCCGCTTGGCGGCTATGTCAAATTCCACGGCGACGCCAATGGCGCCTCGATGACGGATGAAGCCGCCCTTGCGGCCATGCCGCCCGGCGAGCGGGCGGTGAGTTTCATTGCTCAGAAAGTCTGGAAGCGTGCGGCGATTGTCGCCGCGGGCCCGCTCGCCAATTTCCTCTTGGCGATCGTCATTTTCACCGGCATCTTTTATGTAAACGGGCGCGCCATCCTGCTGCCCATGGTGGACGGCATTGCCGCCGGAAGCGCCGCCGAGGCGGCCGGGTTTCAGCTAGGCGATCGGATCGTTTCGATCGACGGGATCAAGGTCGATAGCTTCGAGGACATGCAGCGCGTGGTGCAGACCGCCAGCGACACGGAGCTGATTTTCGGCATCGAACGCGGCGGCAAATTGGTGGAACTCGTCGCGACGCCGCGACGGCGCGACGTGGTGACCCCTTTCGGCACCACGCGTGTTGGTGTGCTTGGCGTCCAATCCAAAAGCAAACCGGAAAATTGGCATGTCCAGGACTATGATTTTGTTGGCTCAGTGAAACTCGCTGGGTCGGAGACCTGGTATGTCGTGGCGCGCACCGGCAGCTATCTCAAGGGCTTGGTGGCCGGGCAGGAATCCACCGATCAACTGTCTGGACCGATCCGGATCGCCGAGGTGTCCGGGGCAATGGCCAAGATCGGTCTTGCGGCGTTGCTCAACCTTGCCGCAATTCTGTCGATTTCGGTCGGAATTTTGAACCTCTTCCCGATTCCGCTCCTCGATGGCGGTCATCTCCTCTACTATGCGGTGGAGGCGGTTCGCGGCAAGGCCATGAACGACAAGCTGCAGCAGTTCGGCTTCAAGGTCGGCCTCATGCTGGTGACAAGCTTGATGGTCTTCGCCACCTACAACGACATCCTTCGCCTGACCCGTCAATGGATGCATTTGGGATGATCCGCCGGGGTGGATGGGCTTGGCGGCAGTTGGTCCGAACACCGTCTTTCTCCGAATAGAAGCAAAGGGTTAACCATGTTCCTTAAGGGATTGCTCACCGCGATGCGTGTCTTGCCTGCCACGCTCCCGCGAAATCGCTACAGTGCAACGAAACTTGATTTGCGGGGCACGCCAAACCTTATAAAAACCACGCTTGGCGGATATCGGAGGAAGCTTTGTCCATTCCATTACAACAAGTTGCGTCAACCAGCTAGCGCCAGAACCAACTCGCGCCAGGCATGGAGTTCGCGTTCGTGCTGTGGGGGCCGGTCTTACAATGCGATTTATGCGTATATTTCAAGGCCGGTTCGCCGTTGCAATCGTCGCGTTGGCTTGGCTCTGCGCCGATAGTTTCGCCGCGTTCGCGGAAAACGTCTTGGTGCAGGGCAACAAGCGTATCGACAGCGAAACGATTGCCGCGTATTTCAGCGGCTCGGACCAGGCTTCCGTGAACAAGGGCGTCAAGGATCTTTACACCACCGGATTGTTTTCCAGCGTCACGGTGAGCCGGGTCGCCGGCCGGGTCGTCATAAGCGTAACCGAGAACAACGTCATCAATCGTGTCGCCTTCGAGGGCAACAGCAAGGTCAAGACCGAAACGCTGACCGCCGAAGTCAAATCGAAATCGCGCGGGCCTTATAGTCAGGCCATGGTCGATGCGGATATCGAGCGGATCAAGGATGTTTATCGCCGTTCCGGCCGCGCGGCGGCCACGGTCACCGCCCGGACCGTCGATCTGCCAAACGGCCGACTCGATGTCGTCTTCACCATAGACGAAGGCGAAAAGACCGGCGTGAAGACGATCAATTTCGTCGGCAACCAGGTCTATTCCTCCGGCAAGCTACGCGACCTCATGCAGACGACGGAGATGAATTACCTCTCGTTTTTCAAGACATCGGATGTCTACGATCCCGACAGAATCGCCTCCGACCTCGAACTTATCCGCCGCTTCTATCTCAAGAACGGGTATGCCGATTTTCACGTCGTGGGCTCCGACGCCCAGTTCGACCCGGCGCAAGGCGGGTATATTATCACGATCACCGTCGAGGAGGGGGTGCAATACACAGTCGCCGCCGTCAATGTGGAATCGCATTTGCCGGACCTCAACGGAGCCTCGCTGCTCCCGCTCGTGCGTCTTTCGGCCGGAGAAGTCTATAATGGCGACCTGGTCCAAAAGACCGTCGATGCGCTGACGAAGGAGGTCGGCAAGCACGGCTACCCGTTCACCCAGGTGCATCCGCGTGGCGACCGCGATCCAGCGACGCATACCGTGACCATCGCCTTCGTTCTCGACGAGGGGCCGCGTGTTTATATCGAACGCATTGTCGTGCGCGGCAACACCAGAACGCGCGACTATGTGATCCGGCGGGAGTTCGAACTCGGCGAAGGTGACGCCTATAATCGGGTGCTCATCGATCGGGCCGAACGGAGGCTCAACAACCTCGGCTATTTTAAGAAGGTGAAGATCACCAACGAACCCGGTTCGACGCCCGACAGGGTGATCGTGGTGGTCGATGTCGAGGATCAGCCGACCGGCTCGCTCTCGCTATCCGGCGGTTATTCGACCACTGAAGGTTTCATTGCCGAGGTCTCGGTGACCGAAACCAATTTCATGGGCCGCGGCCAATATGTGCGCCTTGCGGTCTCGGAGGGGCAGTACAGCCGGGGCGTTGAGTTCAATTTCACCGAACCTTATTTCCTCGGCGACCGGATCGCGGCGGGCTTCGATGTCTACGCGAAGAAAAGCGACGCCTTCCAATTCTCTTTCTACAATAACTTCGTGGCCGGTGCGACGCTGCGCCTTGGCTTGCCGGTGACCGAGGAACTGACCTTTTCGCCGCGTTACTCGATTTACCGCACGGACATATCCATCCCCAACACTTCCAGGCAGCCCTTCAACGATTGCAACAGCCCGATCAACGGAGTCACGCCGGTCCTGTCGGGAGCGACGGGCGTGGGTCCGCCCACTTTCTTCTTCAACTGCTTGACGAATGGCGAAGCGTCCTTGGCGCTCAAGGAAGCACAGGGCCCCTTCGTGACCTCGATGTTTGGCTACACTCTTGGCTATAATGCGCTCGACAACAACAAAAATCCGACCAGCGGCTTTTTCGCCGAATTGCGGCAGGACGTCGCGGGCGCGGGCGGCGCTGAACGCTTCTTGCGCACCACCGGCGACATCCGTTATTATCACGATATATACGATCAGATCGTCGGGCTCGTGCATCTGCAAGGCGGCGATCTGCAGGGCTTCGGCGGAAGCCGATTGCGCATCGTCGACAATTTCAATCTCGGGCCAAGCCTGGTGCGCGGGTTTGCTCCGTTTGGCATCGGTCCGCGCGACGTGGGAGCCGGCGACCCCCAGGGCAACCCGCTCGGCGGCACCAAATATTTCGGCGGCAGCCTGGAAGTGCAGTTCCCGATCTACGGTCTGCCGAGGGATCTTGGTCTGAAGGGAGCTGTCTTCGCCGACGCCGGCACGTTGTACGGATTTACCGGACGCACCAATTTCAGTCCGAACGGCGTGTGCACCCCAACCGACGTCTCTCCGCTCTTCACGCAAGGCAATTGCATCATTGTCGGGGGGGACTCGCCGAAGCTGCGGTCCTCCGCCGGCGGGTCGATTATCTGGTCGTCGCCGCTGGGACCGATAAGGTTCGACTTCGCCAAGGTCATCACCAAGAGCCAATTCGATCAGACTCAATTTTTCCGCTTCACCGGTGGCACCACCTTCTGACCAAGCGTCCGATCGGGCCGATTTTCGCGGCGCCCGGTCGGCGGCCGCGCGCGCCATGCCAAATCTTCTATTAGCGGACGCGGAGTAGCCGGCGTGGAGAGTCTCGCATGAGCGAACCGGTTTTTTTTCCGCGCGCGGCCAGGACATCGCTCGCCGATATCGTCGCCTGCACCGGCGCGACGGTCGTTGAAGGCGCCGACTTGTCGGCCGTCATCCAAGGGGTGGCGCCACTCGACGAGGCGGGGCCGGGTGAGCTCACCTTTCTCGATTCTCCGGAAAACGCCATGCTTCTGGAGACCAGCCGCGCCGCCGCCTGCTTCGTCACGCCGGGTGACCTGCCGCGCGTGCCAAAAACGACCTTGGCGCTGGTGACGGAAGAGCCGTCTCGCGGCTTCGCGCTCGCCATGCGGCGGCTGTTTCCGCAGGCGATCCGGCCAAAATCCTTGTTTGGCACGGCGGGGATCAATCCAGGTGCTGCGATTCATTCCGAGGCACGTCTCGAACAAGACGTGATCGTCGATCCGGGGGTGGTCATCGGGCCCCGCGCGGAAATCGGTTCAGGTTCGATCGTTGGCGCGAACAGCGTCATCGGTTCGGATGCCCGCATCGGCCGCGATTGCCTGATCGGGCCGCAGGTGACGATTACCCATGCGCTGATCGGTGACAGGGTTATCTTACATCCGGGGGTGCGCATCGGTCAGCCGAGAGTCGATTTCGGCCATGCCGGCATTGCCCTGGCCCCGCACGGACTTCCCTGGACGCCGGGGATTGGCCGGGTCATTATTCAGGACGGCGTCGAGATCGGCGCCAATTCGACGATCGATCGCGGCGCCGTGGGCGACACGGTCATCGGGGAAGAAGCGAGGATCGGCAATCTTGTGCGCGTGGCGGAAAATGTCACGATCGGACGCCGTTGTACTATATTGGCGCAGGCGGAGATTCCGGCCGGTGCGCGGCTTGAAGACTGCTTCGCCGCCCCCCGCGCTTGGGGAGGCCTTGCAACGCAGCGGCACACCGCCGCGGGCGGGGCTGCAGGCGAGGCGGGCGCGATGGAGCGTCAGCCCCTTCGGACATAGCCTGGCAAGACGCCGCTCCGGGCCGGCCTTGGGCTTGGCCCTTGTTCAACCGAATTTGAAATTCCGGCGCGGAGCGTTCGAGCGAAGTTCGGCGAGCGCCGTCTCGCCCGCGACCACCTTGGATCCCATCGTCACCAAAGATCTCGCCGCGCCGGGCATATAGACATCGACGCGCGAACCGAAGCGGATCAGGCCAAACCGGTCGCCAGCGCCGATAACCTCGCCCTGGCGGACAAAACAGACAATGCGCCGCGCGACAAATCCGGCGATCTGCACAACCCCGAAACGGCCGCCGCCCCCTTCGATGACGAGGCCGTTGCGCTCGTTGTTCTCGCTCGCCTTGTCGAGGTCGGCGTTGAGGAAAAGGCCTGGCCTATAGGCGATCTTCGTCACGCGGCCGCCGACAGGCGCGCGATTCACATGGCAGTCGAACACCGACATGAAAATCGAAACCCGCTGCATCGGTTCGGCGCCGAGGCCAAGTTCCGGCGGCGGCGCGAAATATCCGACCGAGGAGACGACGCCGTCCGCGGGCGAGATGACCAGATTTTCATCGAGCGGGGTGAGGCGGACCGGGTCACGGAAGAAATAGGCGCACCAGGCGGTCGCGATCGCGCCAATCCAGAAGAGCGAGCCAATGAACGAGCCGAGGACAAGGGTGGCGAGGGCAAAGCCCGCGATAAAAATATAGCCCTCCGCATGGATGGGCGTGAGCTGCCTGCGGATCGAACCGATCATCGACATGGGGCACTCCTATCTCGCCAGGAGTTGTAGCCCGGCGTCCGGCCAAATTCAAAGCGGCTGCCGGGTGATCGTGTCCGCCACTCCGCGACGATGTTAATCCGCATTCCCCGGATAACGCGCTAATTTGCTGTTGGTTGGGGCGAGGGAAGAACCTTCCAGATGTTGCCGCGCTCGCGGCGCCGCAAGATCAGGTCGCGCTGATCAGCATCAGGCACAAAGATGGGGGCCAGCGCTCCGGCCCGACGGCCCGTCTCCTATGCGTGAGACCGTGAGGCTTCGGTGCCGGCCGGCCGGCTTAATCCTCGCAGCGTAGCCTATCGGCCGACCGGCCATGCCGGCGCGGCGGAGCTCGCATACCTGGATCATCGGAAGCTGCGCCTTCCGATGACCGGCGGCATCCATCGCCGCAAAAGCCCTTGAAAGAAAAACGGCTATCTCCATATCCGGGCGAGTGCGAACAGTCGTGGGACCCCTATCGAGGATTCCACCACGAAGGCGCAGGGCTTCCTGAAATGTGGCGTGATCGTTCTTTATTGCCTGCTCCTAGCTTAAGAGCCAACGGGCTTACGCAAGAGGGAGTGGGGGACGGTTCGCGGTGCGACGGGTCTCCGGAGACCGCGATGTGAGGAGATGCATTGATGTTGAACACCAACAATCCTGAGTCCCGGCCTTTGCTGACCAATGAACAGCTGGCAAGCCTCGGGGGTGGCCGTGTCGCCTATCTGAAACCTATCCGTTCGGAGGACGTGAGCCGGCTTTTCCCGGCGGCGCCCACGATCCAGCCCGGCCTCCAGCTCTTTGCCCTGCTTGCCGCCGACGGCACGCCGATAATCGTCACCGATTCGCGCGATGCCGCGGTGGCCAACGCGATGAGCCAAGAACTCGAAATGGTGAGCTTGCACTGACTCCCAGGCGCCGGAGATGTGACCTTCTTCGGAGACGCGTTCCCGGTTGCGCGCGCGGGATGGATCAGATCGTGAAGTCGGCGCCCAAGTTTTTTTCGTCGCCCAGCTTCAAATCTTCCGCGCGGCGGCAAATATCGTCGATAGTGATGGTTTCAAGCTCGTCTAGAAAGGCCTTGCCCGCCGCTTCGACAACTGGCGCAACCAACTGCCTGACAAGCCGGCAGTGCGGCACCTCGTCGTTCTCGCTCGATACCGCGCGCAAAACCGAAGCCGCGGTGATCCGGCGGCGCTCCCGGGCCAATTCATAGCCGCCGCGCGGACCGCGCACGCCTTTCAAAATATTGGCGTGAACAAGGCTTTGCAGCAAGCCCTCAAGGTGTCGCGGCGGCAGTTCGAGCCGTACCGCGAGAGCCTTTGCGGCGATCGGGAGCGGCCGCGCATGGATCGCAATATCGACGACCGTGGCGAGAGCGAGATGGCCGCGGCGGGAGAGGAGGATCACTGTGGATCCTCCCGGCCGGCCATTCGCCCGGTTGATCCAAACCCATCGCTTGCCCGCGCCGTCGCGGCCAATTCCCCGGTTTCGACGAGCACCGCCTTTGCCAGCGGCGCGACGACGAGCTGGGCGATTCGAGCGCCCCTGACGATCTCGAAGGGTTCGTCGCCGAGATTTATCAACAGCACCCCGACCTCTCCTCGATAATCGGAATCGATCGTTCCCGGCGCGTTCAAAACGGTAACGCCGTGGTCGCGCGCAAGCCCGGATCTGGGCCTCACCTGGGCCTCGTAATCTTGCGGAATATCGAGCGCCATGCCGGTCCGAACCAGATACCTGCCGCCCGGTTCGAGGACGATTTTCGTATCGGGCGGCAGCGCGGCGAGAAGATCGATTCCCGCGGCTCCCGGGGTCTGATAGGCGGGCAAGGGCAAGCCCTCGCCATGGGGCAAGCGTTGCAATCCGACCCTGACGGTTGCCGTGTTCATCGGCTGGTTTCCGCAAGCATTGCGGCCAGCCGGGCAACGAGGCGGCGCGCCACCTCCTGTTTGGTCAACCAGGGCCAGGACTCCTTGCCCTTTTTGGTCAAAATCAACACCTTATTGTTTTCGCCGCCGAACACGGCGGAAGCTCCGCGCACCTCATTGGCGACAATCATATCGCAGTTTTTGGTGGTGAGTTTGGCTTGCGCGTTCTCAACGAGCTTTTCACTTTCGGCCGCGAAGCCAACGACCATCGCGGGGCGGTCCTTGGAACGCCGCCCTATCGCCGCCAGAATATCTGGATTTTCGACGAGCATCAGACAAGAGGTCTGTTGCGGGTCTTTCTTGATCTTCGCGGGGGCGGTCTCGGCCGCCCGCCAATCGGCGACCGCCGCGACACTGATAAAAATGTCGGCGGGCAGCGCCGCCTCGACATGCCTCAACATGTCCCGCGCGGTTTCGACATGAATGGTCCTGACGCCCAACGGATCGGCCAGCGCGACTGGCCCCGACACAAGCACGACATCGGCGCCAGCGGCGGCGGCGGCGGCGGCGATCGCGTGGCCCTGCTTGCCCGACGAGCGATTGGCGATGTAGCGCACCGGGTCGATTGGCTCGTGCGTCGGCCCCGAGGTCACTAGCACGCGCCGTCCGGAGAGAACGCCCCCGGCCTCTTGATTGCCGGAAACGTCGGCGGGCAATGCGATGCGCGTGCCGCTCGCCAAAACTTGCTCGATCGCGCCCAGAATCTTGAGCGGCTCGCTCATCCGGCCGGGACCATATTCGCCACATGCCATGTCGCCGTCCTCCGGACCAACAAAAACCACCCCATCCTTTTGCAAGATGGCGGCGTTGCGTTTGGTCGCCGGATGCAGCCACATGCGCAAATTCATTGCGGGCGCGACGAGGATTTTTTTGTCGGTGGCGAGAAGCAGGGTCGAGGCGAGATCGTTGGCTAAGCCATGCGCCATCTTGGCAAGAATATCCGCTGTCGCGGGGGCGACGACAAGAAGGTCGGCGTCGCGGGAAAGTTCGATATGGCCCATCCCAGAATGTTCGGTCAGCGCGAAGAGATCGTCGAAAACCCTGCTTCCGGTCAAGCTTTCGACCGAGAGCTTCGTCACGAATCGCTGGGCCGCCTCGGTCATCACCGCCCGCACAAAAACCCCCCGCTCGCGTAGACGCCGGATAAGATCGAGCGTTTTATACGCCGCGATGCCGCCGCCGATGACGAGGAGAATGCGCTGTTGGGGAGAAGCGGTCATGAAAATCGAACCTCGCGCATGCGACAAGTGCTACAGCCGGTCAGCCTCATTTGAAAGCGCTTTGCCCGGAGCGTCAGAAATGACTGGGATTGCGGTTTAACTGTTACTCATCGCTCATTATCGTGACTGTCAGGCATGAGAGTCACACTATTCCCATTTTCTTTCTTCTCCGCCATGGAGTCAGAAGTTTGCGTCTTTCCTTCGCGTGCCTTCCTTTTGGTGATTTCTGCCCGCTTAAGCTGGACTAGCGTTTCTACCATATCAAGGGCCGTCTCCGTGTCTAGATCACCGCCGGCGCTGATGCGCACGTAGCTTCCGTCCTCAAAATCGTAACGACCTATGGGGCGCTCATCCGTTGGTAAGTCAAATACTTGGGGAACAACTGCCGCAGCCTTGCATGCTTGTGATAGTGTCGAAGACAACGACACGGGCAGACTCTCCGGATCGGTTTCGGTCGGAGAACCATCGGCGCCGGACTCTTGCCGCAGAAGCTCTAACGTATCGCGAAAGGCGAGTATAACAAGCGGGACAGCCGACGGAACGAATGCTTTCCTCGCCAAGTAGTTATGCAGGAGATCGTCATTCGGCGCGTGTTCACCAAACCGTTCAAATAATTCAGCAAAAAGCCCTGGATCATGAGCAGCTTCCCTAATAGCTACGCTTCTCTCGTTTGGAGAATGAGGGTGGAGGATGCGGAGCGACCTGTCGCTAACTTTCCATCCTTCACCGCTCCGTTCAATTAGGCCGTATTTTACCAAAGCCGATATGACCGTGGCAGATGGACCACTGAGGGACTGATACCCAAGCCCTTTAGCGACCACATCGCGAGGAGCGGCATGAGTGTGGAGGTTCTTGTATAAAATACCGACTTTTTCGATCGCAATCGGGAGGCTCAACGCTGGATAATTAGGTGAGCGGCTTCGTTTTTCTGTCATGGCTTCCATACCGCGTTCTCCATGCTAACTTACAGGTGAGTAATCTACTAACCTGCTCATGTCAATAAGTAAGTATGAGCGTCAATCAGCAAGCCTTTCGGAAATGTTCTCCACAAGCTAGGAATCGGCTTGCGCGCCGGATACGTGTGTGCTTTTATCAATGCGCATGGAGGTTCCGATGATGAGAGTTGTAGCTGCGGCGTCCCTGCTCACCGACGCCGGCGGCAATAACGACAAGGCCCGTATCTGACCTAGCCAAGGGGCGAGACAGATACGGGCCTTGGTGAGCACGCCTCGGAGGCGTGGCAGAGAGGTTTATTGCGGCGGTCTTTAAAACCGTTGGGGCTCGGCGTAGAAAGCTCCCCCGTGGGTTCGAATCCTACCGCCTCCGCCATTTTCGCGGCGTATCCTATCGTAAGGGATGCGCCGTTTATTTTCCATCTATTTTTTTCAAACCGAATCAGCGGCCATCTTCTGGATCACCGCACGCCGTTCAGGCGATAGTTTTTGAGCCCTCGACCTTTAGGCCCGCCCACATGAACAAACTTTGGGCCCCAATCAATTTCAGGGAAGGGTCAAGAGACTGACCCGGTGCCGAGGAACTGGCTGCCACACGCACGGGATGCCAACTTCACCTGCAAATCTGCCCCCATTAGCTCCCCTCCACGCCTTTGGCGGCTTCGTCGAGGAGGTTCGCGATTCGTGCAACCACCTCCGCGGCGAGCGGGCCTTGTGAAAGGCGCAGCCGCAAGGCGAGTTTAAGATTCTCCATCGCGCGAACGATTTGCGGTGCGGGGCCGCCGCCGTGGCGGGCGTGGATCGCCGCGATGCGGGCAAATATCTCCTCGGCCGTCGCGCGGTTGCGTTCGAGCTCTGTCTCGCCTTCCGGCGTGATCGCGTAGAGTTTGCGCGGCCCGTCGGTCGTCTCGACGCGGATCAGCCCTTGCTCCTCCAGCAGCGTCAAGGCCGGATAGACGATTCCCGGACTGGGCGAATAGGCGCCGCCAAGGCGATCCTCGATCGCCTTGATGATTTCGTAACCGTGCGATGGCTTTTCACTGATCAGTTTCAGGATGATCAAACGCACATCGCCCTGGCCGAAGAAACGGCGGCGAACGCCGAAGAGGCCGAAATGCCGACGCTCGTGGCCGCCGCCCCCGGTTGCACCTTCGCCTTGCGCGCAACAATGTGAATAACGGTGGAAACGCATGGGAAACTCCTGCAGTGCTAGCTAAGATATATCTATGTCAGATATATCACGATATGCCCACCGCAAGTACCGTCCGGCAAAATTTTTATTCGAAGCGGCCCCCCTTTTCGCCCAAATCCGGCCAAAGAAAACCAGTGACCGTGACATATCCGCCATATCGCGCCGCTTGTTTCTCCTTTACAAAGTAGAAACCCCGCTAACCCATTTTCGATTCGGTCCTAAGATGGTTTTTCTCACCCGCCGCTCGGTCATCGCCGGTGCGTCCGTTTCCGCTGCAACCTGCCTTGCTGGATGCGCTAGCACGACCTCCAATCCCTCGCTAAATGCCGCCGCGATTGCGGCCTCGCCGCCGCCTTCGCCCGCGAACCCTGCCATGGCGGATGCCATAGAGCCGCAATACAGCGCGATCTATGCGGAGATTAAGGACGACGCCTTCACCGTCCCCGCCGTCAAATTGTCGCAGGTCGATTCGGCGTTTTTGCGCAAGAACATTGCCTATGCGACCAAGGAAGCACCGGGGACGATCGTAGTCGATCCCGCCAATCACTATTTGTACCGTGTCGAGGACGGCGGCAGGGCAACCCGCTATGGCGTCGGAGTCGGGCGCGAAGGATTCGTCTGGGCGGGGGAGGCAAGAATCAAGAGCAAGCAGGAATGGCCGGACTGGTATCCGCCCAAGGAAATGCTCGACCGCAGGCCGGACCTCATGAAATCGATGGTTGAACTGCAAAGCGGGATTGGGATGCATGGCGGCCCCGCCAATCCGCTCGGCGCCCGCGCCATGTATCTTTGGCAAGGTGACCACGATACGTATTTTCGCATCCACGGCACCAATGAGCCCTGGACCATTGGGCTGAGCCAATCCTCGGGCTGCATTCGCATGATCAACCAGGATGCGATGGATCTTTACCAGAAAACACCGATTGGCACGCGGGTCGTGGTGCTCGGTTCGCCGGGGGCCATCGCAGCCAACGCCGCGCATGGCTGAGGTTTCGCGTTATCTCTGGCAGCCGCCGCAATAAAACGTTGCGCGGCCCGCTTGGGTGATCCGGCGCACCACGCCGCCGCACCGCGCGCAGAGCTGACCTGCGCGGCCGTAAATGCGAAAACTATGCTGGAAATAGCCGAGCGCGCCATCGGTCTTTCGATGATCGCGCAACGACGACCCGCCCGCCGCCACCGCCTCGTTGAGAACGGCGCGAATGGCACGCGCCAGGCGCGTTGCCCTCGCGCTTGGCGTGCCATCGTTGCATGCGAGGCTCGCGGCGGCGCGGCGCGGCGACAGACCGGCGCGATGTAAAGCCTCGCAGACATAAATATTGCCAAGACCGGCAATCGAGGCCTGATCGAGGAGCGCGGCTTTGAGCGACGTTGTCTTCCTTGCAAAAAGCCTGGCCAGAGCCGCGCCGTCGAATTCGTAGCCGAGCGGTTCTATCCCAATGTTGTTGAAAAGCGGATGCGCGGCGAATTCCGGACGCCGGATCAACTGCATGAAGCCGAAGCGGCGCGGATCGTTATAAATGATACGCGCGCCGGTCGAGAGGTCGAACGTGACATGATCGTGCAGGGAATTTTTCGCGCCCGCACCGGGGATTGGCCCGCGGGCTTGTTCGATGCGGAAAGACCCTGACATGCCAAGGTGCATGACGAGGACCTCCGCGCCGTCGAGATCGGCGATGAGATATTTTGCCCGCCGCCGGAGCGCCTCAACGCGTTGGCCGGTGAGCCGTTCGGCGAAACGCTCCGGAAACGGAAACCGCAGGTCCGGCCGCCGCTGCTCGACCGCGGCGAGCCGCGCCCCGACCATTGCGGCTTCAAGCCCGCGGCGGACGGTTTCCACTTCAGGCAGTTCCGGCACTTGTCGGCATCCGTGTTTTGGGCCATGACAGGTGCGCCGCAATTGCCTTGCCGGTCAACCGAAATAGGCGGAACGCGTCCGTCGCGCCGGCATTATCCGCCTAAGGGGTGCGCGAGCGATGCTTCCATCCAGGCGGGCGCGCGGATTTTGCCAAGGAGACTCCCATGTTCACACGACGCGATGGTTTGAAATTGGCGCTTGCCGCGACGGTAGCGGCTGGCACGAGGCCGAGCCTCGTTTTGCCCGCGCGCGCGGAGGCCGGACCCGTCTTCAAAGTGCCGCCGCTCGGCTATGGTTTCGACGCGCTCGAGCCTTATATCGATACGACAACCATGATGATCCACCACGATCGTCATCATGGAGCCTATGTCGCGGCGTTGAACGGGCTCATCGAAAAATATCCCGATCTCGCCGCCAAAACGCCTGTCGCAATTCTTTCTGATCTTTCCGTGGTGCCGGAGGCGGTCCGCGCGCCGGTGCGCAACAACCTCGGCGGCCATTGGAACCACTCCTTCTTTTGGGAGCTGATGACGCCGGGTGGCGCTAAAGAGCCGAGCGGCGACCTGAAATCCGCGATCGATTCTTCATTCGGCTCCGCCGCCAAATTGACTGGGAAAGTCAACGCGGCAGGGCTAGCGCGTTTCGGCTCCGGCTGGGCGTGGCTCATCGTTGATAAGAACGGCAAGCTCGATATCATTTCGACTCCCAATCAGGATACGCCGCTCGAACAAGGCGTCCGGCGCGTCGTTCTGGGCGTCGATGTGTGGGAGCACGCCTATTATCTCAAATATCAGAACAAGCGGGCCGACTATCTCGCGGCGTGGTGGAATACTGTCAATTGGGACCGGGCGGCGGCGAATTTCGCCAAGGCGCCGGCCTGACCGTTCGGCGGATCATCAGCTTGGCATCCTTTTTCTCCTATGCCGGCGCGGTCTGGTGGAGTGTGGCGACAGCGTTTTTCTGCGCGACACTTGGCTTGGGGCTGGCGCAGCCTATCGTGCAGCGCCGGCGCTCCGGCAAGGCGCGCGGCGGCGCGCAACCGCCCATCTCGGCGATTATTCCGATAAAACTGCTCGACCCCGGTTTCGAGAGCGCCCAAGCCTCGGTGTTTGGCCAAGACTATCCCGCCTACGAGGTCTTGATCAGCGCTGCCGAACAAGGGTCTCCCGCGCTCGACGCGGCACGCCGCATCGTGGCCGCCCATCCCAAAATTTCGTGCCGTTTTCTGCGCTCGGCGGGCACGGCGGCGGTCAGCCCAAAGCTCAATAATCTCGCGACGCCGCTCGCGAGCGCGAGCCATGATCTCGTATTCACCAAGGATTCGAATATCACGCTCGACCCCGGCACGATGGCCGCTTTCGTTCAAAATTTTACGCAAGGAGTCGGGCTTGTCGTCGGGGTGCCGGTCGCGGTGCGTGCGAGAAATTTCGCCGGCCGGATCGAGGCCTTTTCGATAAATGGCCATGCGCGGCTCTTGCTGGCCGCCTCGGCGCTAGGCCTCGGCTTTGGGGTCGGCAAGGCGATGCTTTTCCGGCGAAGCGACCTCGCCAAGGCAGGCGGCATCGCCGCCATAAGCGATACGCTTGCCGAGGATACCGCGATTTCTATAGTGCTCGCGCGGCAAGGCCTCAAGACCGTATTTGCGCATCGGACGGCCGCCCAGGAAACCGGCGCGCGAACCTTCCGCGAAATCTATGAGCGGCAGCTGCGTTGGAGCATCGTCAGAAGAAAAAACGAGCGCGTCACTTTCCCCCTGGAGCCGCTGGCGAGCCCGCTTCCGGCGGCCGTGGCGGGCGCGCTTGCGGCGCCGCTGGTTTCCTATCCCGCCTTGCTCGGCTTCTCCTTGACCTTGCTTTTGTGGTTCTGCGCCGAGACGGGCTTCGCGCTTTGCAAGGGGTGGGAGGTTTCGCGGTGGTCCCCGCTCACTTTTTTAGGGCGGGAAATTCTTGCGCTCGTGGCATGGCTGCGCGCCTTCACCACCCATGATGTCGTCTGGGCGCAGGTTCGCTTCGATGCCCGCCGAGGCGCCCGCGCCCCGTCGTGCGAACCGGCGGCTTTGCTGAGTCATGAAATTGGCGAGCGCCGGGATAGCGGCTGATGCCATCAATGGGCCCTGGCGCGAAGGGCGGGGGTGCGGCGACTGGCCGAGAATGCGGCGAGGTGCGGGCTCACTTGCACAGAATGAATACGCTCATGGACCTGGCCTGATCCGCGAGATCCTCGGGTTTCAAGGCGACGGTGGAAGAGCCGGGAGCGTATTTGATCCGGTTCGTGTCCAGAAAATTGGCCACCGTCGACGCCTTCAACGCGAAGTTCACATTCTGTGGGAGGTCGCCGCTCGCCGCGGCGATTTTCAATGCGTTTAATTTGGCGGTTACGATCCCCACGAGGTTGCCGTTCTGATCGAGTAAGGGGCCACCACTATTGCCCGCTTGGACGGGGGTGGACATTTGCAAGTAGCGAGAGTCGTCACCAATCCCCGCAAGCGCTGTCACATTGCCGAGAGTGAAGTTACCGCTCGATGCAAGGACATCGGCGTGCGGATAGCCAAAGGCCGCCACGGATTCGCCGAGCCGCACGCTTGACCGTGGGGAGGCCATCCGGAGCGGCTTCAGGGCTGTCGAGAGAAGCGCCAAGTCATTTGTTGCGTCGCGAGCGATAATGCGCGCGTCGGCCGCTGCCGCCTGGTCCATAAAGACGCGGATCGACGTGCAGTCACCGACGACATGGTTGTTGGTGAGGACATGACCCTCGTTGCTCACGAAAAAGCCGGAACCCGATGAAACACTGACCGTTGGTTTTGCCGGTGGCGCAGGCGCGGTGCTCTGGTCCTCCGGCGGCGCTGTTGGCGAGGCCGCCGCTGGTGGCTGCTCGTAATTACTGCGGACGTCGTCGAACCGTGGCACCGGGATCATCGGCGTTCCCAGCATTTGGTTCAAAAGAGAGCCTGACACGAGCGCCACGACGCGCCCGCCATAGAGCGGGGCATCATCGTTTCGCCAAAACATTGTGAACCCGAGTAATCCCGCGCCATCCTGATGGTAGCGCAGATATTCGGAGGCCCCGTCCTTCTCCGAAGAGATAGCGAAGAAGCCATTGCGCATCACGCGGTACGAAATATTTTGGCCTTCGCCGCTGATTTTGCTGAGCATGTAGTTGTACACCACCTCCAGCCCGGCATTTGGTAAATATAGGTACTTAATCTCCACCTCACCACCATTGAAACGAACGCCATTCCTATCCGGGACAATCCTGCCGCCAATCCCCATGGGTACCCAGATCGGGTGGCCGCGCGTCGGATGCGTCATCTGCACGAAGCCCCAATATCGCAGGTTCGGAATGGCCAGGCTGAAAAGCTTATCGATCTCGGCTTTGGCAAGGATACCCGTTGGTGGGTCACCGAGATCACTTTGGAAGCGCTGCGTATCCTCGAACAGTCGCAGGCTGTAATCGGGTCGTGGGATCTGCGCCCAGTAACCCGCCGCTGTCATCATTATCTGAAAGGTGGCCTTGGTATTGACGTCGAGATTATTGAAGCGAGCCTCGGCTTGCGCGAAGCCAGCGGGACTGGGTTTCGCAATCGCCGGCGCAATTAGCGCTAGAACCAAGAGAAGAAATGAAATTTTATGCATATCGCGCTTGCAAATTCGTGCCGACGGCCCGAGTTTAGCGGCCCCGCGTCAAGAAATTCATAATATTGCAATTGGGAGCAGGTGTCGAATTTCTGCCTTCGCCCCGGCACAATGCGCCGCGAGCCGCCGATCTCGCTCCCTTGATGCGCGGAAAAAGCGGTCATTTTTGGCGAGGGCTGTCGTAGCAGGCCTTGGGCATGCCGGGCACGTCGAATTTGACCGAATCACCGCATTTGTCGCATCCGGCGACAAAGAGATAACAAAAAACGCTTGCCAGGGTCAAAACGAAACGGCGCATGGTCTTCTCCCGGTCGGGTTTTGTCTAGCACGCAAGAAGTTGCCGTGCCAGTCAAACAAACCTTGCCTTTCCTCGCAATCATCATCGACTCCACTTCGGCATCAACGGATGCCCCCTATCTCAAGGATCGCAACAAACAACCTATCGAGACATGACAGCTAACCGCACAGTACGCTTAACGCTTCATCGTGAATGCTGGCGCTGCAAGAGGCGACGACGTCGCCGCCTTTTGCCGGACAGCCGCCGTCCCAGCACGTCACAATTCCGCCGGCGCCTTCGATAATCGGCACCAGGGCAACGATATCGTAGGCCTTGAGATCCGGTTCGATCACGCAATCCACATGGCCCGCCGCAAGCATCGCAAACGCATAGCAATCGCCGCCATAGCGCGACAGGCGCGCCCTGGCCTCGATCCGGCGGAATGCCTTGAGCTTTGCGGT
>Ga0185299_10002287_pt1 | contig 30390 bp, 23 predicted proteins | sample PaiPotPPA55metaG_FD_128002 | JGI IMG/M metagenome (GOLD analysis project Ga0185299, IMG submission 128002) | Iron sulfur acid spring bacterial and archeal communities from Banff, Canada, to study Microbial Dark Matter (Phase II) - Paint Pots PPA... ...
AAGGGTGCTGTCCATTGTTGCGGAAGACGACCCGAATCGTGTCTCCCACCTCAGCCCGAATGAGCGGCCCCATGAACCCGAGATGCTCCCACTCCGCGGGTCGAGGTTTCAAAGTGTGAAATGTATTGTCCGTATATTCGCGGTACAGCGCTTTGACATAAGACGTGGGCACCGGCTTCTCGACCGGTTTTGCGCCCGGACTCGTACCGCCGATGAAGAGACCCACCGCTTTGAAGGGCATCGCGGAGATGCCGTCCATACCTCCGGGCACGTAATCCCATGGCACTTCGTCCGCCGCAATATAGTAGGTCCGAACCTTGCCTGTCTGATTCTTGGAAGTGTCTGTTGCCGTGCCAGATTTCCCGGCGGAAATGCCGCTAAACAGCAACGCTGCCGAGAAATAGAAAAGAGCGCCCCGTTGCAGAGTTCTCACAGGTCACCTCCAGCATGGAATGATTGGAGTGGTTGTGCACAGCCCCCGCGCATTTTACAACGATCGAGACTTGCGTCAAGAGGAACTCTGCTGTGACCTGCATCCTGCCAAGTGAGCGTTCTCCTAAAGGGCAAGTTCCTGTAAGATGCGGTGGAACCAGCGGAGGAATAACTTGAGGAACATGATAAAAAAACCAGGATTGTTTGCCGCAATGATCTTCGTTGCAGCTATGTTGCTTACCCCGGCGCTCGCCCAGGAGATGCCTAAAACAGCCGCGGCGCCAAAGCCAGCCGTCGGTCCTTCCGAGGAAGTCTTGCAGCAGTGGAATGACATTGGCCGCAAATTAATAGCAATGGCGGAAGATTTTCCCGACGACAAATACGATTTCAAGCCCACTCCCGTCATGCACACCTTTGCCCAGCGGCTGATCCACGCTGCACATGCCAACGAGTTTTTCATCAATGCACTGCGCGGCCAGAAGATGCCCGGCATGGACGATCCCAAACGCGACCAGTTCAAAACCAAAGCTGAGGTGGTCGGATTCGTGAAGAAATCTTTCCTGGACGGCGCCGCCGCCATCAAGGCCAAGGGAGACAAAGGCATGTCCGATCAAGTCGTCGATCCCTTCAGTAATCAGCAGACTACGGTCGCCGCCTTCGCCTGTGGCTTCATCGAGCATTCCGGAGAGGTCTATGGCCAATTGACGGTTTACTACCGTCTGGCAGGCCTGGTTCCCCCCGAGTCCCGTCCAAAAAAATAGCGCGAAGGAATACCCGGGGAACAGCACAAACGGGAAGGGCACGACTTCAGCTCATGAGCCTGCCCTGAGCGAGCGCAGAGCGAGCCGAAGGGGGCCGTAAATCCACAAATGATCGTCGGCTTCAGCCGCTGAGGTTTGCGGTGTTCACCGCTTCGCAGTCATTCCTGCCCGCAGGATCCCGGCTCGAATTCCCTTCTCCACTGCTCTCGCGTAGCCGCCCTCATTCATCGCCGCCATCGCCGCCGCCGCAATCCCGCCCGGCGTAGCCGCTTCGTGAAGCAGATCATCAAGACTCTCTCCGCTCTCTCGCCAATAAGAAATCGAATCACCCAGCGCATGCGCCGCCGCCGTCATCGCAGTCGCGCGATCCAGCCCGGCCCGCTCCGCAGCCTTCGCCAGCGTTGCCAGCGCGTGATATCCATGGCTCGGCGAATGCGTGGCCGTAATGGCATCCATCTGGCGATCCGCAAGTTCGAAGACCGGCCCAACCTGCTCAAACAGCAGCCGCACGCGGACGCGCTCTGCCTTGGTAACGCTTCGATCAAAGCTCACCGGCGTTAGCCCGCGTCCAATGCGGCAGACCGGACTGGGCATGGCACGCGCCCAGTGAACCGGAGGCCCAAGCCGCGCCCGCAAATTCCGCAATGGAATGCCTGCCGCGAGACTGATGCAGAGCTTCGGCGGCGTAACACCGCTAGCCGCAACTTCGTCGAGCAACTCCATCACCGAAGCCGGACGCACCGCCACAATCAGTATCTCCGCCCGTTCCACCGCCGACTTCAGATCGCGCGCCGTTTCCACCCGCGATTCCCGCCGCAGCGCGCGCACTTTTTCCGGATGGCGATCATAGACAACAATCGGCTGATTATTTCCCGCCAGCCTAAACCCCGCGGCCAACGCCGAAGTAATCCGTCCTCCGCCGAGAAACACGATAGCTTTCATTTTCAATTTGTTGTCGGGCAAGTTAGTCGGCAGTTCCCCCGCCATCGACCACCAGCGCGGCACCGGTCATAAACGACGAGTCGTCCGACGCCAGGAACAACACGGCCTTGGCAATCTCGTCCACAGTTCCCACGCGTCCCAGCGGACGGCTGGCGCATCCCGCAAGGTAGTCCTCCCACTTTAACCCGCGCAGCTTCGCATCCGCCGGAAGCATCGGAGTCTCCACGTCTCCCGGACAAATGCAATTCACCCGAATGCCCTGCCGGCCATGATCGATCGCCATGGCCTTGGTCATCAGCACCACGCCGCCTTTCGATGCGCAATACGCCACCGCATGATCGCCGCCCACAATCCCCCATCCCGAACTGTTATTGATGATCACGCCGCTCCCCTGCGCGATCATCACCGGCAGCGCGAATTTCGACATCAGGAACGTCCCTTTTAAGTTGACATCAATCTGCTCATCCCACTCCCGCTCGGAACATTCAATCGCAGTCTGCGCGTAGAAAACTCCCGCGTTGTTGAACAGGATGTCGAGCCTGCCGAACGAACGCACCGCCTCATCCACCGTGCGTCGGCAATCCCCCGCCACACTCACGTCTGCGGGGAAGAAAACCGCGTTGCCGCCGCCCTGCCCAATGCTCTCGACAACCGCTGCGCCCCGTTTCTCATTCCGTCCCGTAATCGCAACCTCGGCGCCTTCTTGGGCAAACAACAGCGCGGTAGCTTCGCCAATTCCGGAGGTCCCGCCCGTGATGAGTGCGACTTTATCCTTGAGACGCATTCCCGAGAACCCCTTCAGCCGATACAAAACTTAAAGCTTGTCATCCTGAGGCGCTGTCCTTTGGCGCCGAAGGACCTATGCAATTCCATTGAGTGCCCCCAGCGCTTCCCGCCTGTGATCACCGGCTCGCCAGCCCTCCCGCAGTCTCTCCACCGTCCATCGTGAACACCTGCCCCGTAACATACGCCGCGTCATCCGACGCCAAATACGCAAACAGTCCCGCAATCTCCTCCGGCTTGGCGTGCCGCCGCAGCGGAATCTTCGCATTCACTTCCTCCAGCATCGCGTCCGAATATTCCGCGCGCTGCATCGGCGTCAGCACATATCCCGGAGCCACGGCGCACACCCGCACCTTCGGCGCCAGCTCCAGCGCCATCGACCGCGTCAGCTCGATCACTCCCGCCTTGGTCGCGTTGTAGTCGGCGTAATACGGATAGCCCGTCATTCCATTGGTTGACGCCGTCTGCAGAATCACTCCGCCGCCGCGCTCCGGCGAAAAACGTTCCCACATGTGCCGCGCGGCAGTCTGCGCCACATAAAACATTCCCGTCAGATTCACCGCGATCACTTTCTCCCATTCTTCCGGCGTGATCTCCAGAAACTTGTGCCGAATGCTGATGCCCGCATTGTTGATCAGCACATCGACCCCATCCATCAGCCGGATCGCCTCGCCAAACGCCGCCTCCACCTGCATCAGATCGGTGACGTCGGCAATAATCGCCTCGCCCAACCCCGGCAACTCGTGCCGAATATGCTCGCAACCCTTCTCATCGCGATCCAGCACGCACACCCGCGACCCCTCCTCCAAAAACCGCGCCGCCGTCGCCGCTCCAATCCCGCTCGCGCCGCCCGTGATCAGGACGCGCTTGTCTTTCAGTCCTCGCATGGGTTCTCCCTCGCAAAGACTCTATTCTGCGAAAAGAATTTTGTCATTCCGACCGCCCTCCAGCCCCGTAGGGGCGACGGACAATAGCCCAGGACGCAAGTCCTGGGTAACGGACAAAAGTGTGGAACGAAGTCCCGTAGGGGACGACAGAACAGCTGCCGGGTGCCCCATGTCTCGCCTCCTTTGCGAGACCTGGATTGCATCCGAAATCATGTCAAATGCCGCTTAATCATGCTATACAATATCGCCAATGAGGAACACCCGAACGCTTTCCGTCACTCTTCCGCCCGAGATGCTGAAGCGTGCCCAATCCATCGCCAAGAAAGAGAGCCGCACCATGAGCGAACTCATCCGCGAAGCTCTCCGCCACTACGAACGGCGCTCCTGGTGGGACGACATCAACGCCTACGGCCGCTCGAAAGCTGATCGCCAAGGTATCCGCGAGCAAGACCTAGACCGACTCGTCCACGAATTGCGCGCCTCCAAACGCGCCGCCAAAAAGTGATCCGATTTCAGCAAACCTTGGGGTCTCATCCGGACGCTCTTTTCCACAGCCTTCCACAGCCGAACCCTGTGACGAACAACCTTTACTGAGAATTTCAAGTGTGCCAAGTTGGGACTATGCACCAGCAATTTTCCCGGATCTTCAGCACCACATTCGGATCCCCAGTTTTTCGTCGCGCTAACTCCTTTGTTCACAATATTTTGCCCATAAGTCCTTATTCCCCAAGATTTTACAGAGATGGAGTGGTATCTCCGGCTCATAACTCCAATGAAACCAATATCTTAGCCAACGAGCGCCAAAAAAAATATATATGGGGGGATGCCGCTTCCAATGCCGGAGGGGCGAGTCGCCCACCCCTAAATGGTCTGTGGAGATTTGTTAAACGGGTTTGCCGCGGAAGAAGTAGACCAGTTCGATGATGAGGATGACGACCACCATCAGTTCCAGGACGAAGGCGCGGCTTTGGTTGAACTGGTCGACCATGAAGCGGTAGAGGTCTTCGGCGGTTTGCAGTTTTTCTTTGACCAGGTCTTTGTAGTCGGGCACTCCGACTTTGGAGGCGGCCAGTTTGTAGAGGCGCGCGGAGAACATGTCGCTGAGAAATTTAATAGCGTTGTCGGCGCGCTCGGTGAGTTCGTTCACGTCGAGCAGGACGGTGTGCAGCTTGGAGGCGGCGCGCGCCGTTCGCCAGCGCGACCACAGTCCCGTGCCGCCGGTTTCGAGGAAGTCGTAGACGTTTTCCAGTTCCTTGGTCATCAGTTCGTCGTAGTGGCGGAACTCGAGCAGCTGCGAGTTGGCGTACTGCAGAAGCTGGATCGCGGTTTCGGCGCCGGCGGGATCGTCATAAATGAATGCGGCGTTCCAGCCAATCACCGCCAGATCGTTGGGATAGTAGGAAATCCGCGACTGCAGAATTTCCTGGCGCTCGCCGTCGGATAGCATCTGCATCTCGCCGCGGACCACCTGGGAAATCTGATCTCCGTTGGCAGCCAGCAGGGCGTTTGCCGAGGGCGCGCCTTCGATCTCGCGTACGTGGAAGATGAAGTAGTCCTCTTGCAGCCACTCGCCTTTCTTGAGGTCGTACGGCTTGACCAGCGCGGGAGCGGCGCGTTCCAGGCGCTGCTTCACGACGCGTGTGGCGAGGCGCTCAAAGTTGGTGTCGGAAGTCCAGCGGCAGGAAAGTTGTACCAGCTTATCCCAGTCACCGGAGAACGGCAGCTCGAAGACCAGGCTGACGACGCCGTAATCGTAATACTTGATCTCGCCTTCGAGGCGCTCTCCGCTTTCGAGCACCAACGGTTCGAGGGTCTCTTCCACGGGAGGACGCTGGTAGCGGACGTATCCCGGAGCCTGATGCTTAAAGCTGGCTTCGGCTGTGCGGGCCCCGAAGATGTTGCGCAGCACGTCGAGCCGAATCTCTTCGCAAACGTCGAACTGGATCAGCACCAGAACCGAGCCGCGCAGGGGCGACGCGGCGGACAATGCAGTCGCCGACTGAGCTTGCGCGGAGGTCGCGCGGGCGACCTGATTGTCATTATCCACCACGCTGGTGAGTTCGCGATCCATAGGAAACCGCTGGAGATCTTAAGTCGAGTCTGCAGGAGAGACCGGAGACTAACTCCATTGTCCCAGAAAGCCCCCGATTGGACCATAGGCGAAGGTACAGCGCGAGCTAAGTGGTTTATAAATCAGTGGCTTTGGCGAAACGCCGGAGCAGGAAAGCTCCTGCAGCCAACGCTCCCAAACCCAGTCCAGCCCGCATCATGGAGGAGCTAATGTCGGCGTCGCGGTGGCGAACTGTCGCGGACTCCGGGAAAGGATCGTCAGTAACGCCGGAAGGTTCAAATGCCATCTGCAGGACTTCGGCTAAGTGAAGCGCGTGGCGGCCAGTCCCTTGGGCGATTTGCTCACGGCAACTGAAACCGTCAGCGATGATGAGCCAGTCTTTTGGTGCTTTGCGGACGGCAGGCAGAAGTTCGAGTTCGCCGATGGCTTGCGAGACTTCGTATTTGTCGCGTTCGAAGCCGAAGGAGCCGGCCATGCCGCAACATCCCGGCGCGGGAGCCTGGAAGTCGATGCCGATGCGGCGCAGCAGAGATTCTTCGGCGGTCATTTTCATGATGGACTTGTGATGGCAATGTCCGTGCAGCAGGGCTTTGCGATCGAGGCTCGGGAGGGGAGAATTGCCGGAGTTGGTTTCAAGGAATTCGCTGAGCAGGAAAGTTTGGCGTGCGAGGGTTTGGGCGCGCGGGTCATCGGGGAAAAAATTAAGCAGTTCGTCGCGGAAGACGGCGACGCAGCTCGGTTCCAGTCCGATGACTGGGATTCCGGCTTCGATCTCGGGCGAGAGTGCATCGAGGATTTTCAGCAGCAATGCTTGGGCGCGGTCGAGCATGCCGAAGTCGTAGAGTGGGCGGCCGCAGCAGAGATTGGCTTGCGGGAGGATGACGTGGTATCCGGCGGCTTCGAGAACGTTAACGGCGGCTTTGGCGGTTGCGGGGAGGAAATAATTGTTGAAGGTGTCGGGCCAGAGGAGAACCGTGCGGTCGTCAGGGGCTAAAGCCCGATTTCCTTCTTCCACTTGACGCGGCGCTAAAGCGCCGCTCTTCCACGACACTCGCTCCGCTTCGCGGGGCGGACGAAGGCGTCCGCCCCTATGTGAGCGGAACCACTGCCTGAAGGTTTCGGGGGCGAAGGCTGGGATGCTCCGCTCCTGGGGCATGCCAGCGATCGTCTTTGCGATGTCGCGCAGGAACGGTAGTTGCGTGGTTAGGTTGACTAGGCCCGGAGCATTTGACGCTAGGCACGCCCACTGGTCGATATGGCCGAAGGCGTAGGCGCTGCGCGGGCGCATGCGGCCTTCATAGTAATGAGAAAGGAATTCGGCTTTATAAGTCGCAACGTCGACGCTGACGGGGCAATCGCTCTTGCAGCCTTTGCAGGCGAGGCAGAGGTCGAGCGAATGCTTGACCTCTTCACTGCGCCAGCCGTCGCGAATGATGCCGTCTTCTCGGGTTGGTGCCTGAGTCATTTCCCAGAGCAGGTGAGCGCGGCCGCGGGTGGAGTGTTCTTCTTCGCGCGTGACGCGATAGCTGGGGCACATCACGCCGCCTTCTTCGCGGCGGCATTTGCCGACGCCGACGCAGCGCAGAGCGGCGTACGACAGGCTGCCGTGATCGGCGGGAAACTTGAAATTAGTTTTCGGTTCCCAAGGCGCGTAGTTGGGGCCGAGGCGAAGATTTTCATCGAGTTTGTAGGGCGTCTTCTCAGGCAAACCAATGAGCTTGCCGGGATTCATCTTCCAGTCCGGGTCCCAGGCGGACTTGAACTGGCGGAAGGCCTGGATTAATTCGGGGCCGAACATTTTAGGAAGAAGTTCGGCGCGGGCTTGTCCGTCGCCGTGTTCGCCGGAGAGAGACCCGCCGTAGCTGAGGACGAGGTCGGCGGCTTCCTCAACGAACTTGCGGAATTTGGCGATCCCGTCTTTCGATTGCAGATCGAAATTGAGGCGGGTGTGGACACAGGCGTGGCCGAAGTGGCCGTAGAGCGAGCCTTTGTAGCCGAATGCGGCCATCATTTTTCGCAGGTCGCGAAGATATACGCCTAATTTTTCCGGTGCGACGGCGGCATCTTCCCAGCCTTCCCAGTTCAGCGGTTCGCCGGGGACGTGCGAGGTTGCGCCGAGACTGGCTTCGCGAATTTCCCAGATGCGCTTGGCTTGCTGTCCGGAATAAAGGCGGACGATCGGCGGCGTGGCGCTGCGGCTGAGCGCTTCAACCAAACCGCGAGCTTGCGATTCGGCTTCCTGCGCGGTTTGGCCGCCGAATTCGACCATGAGCCAGCCGCCGCCTTCGGGGAGCAGCGCGAGGCCTTCGGAATTCATTTTCTTGGTGCGGTTGTAGTAGACCAGAAGGTCGTCGAAGCCTTCGAGGCCGATCGGGTTGTGCCGCAGGATTTCCGGGATGTGATCGGCGCATTGATAAATGTCGGGATATGTCACAACCAGCAGCACGCGTTCGGGAGGGCTCTCGACCAGGCGGCAGGTTGCCTCGAGAACTGTGGCACAGGTGCCTTCTGAACCGACGAGCGCGCGGGCCACGTGAAAGCCATTTTCCGGCAGAAGGTAATTCAGGTTGTAGCCGGAAACGCGGCGGGGAATGTTGGGGAATTTTTTGCGAATGAGGTCGGCGTAGTCGTCTGCGATCTGCTTCAGGGCGTTGTGGATCTGATTGGCGCGGTCCGATGCGCTGCGGCGCGATACTTCTGGGCCGGAGAGCCGAGGACGGCTGTCCCAACATGGCTCATCTGCGTGAATTGAGTTTTGACCAACCCGCAGGCGCACTCCGTCGTAGGTGACGATTTCTAGCTCTTCGATGTTGTCGTCGGTTTTGCCGGCCATTACGGAGTGGACGCCGCAGGAATTGTTGCCGATCATGCCGCCGATGGTGCAGCGGTCGTGGCTGGCGGGATCAGGAGCGAAGGTGAGGTGATGTTTTTCGGCGGCATTGCGAAGAGAATCGAGGACTACGCCGGGCTGAACGCGGGCGATGCGGCGTGCGGGATCGACCTCGAGAATTTTTGCCATGTACTTGGAAAAATCCAGCACCACGGCGACGTTACAGCACTGGCCGGCGAGCGAAGTGCCGCCGCCGCGACAAAGCAGAGGCGCTCCGAAATCCCGGCAGATGGAGATTGCGGCGAGAACGTCGTCGACATCGCGGGGAAGAACCACGCCGATCGGCACCTGTCTGTAATTCGATCCGTCGGTCGAGTAGAGAGCGCGGCTGCCGTCGTCGAAGCGAACGTCGCCGCTTACGTGTTGGCGCAGAGCTTCCGCGAGTCCCGAAGCATCAGTTCGTGAGGACTTCGGGGTCGATATGGAATCTGCAACTCGCTCTTGCATGGGCCGGAGTTGTTAGTCAGAGGACTTCTTGCTGACGTTGGTGATCTGGAGCCGCGTGTTGTCGCCACTGCCCTCGATGTTAATAGTGACCATGTTCTTTTTATCGTTGGAGACGATGGTGCAGTGGTTCTGTTCGGAGGTGGTCACCATGGCGCCGGGAAATCTGGATTTGTAGAAGCTGCAGACTTTGTCGGGCGCGTCGCTGCTTTCGAAGACGGCTGTCACGGTGCGGATGCCGCCAAAAGAGGCGGAGGACGCGCCGTTCCGCTGGACTTCCGCTCCAGGGTAGAGATCGACGCCCAGGTCTTTCGCGGCCAGGTCCGGATCTTTGGAAGTTTCGACCGAGCCGAAGGGAGTTTCGACTTTCACGTGATCGCCATTCTGAGAGACGCGAGAACTCCTGGCGATGCGATAGCCGACAATGCCGATGGTAGCAATGCCCAGAATTCCTACGAGGACGATGACGGCGACGACGATCAGAATAACTTTGAGAGCGCTGCTGCCGCCGGTAGGAGCCGGGGCAGGCGCGGTCGAGGTTGCCCCGGAAGTTGCTGCTCCCGCAGGGACCACAGCGCCGCATTTGTTGCAAAATTTTGTTCCCGGGTTCAGGGTTGCGCCGCATGAATTGCAGAATGCCATAAGTCACCTCGTGAGCGCGGTGGGAAGAATCGTCGGCGCGAGTATACCGCAGATTGGGAATGAGTAGAGAACAGTCATTGTCGACTCACGTGCTGGACAGATTCCCATGTCTCGCAAAGAACGCGAGACATGGGGCACCCTTCCCTTCCGCCTGCTTTACCGGGCGACAGCCGAAGCGGCTATTCCTAGTAGTGATTAGCTCCAGGTGCGGGTGCCGTAGTCGGCCATGGAGAGGACCAGGAGGATGAAGAGGAAGAAGAGCGTGGAGACTACCACCAGCTTCAGGAGTTTTTCGTGGGCGCCTTTGATGTGCATGAAGAAGAGAGCCACTAGAAGGGCTTTGATGGTGGCGATGGTGAGGGCGACCGCGGCGTTGAAACGGCCGAGATCGAGGTAGGCGACCTTGTAAGTAATAAACGTGCCGAGCAGTAATGCGGCCCAGACACTGAAGTACATTTTCAGCGGAGATTTTGAATGGTCAGAAGTTGAATGGTCAGACATATGAAGCCTCGGACATAAATAAAGTCACGGATGCCGGTCGATCAGGTAGAGCAAAGGGAACAGGTAGATCCAGACAATGTCTACGAAATGCCAGTACAGTCCGCCGATTTCGATGGGTGTGTGATATTCGGGTGTGAAACGGCCTTTCCACGCCATATACAAGAGCCAGGCAAAAAGACCGAGGCCGATAATCATGTGCAGAGCGTGCAGGCCGGTCATGATGAAGTAGAGAGCGAAGAAAATCTCGGCGTGGCGCGGATTGGCGTATTGATCGGGATGTCCCGGAATCGGCACGTGATCGAAGCTGAAGGACGCGCCGGGAACGTGGTGCTCCTCGAATTTATCTTTATATTCTTTACCCTTAATGCCCAGGAACACCATACCGAGAAGCATGGTAACGATGAGGCTGCCGATCAGAAGCTTGCGGAGCGCTATTTGCGCGGCCCATACCGCAAGCACTACGGTCAAGCTGCTGCAGATCAGCACAGCGGTGTTGGTGGCGCCGAGGGTGGCGTCGATAGATTTGCTAGCGGCGCCGAAGTCGCCGAAATATAAGCGGCGATAAATCAAATAAGCGCAGAACAAGCCGCCGAAGAACATGACTTCGGTGGCCAGAAAGATCCACATGCCGAGGCTGGCGGCGTCGCGCTGCTGCTGCGGTTCGGCGAAGTGGTGCAGCAGTTCGGGGTGGTGCTGCTCTTCGTGATGAAGGCCGACGACGGTGCTATCCGACAACTTTGACCTCCTGTTTGTGGCCTGTGTCCAATTCGTCGTAGTTGTAGGCTTCCCATGTGACGATGGGCTCTTTCTCAAAGTTGAATGTCGTGGGCGGCGACGACGTCATCCACTCCAAACCGGCGGCGTTCCAGGGATTGTCGGGCGCGGGCTTGCCGTAGCGCATCGACCACAGGAAGTAAAGCATGGGAAGCAGATAGCCGACGCCGAGCACGGTGGCGCCGGCTGTAGAGAGAACGTTGAGCACCTGGAACTCGGGCATGTGACTGTAATCGGCGTAGCGGCGTGGCATGCCAAGGTAGCCGAGAACGAACTGCGGGAAGAAGGTGAGATTAAAGCCCAGGAAAACGATCAAGGCAGCGAGCCGAGCCCAGCCTTCGGGGTAGAGCCGACCGGAAATCTTCGGCCACCAGAAATGCAGGCCGCCCAAATAACCCATGAGCGCGCCGCCGACCATGATGTAGTGAAAGTGGGCGATCACGAAATACGTATCGGTGACGTGAACGTCGATGCCGAGGGCTGCGAGGAACAGGCCGGTGAGCCCGCCCATGGTGAACAAGCCGATGAAGCCGAAGGCATAGAGCATGGGCGCGTCGTAGTGGATGGAGCCTTTGTAGAGGGTGGCGGTCCAGTTGAAAACTTTGACGGCAGAAGGTACTGCGACGGCGTAGCTCAGAATCGAGAACACTAGCGCGGCATAGATGGAAATTCCGGCCACGAACATGTGGTGCGCCCAGACCAGGAATCCGAAGACAGCGATAGCGATTGAGGAAAATGCGACGAAGCTGTAGCCGAAGATGCGCTTGCGCGCGAAGCAAGCGATGACTTCTGAAATCACGCCCATCGAGGGGAGAATCATGATGTAGACGGCGGGATGGGAATAGAACCAGAACAGGTGCTGAAAGAGCAGCGGATCGCCGCCGAGCTTGGGATCGAAGATGCCGAGATGCAACGTGCGTTCCACGGCGACCAACAGAAGAGTGATGGCAATGACAGGCGTTCCCAGAATCTGGATGATGCTGGTGGCGTAGTGCGCCCAGATGAATAGAGGCAGGCGCGACCACGTCATACCCGGGGCGCGCATGCGATGAATGCTGACTACGAAATTCAGGCCGGTGAGGATGGATGAGAATCCGGCGACGAAAATGGCGAGTCCTGCTTCGACGACTTTGGTGTTGCTGTAGGCGGTGCTGAAAGGCGTATAGAAGGTCCATCCGGTGTCGACGCCGCCGGTGAGCATGCAGTGCAGCATCATCAAGCCGCCGATGATGTAGAGATACCAGCTCAGCAGGTTGATGCGCGGGAAGGCGAGGTCTTTGGCGCCGATCATCATGGGCACAAGGAAATTGCCCAGCGTGGCAGGAATCGACGGGACGAGGAAGAAGAAAACCATCACCATGCCATGCATGGTGAAGAGTTTGTTGTAGGTATCGGGCTGCACCAAGTCGCTGGCGGGCGTGAGAAGTTCGAGGCGAATGAGCAGGGCAAAGAATCCGCCGATGAAAAAGAAGAAGGTGATCGAGATGAGATAAAGGAGCGCAATGCGTTTGTGGTCGGTGGTGAAGAGCCAGGAGCCGACGCCGTACTCCTTGTTAAGATAATTTTCGCGCTCGACTGGTTGAAGGGTTGTGGTAGCCATACTCATTGCACCTGACTTCCTGAGGAATTCCCTGTGGCTTTGGAATTGTCTTGCAGCGTGACGGCGGCCGTGCTGGTTGGGGTCGCGACCGGCTGCGACAGCGACTTAACGTAGGCCACCAACGCATTCAGTTGTTCTTCGCTCACCAGTCCCTGAAACGTGGGCATGACGGGTTTGAATCCGCTGACAACTTTCGCACCCGGATCGAGGATGGATTCGCGAATGTAGTTTTCGTCGGCGGTAACGGTGCGTCCGTCTTCCAATTTCACGGGCTTTCCGAAGATGCCTTGCAGGTTCGGACCGCGGCCTTGCGCGTCGGCGCGATGGCAGGTGACGCAGCCGAGTTCGGCGAAAATCTTCTCTCCTGACACTGAGAGTGGGCCGGTTGTGCCTCCGCTCATCCAAGCTTCGAACTGCGCGGGTTCCATGACTACGATGGAGCCGATCATGCCGGAATGCTGCGTGCCGCAGTACTCCGCGCAGAACAAGTGGTAGGTCCCGGCCTTGGTCGCATGGAACCAGGCGACTGTGTAACGGCCGGGAAGTACGTCCTGCTTCATGCGGAACGCGGGGATGAAGAAGCTATGGATTGCGTCCTGCGAAGTCATGATGAGCTTCACATCTCGGCCGACAGGAACGTGCAGTTCGTTGATTTCGCGCTGGCCCTCGGCGTGTTCCAACTTCCACATCCATTGTTTGGCGACGACATACACTTCGGTCGAGTCACGAGGCGGCGTGCGGCCTTTGAAGTACACCGCCGCTCCCCAGACGAAGATCGCCATGAACACAAAGAAAGGAATGATCGACCAGGTTAATTCGAGCGGAGTGGAGCCCTCGATCTGCTCGGCCAAGACGCCGCGACGATGGCGGTAGCGAGCAGCGAAGTAAAGGAGGGCTGTGAAAATCAGCAGCGTCATCAGTCCCGACACGATAAGCAGGAAGATGAATAGGGCGTCCACGTTGCCTGCGGCAGTGGAGGCGCGTGCCGGCCATAATGGAAAATTATCGAACATGTCTCGCGGGACTTTGTGTTGCTTTCCTTTGCGCTTCGTTCACAGTTCTTCGCGGCGCTGCTTTGTCCAGGCGGATCAGAATAAACAGGAGAGCTCCCAACATCAAAATGGTGAGGCCAGCTCCGAGCCGCAGCATGTTGCTGACGACCGCGCCGTATTTTCCCGTCGCAGGATTGTAGTGATAGCAGTAGAGCAGCACCTGATCGACGGCGTTGCCGATCTTGCCCTGCGAGGCCTCAACCAATCCCATGCGTAGATCTTTCGGTGGAAAATCCACACCGTAGAAATAGCGTGAGATGCGGCCTTGCGGAGTCAGCACCAGGATCGCGGTGGCGTGCGCGTACTGATTGATTTTGGGATCGTACTGATATTGGAAACCGACCGACTTGGTCAACGCGTTGATCGATGCGGCGGGTCCTGTCAGGAAATGCCAGCCTGAGGCCGCGCCGGGACGGCCGTAGCGCTTGAGGTAGTCTTGCTTTTTGGCGGCAGCGATCGCGGACGTCTCTTGCGGATTGAAGCTGACCGTGAGCACATCAAACTCGTTGCCGACGTCGAACTTCACCATCTTCATGGCTCCGGTGAGGCCGGACAGAACCTCGCCGCAGAGCATGGTGCAGTTGTAATAGACCAAGTTCAGGATCAGCGGCTTTTTGCCGAAGTAGTCGCCGAGTTTAACGGGGCGGCCAGCGTCGTCGACGAAAGCGAGATTGGGAGGGACTTGCGCGTCGAGATGTTGCTCGATGCCGACATTCTGCAGATAGGGTGGGCGAATGTTGGAGGGGGGCGACATGATGCCCTTGGTCATCCCTTGCCCCCAGACGGTCGCCGCGAGCAGAAGGACGGAGAAGACAGTCAGAGCCACGGTTCTAAGCGGTAACGCTCCGCGCGAGATCCCTTCGCGGCGCCGCTCAGGGCAGGCTCTTCGCTCCGCCTTAAGAGCGGCTCCGCTCAGGATGATGCCCTCGAACTCTCGGTCCTTCGATATGAGCCGCTGCGGCGTCGCCGAATTGTGCTTTTGAACACTCACTTCCTTGTTCCCTTCTTCAGCTGACCCTTGGCGGTGTTCCCGGCCGTTTGATCGGCGCCTTGCGAGCGAATGGGAAGTCCACGTTGAGCAAGCAAGTCCATGGCGCGGTCGATTGGGATACGGACGGTTCCGGCCTTCTGGTCGACCCAATCGTAGGAGCTCAGCGTCTGTTCCTCGTCCGTTAGGACCTTGTCGAGTTGGCCGCGCTCGTCGATTTCCAGTTGTGGAGCGGGAAAGCTCTGCTTCAGATAATCCTTGTAATCGGCCGAAAGTTGCCGCGTGTCCTTGGGAGCGTTCATGACCAGCGGGCTGACTGGAGTCTGCTGCGCCTCCGACCGTTTTTCCAGATACGAAAAGATGCCATCCGTCAGGAAGTATATGAATACGCCGGCGACTAGCAGGCCCAACATGAAATACAGAACTGGGGCGACGCCGATGTCGCTGCGCTCGTAGCCGCCGTTGCCGGTCTGATTCGCGGGATGGATTTCGTTGCTCATTTTTTATGCTTACGTTTTTATGCTTATGCGCTATGCATTCTCCGGGTGATGATGGGTTGGCAGCAGAACTTCCACCGCCTCCGGATCATAGGCGGGCAGCAGTGGCAGCGCGCCCAGATTGCGGAAGAAGTAGGCCAGCCAGAAACCGCCAATAGCGACTGGGACTACTATGTCGGCCACGGTCACGGTGAAAGTTTTGGAAAAATTAGGCTCGATGATCCAGAACAGATCCAGATAGCGCATCAGCATCAGCCATGCCGCCAGCCACACCAGTTTGCGGATGTTGCGCTTAAAGGGGCGGGACAGCAGGGTGCCGAACGGGATCGCGAAGTGGAAGATGACGATGAAAAGGCCGAGGTATCCCCAGCCGCCGTTGAGACGCCGCATGTAATACGTGATCTCTGCGGGCAGGTTGCCCGCCCAGATGATGAGCCACTGCGAGTAATTGAAGTAGGCCCAGACCATGGTGAAGGCGAGCATCCATTTGCCGTGGTCGTGAACGAAGTCGGCCTGCAACATCTCGGACATTGGCTTGTAGTCATACAGAATGCGTTCGACTACCACTGCGAAGCACATGGCCGACAGGACCTGACCGATGAGAATAACCAGGCCGAAGATGGTGGAAATCCAGCTGGGGTCGAGCGACATCACCCAATCGATCGCGGCGAAGGTGATGGTGAAGCCATAGAGGATGAGGCCGGGACCGGCGACGGCCTTGAAACGTGCCGTGTGATCGGGTGCGCCGGGTCGATCAGTCTCTTTCGACCATCTGGACAAAAGGAATGAGAGCAGATTCCAGATCGCGAAATAAAAGACTGCGCGAAGAATGAAACCGCTGGTGGTGAGGTAAGTCTTGGTGATGTTTTCAAGATGCTCGCGGAGATGCTTGTCGGCGATCTGATCGAGAGGCTGCGCCCAGATGTAGAGCTTGGGAATTCCAAGAATGACGGGAATGAACAGGAGCGCCAGCACCGGCACCGTGCGCATGGCCGCGCCGAGAATTCGGCGGATGACCATGCCCCAACCGCCTCCCGTGAGATGGCGGATCATGAGGATTGCCATGGAGCCCAGGGCCACGCCCAGCCAGCACATGAATCCGAGGAGGTAAGCGCGGAAGAATTGTTGCGGTTGCAGGAAGGCGAGGATAAGGGCGACAACACCGAAGACGGCGCCGACGATCAGCGACCGCCGCGCAATGGTCCTCACCACTTGCGGGGCCGTCAGATCGAGATGTCTCACGGGCGCCGCGCTCATTTCTGTTCCTCTGGGTTTGAATTGGGGTCGGGCACTACCGTGGGCAGACTTGCGCCGGTACCGGGCGAGCGGAATTTCAGCGGCTCGGACGGAATCTTTTGTCCCGGTGGGACTTCGGCCTTCGTTGCATTCTGGCTCAACTGCAGGGCGCGAACGTAGGCCACAATGTCCCAGCGATCTTGTGGTGGAATCTGCGAAGCGTAGTCGGGCATGATGCCGAAGCCTTCAGTGATGACGTCGTAGAAATATCCCACCGGGGCTTTCTGCAGACGCGCGATGTGGAATGACGGCGGCTGCTTGGAAAATCCGCGTGAGGGGACGAAGCCATTGCCGTCTCCGACTCGGGAGTGGCAGGGGGCGCAGAAGATGTTGAAGCGCTCGCGGCCGCGTTCCAGAATTTCTTTGGTCACAGGGAAAGGCATCGCGTCGCCGGGATTGTTGCCGATTTTTCCGGTATAGAAATAGGAGTCCTCGTGCAACTGTCCACGGGCGACCGTGCCCTCTACCGGCGGACGTGCTGAACGCTGGTCGGAGAAGAAATCGCTGCGGGAGAGTGGATTCTGTCGCGGCTGGACGTGCATGTCGATGCGGCAGGCGGAGAGAACGACTACGGTTACTAACAATAGCGCGAGACAAGCCCATTGCGCGGTCTTTGGTGGAATCCCACCCTTGCGCACAGAACGCGCAAGAGTGGGGCACCCTGGTACGAGCGCGGCAGAAGAGAGAGCTGTCGAGCTTCGCTCGACTGGACGGGCGAAGGCGCCCGTCCCCACATGGGCCTTGGCACTGCCGGGGTTCGCGATTCCCGCGGATTTGCGGAGGTGCGGCATGTTAGCTGGGCACCTCCGAGATTGAGCGCGGGCTGAGAGCTTCCAGAAATCTGCGCGTGGCGGCGGGGTCGTACTTCTTGTCGGTGGAAAATACGATCAGGAAGAAACGATCTTTGGAAGCCAAAACGAATCGCGGCACGTTGAATACAGGATGGTAGGGCATGGGCAGGCCGTTTAGAGCCAGCATACCGAAGACCGCCGAGATTCCCGCGAAGAGAATCGTCATCTCAAACGTGATTACGATGAAGGCGGGCCAGGAATGCGGGGGCTTTCCACCGATATTGAGCGGGTAGGCGACGGCGGACATCCAGTACTGCATGAGGTAGCCGGTGAGGCCGCCGACGATGCCGCCGATCAGCACGACCAGCGGAACTTCGTCACGATGGAAACCGATTTCTTCCGCCAGGCCTTCGACGGGAAACGGACTGTAGGCATCGATCTTTTGGTAGCCGGCCTGATGAGTAGCGTGCGCCGCATCGACTAGTGCTTGTGGTGTGTCGAACTCGGCCATGATGCCGTAGACCGGATCGCGCTTCATATTATGAACCTCGACACCGCATTCGCTATCATTCCTTCACCTCGGCTTCGGGAAGCAGGGTTCGCATTTCGAAGATCGAAATTGCGGGCAGCAGGCGCAGGAACAGGAACATGGCCGCCAGGAACATTCCGATGGTGCCGATGTAGGTCATCCAATCCCAGCGCGTGGGATAGTACATGCCCCAGGAAGAAGTCAGGAAGTCGCGATGCAGGCTGACGACGACGATGATGAAGCGTTCAAGCCACATGCCGACCAGGATGACGCCGGAGACGAAGAACAGGGCGATGGGACTGGTGCGCAGCTTGCGGATCCAGAGCACCTGCGGAATAAAGATGTTGCAGATCAGCAGCATGTAGTAAGGAACTGCGTAGGGACCGTGCAGTCGGTTCCAGAGGGTGAAAGCGTCGTAGCGATCGCCGCTGTACCAGCCCATGAAAGCTTCAATTCCGTAGCCATAGGCCACGATTAGGCCGGTCGCCAGCATGACCTTGGCGGAATTCTGCAAGTGGCGTTCGGTAATGAAATCTTCCAGGCCGTAAATCTTGCGGATAGGGATGGCCAGCATCAGCACCATGGCGAAGCCGGAGTAGATGGCTCCGGCGACAAAGTACGGTGGGAAGATGGTGGTGTGCCATCCGGGCACGATGCCTACGGCGAAGTCGAAGCTCACGACAGTGTGTACGGAGAGGACCAGCGGCGTCGCCAGGCCGGCCAGCAGCAGATAGGCCGTCTCGTAGCGATGCCAGTGGCGGGCCGATCCGCGCCATCCCATCGAGAGCATTCCGTAAACCATTTTCAAGGCGCGATTATCGGTGCGGTCGCGCAGCGTGGCCAGATCCGGGATCAGCCCGATAAACCAAAACATTGCGGAAATCGTGGCGTAGGTGGAAACGGCGAACACGTCCCACATGAGCGGGCTGCGGAATTGCGGCCACACGCCCATGGTGCTGGGATACGGAAACAGCCAGTACGCTACCCACGGGCGGCCGACGTGAACAGCGGGGAAAATGCCGGCGCTGGCGACGGCGAAAAGCGTCATGGCTTCGGCGAAGCGGTTGATCGAATTTCGCCATGACTGGCGCAGCAATAAGAGGATGGCGGAGATTAACGTTCCGGCGTGGCCGATTCCGATCCACCAGACGAAGTTGACGATGGCGAATCCCCAGCCGATGGGGATGGTAACGCCCCAGATGCCGATGCCCTTCAGGAAGAGGTAGCCGAGGGCGTAGAGCAGCATCATGGTCAGCATGAAGGCGATGCCGAAACCGACGAACCATCCGTTGGAGGCGGGACGGGTCAGCACGATGGCGCTGATTTTTTCCGTGACCGTTCCAAAGGTGTGGCCGGGCTCGATTACGGGGGCGCGGTCGAGATCGGTCGTCGTTTTGTATTGCTCAGGCATTCGGTTCGTTACATTCCTCAGGGGCTAAAGCCCTGTCATCAATCGCCCTTTACGGCACGGCTGAAGCCGTGCCCTGATACGAACCCTCATCCTTTTAGCTCCGGGTTCGGGTTGCGAACTTCTGCCAGATACGTTGTCCGTGGGCGGGTGTTCAGTTCGCCCAGCAGTGTGTAGTTGCGGGACTGCGCTTTCAACTTTGAAACTTTGCTGTTTGGATCGTTGATGTTGCCGAAGATGATGGCGCCTGCGGGACAGGATTGCTGGCAGGCGGTTTGCAACTCGGTATCGTTGATCTTGCGGTCTTCTTTTTCCGCGTCGATGCGGCGTTCGCTGATGCGCTGCACGCAGTAGGTGCACTTTTCCATGACCCCGCGGCTGCGTACGCTGACGTCGGGATTGCGCATCATCTTGTATTGCGGGGTCTCCCAGTCCTGGAAGAGCAGGAAATTGAAGCGGCGAACTTTATACGGACAATTGTTCGAGCAATAGCGCGTGCCCACGCAGCGGTTGTAGACCATATCGTTCAGGCCTTCGGTGGTGTGGTTGGTGGCGCCGACGGGGCAGACCACTTCGCAGGGCGCGTTCTCGCATTGCATGCAAGGCACGGGCTGGAAGAATGCGCGGGGATTATCGCGGTCGCCCTGGTAGTAGGTGTCGATGCGAATCCAGTGCATGTGGCGGCCGAGCTGCGTTTGCTCCTTGCCGACTACGGCGATGTTGTTTTCCGACTGGCAGGCGATCATGCAGTTGTTGCAGCCTACGCAGGAGTTCAGATCAATCGTCATGCCCCAGGCGTAGTCTTCTTCTTTATAGGGATAAGGCTTGTAGAGCGAGAGCTCGTAGGGTGTCTCTTCTTCTTTTGCGAAGTTGGGTTCTTTCTTGTATTCCTCGAGCGTGGTTTCGCGGACCAGCGGACGGTGGCCGCCGTCGGGCGTGTCCATGCTCTGCATGCCTTGCGTGGAGGCGAGCTTGTAGGTTGCTCCGGTCTTGCGAATTTGGACGCCGGTGGCGATCCAGGGATTGGCGCTGGTGCGCAGGGCGTACGCGTCGAAGCCCTGAGCAGTGCCCACGCGGCCGGCGCGCTTGCGGCCGTAGCCGAGGAAGATTGTGACAGAATTGTCGGGATGGCCAGCTTGAATCCAGACGGGGCCTTGGATTTTTTTGCCGTTTAGTTCGAGTTCGACGACGTCTTCTACTTTGATTTGCAGGCGCTCGGCCATCTTGGGGCCGATGATGATGGCGTTGTCCCAGGTGAGCTTGGTCATCGGCTTGGGCAGTTCCTGCAGCCAGCCGTTGTTGGAGAATTGTCCGTCGTAGATGGTGGGGTCGCGGCGGATGTTGAGCTCGGGTTCCTTTTCGACGGGCCAAGTGAATGGGTATGACGCAGCAGCCAACCGCAGGGGCGCCGAGCGAGATGTAGCAGTCGTGCCCTCAACCCAACCATCGTGGAGCGACTTACGCCAGAATTGCTCGAAGTCGGCGCCGGAGTGCTGCTTCTGCCAGTAGGCGCGGGTGAGATCGTATCCCGTGGCGTCTGCCTGACCGGAAAGCAGCGCAACAAATTCCAGTGCACTCTTGCCGTTGTAAAGTGGCGCGATCAAAGGCTGGATGATGCTAACCGTTCCATCATTGGCGCGGGCATCGCACCAAGCTTCGAGTTCGTGAGCCTGATTCACATGCCACTGGCAAAGTTCCGCAGTCTCGTTCTGATGGAGGCCGTGGTGCACGCGCAAAGGAACCTTGCTGCTCTTGAGCACGTCGCCGAAGTTCAGATCGGCGGGGGCGTCGTATACCGGATTGCCGCCGAGGATGACTAGCAGATCGACTTTGCCGCCGTTCATGTCGGCGACGAGATCTTTGATCGATTCTGTCTGGTTGATCGGATTCGCGTCGACCGGGTCAGCGTAAAAGACGGTCTTGCCTGCATTGCCGAGTGATTGGTTCAGTAGATGCGCGAGCGCGTGAACTTCTGGAGACTGATGCTCTCCTGGAACGACCACGCAGGAACCAGAGTGATTCCGCAAATCGGCCGCAATTGGAGCAAAAACCGAGAGGAGCTTCTCGATATCCTTATCGTTGGTCAACTTGCCTGAGCTTCCGAGTAAGCTCAAGAGCGCTCGCGGAACGAACGAGACTTCTGTAGCAGTCATCCCCAACCGATGATCAGCCTTCGCTCCCGTTGAACTCGGCGTGCTTTCGATTACGTACAGCCGATTCATTGGCGCGTCGGGATTGCGGCGTTTGGCGAAGTCGCGGATGTATTTGGTGTTGCCGGGGAAGCCGGCGTAGAGGAAATCCGCGTCGAGGGAAACGATTACGTCGGCCTTCGAGAAATCGTAGCGCGTCTCGACGGGCTGGCCGAAGGCCAGCTTTGCGCCTTCGAGCACGTTGTCGCGATTGCAGGGCTCGTAGACGTGCCACTTGGCTTGCGGATAAATTTTCAGGAAATTGCGCAGCTGGTCGGCGAGCGTGGGCGAAGAAATCGTCGGCGTCAGAATCCGTATGCCTGCGCCTTGCAGCGCCTTCTGCGCGCTGAGCGGACCGCGGATGGCAGCCAGGAATGCAGAGAAAGACCGCTGGTCGCCCATTGACACCACGCTCTGCGAGCGGTCCGGATCGTAGAGGCCGAGAATCGAAGCCTGCGTAAAGATGTCGGTGCCGCCGAGCGAGGCTGGATGCTGATCGTTACCTTCGATCTTCGTGGGGCGTCCGAGATGACTTTCGACTAAAACCGGATTGGCGTATCCGCCCAGGGTGACTGCCGACGCGTAATACATGGGGCGTCCGGGGATTATATTTTCGGGCTGGCGCACGTAGGGAACGATGGGTTCTAGCGGCAGACGCACGCATCCGGTCATGCCAGCCAGGCCAAGGGATGCGCCCATGACTTTGAGGAAGCCGCGGCGCGAGACGGAGTCGACCCATTCGGAGGCGCCTTTGGGGAATTCGCGGTGCAGGGCTTGCTGGAAGGCGTCGCTGCCGGCGAGTTCTTCGAGGCTGCGCCAGTATTCGGGGCCGGTTTTTTGGGCGGCGTCGTGCGCCATGGCCTGGTCGATACGTGCGCGCACCATCTTGAGATCGAGCGTGTTCAGGTCCAGTTTGCTTTTTTGGCTGGGGCAAACATCTTCGCGCTTTGCGTTTTTATTTTGGTCTTCCATGTTATTGCCGACCGCGCGATTCCTTCGCCCCTTCGGGGCTTGTTCCCGTTGTACGTGCTACCCACGGCTTGCGCCGTGGGCTGCATTCTTGCGCCGCTTCGCGGCTGACCTCTTTTCCTTACACCTACAGGTCGTTACGACCTCAGCGATGACAGGTGCTGCAGTTCGTAATGTCTTGCACGCTACGTACGTTGTATTTCTTGATCAGCGCTGCGCCTAATTCGGCCTGATCGGTGTAGCTCTTTCCGTCAACCACTACCGGCGTTGCGCCTGTCGGCGGCAGGTAGCGCATGTTAAAGACCTGATCGCGCGGACGCAGGTGATTTTGCGCGTTGCGGTGGCAGTTCAGGCACCACTCCATTTGCAACGACTCCTGCTGATACATCAGGGGCATCAAGTCGACGGGGCCGTGGCAGGTGTTGCAGCCGACTCCTTTATCGATGTGAATGCTGTGATTGAAATAGACGAAGTCGGGAAGTTGGTTCACACGCGTCCACTGCAGTGATTCCCCGGATTTGTAGCTGGCGCGCACGGGCTCTAAAAGCTGGGCATTAGTCCAGATCTGCGAGTGGCAGTTCATGCACGTCTTGGTGGGAGGAATTCCGGCGAAGCTCGAAGTTTCAACCGACGTGTGGCAATAGCGGCAGTCGATCCCGAGTCCGGTGACGTGGTGCTGATGGCTGAAGGGGACCGGTTGCGGCTTGCGCACTCCAGCGTACGTGACGTAGGGCGAGCGCTGAATCTCCATCGCGACCCAGCCGAGGGCTGCGATTACAAAGACCGCGCCAAAGATGGTGGCGCGAGACAATGTATTCGTACTGCGATGAAAGATTTGCGACATTCCCTTATGAATCTGGCTTAAGAGACCCGGCGGACGGTCCGCGATGATGCCCGATAGCTACGCAAGATACAGCGAAAAAGAAAAAGATACGTTGAAAAAGAAAACCATCGACCGATCTTCTCAACCCATAGCGAAACCAGAAATTATAAATACTTCGTCGGAGTTTGTCGCGCGATTTGGGTTTCAGCGAAGAAAAAATTCAAATGGAGCACTGCGGAAAGCGCGTTGAGGATTTAGCGTGGTGCGTGCGAATTGCGAGAGCTCTGGAAAGGGGTGCTTGCTTCGCTTCGCGGGACGGACGAATGCGTCCGTCCCCACATGAGCACATGAGAGCAGAGCGCTACCGCAGATTCATGACCATGAGTTTGGGCTCGGTCATTTCTTCGATGGCGTAACGGAGACCTTCGCGGCCAACACCTGAATCCTTGACGCCGCCGTAGGGCATTTGATCGACGCGGAACGAAGGAACGTCTCCAGCGATTACCCCGCCGACTTCCAGTTCTTCGAAGGCCTGGAACAGCAACTTCGCGTCGCGGGTGAAGATGCCGGCCTGCAGGCCATAGGCGGAGTTGTTGACCTGGCGCAGGGCTTGATCGAAATCCTTGTAAGGCTCAACGGTCACGACGGGGCCGAAAACCTCCTGGCAGTTTACTTTCATCTCAGGCCTGGTGCCGGTGAGGACCGTGGGTTCGACGATGAGATTCTTGCGGCCACCGCCACAGAGCAGGCGCGCGCCGGACCGCACGGCCTCGTCGATCCAGTTGATGGTGCGGATGGCGTCACTTTCGCGGATGAGCGGGCCAACGTCCGTGGACGGATCCAGCGGATCGCCGAGCTTGAGTTTCTTCACGCCCTCAACCAGAAGATCGGTGAATTTTCCGTAGACGGAGTGCTCGACCAGAATGCGCTGTACCGAGATGCAAGTCTGGCCGGCGTAGCCGAAGCCGCCGTTGACGCAGCGCTCGGCGGCATAGCCCAGGTCGGCGTCGCTGTGGACAATTACGGCCGCGTTGCCTCCCAGTTCGAGGACCACTTTCTTTTTGCCGGCGCGGCGCTTGATGTCCCATCCGACGGGAACGCTGCCGGTGAAGGAAATGAGCTTTATGCGGTCATCGGTCACGAGAAGCCCGGCATCTTCATTCGAGAGCGGAAGCACGTTGAGTCCGCCGTCGGGCCAGCCCGCCTGTTGCACGCATTCGGCCAGAAGCAGCGAGCAGAGCGGCGTTTGGGGCGCGGGCTTTAACACCATGGAGCATCCGGCGGCGATCGCGGGAGCGACCTTGTGCGCGACCAAATTAATAGGAAAATTAAATGGCGTGATTCCGGTGATGGGTCCGAGCGGAAAGCGGCGTACGATCCCCCAACGGCCGGCGGTAAATTCCTGCCAGTCGAGAGGAAGGAATTCGCCGGAGATGCGGGTGCTCTCTTCGGCGGCAACGTTGAACGTAAAGATGGCGCGCTCCACTTCGATGCGCGCGGCTTTGATGGGCTTGCCTGCCTCCTGGGCAAGCGTTCGCGAAAATTCTTCCTTGCGCTCGATGATGGAAGCGGAAATTCGGCGCAGAACGCGCTGGCGCTCGAAGGCGGGCAGGCGGCGGGTGGTACCGAAAGCCTTGACGGCGGCGGCAATCGCGGCCTCGGCATGATCGTGCCGGCCTTGCACGACCCGGGCAATCACGCTGCCGTCGTAGGGGGCGCGAATCTCGATGACGTCGCCGTCTTCTCGCCACCGTCCATCCAAAAAGAAACCCTGCGTGGCAACCGGAGCGATCGTCATCTCTGGCATGAATTTCTGTCCCCGTGAAACTCTGTGACGATTATAGGACGTTTGGATGAACATGATGATGTACAGGTTGAAACAAAATCTTAACCACAGAGGGCCACAGAGGAACACCGCGGAAGCTTTACTTGCCTTTACAATTAGCTCAATTCCGTGATGACCGCACTGACAACTATTTCTGAACTGACGCATCGCTTGCGGCGGAGGGAAGTGTCTGCCGTCGAGATTACGCAAGAGTGTATGGGGCGGATTGAGCGGCTGAATCCCGCGCTTAACGCGTTCATCACGATTATGAGTGAGTCTGCCCTGACGGAGGCGCGCAAGGCGGAGACCGAGATTTTGCGCGGGGAGTGGCGTGGGCCACTGCATGGCGTGCCCGTGGCATTGAAGGATCTGATCGACACGGCGGGAGTGCGGACGACTGCGGCTAGCGCGCTCTATAAGGAGCGGGTTCCGAAGGAAGATGCGGAAGTGGTTCGGCGGTTGCGGCAGGCGGGGGCGGTCATCGTTGGAAAGAATAATCTGCATGAGTTCGCTTATGGAGGAAGCTCCCTGGTCAGCTATTTTGGCGACGTTCACAATCCGTGGGATGTAGAGCGGATAGCGGGGGGATCGTCGGGAGGGTCGGCGGCCGCATTGGTCGCGGGGCTTGCTTACGCGGCGATTGGCACCGACACGGCGGGCTCGATTCGCGAACCGGCGGCGCTGTGCGGTTGCGTGGGGCTGAAGCCGACTTACGGGCTTGTGTCGAGCCGGGGAGTGATTCCGCTTTCGTTGTCGCTCGATCACGTTGGTCCTCTGGCGGCGACGGTGGAGGATGCAGCGATCGTGCTGCAGGCGATTGCTGGATACGATGCGGCGGACATTACTACTGTGGATGTTCCCGTGGCGGACTATGCTTCTACACTGCGCGAGGGTGCAAAGGCGCTGCGCGTGGGCGTGCCTCGCAATCATTTTTTTGACGATCTCGACCCTGAAGTGGCTGCGGCGATGGAACATGCGCTACGCGGAATCGGAACTCTAGTGGCAGAGATCAGGGAAGTGCAGCAGCTTGATGTGCCGACCGACCGTACGCTGCAGGCCGCAGAGGCCTATGCATATCACGCCGAGAACGTCGCGAAGACTCCGGAGTTATACCAGCCGGAGACGGTGCGCCGCATTCGATCGGGCGAAACAGTCTCAGCAGTTGAATACATCCAGCGGCGGCGCGAGTTGGAGGAAGCCCGGCGCAGAATCAGCGCGGTCTTTGCCGATGTGGATGTGCTGGTGACTCCGACCACGCCGATGCCGGCTCCGGCGATTGCGGATTTCAAGGCCGATCCCGATACGCTGCGTCCAGCGGAACTCAAGTTGTTGCGCAACACGCGGCCGTTCAATGTTTGGGGACTACCGGCGATTTCTGTGCCTTGCGGCTTTACGCAGAGTGGACTGCCCATCGGTCTGCAGATCGCGGGACCGTACTGGCGGGAGGATTTGGTTCTGCGACTGGCTCATGACTATGAGCAGGCGACAGCATGGCATAGGCGTTCTAATCCACTGTAATCGGCGACGAGGTCCGGACCGCGGCTTCGCACCTTGCGGAATAGGCGGGAAGCTGTCGTTATGAGGATCCCGACTTAATCTACCGTTCTCACATCCTCGGGGAGCATCAGGGCGAACGTGCAGGTGCGAGTGGTCGTGGAGCAGGACAGTGTGCCGCGGCGGAAAACCTTCACCGGGGTATCGTCGGGAAAAGTGAGATGGTAGTCGGCGGTGCGGAGGGCTTCGGTATATGATTTCAGCTTCTCGTCACCGCTGACAAACTTGACCGCGTCGACTTTCGTGGCTGAGCCTCCGCCGCCACTCAGCAGGATGAAGAAATCGGCGTTGCCGGTTTGTGCCGCCTTGCCCAGGTCGATGCTGCTGAGGTGTTGCAGTTCATCTTTATAACGGGCAACAGCGGCGTCGGCCTTGGCGTCGCCGCCGGCGAGAGAGGCCAGGCGGCCGCGGGTCTCGGGAGCGGGGCGAAGGCCGTTCAAGGACAATGCATAGGTACGAAGCGCGCGATCTTTGTCGCCGCGCTTTTCGTAGATCTGTCCGAGATGATCCCCGACTTCGGCGTGATGACCCAGGTCCCAGGATGCGGCGACATACTTTTCGGCTTTACTGAAATCACCTTCAGCGAAGTGGACCCAACCCAGCGTGTCCCAATACGCTACCAGCGATTTAACCAAATCCAAGTCATTTCGCGAGAGGCGGTCGAGCGAAACGTTGCGCAGTGCAGCGGCGGTGGCTGACACCGCCGATTCGGCATACTGCTGCGCGCGGTCGAGATGCGTGTCTTTCAGGGAAAGCTGATAGGCGATGTTATTCCACACCAGCGGCGTGGCCGCAAGTTCGACGGCATGATCGAATACGGCCAGCGCCTTGTCGTCTTGCGCCAGATTCAGATACGCATTCCCCAGACTCACCTGCAGAGTGGGATCTTCCGGAGTGAGCGACGCCGCCTTCTCCAGTTCCGCGACCGCCAGGTCATATTTGTGCCATTCCTCATACATCTGTCCCAGATTGGCGTGAGCGAACTTGTCGAGCGGATTATTTTCCAGTTGCTTGTTAAAAGATTTCACCGCCTCGTCATATTTGCGCTCGCTCCAATAAACACGGCCGAGATTGTTGTAGGCAAATTCGTCATAGGGATTGACAGCAAGCTGTTTCTGAAAGTCGGCGATTGCCTGATCGTCCTGGCGCATTGCGAAATAGATGAGACCCAGATTGTTCCAGGCGAACTTGTTCTTCGGATCGACTTCCGTTGCCCGTTTCAAGAGCGCAATGGCTACGGGCAGGTTGCCGCTGTCGGCGGCGGCTCGGGCGCTGTCGACCAGATCCTCGGCTTTCATGTCGGCCGGAGGAACGGGAGTTCCGGCTACCGTGCTCTCCACCGAAAGTTGTTGCGCGAGATCGGCGCTGACGGCGCGGCGGAAGGATTCGTAATCGGCGGCGCGTGCGACTGGCAGTTCATCCTGGTGCAGGATCAGTTTGCGGCCTGCGGCGAAAGTGCCTCCGTCGACCTTGTATGTTGCTTCATACTCCGCGTAGTCGCGCTTGAGGGAGAAAGCCAGCGGCAGATGTGCAGTGTACTTGGCAGGCAACTGCAGTATGATCTGGTAGGAGTACTGCGCTTTCGGGCCGAGTTTTAGCGGCTCGGCGTCGGCGTCACTGTCACTGTCGCTGCCCACTTCGGGCAGATTGAACTGCACCAGCGGCAAGATAATTTCCGTTTTCTTCTTCGACCAGTCGAGGAAGTTCACTTTGGAGACATCGTAGGACATAGTGAATGGTTCTCGAGTGGCCGCTGGATCACTCACCTTTAGATTGGTGATGTCTCCGCCCAGACCTGCATTGACATTCTCAACTACACGTTGCCAGTTGGCCTGCGGCACGCGGCGGAATACGGAACGAAGCAGAAGTTCTTCGTCGCCACGAAATTCGTAGTGCACGTGGGCTTCGAGTTTGCCGATCTCGTTGATTTTTCCATCGATCTTCGAGAACTCGGTGTCGGGCATGGGAGTGTCGGCAGGCGTCTCCTCGAGATGAGGCGCGACCCCAGACGGCGGATCAACCGGAGGAATGACAAGTGCCTGCTTGTTACGCAGCGAGTAGGCCAGCAGGCGAAAGGGTGCGACTTCGCTGGTGGTATCCATCCACACTTCATTTTTGCCCAGAGGTAGCAACGTAATGACGTGGTCGAACTGCGAGGGCGAAGGAACGTCGGGATCGAGCTTGCGGCTCGAATTGATCAGCACCGAGGATGCGTGCAGGCCTTCAGCCTCCAGCAAGGATGCCAGCAGCGTGTGTTTGTCTTTGCAGTCCCCGTACTGATCGTGAAGCACGTCGGAAGCGGCGTGCGGCTGGTAGCGGCCTACTCCCAGTGACAGGCTAACGTAGCGGAAATTCTTCGCGACAAAATCGTAGAGCGCTTCGGTTTTTTCCAGGTCGCCATTCATGCCCTTGGTCAACTCTTGCGCTTTGGCCCGGACTTCGGGCGAGGGCGCGCGCCGGTCCTTCTCGAGGCCAGCGTACCAGCGGCCAACCTGCTCCCAACTTTCGAAGGTGGTCAGTTGAACATCCGGCCGGTCATCGTCGGGACGGTGTTTCTTTTTCTTCTTCTTGTCCCTTGTCTTCGCGGTGTCATCGTCGCGCTCGAGATGTGTGCTCGACCAGTGATAGATACGGCGTCCGTTTTCTTCGGTAATCTTCGGGTCGAATCCCGGTTTGCACTTGAGCTTCAGAGGATCGGCGGCAGGGACATCGACGTCCACGGTTTCGTCGAGGGAGATGTTGCTTTTGTCGAAGTCATATTCGGCCCAGAATTGTCCTGCGGCCAGCGGCGTGTGAATGACCGTGACCATGTCGTATTCCAGCACCTCGCCGGGACGCAGGCCGGGCACGGTGATGTGCTTCTGGCGGTAATCCGTGTAAACAGGGGCCTCGCGCTCGATGGGAGCGGTCAGGTCCTGCACGGCGTCGTCGCCGGCCTTGATCACGCTGCCGTCTTCCTTAAGCACGCGTACGTAGGGAATCTCGACCCGTTCGTTCGCCGAGTTGTAACCCTCCTGCAACTGTCCCCACTGTTGCACGCCGGCTTCGCTTTGCACGCGGATGCGGGCTTTGGTCTCTTTTCGCCCGGTGCCGTCGGCCTCGAAGCGGTAGTGGGAGTGCATCTGCTCGATCACAAAAGATTCTTCCGAATACCTGTTCGCCCCGGGTTTAAGCGCGTCGGCAGCCTTGTCGGCGGCGGTTCCGGAAGGCGCTACGTCGGTTTGCTTGGACTGAGCCGGCGCGACCGGGCTCTCGGCTGGGGGCGCGGATCCAGGTGTTTTGCTGGGCTGCTGGGAGCTCGCGCCAACACTCAGCACACAGGAAAAGAGAAGGGCTAAGCAAAGATTACGCATAGGTCAAGTTCGGAGACAAACTCCAGTCATTATCCCATGTCGCGGTTCGTCCGCGTGGAAGCATCGCGAGGGACCCATGCAGGAACGACCTTGGAAGGGCAAGCGGAAAGTGCAGGGATGGGATTCGAGCAGCCCAGCGTCGTTGCCTTAGCGCCGACAATTATTTTGATAGTATCCTGTGCTAAATCAAATTTTTTTGACATCCGGTGGGTCAATCCGGGGTAGAATTTTGCTTAGATAGTCCTGCTTCGCCGCGATGCGACGCAGGCGTGACGCATAATGTATTTGCGCCACGATCTTTCCGTCGGAGGTGTTTTGCATGGAAGATCGGGCCCCTGTCGTTTCCGCCAGTAACACCGACCAGTCGTCCACTTCTACATCCAGCGTTC
>Ga0185299_10002288_pt1 | contig 30388 bp, 21 predicted proteins | sample PaiPotPPA55metaG_FD_128002 | JGI IMG/M metagenome (GOLD analysis project Ga0185299, IMG submission 128002) | Iron sulfur acid spring bacterial and archeal communities from Banff, Canada, to study Microbial Dark Matter (Phase II) - Paint Pots PPA... ...
ATGCCGGAAACTGGACAAGGGTTAGGTGCGAATAGCTCGCGTCGGAAAGCGCGGCTGCCTGCATCTGAACTTTGGCTTTATGGTGCATGACACTCATGGCGATCTGAACGAGACTTCGCGCGTCGCGAAACTCGCGGCCGCCTGCCTTGTGGTGCTGTTCCTGTACTACGAAACCTACCGTTGGGTGCCTTGGGCCGATGGAATGGGGAGTTTGGTTTCCCGGTCACCAACGACCAGTTCTATCCGGACATAGTGATCGGAATTTTACTACTTTGGTTCGCTTGCGGGTTTTGTGACCACCCGGCGTATTGGCATGTGACAGGAGCGGCGCTGTTAATTCTCAGGGTGGCTCTCCATTTGACGTCTTGGCGGATTCCGTATGCCCGGAGCATGCCCCAGAATATCGATAGCTATCGGTTCTACGAACAGCGCACTCAGCTTTTGCCGGTGTTCGGACATAACTATCCCCCGGACGCTGGTCACGCGGTTTTAGATTTCATTTTGTTTCCGACTCTACATTCATAGCGGTCCTAGCGAGCGTTCGGCGTAGGCCAGGAACTTAATGTTATGGGTCCAGCGCACAGTGTTCCCAAAATCGCCGTGATCGATGACGATGTCGCGGTTCAACGTGCCCTGGCTAATCTTCTTAGATCGGCCGGCTATCGGTGCGCTTTGTATGGCTCCGCTGAGGAATTCCTCGATGAATGCGAACTGCCGGACTGTGCCATCGTTGATCTTCACCTGCCAGGCTCCAACGGCTTGGACTTGCAACGCCGGATGAACGAGAAGGGGCAGTCAATTCCGATCATCATAATTAGCGCGCAAGACGACCGATTGCGGGCTAAGGCACTCGAACAGGGTGCTGTGACATTTCTTGCGAAGCCGTTCGAACGGGAGACGCTCCTCGCGGTCATTCGATCCGTCACATCGGGTACTACGACTTGATTGAGATTTTGTGGCCGGTCTTCTGGCTAAGGATTATGTATCCGCAGGGTAGGGACTTGGCTAGCACTGCGACACACGACTTGGCACGTTCAAGGTCTATCGCGGCTTCGATCCAGAGCACCGAGCCATCCGTCTCGGCCTTGAATATGTCAAAGGGCGGAATCATAGGGCTCGATATAAAAGCATACGGGCCAACCGTTGTCTATCCTACGTTGCACATCGATCTAGATTGAGAGACGCGCTCTTTGCTGCCTCTTAAACTAATCCGCGCGGCGTCGAACCAGATTTGCTTTACCGTCTTTCCGTCAACTGTTATGGCACGCCGAACCACTGGACGGTAGTCCGCATTAGGTCGATTGAGCCAATTGCCATACGCCCTTCTATGCCAATACGTTGTCTTCGATCAGGCCACGCAATCTGACGTTGGAACTCAGGGAAGACCCTTAGCAGAAGTAAGTGCGGGTACAGTGTTCCACCGATACAAGCAGCGTATCTTACCGATAGGAGCAATTTGACCCTGGCTGTCAACTGAAAGCTGAGAACTGCGTCCGGGACTGCCTTGGCGGTTAGCAGAAGACCGATGGAAGCCGTCAAACGTGCCGCGAAGAAGTCAGGCGACGGGAAAACGGTCCTGATCGTGGAGGACAACCCAGAAATCCGAAAGGCCGTTGTAAAAGCCTTTTTGTCTGATGGTTTTACGACGTGCGCCGAGGCGGGTGACGGCGACGAAGGTATCGCCGTGGCTGAGCGAATCAAACCCGACATAATAATTCTGGACCTATCGATGCCCGTCATGAACGGTTTGCAAACGGCACCCAGGCTGCGACAACTTCTCCCTCGAACTCCAATAATTCTTTTTACGATGTATGGAACTGCTTTACTCAAAGTTGAACCTTCCCAGGTAGGGGTGGACCTCATCGTTCAGAAAACAGACCCTCTCTCGACGCTCATCAAGAAAGCACACGAGTTAATTGGAGATTAAGTTGAATTCTGTCCTTTCTACCTGGAGTCGATGCTGCGTGCCAGCAAATTCGGACGAGTGTCCTCTCCTGCCTCCACTGTGCGCCCCGGCATAATCAGCCCAACCAGTGTCTGACAAAGGATTTATTGTGTGGTTGAAGAGCTGCATGCTCCAACGCCGAGGCCAAGTTGAAGCCCCAAAAGGAAAGACATGGGCGATGAGGAATTAAAGTACCCGCAATGGCAAGGTCCGTTTCAAGTCGTTCTCTCAGAACATGATTCCTCAGAACTACTTCGAAAAATTCATGCGGCGGAATACGCGATCTTCGAGCGGTTGCAGACTTTGACGCAGAACGCGCCAGACCAAGATGAGCGACAGGCCATCGCTGATGCTCTCGGCGTACTCCATACGTTGAAGCGTGACAGGTTGTCGTTTCCCGATTGGCGCCGTTCTCACCTTGATGCCTGACGGGGACCGCATTCACCCAGCGACCTCTTGCCAACTGTGTGCACGGAGAAGACGGGCTTGTGTTCAGTTTAGTTGTGTTGGCGCACGGCCGTCCACAAACGTGTAGTATAAAAACATGAAACGGGGTCTTGCCCTCGGCTTGTTTCTCCTTATGGGCTTCTCGCGGCCAACCATCGCGCAACAAACTTACAAACCGGCAGAAGTCGCTTCGCGATGATCGGTGCTGCCGACACATCCGCGCACGCTTGGAAATTCCATCAGGCATCTCAAGACGGCAAGCTGGCCCGTTCCCGCATGACGGTGAGTTTCCTCTACGGCCCGCCGAATGACACGACCTGGGGGTTCCGCCGACTGGCAATGAATGTGTCTGCCCAAATTGCGGACACAGCGCTCCCTACCTTCGCACCGATCTCTTGTATCGGACTTAACGCGTTCAGTGGGTCCCGGTGGAAACACTGAGACCCGCTTGCATATCCGTGCTCTATTGGGCGTGAATGTCAGTAAATCTCGTGCCGTAACAATGTTACAGGCCCGTCCGCATGCTATTCATTTCAAACCCATTCTGGATTTTGGCGAGGGACAGGAAGGGCTTAGGCCAGAATTTCTTCATGCGTTTTAGCTGGCATTTTCGGTATGTTCGACACAGTTGGGCAAAAATCGAATCGTACTGAGTTTCGCTGCTAGGGAACAGATTTCGTGATGCCGGCTAGATTTTTCTGTAGGGTTTCGCGGGTTAGCTCATGCTCCCAGCGGGCTACGACAAGGGTGGCCACGCCGTTTCCGATCATATTAATCAGGGCGCGAAACATGCTCATGAAGCGGTCGATGCCGAGGATGAGCGCCATGCCTGCCACCGGAATCGTGGGAATTACGGTGAGAGTGGCTACCAGGGCGATGAATGCTGCTCCCTGTACTCCGCTGGCGCCCTTTGATGTGAGAGTCGCGACTGCAAAGATGGTGAGTTGCTGGCCCAGCGTGAGATGCGTGTTGGTGGCCTGGGCGACAAAGAGTGCGGCTAGCGTCATGTAAATGCTGGTGCCATCGGTGTTGAAGGTGTAGCCGGTGGGCACGACGAGGCCAACGAGCGCCTTAGAGCATCCGAGCTTTTCGAGTTTTTCCATCAACGTGGGGATGGCGGGTTCGGAGGAGCTAATCGCTAACACCAGGAGAATTTCCTCTTTGATGTAAATCAGAAAGCGGATGATGCTGAATCCTACGAGCCAGCCGACAATACCCAAAATCACTAAGACGAAGAGAGTGCAGGTGAGATAAAACGTGCCGATCAACTTGGCGAGAGGGCCGAGCGACGAGAGGCCGTATTTGCCCACGGTGAAAGCCATGGCTCCGAAAGCGCCAATTGGCGCGAGACGCATGAGCATGTTCACCACAGCAAAAACCGCTTGCGTGAGCGAATCGAGTAGCGTGACCAATGGCTTGCCACGTTCGCCGAGAGTGGAGAGCGCGAGGCCAAACAAAATGGCAACAAACACTACTTGCAAGATGTCGCCCTTCGCGAATGCGTCAATCACCGTGGTGGGAATGATGTGCAGTAGGAAGTCGGTGATGCTTTGGGCTTTGGCTTGCCCGGCGTATTCGGCGACGGCTTTGGCATCCAGGTTTGCCGCGCTTACGTTGAAGCCCGAGCCTGGGTGAACAAGGTTGCCGACGACCAGACCGATGAGGAGGGCGAGCGTGGAGACAATTTCGAAGTAGAGCAGCGCTTTACCGCCCACGCGGCCAACTTTTTTCATGTCCTGCATGCTGGCGATGCCGGAGACCACCGTGCAGAAAATGATCAAGGTGATGATCATGGTGATGAGGCGGATGAAACCGTCACCGAGCGGCTTCATGGCGATGGCTTTCGCGGGGCTCAAATAGCCGAACGCTATCGCGAGAGCGATGGCGATGAGGACTTGCACCCAGAGATTTGCGTAGAACGGCTTTTTGCGCACGACCGCGGCAGAGGGCATTAGAGAGGCAGCAACTCTTCGGGTTTGCGAATTGCCTCGACGAGATCGTTGAGGAAGGCCGCGGCTCGGGCACCGTCAATGACACGGTGATCGCTGGAAAGGCTCAGCGTCATGACCGGGCGAACGGCGGGTTTTCCGTCCACGGCTAGAACGCGATCGGAGACGGCTCCAACGGCGAGGACGGCGGCTTGTGGAGGCGTAATGATTGCCGTGAACGCGTCGACCTTGTACATGCCAAGATTGCTGACGGTGAATGTGCCGCCGGAAAGATCGGCGGGGAGAAGGCGGCTGGCGCGGGCACGTTCGGACACCGCGGCGCGTTGCGCGGCGATCTCGGCAAGGGTCGCTTTATTGGCGTTCGGAATTACCGGAGCGACGACCCCGTCGGGGACGGCGATGGCCAGGCTAATGTTGATGCTCGAATTCAGGCGCACGGTTTCGTTGGCCCAGCTCGCGTTCAGCGCCGGATGGCGCTCGAGGACGCGCGCGACCAAGGCGATCAAGCAGTCGGTTATCGTTGGGGAAACGGCGGGCGAGGGCTGACTTTGCGATTTGATTTTCTTTTGCAGGTCTAGCAGAGCGCCCGCGTCGGCGTCGCGAATCACGAAGAAGTGGGGCACCGTGGTCCAGCTCTTCGTGGTGCGTTCGGCCATGAGGCGCGCGATGGTGGTGAGCGCGGCGGCGGCAGACGAACTCATGCCAGCTTTGGGAGCTGCGTCGCGGGCTTCTTTGGCCGCCAGAACATCGTCGGTCGAGATGGTGCCATCGGGGCCGGAGCCACGAATTTGCGCGATGTCGAGTCCGTGCTCTTTGGCGAGGCGGCGAGCTTTGGGGGAAATATTGATGTTGATTGGCGCCGGCGATGCGGCCAGGGTTGGTGTGGGTGCCGCAGCAGCGGTTTTCGCGGGCTCTTGTTTCGAGCGGCCACTTGGAGCTGAGACGACAGAGGCCGCGGGCGGTAGCTCGCCGGGAGCGACGATCCATGCGATGGTTTCGCCAACGGGGACGACCGCGCCTTCGTGCGACTTGATGCCGGCGAGGATGCCGTCGGAGGGCGCTTCGATCTCCACGACGGCCTTATCGGTTTCGATTTCGAGAAGAGGTTCGCCTTTTGTGACGTTCTCGCCTTCTTTTTTGCGCCACGCGAGGAGTTTTCCGGTTTCCTGGGCCATTTCCAGGGCAGGCATTACGACGCTGATCGCCATTGTTTTTTGAATGGGCTGGGGATTGGTGCTAGTCCGTCGCCGCCACTCCTTCGATTTTCGCGCTGGCTTCAACCATTTCGAGAACTCGCTTGCTCGGGGGCGCTTCGTGTTCGCGGGTGGTCGGGAGCGGACCTTCCACAGTGACATAGTGAGCGCCGGCGACCATCAATTTTTCAGCGGGGAAACGGGTGATGACCTCGTGGCCGGTCTCGGTCACGACAATTTCTTCCTCGATGCGCGCGGCGCTCCAGCCATCTTTGGAGGGCCAGAAGGTTTCGAGAGCGAAGACCATCCCAGGTTTGATTTCGTGGGAGTGCTCGAGCGAAACCATGCGGCTGATGACCGGCTTTTCCCAAATCGCTAGACCGATGCCGTGGCCAAATTGCAAGGCGAAGGCGGCTTCTTCATCGGGGAAGCCAAACTCCTGCGCTTTCGGCCACACGGACGCGATTTCCGCGGTTGTTCGGCCGGGTTGCACCAGCGAGATCGCCGCATCGAGATATTCGCGGCAACGTTTGTAAGCATCGATCATGGCGTGGGACGCATAACCGATCGTGAAGCAGCGGTAGTAGCAGGTGCGATAGCCCATGTAGGAGTGGAGGATGTCGTAGTAGACAGGATCACCGGGTCGCAGCACACGATCGGAAAAAACGTGTGGATGAGGATTGCAGCGTTCACCTGAAATGGCATTCACGGCCTCGACGTATTCGGAGCCAAGGTCGTACAGGACTTTGCTGGCGAGGCCAACTGCCTGATTCTCGCTGATGCCCGGCTTCATGGCGCGGTAGAGTTCGTCGTAGGCGGCGTCGACCATCATGGCGGAATGATTGAGGAGCGAAATTTCGTCCTGAGTCTTAATCACTCGCGCGTCGGACATTAGCTGCTGTCCGTCCACGATTTTGATTCCTTCTTTCTGCAGCGCGAAGAGAATTGGCGGTTCGACCACGTCGATTCCGAGTGGCTCGTTGAGGAGGCCGCGTTTTTCGAGTTCGACTTTGATTTTCTTTGCGACGTTTTCGGCACGGCCCATTTCTGGAGACATCGCACCGCGTAGAAGGGGAATGCCAGGACGCGAGCGTTCGCCGAGCCACGGGCAATTCAATTGGTGGTGGCGAGCGGCGGAGCCAAAATCCCACAAGATCGGTTCGTCGTTTTGCGGCAACAGCGCGAAGCGGCTGATTTTATCCTGCGCCCAAGTGCCGATATGCGTCGCCGTCAGATAGCGGACGTTGTTCATGTCGAAGCAAAGGAGCGCGCCCATTTCTGATTTGGCGAGCAGGGCTTTGGCGCGATCCAATCGTTCGCGGCGTAGGCAGTCAAAATCGATGCGATTTTCCCAATCCACCGCCATCGGTCCGTACGTTTTCAGTGCCATGAGAGCCTCCTTCCTTCGTTAGCTTACGACTTGCCGCAGAGTGCACGAGCGGCTTCAAAAACAGTTTGTTCAGTTGGAACGGTCGCATCTTCGAGTGGCGGGGAAAACGGTATCGGTACGTGCATAGCCCCCATGCGCTTTACCGGCGCTTCGAGGTTGTAGAACGCGCCCTCGACGATGACCGACGCGATTTCGCCCGTGACGCCGTAGCGTCCGTAGCCTTCATCAATGACGATGGCGCGTGAAGTTTTCTTTGCAGATTCCACGAGGGTTTTCTCGTCCAGCGGCCATGTGGTGCGCGGGTCGATGACTTCCGCGCTGATCCCAGCCTGTTCGAGAAGTGCCGCGGCGCCGAGTGCGACCTGCACCATGCTGCTGGTGCCCACCAGGGTGATGTCGGTGCCCACGCGTTTCACGTCAGCTTGTCCGAAGGGAATCGTATATTCCTCCTCCGGCACCGGACCCTTCAGCTTGTACATCATCTTGTCTTCGAAGAAGACGATCGGGTTTTCGTCACGAATCGCGGACTTCAGAAGGCCCTTGGCATCGTACGGAGTAGAGGGCATCACAACTTTCAGGCCGGGTATATGGCTGAGCCAGGCATGAAGCGATTGCGAATGTTGAGCCGCGGAACGGCGGGTCGCGCCTAGCGTTGTCCGCAGAACCATCGGCACTTTCCACTTTCCGCCGGACATGTAGTGGATCTTCGCGGCTTGATTCACCATCTGGTCCATGGTGAGGGTCAGGAAGTCGCCGAACATGATGTCGATTACTGGCCGCATGCCGGTCATTGCGGCGCCTACTCCGACGCCGGTGAATCCTGCTTCAGAGATGGGCGTATCGATCACGCGGTCGGTGCCGAATTCTTCCACGAGTCCCGAAAGGACTTTGAACGGCGTGCCAGCTTCTGCGACATCTTCACCCAGGATGCATACGCGGGAATCGCGGCGCATTTCCTCGGCGAGAGCTTCGCGCACGGCTTGTGCGAATGTCAGTTCGCGAACTTGCGTTTCAGTTTGCAGCATAGACATCTTGCTCCGCTTCTTCGGGGCTCGGATAGGTTGCGCTGATGGCGAACTCGACGGCCGAGAGCATTTCCGTGCGAACTTCCGCTTCGATCGCTTGAAGCGCGCCGGCATCCGCGAGTTTTTGACTGAGGAGCCAGTCGCCGAGGATGGCAATGGGATCTCGCTTTGATCTCCATTCCTGTTCTTCTTTCTTGGAACGGTAATACTCGCGGCTGATGTCCCCGACATGATGGCCGGTGTAACGGTAGGTATTACACAAGAGAAGGGCTGGTCCCTCGCCGTTGCGCGCACGGGTGACGAGGCGGGAGGCCACATCGTAAACGGCGCGAACGTCCTGACCATCGACGCTCTCTGCGTGAACGCCGAAGGCGGTGCCGCGCTGCAAAATGTCGCCTGCGGTGGTTTCTGAAAAATGGGTGTACTCGGTGTAGAGATTGTTCTCGCAAACGTAAATGACCGGGAGTTTCCAGAGCGCGGCGAGATTCATAACTTCATAGAGAACTCCCTGGCCGAGAGCTCCCTCACCGAAGAAACAGACTGAAACCTGTCCGGTTTTGAGATGCTTCGCGGAAAATGCCGCGCCCGTCGCGATGCCGGTGCTTCCAGCAACGATCGCGTTGGCTCCGAGATTGCCGGTTTTTGGGTCGGCAATGTGCATGGAGCCGCCTTTTCCTTTGCAGTAGCCGGCTTCTTTACCGAGAAGTTCCGCGAACATGCGATCTGGCGAGGCGCCCTTCGCGACGCAGTGTCCGTGCCCACGATGCGTGCTGGTGATGTAATCGTCGGCGTGAAGCGCTTCACAAATGCCGACGGCCACGGCTTCCTCGCCAACGTAAAGATGGGCGAGGCCGGGCATCAAGGCACGCGTGTAGAGTTCATTGACCTGTTCCTCAAATAGGCGAATCATCTGCATGCGGCGGTACATGTGCAGAAATCTCTCTACCGCTACCGCTGGCTCGGAACTGGATGCTTTCGTTTCGATCTTCATCGCTTTACCCCGCTCATGCTTGCCAGTACATCAAAAACAACGGCGAAGTCTTCCTCGACGAGGCCCATGCCACGAGCTGACGTCAAAAATTCATTGGTGATGGCCGTTGTGGGCATGGGTACGTCGAGCGCGCGGCCCAGTTCCAGAGCCAGCAGCATGTCTTTCTGCATCATGTTTACGTTGAACCAGGCTTCCGCTGGGAGTTTCAGAACAAAGTGTCCGCGATACTTCACCATGGGTGACGCGATGGCGCTATTGGTCAGAACTTCCACAGCTACGTCACGTGAGATGCCGCTCTTTTCCGCGAGCAAGACACCCTCGGAGAAAGCCAGCATTTGGACGGCGAGGCTCAGGTTTGCGGCAATCTTCATCACCAGGGCCAGGCCGCTGTCGCCAACGTATGTCACTTTAGGGCCGACGTCGTGCAAGAGTGGGGCGATGCGGTCGAAGGTTTCTTTGCGTCCTCCGACCATCACGGAAAGCTTTCCCTCTTGCAGGGTGATGACGCTGCCGGAGACGGGGGCGTCAACCATGTCAGCGCCTTTTGCCCGGACTTTTGCAGCGACAGAGCGACTGAAGGCCGGGCTTACAGTGCTCATGTCAATCAGCACTTTACCGGGCGCTAATCCCGTGAGAATGCCGTCGGGTCCATCGACAATGGCTTCGAGTGCGGCTGAATTTGTCACCATTGAAAATGTGTAGTCCGATGCTGCGGCGACCTCTTTTGGACTTGCCGCCAACTTCATGCCTTTTTCAACGAGGCGTGCGGCCTTTGCTCGCGTGCGATTGTAGCCAGTGACGGTGTGCCCTTTTTCGAGCAGCCGCAAAACCATTTCGCTGCCCATCACGCCAAGTCCGACGAATCCGAGGGTAGGCATCTGCTATCTTTCTCCGTCCGACAACCAGCAACTGAATGAAATCGTTCGGTACGTTATGCTTCGCGCGAATCCTCTCGTACCTGGTGAAGATGCGCGCGCATGGCCTCGCGAGCTCCTTGCGGGTCGCGGTGTTCAATCGCTTCCAAAATCCGTTTGTGATGGTATTGCCCGCGCTCTGGGCCGCCTTCCGTGTAATACGTGCGCATGCGTTGCTCGCGGAGCTGGCCTACGATTGAATCGATTAACGAGAGAATGAGTGGATTGCCCGCAGCTTCTGCGAGAGCGAGATGGAAATCCAGGTCGCCCTCAATAAAACCTGCTGGATCCTGGCGCGCCGAGTCCATCACACCGATCGATTCCCGCATGGCGGAGAGCATGTCTTCGTCCGCACGTTGAGCGGCAAGAGCCGCAATTTCGGGTTCGAGGATCTCGCGAACTTCCGCGAGATGCACGGTACCTTCCGAGGGGCCGCTGCGCAGCATGCGATCCAGCGTGAGCCGTATCGAATGAGCGTTTCCATTGGTTACAAAAGTTCCGCGGCCGGCATAAGCTTCCACCAGTCCCTTTTCGCGCAGGGTCTTCACTGCTTCGCGAACCGCTGTCCGGCTCACGCCGAATTGGTTGGCCAGTTCTCTTTCGGCGGGTAGTTGGTCGCCTTCCTTTAAGTCGCCCTTGAGGATGGAATCTTGGATCTGCTGGACAATCTGCTCGTACAGCCGGGATGTCTGGACTACCTTATACATGTCGGACTCCAACGCGCCGATGCTGGGTTTGGGGAAGTGGACCAACCCTAGCGGAAAGCCACGAAAAAGCGGCACAGTGGCCTATTGGTCGGACCACCATACAACAAGGCCACATCACACGGCAATACTCTCGGCAGCACTCCTTCATTTCACCCACACCGTCTTCACATTAGTGAATTCTCGAATTCCGTAGGTGCTCAACTCCCGGCCGTAGCCGGAGCGTTTTACACCGCCAAATGGTACGCGTGGGTCGGAGGCAACCATCTGATTAATAAAGACCATGCCCGCCTCCAGTTCATTGACAAAGCGCTCCTGCTCCTTGGGATCATTGGTCCAGGCAGAGGCCCCTAATCCAAAACGCGTGTCGTTGGCCAAGTGGATCGCTTCGTCAACATTCTTCACGCGAAAGACCGAAGCAACCGGGCCAAACAGCTCTTCGGCATAGGCCGGCGAATCCTTGGGAATGTTGGTCAGAACCGTCGGTTGGTAGAAAAAACCGGTGCCTTGTACGGGTTTGCCGCCGGCGAGGACGCGAGCTCCGGCGGAAACACTCTTGTCCACATCCGCTTGCAGCGAAGTGACGGCGTCAGCGGTGGCGAGAGGGCCCACGTCGGTCTTCTCGTCAAGCGGATCTCCCAACCTCAGTTCTTGCATTCGTTTGACGAAATCGCGTTCGAATACATCGGCAATTTCGTCGGCAACAATAAAGCGTTTGGCGGCGATGCAGGACTGACCGTTGTTCAGGGTGCGCGCCTTCACTGCCGTTTGCACCGCTTCACTGATATTTGCGCTGGGCATCACGATGAAAGGATCGCTCCCGCCAAGCTCGAGGACCACCTTCTTAATTCGTTTGGCCGCGCCGGCGCCTACTTTAATTCCAGCTTCTTCGCTGCCTGTCAGGGTAGCCGCCGCGATGCGCGGATCATCGAGAATCTTGTCAACTTTGTCAGAACCAATGAGCAGTGTTTGGAAAGCTCCCTCAGGGAATCCGGCGCGAAGTAGAATCTCTTCGATCTTTAGGGCGCACTGGGGAACATTAGAGGCGTGCTTCAGTACACCGACATTTCCAGCCATGAGTCCCGGCGCGATAAACCGGAAGACCTGCCAGAATGGATAGTTCCAAGGCATGATCACAAGGACAATGCCAACGGGCTGATAGCGCACAAAACTGCGGGTCGCCGTGGTTTGGATGACTTTATCCGCGAGAAATCGCTCGGCATTTTCCGCGTAGTAGCGGCAGGCCCACGCGCATTTCACGGCCTCGTCGACGGCCGAACGAAGGGTCTTTCCCATCTCCGTGGTCATTAATTCGGCGAGTTCTTTTTTCTCTGACTCAAGAATTTCGGCAGCTTTCAGCATCATCTTCGCGCGCCCGGCGAAGGAAAGGCGGCTGAACTTTGGAAAAAGTTCCGCGGCGCGTGAAATCTTGCGCTCAATTTCGTCAGCCGAAAGCGATTCGAATGTCTTCAGTGTCTTTCCAGTCGCGGGGTTTATGGTTGCAATCGCCATTCAATCAGTTCCTTCCACGGAAATTGGCGCATCCCGGACGTGCGGGAGGTGCGGCCGGCAAGTGTCATGAGGAAGCCTCGACCAAGCCAAGTCGAAATTGGTCTGACAGGTATACCACAAAACTGGAAATAGATCAAAAATATTTCTTGACAGTATTAAAGATACGGTGGTATTACCATTCGACCATCGGGGTTTCCGTCTGAAGTTTCGCAGTCAAGAGGGGTGCCTGCATGCATCTTCTATCGTTCAAAAAGGTTGGTCATTGGTTCCGCCTAGCTGTCACGCTCATTGCGGCGATTACGTTGGGCTCAAGCGCGATACACGGGCAGTCTGCTACCGGCCGAATTCTGGGTAGCGTACACGACCAGCAAGACTCCGCGATCGCAGGCGCCCGGGTGACCATCACCGACACTTTGCGGAATATCAGTCACGCCACGGTTACCGATGGCGCGGGCGACTATGTAATCGCTGATTTGCAACCGAGTACTTACAAGGTTTTCGTCGAGGCTCAGGGATTTAATGGGTTTCAGGCCCCCGGTATTACTCTCGAAGTGGGAAAAGACGTGCGGGTGGACGCCACGCTGAAAGCTGGCGATTCCAATGTGGTCGTCACCATTACGGAAGAGATCCCACTGCTGGACAGCACCAACTCTTCGCTGGGTGGAACCCTCAGCAATAAAGAGATTAACGATCTGCCGCTGAACGGACGAAACTACGAAAATCTTCTCCAACTTCGACCGGGCGTGGTCCGATACCCAGGCGGCGGGTTCTCCACCACCAGCAGCAACGGCTTGCGCGCGGAAGACAACGCGTACCTCATCGACGGCTTATTCAACAGCGAACCCTTTTCTGGGCAAAGCATCATCAACGGGGCGGGAATCGCTGGCGATTCGGCAACTATTCTACCGATCGACGCAATCCAGGAATTCAACGTTATCCAAAATCCGCCCGCGGAGTATGGATGGAAGCCCGGCACGATGGTCAACGTTGGGCTGAAATCTGGCACCAACACACTCCATGGGACTGCCTATGGATTTGTTCGCACGACATCGCTTGATGCACGAAATTATTACGACCCTGTCGGCACGAAAAAGTCTCCCCGGAATTTGAAACAATTCGGCGCCACGGGGGGCGGTGCGTTCGTGAAGGATAAGCTCTTCTTCTTCGGGGCATACGAAGGTCAGCGCTACACCGTGGGCAATGTCGGGCAAATCGCTACTCCAACGACGGTCGGGCTGGCTGCTCCGGCGAGCGGCGCAAATTGCGCTTTCACGGGTGTCGCGGGCGGTGATTGCACGAATAGCGCGATCAACGCCATCGCGGACGTCCATGCCGCATTCCTCGCAGGCCAAATTCCTAATGACGTGAGCGCCGCCAGTCTGAAAATTGCAGGTTGCACACTCGGGCCGCCGATTTCCTGCAACGGTACCGGCATACCCGTGAACGACGGCACGAACCCAGCCGGAAGCACCATCATTAATTATGGCCTACCCAACAGCGTCACCGTGGATAACGCCGTCGGCAAGATCGACTATCAACTGAATGCCAAAAATACCTTGAGCGGGCTGTATTTTTTCGGGAACAACAACGGTACAGTGCAGGATGCGTCGCAGCTGCAGACCAAGTGGCTGACGCAAATTCACACGCGCGCCCAAGTGGCCGGTGTGAACTGGGTGTGGACTCCGGCTGCGGTATGGATCAACGAAGCTCGCTTCGGTTACAACCGCCTCTACCAGCCCACGTTTCCGAATGACCACAATGTTTCGGCCACCAGTTATGGCCTGAACACGGGGGTCACCAACCCCTTGTACGGTGGCTTGCCGCGCATCAACGTTCTTGGATTCTTCGGATTTCCCGTGGCTGGTATTGGAGGATTCAATTGGCCTAAAGTTCAGGGGCCTGACGATCGCTATCAGTTTGTGGATCACATCTCCCGCACGGTTGGAAAGCACGTCGTTAAATTTGGTGTGGAGGAGCACCGCGATAGTTTCACTGGCGGAGCCTATGGTGGAACGCGTGGACGCTTCAAATTTCTTGGTGGCACCGCCTTTACCGCTAATGGCGTTAGTTCTTCCCCGATCGAGGACTTTTTTGCCGGTGCTCCCCTCAATGGCAGTCTTCTTACTGGCGACCCGACGCGGCACATTCATAATTGGGGAACGGCTCTGTTTGTGGAGGACGATTGGCGCATCACCAACCACCTGACGCTCAATCTAGGCTTGCGCTACGAAATCAGCACCGTCATTAAGGACGACAACAATCAGCTTGCGAATTTCGATCCCAATGTTGGGTTGGTACAAGTTGGCAAAGGCATCGGCGGACCCTACAACCTCGATCCTTATAACTTCGCTCCGCGCGCCGGTTTCGCCTGGGATATCGCCGGCAACAATAAAACAGTGATTCGCGGCGGCGCGGGCATCATGTACGAAACGATTAATTGGGAGGCGTTCCTGGCGCTGAACAACAACCTGGGTCTCTCAACCATTCCAACGGGCGGCATCGGAGTCACGCCCGGAACGGGCAACATCGCCACCGGGCTTATCAATTTTCCAGGATCGGCGTTGAACTGGGACAACGTTGGCGGCGGCACGGTATTCCCGACCGGAACGATCGACTGCAGCGTGGCGACGGGGAGTCCGTGCTCGATTATGGGAATCACGCAAAATTTCAAGACACCGTACGTCACGACATGGAACCTGGACGTGCAACACGCATTCAATTCGAAGGTCACGCTGGAAGCAGCGTATGTGGGGAATCACGGCTCGAAGCTCGCGGGCATCCGCGACGTCAACCAAAACGTCCCCACGCTGGACACGGCCGGAAATGAGCTTTCCGGACGGCCGTTCAATGCGGCATTTCCATTTCTCAGTTTTATCTATCAGATGGGGAATATTTACAAATCGAATTACAACGGTCTGCAGATGACTCTCACCGGCCGGGACTATCACGGCTTTACATTCATCGCGGGATATACGTACTCGCACGCGCTGGACGATGTCGGCGCCAATTGGGACTTCGGCGCGGGTTCCGGACTTCCCATGGACAGTTACCATCCGCAACGCGAGTACGCCAGCAGCGACTACGACATGCGTCACCGGTTCACGCTCTCCGCCACCTATGCCATACCGGGCGTCAGGGGTTTCGGGCAACTGTTGGAAGGATGGCAGCTCAATTCCATCGTCAGCGTGTTTGGCGCACAGCCTTGGGGCGTCATCGACGCGGGAACCGATCTCAGCCACACCGGCGAACTTGTGGACCGTTGGAATTTCACCGGAAGTCCGTCGGACTTCAAGGCGACGAAGTCCACGGGAGTCCCGTGGGTGGCCAACACAAACTTTGTGACCGACGCGAACGGGAACGTCATCGGAGCGGCGCCCGGCGCACCCGCGGCGGCCGCTACATGCATCGCCGCAGCCGGCAGCCAAGCCGCCGCAAACGAACTCGCTGCGTTTGGTTGCTACGCGGAGGGCAAGTCGGTGATGACTCCGCCCGCCCCCGGCACCTTTGGCACCATGGGGCGCAACACCTTCCGCGATTTTGGCTTCCGCAACGTGGACTTCTCCGTGGTGAAGATTTTCCATTTCGGTGAACGCGTCAACATGCAGTTCCGTGGGGAATTTTTCAACGTCTTCAATCACCCGAACTTTGCCAATCCATTCGGGGGACAAAACGGCTGGGGACACAACGATCCGTCGGTGCCGGGCGCGGGAGGTTTCGGGTGTTCCTGCGCGACTCCGGACGTGGCGGCTTCGAATCCTGTAATCGGCTCGGGCGGAAGCCGAGCTGTGCAACTCGGTTTGAAGTTTATTTTCTAGGGTGCGCCTGCGTATTTCCTGACCGCTACGCGCTCCGAACAATTTCAGAGCGCACACCGCAGCGTAGGCCGCCATCGATTTCTCACACGATCGAATCAAAAAGGGACAAAGGGGACATGCCAAATACATCCACGGAACTCCGGCGTTTGTTGGTTTCCGCAGCTCTCGTCATTCTGCCGACGTTTTTGCTGATGTTGATTGCTAAGCCAGCGCTCGCGCAGGAAAAAGCGGAGCGCACCATCGACGAAATCAAAGTCGAAGCGGTCAAGCGCGCACAAAACGGGATGTATCCGATGATTGGCCTCGATCCTTCCGATGTGGAGGAAGCCTTCAAGTCCGTGAAAACGCGGGACAAGGACGAATGGGCCACAGCATTCATGCACGTTGGGGACCGCTACATGGCGGAAGGCAAATCGTTGGAGAGGTCCGATCCAGCCAAGGCCAATGCCGATTTCATTCGCGCGTGGCGGGTCTACTCGTTTGGCCGATGGCCGATCCCTTCATCGCCGAAGAAGAAGGAATCCTACGCTAAGGCGATTGAGGCATTTCAGGCGCACGCGAAGTTCTGGGATCCACCGCTCGAAGTTGTGCGGATTCCTTTCGAAGGCTCCGAAATTATCGGCTATATGCGTCTGCCGAAGAACGCGACAGGCGCCGTGCCCATGGTCATCGCTGTGAATGGGCTTGACAGCCGAAAAGAAGATTTGACAGAAAGCTTTGGCGCGATACTTCCTTATGGGGTCGGTTTCCTAGCGGTGGATGGACCGGGAACGGGGCAATGCCCAATCAAAGCAAGCCCGACGGCGGACCGCTTGCTTTCCAAAGTAATCGATTATTTGCAGGCGCGGCCCGAGGTCGATAAATCCCGTATCGCCTTTCACGGCGTGAGCTGGGGTGCGTATTGGGGCACCAAAATGTCCGTTGTAGAACATGAGCGGCTCAAGGCCGTCAGCGTCCAGTCTCCCCCGACGGATCTTTTCTTCACGAGGAAATTTCTGACTGAATCGCTGCTGGGCAACCGGGAATACCTTTTCGATCAGGTCCCGGCGTTAATGGCAATCTTCGATAATGTGAATAATGTAGACGATATTGCGGCAATTTTCGAGAAGATGTCTCTGGCGAAACAGGGAATACTTGGCAAGCCGACGACGCCGATGCTGATTATCGCCGGTGTGAAAGACACACAGGTGCCCATTTCGGATATCTACGAACTCATGAACGCCGGCGATATTCCCAAGGAAGCGTGGATCAATCCCGCGGGGGGACACCTCGGCCGCCAGGTGAAAGTGTGGCCCGATCCCATTATTTTCAAGCGCGTGCTTCTCCCCTGGCTGGCACGCAATCTAGATGTACCGCCACTGTCCGAACCAGAGAAAAAATCCGGCGATTGAGCGGCGACTAAGCAAGTTGAAGAAAACGGAACTGTAGCCGTGCTGCGGTAGCGCTGCGTGTACGTACACGGTCGCGACTCGCTCCTCCTGTACCAATCGGTTAAAAATTTTCTTGTAGAATTAGAACGAATTCAATGTATCAAAAGGTTGCCTAAGTGCGTCGAACGTAGGATAGCGTTTATTTTGACATCGGTCTTTGCCGGGGAAGTTGCCGATGCAGCGCCGCTTCTGCTGATGGTGCCAGTGGAACGGCGGAATTGGGACCCCATGAGTTCGCCGCCACCAGGGCAGGCGCTGACATTCCCTATTGCTTGGGAAGAGATGCGGCAGAGGTCTGCCGAGTCTCGCCAAAGTGTTCTGAGCGATGAGGAAGCGATGGCCCGCTTGCAGTCCAGCCATTCCGACGCATTGGAAGTACTATTTGACCGCTACTCGAGGCTCGTCCTGAGCATCGCGCGCGGAGTAGTGCGCGACGCCGGCGAGGCAGAGGACGTCGTCCAGGAAGTGTTTTTCTATATCTACAAGAAATCAAGACTCTTTGATGGTACGAAGGGTAGCGTAAAGAATTGGATCCTGCAGATCGCCCTTCACCGCGCTTTGGACAGGAAGGCGCACCTTGCGCGGCGGGGCTTTTACGCTGGTACAGAAATCGAGTCTTTGGGTGATACTTTATTGGGTGAGACCGACCTGGATCGTGAGATCGCGTCAAAACTCAACCGTACGCAGCTGGAGAAAGCGTTTTCTCAGCTATCCGCGATTCAACGGAGGACCCTGGCGCTGTTCTATTTTGAAGGCTTGGGCCTTCGCGAAATCAGCGAGAAGCTGAACGAACCTCTCGGAAACACCCGCCACCATTTTTACCGGGGACTTGAACGATTGCGAAAGAGCGCATTCGTGCTGCGCCTTCGTGAGAACAAGCAATGTCCAGCGATCCCCACGACGCGACCGGACATGGAAGATTCAGGGAGATGTGCGCCCTCGCTGCCTCGGGAGGCCTGACTCCGGGGGCATCGACCGAACTTAAACTGCACCTTGAGAAATGTGGCGCCTGCCGTGAGATGCTTTCGCAATATCGCGCTCTTGGTACTCAAGGCTTACCGGCGCTCGCTGGAAGCTATGAAGAACTGGAGGAGTCCCGATCGTGGGATGAGTCGGCTTCCTGGAAGAAGTTGCTGGCGCGCCTATGCGCGGATCGAGAGCCCGCTGGAAAAACGGCGGAAGCTGTGATGGACGCGCGCCCCGGTTGGCTGCGGCGAATCCGTGAACGTCGGTTCACTCGCGCTGCGCGGAACAAGCCGTCGAGCGGGTCAATATAATATTACGTCACAATATGACATCCACAAATCTGTGTACAAAATAGTGTACAAAGTTAATTCTGGAAGTTAGCTTCCATAAATTGTAGATCCGCTGCCCATCTATTTTTTGTTAATTCAGATTTATAATATTGCGCTGGTACATGTCAGCCCGCTCATTCGTATCAGTAGACAAGCCGTAAAAATGTCGAGGAGAGGTGTAGGGAAAGGGTTCCAGTTGGAACCTGGGGGCGATGTGTGGCTCATTGTGTCGTTGTCATTCCTTAACTCGCATCCGCTGTTAGGAGCTTAGATCATGAGAAAGTTGCATTGCAGTGTTTATGCGTGGGGGATGTTGGCCTTTTGCCTTTGTGTCGGAAGCATCTTTAGCCCGTCGCTGAACGCCCAGACGACCTACGGATCCGTATCGGGACAGGTAGCTGACTCCTCTGGGGCAGCGATTAGCGGAGCTGAAGTAACGTTGACAAACACGGGTACCGGCGAGAAGCGCGTCCAGCAAACGGGGGCCGACGGCCTTTATTCGTTCGTGAACTTGCTGCCCGCGACGTACCGCATCGACGTGGAGAAGGCGGGGTTCAAGCGCATCTCTCGGCCGGATGTTGTGGTCGAAGTCGGACAAAGTGTACGAATTGATCTTACTCTCCAGGTAGGCGAGGTAACCCAAACGGTAGAGGTGACTGGCGAAACTCCGCAACTTCAGGCAGACACATCTTCCCTCGGACAAGTGGTCGAAGAACGAAAAGCAAATGAATTGCCGCTCAACGGCCGCAACGTATTTAACCTGATCAGTCTGGCGCCGTCGGTCGTTCCGCAAGGCAGCGCGACCGGCACACCCGTTGGAGTGAACCCCTTCGGCTGGGGCAACTACCAGGTGAACGGTTCGTTCGGAAATGAAAGCGCGGAGTATTTGGACGGTCAGCCGCTGAACATCGGCTACATCAATTTGCCGGTGGTGATTCCTACGCAGGACTCCATTCAAGAGTTCAAAGTGCAAACCAGCAACCTCGGTGCCGACTGGGGGAAATTTTCGGGCGGCGTCATTAACTTGAGCACAAAATCCGGATCCAACACCCTGCACGGGGAAGCGTACGAATACCTTCGCAACAAGGTGCTCGACGCCAACGACTTCTTCTTGAATAAGGCCGGACAGAAAAGGCCACCGTTCACGCAGAATCAATTTGGCGCGAATGCGGGCGGTCCTTTGTGGGTGCCGCATCTCTATGACGGCCGCGACAAAACATTTTGGTTCTTCAGCTGGGAAGGGTTCCGCTTGAGGACAGGAACGGCGTTTACGACCACCGTGCCGACACCGGCAGAGGCGGCTGGCAATTTTTCAGCGCTGAATATGCTTGTTAAGGACCCTTGCGGCGGCACGGTATCGACCGCGGTGGCTTGTCCAGGTTACACCGGGCCGGCGACGCCATTTGCCGGCAACGTGATTCCCGCGAGCCGTCTTAACCCCACTTCGCTGGCATTGCTGAAGTATTTTCCAGCGGCGAATACGGCTGGAGCCGTGGACCCCACAACGGGCATTGTCACAAACAACTACACAACGGCCACCAGCGGTGGCGGCAACCAGAATCAGGTCGTCGGGCGCCTGGACCAAAACCTCGGGGCGAATCAGCACATATTTTTCCGATACACCTATTGGAACGTGCTCGATTTGCCCGTCGATCCATTGGGTACGGGGCTCTGCGCCGATCGTTGCGCGGAAACCTACAACAGCCATGCCGCGGCGCTCGGTTACAACTACACACTGACGCCGAGCACGATTTTGAGTGTGAATGCCAGCTTGAGCCGTTTTGCCTACAACCGGTCGCCGAAAAACTCGGGGTTCGACCTCACGAGTCTTGGCTGGCCAGCGCAATATAACACCGCGGTTCCGTCGATCGCCAGGACTCCGCCCACGCCGTGCGTGTTGAACTTCGCGGACAACATCATGTGCACGCAAGGGCAGAGTTTCATTCAGGACCGCAATACACAATTCAATCTGACCCCAAGCATCACCCTGGTTCGGGGGCGTCATACTCTCAAGCTTGGGTTTCAACTTGAAATCGGGCGTGACAATTACGCTCAGACCAACGTCGCGAGCGGTTCGTTCGCTTTCTGCGGCTCCGGTCAGGCTTGCTTCACGGGCCTAAGTTTCGCGGATTTTCTGTTGGGATACGCGGACAACCCGAGCAACGTGGAGAACCACTTCTTCGGCCAGGCCGTGGTGCCGGCGTTGATCGCGGGCCAGCAGATCTACCGGGGCTTCTACGCGGATGACACTTTTCACGTGACCAACAAGCTCACCCTGAATCTCGGCTTGCGTTACGACTTGCAGGGACCTTGGTCGGAACGATTCAACCGGTTATCCTACTTCGACCCAACGGCTCTAAACTGGCTGTCGAGTCCCGCGGCGACTGCGGGCTTGACGGGTGTACCTGGCTTGCCCGGAGTACGCGGGGACGTGTTCCTCGTGCCACCCGGCGGAGGTAATGCCATTCCCCTCGACAAAACCAACATCTCGCCGCGCGTCGGCTTCGCCTATAGTTTCGACTCGAAGACCGTTGTCCGCGGAGGCTACGGAATCTTTTTCATTCCCAATTACGTTTCCTTCGGCCTCAACCCGAACAACGATTTGGTGAATGACGCCACCACCTCCTACAACGGGACGATCAACGGCACGGTGCCGATCAACACCATCAACACGCCGTTCCTCCCCAGCATCGTGCCGCCGGTTGGCCGCACCCTGGGCACGTTGGGCACGCAGCAGTACGCGTCGCAAGTCGTGCAAAATCCCACCATCGCCGATCTCGGAAATCATCCCGCGGGTTACGTGCAGCAGTGGAACCTGAACGTCCAGCGCAATCTGCCGGGGGGCTTCTTCGCTTCGATCGCGTATGTGGGCTCGAAGGGCACGCACCTCGAGTCTTACTCGCAACAGATCAACCAGATTGGGGATAACTTCCTTAGTCAAGCGGCGACGCAATGTGCCGCTGAATCCGCAACCACTGGAGCAAGGTGCGACGCCGCAGGCGTCACTTTGCTGCAATCGGTCGCCAACCCTTTCTTCAACGCGGCGACTGGCACAGCGTACGCTCTAGGGACGGCCACGACTACCGTGGGGCAGCTTAACCGGCCCTATCCTCAATACACGGGGCTGAGCCTCGCCGGCCAGGGGTCCTATGACAGCACCTATCACTCCCTGCAAGTGACCGTCGAGCGCCGCTTCGCCAGTGCCGGCTCGATGCTCGTGGCCTACACCAACTCCAAGCTGATCAGTGATACCGATACGCTTACGAATTGGCTGGAGGTTGCGGCTGGCGGCATCCAGGACAACAACAATAACAAGGGCGAGCGCTCGCTCTCGTCGCAGGACGTTGCGCAGCGCCTGGTGATTAGCTACGTGCTCGATCTTCCGTTCGGCCGTGGCAAACGCTACATGTCCGGCGCCACGGGTGCCATGGATAAGATCGTTGGCGGATGGGGCGTCGATGGCGTCACTATCTTCCAGAGCGGATTCCCTCTGGTCTTTTCCAACTCTGCACCGAACTTCGCCACGTTGTTCGGCGCCGGAGCACGGCCAAATTACGTCGCGGGTTGCCAGAAGTCGTCTCCCGTTGGCGGGGCTAAATCAGCTAAACTCAATGAATGGTTTAACACCGCCTGCTTCAGCGCGCCCGCCGACTTTACGTTCGGCAATGAATCGCGCGTTGACCCCTCCTTGCGCGGAGATGGAGTCAGAAACTTCGACTTCTCCATATTCAAGCGGACCAAGTTTGGCCCAGACGAAAAGCTGGGGCTGGAGTTCCGCACGGAGTTCTTCAACCTGTTTAACCGCACGCAGTTCGCTCCTCCGAACACTTCGTTCGGCAGCGCGAACTTCGGCAAAGTCACCAGCAGCTATCCAGGGACGAATCCCCGGTTGATTCAGTTCGGGCTGAAGTTCCTGTTCTAATTCCGCGGTTGTACTTGGTTCTGCGAGCGCTCGGGGCGGATGGCCAAATGCTCATCTGTCCCGGCGCTCGTTTCATTTCAGCCAAGGACGGTTGTTTCTGGCCCGTCGCCACTGCAGGATGAATTCCTGCTTCGTGTTAGCCTATTTCTTGCCATTCGATCGCGCTATCTATCGTCTCGCGGCGCAAGGAGTCACGCATACGCATGGGTCGCCGGTTCACGCGGCGTAACTTTCTCGGTGTTGCGGCGATGGCCGCGGCAGCCCCTGTGTTCGAAGTGAAGCCGCTTCGAGGAGTTGAGTTCATTCTTCAGAACTCGCCGACGCCTCAGAAATATCTGATTGAAACCATGTCCGGCGGGGTCGCTTTGCTGGACTATAACAATGACGGCCTGCTCGACATTTTTTTCGTGAACGGCGGCAGGATCGCGAACCCCCTGCATGTGCCCGAAAATTTCGATCGGAGCAATCCCAAATATTGGAATCGCTTGTATCGGCAAAATCACGACGGAAAGTTCACCGACGTGACGCAATCTGCCGGGTTGGCCTCGGCAGGCAATGGCAACTACGGCATGGGCGTAGCCGTCGGGGACTACGACAATGACGGCTATTCCGACCTGTACGTCACCAGCTACGGGAAAAATGTTCTTTACCACAACAATGGCGACGGTACTTTCACCGACGTCACCGCCAAAGCTGGCGTCGCCGCGGGTGGCTGGTCGGTTTCCGCCGGCTTCTTCGATTATGACAACGACGGTCACCTCGACCTTTTTGTGACTCGTTATATGGATTGGGATCCCGATCACAACAAGATTTGTGGCGGCGATTGGCACACGTATTGTCCGCCCGCCGCTTTTCCCGCGACCACGTGCGTGCTCTATCGCAACCGGGGCGATGGCACTTTCGAAGACGTTAGCGAACGCTGCGGCATCACCGCGAAAAAGGGAAGAGCTCTCGGCGTTTGCTTCGCCGACTACGATGGCGACGGCTTCACCGACATTTTTGTCGCCAATGACGGCATGCAACAGTATCTTTTCCACAACAATGGCGACGGCACTTTCAAGGAATGCGCGCTGGAATCCGGCGCCGGCCTAACCTCTGACGGCAAGGGACTCTCCGGCATGGGCACGGTGTTTCAGGATTACGACAACGATGGGCGGCCGGACATCGTCGTGACGGAACTCCCTCGCGAGCTTTACGGCCTGTATCACAATGACGGCCAAGGCGCGTTCAGCTACCAGAGCCTCGAAACCGGTCTGGGGGCGCTAACCTCCGGTAGTTCGGGCTGGGGCGTCGGCCTCGAAGATTTCGACAACGACGGCTGGAAAGATCTGTTCGCGGCGCAAAGCCATGTTCTCGACAACGTCGAGCAGATCGACGCGTCGCTGCACTACAAGCAGTTGCCGCTGCTCGCGTTGAACCACAACGGTCATTTCGAGCTTGCCGATTCCGGTGTTGCCTCACCACTCGCCGCGCGCGGCGCGGCGTTCGGTGACATCAACAATGACGGTTGGATGGACGCGGTCATCACTACTTTAGGTGGTCCTCCTATGCTACTTCTGAATCGCGGGGGCGCGGCCAACCACTGGCTGTCGATCACCCTACGCGGCACACGCAGCAATCGCGACGGATACGGCGCCCGCGTGCAAGTCAATGGTCAGACGCGCTTCGCAACTTCCGCCGGCAGCTACGTTTGCGCTAACGACAAGCGTCTTCACTTTGGCCTCGGCTCAGCGGCGACTGCAACAATTGAAGTCCTCTGGCCCTCTGGACAAAAGCAAATCTTAAAGGAAATCCGCGCCGATCAATTCCTCGAAGTGCGCGAACCGGAGCGTTCATGAACGCGTTGCTGTTGTTCGCTTGGTTCGCCGGACAAGCGGCCGCATCCAGCGCGGCGCAGCACATGCAAGCGGGTCTCGACGCCCGAAATCAGCATCAAGTTGAGGTCGAAATCGCCGAATTTCGCAAAGCCACGGAGCTCGACCCCAAACTCGCCGACGCCTTCTTCAATCTCGGCGCGGCTTACATGGAAAAGCGCGAATACGGCTCAGCGATCGCTCCCCTCAAGCACGCCTTGGAAATAAATCCAGATCTGCCGGCCGCGCACCAACTGCTCGGCTACGCGCTTCTCGCCGAAGGCTACGCTGCCGAGTCCATCCCGCATCTCGAACTAGTCGGCGCGCAGGATGTTCTCGCGATCGCACAACTCGAAACCGGCCACTTGCAGGAAGCCATCATCAACTTGAACGCCGCGCTCGCCAAGCGTCCCAACGACTCCGACCTGCTCTACTATCTAGGCCACGCCAGCGGGCTGCTCTCGAAGAATTCCATCGACGCTCTGATCGCTTCTCAGCCCGATTCGGCGCGTGCCCATCAGGCTACCGGGGAAAACTATTTCGTTCTCCGTCAAATGCCGCAAGCGGAAAAGGAATTTCGGGAGGCCCTGCGTGTGCGCCCGGAGCTCCCAGGCCTCCACCTTGAACTGGGTCAGGTCTATGCCAATTCCGCGCAATGGCCAAAGGCCGAAGAGGAGTTTCGAGCCGAGACCAAACTTCAGCCGGGCAGTGCGGAAGCCGGATATCGCTTAGGAGCGGCTTTACTTCAACAAGGGAAGGCGCAAGAAGCCTTGGCCGAACTCAAACGCTCGAACGCCCTGAAGCCAGACATGCCGGAGACCCTATACTCGCTGGGAAAAGCGGCTTCGCTGGCCGGTGATGCCGCGTCCGCCGAGAAATCCTGGGCGCGCGTGATCCAGCTTGAAAAAGACTCTTCACTTGCCGCGCAATCTCATTTCGGATTGGCCGCGATATACCGCAAACAGGGCAAGACCGATCTCGCCCAGCACGAAATGCAAGAATTCCAGAAATTGCAAAGCACCATCGGGCCGCCGCGTTCTGAATAGCATCCCGCAAGCATCTAGACCTGGAATTCCGCGACCAGCGCAGAACGATCGGTGTGGCATGGGCAGGAAGCCGTGCGACACCGCTTCGATTTATCCTCACGATTCCACAGGTGGGCACCTTGCTTCGGTCAGCGAGTTAACCGATAGTGGGCGTCGCACTGAATTTTGTTCGGAGGAATCCGATGCTATTTACGATCGTCCGGCGCGGCAAGCATTCTGGAATACGATTGCTTCCACACCTTTTTGAAGACGACCGATACCATGTAAGTCTGACCAAGGAAGGTCCTTACATACCCGTTGCCGATGATCGGGATATTCCTGAGTATCTCGCAAACGGGTATTCCCTCAGCATGAGCCATCCCGAGAGCCGCAATCCGAGATTAATTAGGCCGGCATCAATTCATGGGTGGAAGTGAAGTCGTCGGTTCCCGCTTGCAGCATTGCCCCTGCTGACGTGCTTGGTCGGATGTCCCTAGTGCCGGTCTTCGAGGTGAGGTCGGATCGGAAGACGGCGGTCTTGTTGAATGAAAATCGTGGAGTGGAACAATGTCGGGCGACGAGTTCGTCAATCGAATTGTTCTTCTTGAGGCGGGGTTTCTTCGATGCCCCCGAGACTCGAACGACGCACGCAAACGTGGGCGAACTGTCGCACCTGAACAAGATTAACTGTTTCGGACGGAATAGCTTGACACTCCGCCTCCGCATTTGCTAAAAACCATCATCCCAGTTTTCCTCAATCTCAAATAAAGTCCCCTTCAACCTTTAAATCCTAAAATCGGAGTCAAGATGAGAGCTGTCCGCCTGCTTGCTGCAGTATTGTACTTTGTAATTATGATGACATTAGCGTTTACTTTAGAGGGGCGACTAGACGCCACGGTGAATGGGGAACCTAACCCGATGAAAATTGTCGGATACTTTCCGCGCTGGGGGATGTACTCGAGTTATTTTGTCAAGAACGTGATCAGCAGCGGTTCTGCTCCTCTTCTGACCCATCTCGATTACGCTTTCGCAAACGTCGTCAACAATCGATGCGTCAGCTTTGACCCTTGGGCAGATTACCAAGCTCCGGTCGCGGCCGAGCACGCTGTTAATGGTCAGGCTGATGGCCACGGGGCCTTCGCCGGCAATTTTCACCAACTGCAAGAGCTCAAGAAGCTGTATCCGCATCTCAAGATCATCATGTCCATTGGCGGGGGAAGCGTGAACCCTAACGCATTCCGCACGGCGGCGCTCGGCCAAAATCGTCAGGCTTTCGTAAAAAGCTGCGTGGACATGTACATTCATGGAAATTTCGCGCCGGGCATAAGTCAGCCGGGAATTTTCGATGGTTTTGATTTGGATTGGGAGTTTCCCGCTTCCAGCGCGGATCGCGATAACTTCACGAGTTTGCTCGCGGACTTCCGCCAGCAATTGGATGCGGTTCGCTCTGGACTAACGCTTGCGATTGCCGGCCCGAACGGTCGATGGGCTTACCAGTACATTAATCTGAATCAAGCGCAGCACTATGTGGACTATTTTGGCGTGATGACGTACGACTACGACGGCCCGTGGAAGTACAACACAGGTTTGGTGGCACCGCTGTACCGGTCGGTCAAAGACCCCGAGCCGAACAACAATGCCAGCGCGACCGTCGAAGGGTATCTGGAAGCCGGCGTGGCACCGGGGAAGATCGTTTTCGGGGTGCCGTTTTACGGCTACGAATGGGCCAACGTTCCGAATCTCGACAATGGCCTATTCGAGCCGGGAGCTCCGGACGGCCAAGGCGCTGCGTACAACTTTATCGTTACGATCGAATCTCAGTTTCAAAAGCGTCGTGATTCGATGACCCAAGCGCTGTGGCTGTACAACGGCACGCACTTTTGGACTTACGACGATGCCACCTCCATCAAATTCAAAATGGATTATGTCCGTCGCCAGAATCTAGGGGGCGTCATGGCCTGGAACCTCAGTCAAGATCTCGCTGACGGTGGCTTGCTCAATGCCGTGGTGACCGGCCTCCAGCCGTAAGGCGAACACTGACGACGTTGACTGACAATGGGGCGGCCAGGCGCCGAATCTGACGTCTGATCTACGCAGGATAGAACTTGACACTCTTGACGTAGGCATATCGGGTTACGTTCAAGCTCGCTTTTCCGCCCCACTGATCGCTATTGGTGCCGCGGATCTGGAGAATGATATAGGCAGGCGCGACCGGTACATTGGTGTAATGACTGGCTACCAGTTCACCATCGATGTACCACTTGACGCTGTCAGGTTCCCAGACGAGTTTGTAGTTGTGGAACTGATTCGCCAGGGATGAATTCTGAACCTGGTCGGTGGTTCGCACTTCCGGCGCATAGCCTGGTTGCGTATTCAGATTCAGGTTGTGATAGTTTGTCGCCCACACGCAATTCTTGTCGCCGAGAAACTCAATATCCATCTCCGTTTCAGAATTCTGAAAATATAAGAATGCCGACGAAACGGTGCCGGAGAGCGGATTTCCGGGACCGTTCGGCGTTGGAGATTCGGAAGCCATCCTCATGACAAATTCATATGTGCCATAGCCGAACTTCTGCCTGGTCCATACGGCAGCTCCTTTGGAGATGACACCGTCCGGACCCTGCGTCTGTTCGACCTTAAGGCGAAGCATGCCATCAACGAAGTCAACGTTCTCCGGCACGTAGGTGCCATGATTCAGGCCGTTCTTCGAGTCGGGAGATTGCCATGAGGCTATACGCCAAGCTTTGCCGAGGCCAGCGTTGAAGTCGTGTGAAAAGTGGTAGGAAACAGGCTGAGCTTTTGCCGTGACGAACAAGAACAACAGAGCTACAAGAAAGACCGATGATCTCATCAGAGGGTTTCCTTAATCGAGTTTAAAACCGGCAGCTTCCCTGCCTCTTTTCAGCGCAATTTACGCCAGAATGGAAGTAGGTACTTGGCGCACAAATGTACAAACGAACTGGGACCTGAGAGATACCACACTCCGTGCAGCATACTTCCTCCCGATGTGCTTTACCTACGGCGTCAGCTCTATTCAGAATGTGAGCTCCTATGCCATTTTAGAGATTCCGCTAATCCAACCAAGAGTACGGCGGCCCTGTTTTCGCTGATACGACTGGGCTATTCATTTCGTAGTACTTAGTATTAGTAATACTAATTGGAGTTGGTACCCATGGGACGGTACTCAAGCGAGGAATTGCGCGTGAACTGTAGGTGCGGCACTCAGCGTAAGAGACGAATCGCTCTGGTCAGAGACGAACGACTCTAAAGAAGAGTGGATATGCCATGACAAGCGCAGTAGAGCATTAGCCGGAGGCGCTAAAGAGTCTGTGTGGCAACCTGAAAATCAGCCCTCAGCGGCTGAAGCCGAATTGAAACGCAAGCAGTTGCGGCATGGCTGAAGCCATGCCCTGACGAATCCGAGTGATGCCACACAGACTCTAAAGCGCTACACGCACCCTACATTTTATTTGGCAAGGACACTAATTCAGTTTGTAGCGGGTGGAACTCTGCCAGGAGAGTTTCTCAGACTTGGGGCCGAAGAACGCGTTATGAAAGCCTTTCAGGAATAGGTAACTATCCACAAATCGCAGGACAACAAACGTGGGCGTGTATAACAGGATATCCCATCGTTTTTGCCTGAGGCTGACAACTGCGGCGCTGATGAGCATGAACCCGCCATCGATGGTCAACCAGGTCTCCACCATCCTTGGGAACAGACAGAACCATATTGGTACGAACAATAGAAGGATGGATGAGAGAAATCCCTCGCTCATTACCAATTGGGTCTCGAGAGCAATCCTGCGCGTGCTGCCCCACATCTTGAGTTGCCGAGTACAAGACCAAGCGCCGCCGTTCCAGCGTATCAACTGGCGACTGTAGGAGTGCAGCAAATCCTGAGGGTCGGCGGTGATGACCACGGCGTCGCGAACGTAGATCACGTCGTAGCCAAGGTCATGGGCACGAAGCGTTGCCATCATGTCTTCGACAATGCTGGGGCGGCTTTCCCAGATCTGATCGAAGAGACTCATGCGAAAGACGGAACAGCAACCCGCCGCGACGTTAATCGTTCCCAGCGCGTTTTGCCCCTCTTTAATCAACCAGTGGCCGACCGCATACTGAAGAGCACGCCAAGCGGTGAGCCAGTTCTTAGGCCGAGATTTGACCTTGCCGCAAGCAATCGCGGCGTTGGGGAACTTCTGAAAGGCGCGGACCATGGCGGCGAAATAGCCAGGTTCGAACGTCGTGTCTGCATCGGCTAGCGCAAGCAAGTCATAGCTGACGAGATTGAAGTGCTTGATGCCCTTGGCGATCGCCAAAGATTTTCCGCCGTTCACGGGAAGGTCCAGGACCTGAATGCCACGCGCCATGCCTAGCAGAGCCGTGTCATCGGAAGAACCGTCGCTAACCAGATAGACGTCTTCTTTGTCGACACCCGCGGAGATGATGCTATCGATTGTCGATCCAATGGCTATTCCTTCGTTCTTTGCCGCGATGAGAACGCAGACCCTCATTGAATCGTTACTACCGCCCCAACCGAAGGAACCCCATTCGTGTCGACCAGGAAGAGAAGATACGCGCCCGGCGGTGCGACGTTGCCATTTGGAGGCGCGGTCAGAGTAAGGGTCTGGCCGTTGGTGGTGAAGGACAATCCCACGAGGCGCTGGGACATGTCGAAGGCGTGGGTAGCAGCGCCCTCGCGGATAAATACGGCGCTGGCGATGGTTCCGTTTGACTGCACGCTGAATGTCTTCCCGTAGCCCACGGTGGCGGGAGTTGCGGTTAGTGAAGGCCGCGTCGCCAAGGTGCCATCCGCGTTGAAGAGATATGCCGGCTGGTAAATTTCGATGTGCGGTTCGAAGACACCCTGTTGCGGGTTGCCGCCGCTGAGGACCACGGTCGCATCCGGTAAGAGCAGCGCGGTGCTGTGGTACAGGTGGGGATAGATGTTTGGAGCTGCCGAAGAGAAGGAGTTGGT
>Ga0185299_10002289_pt1 | contig 30356 bp, 37 predicted proteins | sample PaiPotPPA55metaG_FD_128002 | JGI IMG/M metagenome (GOLD analysis project Ga0185299, IMG submission 128002) | Iron sulfur acid spring bacterial and archeal communities from Banff, Canada, to study Microbial Dark Matter (Phase II) - Paint Pots PPA... ...
CCCGATTATCTGTTCCTCGTTGAACCGGCTGCCCTTCATCTGTCCGTCTCCTTTCAGTGACGGACTCTACCTCCAAACTGTTGGGCGGGAAGGGGGCACGCCACGGCGACTCGCGAAGGAGCTATAGCGGATGGCAAGCTGGTCGAAGTTCTCCTTGATCGCGCCCTCGCCTCGATGGAACTTCTCAACGAGGCCGCCGACACGATGACGCGGCTGCTCGACGAGCTGTTGAAGGGTTAGCGGCTGAATCACCGAGCAGCGAAGTAACCCGGCGCTGCGCTCGCCGGCTCCTCAAGCTGGGAGCCTTACCTTCAGATTAGGGCGCTATCCAAATCAAACCAATTCGCCTCGCCCCTGATGCCGGCGGACAGGGTGAAATCATATTTGGGGCTGTAGTTTATTTTCTTTGGATGGCTCATCAGTTCCTGCCAGAGCGCCCCTTGGTCCGAGGTGGTGACGTGTCCGAGAAGTTGGTTGGTCTTGTCGAGGGCTATAGGGTCGGCGGACTGCTTCGTTCTCACCACTGCATGGACGCCGGAGTTCGTTTTGCTGCTGAACAGAGCGAGCCTTTTCTTTGTCCCCATATCATCGAGGACGTCTAGATATTTTCGCATGGATCACCTCGCGCGGGACCGAACAAAAACGCACGCATCCAAAAACCCTTCCTATCATTGATACAACCGTATACGATCCGGCGCTTTACGAAGCAACTCTTGACACACGGCGCCAATTTTGTAGCCTGGAAATAGCGAAGCCATCGTCGCCGGCAACGCGTTCTCCCTGCATATCATGGCGCTCGAACGGGAACCGAATTATTCGGAGGTCGCTTTTTTTGGTAGTGCACGGACACATCATAAGTTGAAGGAGGTTTCACGATTATGCTCACGGTAACGGAAAGAGCAGCTGCACTTTTGAAGGCCGCGAAAGCCGCGGAAGGGGCGGCAGACGATGCCGGAATCCGGATTGGAAGAGGCGTGACGGCCAACGAATCTGAAATCTCCGTCGGGTTCGCAATCAGCGATGAGCCCGATCCAGATGATGAGGAGTTCGAGCAAGACGGGCTCCGCATCTTTGTAGAGGATGTCCTTGTAGAACCGCTCGACGGTCGCACACTAGATGTTCGCGAGGCCGCTGAGGGAACGGAGTTGGTTTTCCGTTAGGTTTCTGTTCCCTAACAAACTAAGGAGATTCGGCATGGTGTCTTCAGCGCACGTATACGCGGCGATACTAGGGTTGACCCTGATGTTCCTCATCTCTTCCGGTGTGGCGCTGGGCCAAGAAGGAAACGCAGGTCACAGCAATCCGGGATATTCCGGCGCTTCTGGCGCCGTCAATCCCAATAGGATCGATGATGCCACTCTGAAGCAGACCGCCAAGGCATACGTAAAGGTAAGGCAAATAGTGCAAAACGCGGAAATAGCTCTCAACAACACAACCGACAACGCCCAGCAGCAACAAATCGCGAAGCAGGCAGAGGCAAAAAAGATCGCCGCCGTGAAGGGAGAAGGCTTGCAACCGCAGCAGTACAACCAAGTCATCCAACTTGCTCGGGTTGACAAGGCCTTTGAACAGAAGTTCCTGTCCTACGTCAATGAGGTGAAAAACTCATCAAGCTGAGCCCAGTAAACTGGCGACGGACTCGACCCGCACGCATTCGACCAATTCCCCCGAAGGCTCGGCGGCCGGTTCCCCCCCCTTCTGGCCGTCCGGGCCTCTTCTCTTTTCGCGGGCTAGAACACGAAGTAGGTGAGAACGGCGCCGAGGAGGATCCCAAGGACGATGATCGGTAACGGATTCGTTTTCATTCGTCTATGCCGAGCACCTCCAGCCAAGCTCCGTGTTCCTCAGCCACTGTCGGAGAAGGTCCCTACCTTCAATATCTCGCTGCGGTCGATTACCCTCGGCGAGATCGATCAGACGCGCGCACTCAGAGCAAAAGACGTACATCCGAAGGCGCAGAGCTTCGCTTGAGCATCATCGTCCACGGTTGTGCGGGCCTCCCCGCAGATTTGTGTGCATAGCACAGTTCCGTCTGCGACAAAGATAGTTACCGGGCGGCAGGACAAAAACCCCGCCCTGCTATTCGATATAAGAAGCCGAACGCCGCCCGCTTGTGTTCACCTGCACCTCAAAAATCCGACTGCACCTTGTCAGTCGTGGCTAAAACTTTATTAGGTCTCCTTTTCATTAGAGCTATCCCAATATGGTCCTTTATCTATCTGCAAGTGGATTTTCTTCAATTGGATGTAGAATTTACACGCATAACTCCTGGGCATTCTGAAAATCTTACATTGTTACAAAGTGAGCCGAAGCCAAATCTCCATCGATTTAGGCCATTTTCGCGGCATCGCTATTGCAAGTTAACGCCTTGGAACACTTTCTTTCCGTTTGGGGGGAAACCATGCGTAGTCATAGGGCTGTTGACGTTAGTAAAGGGGTCGCAAGGAGTGTCCGCCCCGGAGCTACGGATACCCTGTTTTCAATGAAACCTGCGAAGCCAGTGGCGCTACTTCCCGAGGAGCCATTGGCCTCGGAAGTCCAGGCACTGCTGAATAGCGCCACCAACTTGATCGAATGCGCCACGGGCGGACACGGACGATGCGCCAACAGCGTGTGTGGATGCCGCTGCCACAGGTCGCGGACGCGGACAGGCGCGAAGCGCCGCATGAGCACCTAGGCCTATCCGCCAACGTCTGCGTTCGATCACTTCTCTTGTTGAGACAGCGCACGAAGGAAGGGAATTTCCCAACGTCAGGCGCTGGCTTGATGAGATCGGCGAGAGGCCGGCGGTAAAAAAAGGCGATGACGGCCGGCCCCGTGTATCGCGAAGACCCGGCGACGATCACGCCCGAGGAGCAGGCGCGGCGCTCCAGGCTGCTTACCCATCAGCGGGCGCAAGTGGTACCTAAGGAGTGGGCGTAGCGGGCGATTCACAACTGAACCCGGGCGGCGCAGGACGCGCTCCATATCAAGATTGTCTGCTCATCTTCTACATACGGTCTGCACAATGAAGCAGTGGTGATTGTAAGAGCATCGGGGCACCACGAGACTGGTCAAGACTGAGCGGGGTTTCGAGCGACGATTTGAGCCGGACCTTAGAGAGCCGGATGATCAGCTCCTCGTTCCGATCGGTGAGTCCGCCAACGCGACGCGCTCGGTCAAGCAAGGTGCCGTCTACGCGGTAAAATCGATGGCATCGCGACGCGCACGACGTGTCTGAGGTAAGCCTTAATAGGAGGGGCTGCCTCGGGTCGGCTGAAACAACGTAGCGGTGCGGTCTTAGTCACAGGGGGGTAATTTCACCGCCAGTTGTAGCTGAGCGATCGCGGCGTCCACATGTTGAATGGCGGCGGTGCGGTGTCCGCCGAAGTCCTGAGCAGCGGCCGCGAGTTCTGCTTTGGCGTCGAGGGATTGCCGCAGGGCATCGTGAATGTACGGATGAACTTGACCGCGTTTGACACCTATACCCCCGGACTCGGTCATTAACGGTAGAGTCCCGTGATCCACCGCAATTGCTAGCTTCAGCTCGTTGAGCGCCGCGTCTATCTCGCTGAGGGCATTGGCCCGCTCTCCGCTAAGGTTACGGCAGCTACGTTGGAGCACGTAGTGAGCACGCCTGAGCATGCGATATGCGTTGTAGATGTGCGGATGGGGTTCGGCGGCCTGCGCCACCGCGGCGCTGCCCGCAACAGCGAACGCGACTCCAATAATCGCAAGAACAATCACTATGGCTGGCAACGATTTCTTCATGGAGTTCTCTTCTATTTCGTCTGGTTGACCCTTGAAGCCCCGCGCAATGCGCGGATGCTAGCTCAACAGCCTTCCTGGAATCTAGAGTCACCTGGAAGCGGCGAACAATAGACCGGGACTCATCGGCGGAGGGGGTGGGATTCGAACCCACGAGCGACTTTCGCCGCATCGACCTCATCGCGTGGCAGGAAGATCGCAGACGGCCAGTGCTCCAGTGACGCGCGCGAAAGGCTCAAATCCACGCAATCGAAGCAGCATTGCGGCATGACGCGCGAATGCGCGCCGCCTGTGACCTACGCGAGCTTCGCCTTTCGGAGCAATTGTCAACTTGCAGGCAACGAGAGGGAATGTAATGAACGTCGTGTTCAGGGCTGTACCGACAAGAACTGAGAGCCCAACGCGAACCCATCCGGCAGCGAGCCGCCTCACCACACTCGGTTAGTATCTGCTAAGCTGATTCCGGTGGCGACACGGAAGTCTGGCTAAGTGTAGCCGCGCCGGCGCGCGCCCCGTGCGTCTCGGAGATGGCCATCTACGAGGCACTTCTGGAAAGGGCGACTTGAGAGGGACGCAAGATACCGGTCGCGCGTCGCGTTTGGCGAGTCAACGCTGTTCGCCTCGAAGCCCTTAAGGCATCCAAGATCAACGCACGCCGAACGACGAAGGCCAAAATCGCAAAGCTGATGACACACGAGTGATGTGAGTTGACCGAGGCGCTAGGGCTTTGCCTTGGCGAAATGACGAATATGGTGCCATCGATGCGCAAGGCACCCAAGTATCTTGCACGGTTTCAGAGCACCGTTGATAGACTCATACGCGAAGTCCAAAATCTGCGCCGCTCCTTTGCTGCAATGTGTTCCACACAGGGAAAGTACTCATCCAACCTGTTTATTCACGTAGCCGCAAAGGCATTACAAACCGATGTGCTCATTCGCCTTATACGCATCTTCGAAGACGGGGAGGCCGCGTCGTTCTGGTATCTCCACCGGTGTGAGCCCCGCAAGGTAGCTGAAGGAATCGACATAGCGAAGCTTGAGGACTTCTCCCGTCGGCTCAAACTCATCCGCGACAAAGTGTTTGTGCACATCGACAAGGATGCCGTGTTCGATCCGTCGCAGGCCTACCGAGATGCGGCCATCAGAACGTGGGAGATCGACGAAACGATCGAGACGTTGTGGATGGTCCTCGATCGGCTATACCTTGAGCAAAACGGCATGCCGTTCGCGAGTCTCGCTGAGTCAACCCTCGACAGCCTCATTGAAGCTTTCATGCGCGATTTTGCCGAGCTATCGGAGAGATAGGGCTCGCCAAATGGGCCAAGGTTAAGAGCATGCGCCAGCGCAGCGAGATCATGAAGCGCGTCCGACGCGGACATGGAGCCCGCAGGGCAAAGTGAGCGTGCGCGGCAAGCGCGCGTAGGGAGGGACAATCAATATGGTGCGTCTGAGTCGCAATTTACTTCGACGGCATTTCCTATACTCGATGATTCCACCGTTCTTCTTGGACTGTGTGGTCGGACTATCAATGAGCCCACACGGCGCTCCTTCTCGCGCACTCATTTCAGCGGGCGTTCGACCTTGCGTCTCCAGATCCAGGCCATAGGCGGCCCCGTTATCCGATACGCGTTGCGCGCAACGGCCTCATTGTTTAGCACCCTCTTCGTCAATCCAACGAAGAGCCTGCAGCAGGCATTCTTCTACATCGGCTCCATCTTGCCAGGGGAAATGCGCGTCGGCCCAAACCCGCAGCCGTTGACCCGGTTTCGGCTCAATTTCCACGTGCTCCTCGTAGTGCGCAACGTAGTTGGGAGCGGTGCCGCTACGTATGTTGCCAAGCGCACTGACTCTGATGGTCCGGTAACTTGCTGTAACGACGTGAAGGGTGTTCGGGCCTGAATCCCAAATTTCAACGATATTCTTGAATTGATCCGATCCGATGGAGATCGTCATATTTCCTCCAATCCCGAAAGTACCAAGGGTAAATCCTCTCGCGTTCCTCTCCACCTATCATACGCTCACAGGGGTGAGGTAGTTGTGGCCGGTCTTTTTGATCGCTCTCGTGTCCGCCTGCTCTAGGGCCGGCACTTCGCCGTCGAACGTACTACGACGATTGACAACTCGGCGGTTGACGATCTCTTCCGCATTAACCGCGTGCAGGCGGCGCGGGCCGGAATCGCGACTCTCCGTTTCGTCTGTGTCGGCACGCTCGACGACCTTGCGACGATTCCGCCGGACGTGCATATTTACGTCCGCTCGGTTCGCGGTGACTCGTTGACGGAGCGGAGTGGATTCGAACTCTCGGTTCCTGTTAACTAAGAATTAAGACACGATCATGGAGGACAATTTTGGATCTGGAGAAGATAGTCGCAGAGCTAGAACAAGAACGGGACCGACTGAATCAAGCGATCGCCGTGCTCAAGGAACGCGACTCGCCCGCCAGTGCACGGAAGACCGCTGCCGGGGACGGCACAGGCTCCACAGCGCGACATCGCCGCCGTCTCACGGCGGCTGGCAGAAAGCGATTGTCGGAGCTGATGAAAAAACGCTGGGCAGAGAGAAGACGTAAAGCCAAATCTTCATAGCCATCTGCTGCCTGCGATGCACGGCCGATCGCGATCACTGCGATGGGCCGCGAGGGGCGATTTCAAAGCCGACTAAATTGCTTGCGCCATGCCGGAGCTCGGCATGTTTATGGCCGGCTCCGGCGCGCCAATAAATATGATCGAAAGAGACTCTCCCGAGTCGGTAAGTTTGTCTCGGCCGAACCGCCGGGATCCTTCAACCGTGAAGGCGGGTCGGAATCGACTTGTAGCCAACAATGAAGTTCGAGCGCATTCGTTGCACGGGACCGCACGGTTGCGCCTCGGGATATCGGCGAAGGAACTCTTCATAGAACGTGCGGATCTGCATTTCGGCGAGTCGCGCTCCGAGACAGAAGTGCTGACCGGTTCCGAACCCGATATGAGGCGGCTCCGCACGCGCGACGTCAAAGCGATTTGGATCGGCGAAAATCGCTTGGTCACGATTACCCGAGCAATACCAAAGGATTATCTTGTCGCCCGGACGGATCGACTGATCGCCGATTTGCGCCGGTTCGATTGCAGTCCGCCGCATATGCATCACGGGGCTGACCCAACGCACTATCTCGGAAGCCGCGCTGCCCAGCAGCGATGGATCCGCGATTAAACGTCGCTTCTCAGCGGGATGATCCGCAAGCGCGAGAAAGCCACCGGAGAGCGAGTTCCGCGTGGTCTCATTGCCAGCAGCGACGAGCAGGATAAACGTTCCGATGTAGCGTTCAGGCGTCATCGCCTCGCCGTCAATACGGGACTGGACCAGCATGCTGATCAAGTCGTCGCCCGGGCATTCGAGCCGATCTCTCCATAATCCGAGTGCATATTCGGACATGGTCGCAATTGTTTTCGCAAGCGCTTCAGGGGAAGGGCGGTACTCAATATCGTCTTCAGCTATTAGCGCGTTAGACCATTGGAACAGTCTGTTCCGATCATCTTGTGGTACTCCTAGTAGTTCAGCGAGCATTTGAATCGGTAGTTCAGCCGCGATGTCGGTTACAAAATCACAAGTGTCAGCGCCTTTGAGATGATCCAGGATCGCGACGACGCGCTCGCGAATCCGATCTTCGAGCTGTCGTACGCGCCGTGGGGCAAACCCCGGCGAGACCATCCTTCGGTATTGATTGTGTTCGGGCGGATCCAAGCTGATCATTGGGGCCTCCGTCTTGTCCGTGCCGATCCCCGCAACACCAGCGACGTTCTCGTCGAACATTCGATGTCCACCGTGCTTGCGGTCGGAGGAAAACACTTCAGGTCGTTTCGACACCGCGACAATGTCTTCGTAGCGCGTTACCGCCCAAAACCCACGGCGGTCGTCTTCGGGATTCCAGGCGACGGGCGCTTCAAGCCGGAGCCTGGCGAAAACCTCATGTGGTATGCCATCGCGGTAGAGATCCGGATTCTTGAGGTCGACGAAGGTGGTTTTCATCAATACACTCCTTTCGTGCCCGCGGATCTTTGCCGATTCCCCTTTTGACTCTCCAATTGCGACTCCCATACAGGAATTCAGACGCGAGTCTCAACGCTACTCGAGTCTTAGCGGCGGTAATCATCAGAGCCGCAACAGTTGGCACGCGTTACTCCCAAGTATTTTGTTTTCGTCGCCCGGCGCCAGGCCGAGCGCTTTGATCTCTTCCACTGGATGGGTGAGGCCGGCGGGTAAAGGGTAGTCAGTTCCGACTACGAATCTATCCGAGCCGTAGGCTTTTACGAGATGGCTCAGCATTGTGCGACTATGCGCGATTATATCGAAGTAGAACTGACTTGCGTAGCTTGACGGCGGCCGTGGAATGGCGCTACGGCATTCCGGCACGAGCCTGTAGCCCATATCGAGTCGTCCCACCAACGACGGCAGCGCGCCGCCTGCGTGATAAAGAACGATTCTCAGATTTGGATGGCGCTCGAGCACGCCGCCGTAGATCAATAGCGCGGCGGCCAGCCCAGTGTCGTAAAGATTGCCGACCAGGTTGCCGAGAAAATATCTGGAAAGCGCCCCGGCCGGCGCGGCGTCGAATGGATGGATGCAAACCGCCATCCGCAGGGCTTCAGCCGCATCCCAGAAGACCTCGAAGTCCGGCTCGTCGAGCTGACGTTCAACGACTTTCGGCGGAATCTCAACTCCCCGAAGTCCGAGCTTCGCGGCGCGTTCCAGTTCCCTCGCGGCCGCGGCGGGATCCTGCATCGGGACACTCGCCAACGGCACGAAATGAGCGGGATCGTTCGCTCTCAGAGCCGCCATCGCGTCGTTATTGACCTGCGCAATTGCAAGTCCGAGGGCGGCATCGACGTCGGGGTACATCAGGAACGGTACGCACGATACCGCCTGCGCCGTGACGCTCTCGCGTTCCATGTCCGCCAGACGCGCCTGCGCGTTTGAGATCGGACCGTCAATTGGCCGCATCGCCTTTTCCTGGATCAGGAAAAATCGGCGGCCGTCACGCTCGACGATCCTCGTCGCGAAATGCTTACCTTCGCGCGTCAGAAAATCGATTATCTCGGGCGCGATGAAGTGGTTGTGCATGTCGATGATGTCCACTGCGCCCTCCGACGTGATCGCGAGTTGGTTTGGTTACAGGATGAAGCTGATTTTGCCGTGCGGGCGTAGCGCCTCGTTATCAAGCACGGCTCTTCTCTCGCGGATCCTGAGATCGTTCGCCGCGCGAACCAGCTTGTAGTCGTAATGCCCTATGTAGGTATCCACCGACTCATAGCGCATCCGAAACACGGCAAAGTTGGCGGTCACTAGAATGTTTTCGCCCTCGGCCGCGACGACGCGCACATTGGATATCATTCTCCGGGTGCGTGAATGTGGATTTTCGGCCCACGCCGCTTTGCCGAGCAACTGCTTCACGCGCGACCGAATCCGCAACGCATCGTCCGCGATAATGAACAGCGTATTTCGCGAGTCGCCTTGGGGAACATCAGTCGGCGGGATCTCATAGGTCGCGTCTTCGGTGAGGAGCTCGAGCCACTCGTCGAGCCGCGCGGCCTCCTTGTATAGGAGATCTTCCGCCTCCTGACGGCTGGGCAGTTGCGTGCTCATGCTGCTTTCCTCGCGCGCTTCAGTTGAGGTTCCGTCATGAGCTGATTCCATCGACGCCAGAATGCGCGCATCTGCAGCTCATCTGTGATCGACGGATGCTCGCGCTTCATCCCGCGTGAGATGTCGGACCAGCCGACTTCATGATTGGCAAAGCCGCGCTGACAGGACTCGAGCATATCGACGTCGTCCGGCGTGGCGAATCCTCCCGGGCCGAGAAACGTCAGGAAGTTGTCGAGGCGCAGCGCGGAGTCCTCAGCGCTCTCGTCCGCCGGCGCCAACGCCCACGCGTTCACCTCCATGTAGTCGGGCGATACCGGGTAGAAGGTGCGACCGTGATCGCCATGATGTCGTTGATAACGAGGTTCGGAAAAATGCCGAGGTTGCGGCTGGTCTCGCAGATGCGCCGCGCCCGCTCCGGACCGAAGCGCTCGTCGAATTGGCGCCTCACTTCCTCGAAGTGAGACTTGCGATGCTCGCCGAAGGGCGCAACCCAGTGCGCGATCGGGCGTCCCCACGCGCTCTGATACTCCAGCACCGCGTGACCGTTACCAAGGTCGACCGCCTTCTGGTACGACGGCGCCGCTACGTCGCGGCCTTTCATGTCGACGCCGATGTCGCTGAGAAAACTGAAATAGCGCTGATGCGTCGGCAGGCCGTGATAGCCGTCGTAGCTGTTCTCGACGAGCAGCTTCCAGTTTGCTCGCGCGCTGTACGATTGCTGCCCGGCGACGATCTTCATTCCAAGCTCAGACTGATCGGCAACCAGGTCAAGGTACTCGCGCGCGCCCGCCAGGTAGTCATGGAGGCTGTCCGCCGCGGGGTCGAAGCAGGCGAAAATGAATCCACGGTAGTGATCCACTTGAGGCGGCGCGGCCAGCGCCATGTCGTCGCGCTTGAACGCGTCGCTGTACGAGTCCTCGCCCGGCACTCCGACCAGTTGACCGCGCGAGTTAAACGTCCACGCGTGGTATGGGCACTGGAAAGTCCTGGCGTTGCCGGATTTCTGGCGGCATACCAGCGATCCGCGATGGGTACACGTATTGAGCAGCACACGCACGACGCTGTCATCGCCGCGTACCAGGATCATCGGCCGGCCCGTGACGTTTCGCGAACGATAGTCGCCCTCGTGCGGAACCTCAGACTGGTGGCCAACGTAGAACCAGCACTTGTCGAAGACCCTGCGCCGCTCCTCGGCGAGGCATTCCGGATCGGTGAACACCCGCCGATTCACGCGGAACAGTCCCGCTTCCTGATCATCTATGATGAAGCTCTCGGCTGATTTTGCCATGATGCTTCTCCTGCGTTTGATCGTGTCCGGTCAGTGCTACTTGTCAGACGGATTCCAGGCCCAGTAACGCGCGATCGCGCCAGCATCGACGCGAAGGTCCGTCCCGGTGATCATGTCGGCGTCATCCGACGCGAGAAAAACCGCAGCTCGTCCGTAGTCGCGCGGACTCGGCAGCCTCTGCATCGGCACGCTCTTTCGAAAAGGCTCGAAAGCCTGCTTCAGTTGATCGCCACTGCGAACTTCGCGGCCCCATCTGGTCGCGCGTTCAAGCGACTCCGACGGATCGGTCGCTGTGGGCGTCAGGCTGTTGACGCGGATGCCATGCGCGACCAGTTCCATCGCGGCCGAGCGCGTGAAATTCAGCAGACCGCTCTTAGCGATGCAGTACGCGATATTGTTCGGCTCGCCCTGGTGTCCCGCGGTCGAGATGATATTGATGATGCTGCCTTTGCGGCCCTGTTCGCTCATCGACTTCGCGACATGCTTGGTGAACAGGAACGCGCCGCCAAGAATGATCTCGAGCTGGCGCCGCCATTCATCGAGCGGCATGTCGAGCACGCCCTTCTTGTTGAAGATGGCAGCGTTGTTCACCAGGATGTCGATTCCGCCGAAAGATTCGCGCGCCGCTGCGACCGCGGCGGCCACCTGGCGTTCGTCAGTGACATCGCAGGTCACCGCGACAGCACGGCCACCCGTGCTCTTGATGTAACGCGCGCAGTCTGCCGAATTGTCGGCGCGCGCATCGAGGCACACAAGCGCGGCGCCTTCAGCCGCGAGACCCTCCGCGATGCCGCCGCCGATATTCGTGCTGGTCCCCGTGACCAGCGCCACTTTTCCGCTCAGCTTCATCTGATTCTCCACCATTTCGATTAACGCGCGGGCGGCGGTGCCATCAGGAAACACTTCGAAGAGTTGAAAATCCACGTATCGATGAATTCGGTTTCCGCCGGCTTGCGTTTAAGTTCGGCGAGCACCCCCGCGATGCACATCCAGTTGAGGATTTCCTGCTGTCCGCTCGCTTCGACCGACGACGCTGGATAGTTTCGCCACTCGTCGTAGTTGCCTGCGCGCAACGCTTCGAACAGAGTCCGATCCGCGGGCGTGTCCGGATAGAGAAAATGGTTTTTCGCGGTGAGAAAGGCATGCGACCAACCAGACGACGCCATAAGCGCGACCCGCCACGGACTGCTCGCAAAGATTCGCGCAGTTGCGGCGCCGAGGTCGAACAATCGCCGCGGCGTCGGCGCAGGCGGATCGAGCTGCGCTTCCGACAGCGGATTTTCGAACGCGGGCAGGCCGCCGCGCTGCGCGATCACTTTCCGACCGTAACAATTGATTGCGAACGGAATGATCGGATACGGAAACCCTCTGCGATCGTAGTCGAGGTACATCACCGCATTCGCGAAAGCGTGGCCGAGCGGATGATGCAGCGGTTTATACGAATATGCGGTGTCGAAACCGGCGTCGATGAGGCCGCCGGCAAGATACTTGGCTGCCGCCACGTTGCCCGGCGAGCGGAACTTCTTGTCGGGCGGCTCATTCCACACGTTGTGCGCAGGCGGCGCGAACTCAAATGATTCGTGCGCGTAGATGCAGTATGGCGGGATCACATCCTCGCGGAAATTTTCGTACTGATCGTCGCCCCACACGACGATGAAGTCGGGGCGAAACGCGTCGATTTGCGCGCGCGCTTTGCGCAGCGATTGCAGCAGCCGCTCGCGATGTATGTGCGCGGAGCTGACGCCTTCGTCGTTGCTCCATTCGGCGCGCATCGCTTCCGGCCACCCCTGGGCGCTTCGAAAGTTTTCCGGCAGATGCGGATTCTGGAGCATCCGCTTCAGAATCCACGACATCGTTTCGTCGCTGCCGGCGAGAGGCGGATAGTGAGTTATTCCAACTGCGAGAATCTCACCCATTTGCTGGTCCTCCGCCGGCCCGCGTTCAGGCTCGGCCGCTATCGTCGTGAAGGATCCGTTTCTGGTATAGCGCGGCGATGCGATCCTCGGAATACCCCAGCACGCGCGAAATAACCGCCGCGTTGTCGGCGCCGAGTGCCGGTACATAGTTGTGAGCCTGTGCCGTGGCATTGCCGAATTTGAACGCGGGATTCGGCACCTTGAGCGGCCCGGCGCCGTCATCGATCACGCTGAAACTCCCGCGCTGCTCGAGATGCGGATGCCGAAGAGCCTCACGGACCGTGTAATACCGCGAGCATGGAACGCTGCCCCCGGTGAGCGTTGCCTCGCACTCTTCAGCGGTTCGAGTCGAAGCCCACTCATCGAGCATCGACATGAACGCCGCCCAATTTGCAGCTATGCCTTTCGCCGTGGCGAAACGAGGATCCGCCGTCCATTCCGGATGCCTGACCGCGCGCGGTGCCGATGACCGCGAAGCGATCCCGTCGTCGATTCTCGACGAGATCTGGCCAACTGGAATCATCCAGTCTCAAGCTGACGCTACGGCTCGTTCGGCCACCCTGAACGCGCTGCTGCTCGAGGAACTCGCCGTGGCGGACGCTGCATTCGCAATCGCTGCCGCGGCGCCAATCGGATTTCTTGGCGCGGTCGCTGACCAGGGCTCGCCCGGGCAGAAGAAGAATCTACTGCCGCTATTTGCGGGCGACAAGTATCGATGCGCGAGCATCGCAATCATGGAGCCCGATTTCGCCTTTGACGTTTCAGCGATTCGCACCGCCGCCATCAAGACGCGAGACGGATATCGCCTGTCAGGCGGTCATGCTGGAAATCTATTGGGGCGGGATTTCTCTGCATCGCAGCAAATGGGGACTCGGCAACACGGTGCTCAAGACGGTCGCAACTCCTGAGCAAAATCGAGAAATGGAAGAAGCACACGATAGCGATCGCGATTACCGAGCCGGGCGCTCGGGTCGGACCCGGCGAACATTCGAACGACCGCGACTTTCGATCGCGAAACCGGCGAATGGATACTCAACGGTGAGAAAATTTTCATCTCGCAAGCGCAATCGGCCGACGCTGCGATGGTGCTGTCGCGATTCATTGCGCCGGACGGAAGCCGCGGCATGACGACATTCCTGGTCGAAAAGGGCACGCCGGGATTCACGTCGGGCCGCAGCTAAAGAAGCTTGGCATCCGCTCTCACGACACCTGCAACCTGTTATTTGAGAATTGCCGGATACCGGAATTCAACCATATCAAGGGCGATTTCAAGTCCACGATGTCCGTGTTCAACGACTCGCGGCCAATGGTCGGCGCGATGGCGTTAGGCGTCGCGCGCGCGGCGCTGGATTTTACCTGTGAAAAACTCGCCGACCGGGGAATCGAAGTCAGCTATCGCGGCGGCATGCGAAGCCGCTCGGCGGTCGTCGACCGGTTCATCCGGCTGGAAGCCATTTACGAAGCCGCTTTGCTGACAGTGCTGCGCTCCAAGTGGGTCGAACAGCAGGCCGTGCCGCCGAAAGTGGAAGCATCGATTGCGAAAGCGGCTGGAGGCAAGGCCGCGCGAAGGATTACCCAGAGATGCATCGATTTGCTCGGCCCCGAGGCGTTGTCGGAAGACCATCCGCTGGATCGGTGCTTCAGAGACGGGCGCATCTTCGACATCTACGAGGGCGCCGGCGAAATCCAGCGCCTGATTATCGCGCGGTCGATACTCGCCTACACCGGGCGCGATTTGAGGTAGCCCCTCGCGCGCTTAAAACAAGATCCGGAATGCTTAGTCGGCGTCTAGAACGACCGAGTCCGCTCACAAAACCTTGTCGGGGCTTTCAGGGGGCTTGGGCGCGCGCTAGAACAGCAGGTCGCCGAGCTCCAACCTTCGTGAGGCATGTATGTCGAGCGATGTACCTGAAGCGTAGAGGACTCGGTGGCGAAGAGAGGAGGATTTGAACTTCCAAGACCCTTCAGCCTGCTATGTGCGGAATTCGTCCTGAGTTCGGGGCCCTATTCAGCCCGAGAAAAGCATCTGTGTTGAGGAGATCCGTGTTAGGGAGAATTTGTTCGCCTGGGACTCGGCTCTGCTTCGGGTCCCTTTCGCTATCCGGCCATAGATCCCACAGCGAACAGCGCGTTTGGATGGCAGATGCGAAGCTCAAGAACGTAGCTTTGCGTTCGCCGAGACACTCGCAAAAATTGACCGCCTACCACGCGGTCGAGCCTGCACGAGGGCATGAAGGAACCGGAAAGTCCGTATCGAGATAAGGTGAACACGTTGAGCCGTGATTCCTGGAGGGAACTCACGACCCGTGAGCTGTCGCGGGATAATAAATTCCTTCCGGTTGCCGCACCCACCACGTACCTGTGGCTTCTTTTTCTTCACGGCTGGAATAGCGATAGTCATAAAGCAAGGCGCGCACGTAGAGAGGCGGTTTATCAGGAAACGGATTGCTATCGAGCAGCGCCGTCACCTCGGGCGAATTTTCCAGCAACCGCTGCAAGAACCGCAAAAACCATGGATTTTGCGACGCTGTACCCAGAGCGGCAAACCACATCTGCCAGTCGAGGCGTGGCTGGTGCGGAATGTTCCATAGCGGTGGCCGCCTGACGTCGCCTGGTTTGTATTTGAACGTGTATTCGTGCCAGTGAACGCCATCATCCGAGCCCTCGATAATGATCTCCGGCCGGGCGGTAGTCATCACCGCAAACAAACCATATGTATTGACGATACGCAGTGGCGCAATTTCATCATTGATCCATATTGCCGGGGCGGAGAGTCGGCCGCCGAACGCCGCATGAATCTGTACAATATTGGCGAACACAATAAACAGCGCGAACGCTCCAGCGGCTAAAGAAACGATCTTTCCCGGCTTGATATCCCGAACGTGGTGTTGCACAAACCGCGTTAGGCGCTGCGGAAGAACCTTGCGCAGCGCAGCGTCGTCAAACAGCACCAGGCATAAAGCCATGGCCAGGAGATTGAAAAAAGTGTAGTTGCCGGTGAGAAAGATCAGCGCTTCCAGCAGCAAAATGCCGAACGCCGCAACGAACCTCAGTCGCCGCGGGCAGAAAATCAAAAACGGCAGCCCCAGTTCAATGACAAAGGTTGCCGCGGTTGACGCTTTGAGTACACCCCGCGGCAAGTGATGGGCGTACCAGGCCAGCGGGGTCGGGAGCGGCTGGGTCTGAAAATGGTAGGAGAGCGCGGAGAGGTTAGCCCACGTGGGGTCGCCGCTCAGAAGTTTGACCGAACCCGAAAGAAACATGAATCGGAACAGCAGCCAGCGCAGTAGCCATATGCCTGGTCTTGTCACCATGCTCAGAAAAAGCGCAAGGAAGCCAGATTCGAGCAAAAGTGCATCCCACTGAAAGCCCATAAAGATTTGACCGGCGTAAAAGAGCGAGAGATAAAGCGCATAGAGAAAAAACAAACTTAAACGCGGCAGGACGTTGAAAATCAGGAGCAGCGACAGCGCCGCCCCCGCCCAGCATGTGGCCCGAATGGCAAAATCGCTTTGGTCCAGCCAGAACACCATCGGAAACCACCAGTAGCGTTCTGAACCGAGCTGGCCGCGGATGGCGCCGGTGAAGTCGGATAGCGGCAGGATGCCGTGGCTGCCGATTAATCCCAACGCTTGCACGCCAAATGAAACAAAGGCAGCAAGATAGATCAGCCCTATGGCTCGTAGGAAAAGCCAGGAAACCAGATCGAAACGCGGCGGCTCATAATCGCGCCCCCATAACCACAGGCTCGGGCGGTAAAGCGCGGAGCGATGCGAAGCGACAAAGGCGTAGATGAGCTCGGCGATTGCTGCAAAACCCGGAAGATGCCGATAAAGCGTCAGCCAGAAGCCTTTGCCGCTTGCATGACTTAAAGTCAGGAGACTGGCTTCGGCGCCGCTCGCGATTTCCCCATCGGGCGCTACGTATTGGACGGCACGCTGGATCGCGGCCAGCGGAATTTCCGGGTATTGTGCGGCGACCTCCTGGTACGGCGCATAAGTCACGCGATGACCCGTAAGTCTCTGCCAATAGCGCGCCCAGTAGATGCAGAACCGGCAATCGCCGTCATAGATCAGAAGCGGCTCGCGGCGGACCGTGTTTGTTGTTTGCATCGCGCCAGATCATCCTGAAGACTAAAAGAGCGTCGTGGCGGCCCCTAATCCGGAGGGTGTCATTGGTTTCTACCCAACTACACCAGTGCCTCACAGTCCATTTCCAGTCCTGGAGATACTATCTTCGGATTTGGCTTTTCGGCAGCGGCAGGTTTGGTCCAGCCTCGCCGCAGAACGTAGCTCAAGACGAAAAAAGGCCGAGCCCTTTCGAGCCCGGTCCTTCATCTCACGACGTGGTCAAACTATTTCTTGACCTTCGCCTTCCTCGTCCGTGTCGCTGAGCCATAGCGTTTACTAAAGCACTTGTGGCATCAGCGATCCCGCCGCTTGATGAAACTCGGAGCCAGGTCATCGCTTCCGCAATAGCGGCAGACCAGTTTGTCTGATTTCGACTTACTGCCCACCTCCTTCCGGAGCGGCCTTGCAGCCTTAGCCTTTTTCCGTGCAGTTTTCTTCCGGGCCGTCTTCTCACCGACCGACCGCGCCGCATCCATCTGATCCCGCGGGGCGGGTGATGGGGAGTGTCCGATCGGCTTCCGTTTGCCAATTTCGGGTGTTCCATTCTCTCTATAAATCTCCTAAGCCGTAGCGGCTCGCTGGGATGTCCGCTCCGTTGCGTGCATCAAGCGAATGATTGCCTCCTCTATTCATGTCAGTCGCGCGGAAACGGAGAGGCTGGCGATTGGAAGGCTAATGGGACCGGCGAAATTGCAGCAGAAAAAGTGAAGGTCCTAGTAAGAGCGGAAACCGCCCGAAATCTCCCGCCGCGCACGACTGGCTGCGTGCCGGGAAACGAGTAATGTGTGTGTCATCGGGGCAGCAAAGATGGTCGAAGTGCTCGACGTGCGCGGTGTCTCCTTCGTTGCTGTCACGCAGCAGTTCAAAACGACGACATCGATGGGGCGCTTGACGCTCAACGTCCTGCTGTCCTTCGCCCAGTTCGAGCGCGAGGTGATTTGCGAACGGATCCGGGACAAGATCGCTGCCTCCAAGGAGAAGGGAATGTGGATGGGCGGTCTGGTCCCACTTGGCTACGACGTGATTGATCGCTGCGTAGAGGTCAATCAATCGGAGGCGCAGAAGGTCTTGGAAATCTTCCGCCGTTACCTGGAACTCGGGTCCGTCCGGCTCTTGATGGAAGATCTGAACCGCCGCGGCTCCGATCAAAAGTCCGGATCGCAAAGAACGGTCGGAAGTCCGGCGGGAACCCGTTTTCCGTGGCGCGCTCTACGTGCTTTTTTCGAATCCCATCTACGTTGGCGAGATTCGTCATAAGGGTGTCCTTCATCCAGCTCTGCACGAATCAATCGTGGACCGGCGGCTGTGGGAAAAGACGCAACGGCTGCTGCGGAGCCAGGCGGTTCGGAGCGCGTCGCGAGCAACGAAATCCGTCGCGAGTCCGCTCATGGGCAGGCTATTCGATGAACGCGGTGTCGGTCTGACGCCAAGCCAGGCGATGAAAGGCGCGCGACGATATCGGTACTACGTGTCGCGCGGCCTCATCAAAGGGACGGCGGCGGATTCGGCCGGACACGGCTGGCGCTTACCGGCACCGGAGATCGAGCGAACCGTCGCAGCTTCGGCTGGCCAAATCTTGAGCGACAGGACCGCAATCGCCCCGGCTGCCCAGGCGATCGGTCTAGCGGACAATCGACTTCCATCGCTCTTTTTGGCGGCAGCAGCGTGGAGAGAGCGCCTGCAGTAGGAGGTCGAAGCCGGAGCAGCGCTGAAGGCCTTGGTCGATCGCGTAGACCTGACCGATACCGGCATCCGCGTATCGCTCAAGGTGCCGATAGCCGACCCGGAGACACGGCCCGCGACGAACGCCCACGAGCTGATCATTACGCGCTTCTTTCCTATGACAATCAGACGGCGAGGTGTCGAGATGCGTCTCGTCATTGAAGGCCATCATGCGCCCGCGCCACGAGCTGATTCGGCACTATTGAAGCCGTCGCCCGGGCGCGGCAATGGTCTGAAGACCTGCTCATAGGCAGAGCAAAGTCGGTTGCAAAGATCGCTGAACGCGAAGGGGGCTCAGACCGCTACGTCAGACGACTAACGCGGCTGCCATTCCTGGCACCGCAGATTGTCGAGGCGATAGTTGCAGGTAACCAGCCGCCCGAGCTCACCGCCGAGGCCTTGGCAGAACGGATCGATCTTCCTCTTTTTTGGACCGCGCAAGAACAAGCCGTCGGAATCGCATAGCTCCTCTTAAGTTCGACCACTTCCGCACCATCCTGGCCGAGCACATCGGCGAATCGGATCCTGTCGTGCGTCCGGCGTGGATGGAACCGCCTCACTTGCCAACCGAGACTTTGGCCGTGTCTCGTGCACGAATCGGCGGAAAGTGTTTTCTCCGGTGCCGCGCATCACGCAAATGAAGCCGCAGGCGCGGGCTATTCCGTCGCTTCGGGTGGAGAATCCGAAGAGACCGGACTCGGTGGCGGAGAGGGAGGGGATTCGAACCCTCGGTACCGGTTACCCAGTACGCCAGATTAGCAATATCGCGCCAGTCCGCGAACACCAGCACCTTAGCAAGACTCCTTGAGACAGAAAACCCCTGCGGCAGTGCGACTTGCCGCATCCGGGCCGGTCGAGAAGTGTCCCAACCAGTCTGGCCAGATCTCATTCAGTCTGGGAAGTTTACCCCACCCTGCCCCCACCCGAACGGTTCGGAGGCATGGGAAGTATCAGCAAATCAGAACGCGGTGAGGGTGCCGGGTAATTTTTCTGGCAACCCGCAAAATGGGTGGGTTTCATGAACTCGAATCCCTATGTCGAAGCCCGTCGCGAATGGGACGAACGTTACGCCGATCTCGTTCTTGGCAAACGCAACTGGCAGATCACCGCCGGAGGACTGCTGCTGCTCAGCCTGATTCTTGCCGGAGGGGTTGTCTGGCAGAGCACTCGCAGCCGGTTCATCCCATACGTGGTCGAGGTCGACAAGCTCGGCTACGGGCTTACCGTTCCCAAACCTCTCATTCCGAGCACGGACCCGGCGCTCGTTAATCGCATGGAGCGTTATGAGGTTGCCAGCTTCATCCGTAATTCGCGCTCAGTGAGCAGCGACCCTAGCGCCGAGCAGCACATGCTCAATGACATGCTGGCGCATGCGAAAGGCGCGGCAGACAAATACCTCGACGAGTACTTCCACTCCGACAACTTCGCGCACAATCCCTTCAAGAAGGCTGAACACCAAACAGTCTCCGTGCAAATCGATTCCATCCTCGAGCTCTCCGCACACAGTTTCCAGGTGAGATGGACGGAGCAGGCACGCGACCGCGCCGGCGCAAGGATTGACGCTCCAACGCATTGGGAAGCGGCGCTTCAGACGCAAATTGCACCGCCCGGTTCCGACGACGCGATCGTCATTAATCCGCTCGGATTTTACGTGACGCAGATCAGCTGGGCCGAACAGCAGAGCTAGGAAACCGACCGAAGGGAGGTCAGTTCGATGAAGCGTATTCGCACCGCGGGCGTTTTGGCTTTGGCGCTGACGGTCGGAGGGTGTTCGGCACAACAAGGACACCAGAATCAATCTCAAGCCGCGAACGTAGCGCCGATCGAACCTGAAGCCCCGGAGGCCGTGGCCACGCCCAAGCCTATTACCGGGGCGGAACTGCTCGCACAGCAGTCCTCGGAGGTCCGGGAAGCGTTCAAAGACCACGATCAAAACGGCCAGTGGGCGACATACAAGACACCACGTTTCGTACTCTATCCCTTCAGCCAAGGACCCGATCCCGTAGTCGATTGCGAACCATTGCGAACGACCGACCTCCAACTACAAGCAGGTGAAACAATCACCGACGTTGCGATGGGCGATACGGAGCGGTGGATGGCGACGCCAGCATCGTCCGGCGATCCGACAAACCCGACTCCGCACCTCGCCGTAAAGCCCCAGGCGCCAGCGATTGCGACGAATCTGACCATCTACACGACGAAGCACATCTACCACCTGCAGCTACGATCGCGCGGTGGCCGCGCCATGCAGGAGGTTGAGTTCTACTACCCAGACGATCTTCTTGAAGGGATGCGTAAAGCCGATGAGGCTGCCGCCCAAAGCACGACTGTTGCCACGGCCGATCCGCCCACGAGTCCGAGCGATATCAGGCCGATCGCTTCAGTCGATCCGCGTCACCTCAATTTCGATTACGAAGTCTCCGGTCCGCAGGTACCGTGGAAGCCAATCAGGGCCTTCGACGATGGAACCCATGTGTTCATCCAGATGCCAAATGGCATGCGTTCCAGCGACGCTCCCGCGTTGCTGATCGCGGCGGGCAGCGGAAGCCAGATGGTGAATTACCGCGTGCGCGGCGAGTACTACGTCGTCGATCGCCTCTTCGGTCAGGCAGTAATGGTTTCGGGTGTCGGCCGACAGCAGGACCGCGTGACGATCCAGTACGCGGGCAACGCGAGGTAGGGGCCATGTCCGAGGTCGAGGAAAGCAAGCAGCGTCCGGAAGTCGATGAGACCAAGCGGCAGCAGGACGAAGAGAAGATCCGCAACGAAGGCGGCCCACGACTCAATGGCAGGCTCGCCGCCACAGCAGTGGGGCTCATGGTCGGGCTCGTGATCTTGCTCACGTTGGCTGTGCAGTCATCCGGTCCGGGCGCGCAACCTGCGGGTCGTAATGGCACCGACGATACCGCGTCGAACAAGAGCGAAGTTCAGGACCTCATCGCCCACGCTGGCGATCCGACGCCTGCCGCATTCCCCGCGCCCCCGGCGGATCCCCCACCAATGGTGATCCCGAGAGAGCAAACCTCAGCGCCGGCGGTTCCTCGCCAACCGAGCAGATACGCGGAGTGGGCGCAGGACAAGTACATGAAGGCCCTGGAGGCGCCGCAGATGGTTTCTGCATTCCACGGTGGCTCGGCGCTCCAGATCCCGAGCGTGACCCAGACGGGCAATGGAGATGCGAACAACACTCTCGCGATAAACAGTTTCCAATCGTCATCCGATTCGTCATCGTCCGTGAGGCTTCATCCGCCGGCATCGCTGTACACGGTGATGACCGGAAGCGTGATTCCCGCAGTGTTAATCAGCGGGATCAATTCCGACTTACCGGGACCAATCGTCGCTCAGGTCAGCCAAAACGTTTACGACAGCGCAGGCGGACGGTCGTTGCTCATTCCGCAAGGCAGCAGGCTGATTGGTTCGTATCGAAGTGCAGCCGCCTTCGGACAGAGCCGCGTGCAGATCCAATGGCAGCGCCTGATCTTTCCGAACACCGCGAGCATGGACATTCCGCAGATGCCAGGAACCGACGAGGCCGGATACGCGGGCTTCACCGATCAGGTGAACAACCACTACACGCGCACCTTTGGCACCGCGGCGCTCATGAGCTTGATCAGCGCTGGGCAGGCGGTGGGACAGATGGCCACGTTCGGCGGCGGGATGGGCGGACCGCTTGGCTACTACCAACCGAACCAGTGGGCGATGGCGTCGCAGATGGCAGGCTCGTCCGCGAGTTCGCAGTTCGGTTCCGTTGGGCAGCAGGCGATCGAGCAAGGAATGAGCACCGGCCCGACGTTGGAGATCCGACCGGGGTATCAGTTCAACGTGATGGTGACCGAAGACCTCGTCTTTCCGGGTGCATACAAGGGCTGAGTCGTACACAAAATGGACAAGGACTTGTGCACGAAACGTACACAGGTGGTCTCGAAAGGAGAGCGGCAATGGGAGTTCTGAAAAAGAAAGAGGAACGGACCGAGACCGTCACCATACGCATCGCTTCATCAGTGAAGGCGGAGATCGATCAATTACGGGAACGCGCCGAAGCAACGGGATTCGATCTGAACGCCACAATGTCTGAGTCACTGACACGATTGATCAGGCAGGTACGGGAAGAGCTCGACGGGATCGCGGCGGCGCCCAACCCTAGAAGCAATCGCGTAAGAGCACCGCACGTCAATGGTCTGACACGAGCCGCAGGCGAGCTTTCGCAAGCGTCAAGCGGCGGCGGAAATTCCGAATAGCGGTAACTGAGATCGGTGAGGCTGATGGATGCGGATGTATGGGGAGGGGAACGCCCGGTCGTAGAGCAAGATAAAGCGAAGTACCACACCATACGATATGTCGCGCGTTCCCCTCTTATTTCAAGGATTTTTTCAACATGAAGTACAATTCTGAAACTATCCTTCCCATAAGCGGTGCAGATGCTATTTCGCTGTCCTGGAAACGGTTTCGGGCACCATTTTTCGCGGGTATTTCGACACTCCTGATGGCCGCAGGAATGACGTTCTTGATGCGGCATTTTCAAGTCGGCTTGAACCCCTCCGATAGTTCGTGTGCCGATGGTTTCTATCGCCTCATCGACGCGCCGATAAGGCGTGGCGAGCTCGTCGCAGTATGCCTTCCGGTCAATGCTGAGCAAGAAGGTCTAACGCGCGGATACCTCGGTAACGGCGATTGTCCGGGTGGCGCTGAGCCGGTGCTGAAGGTGATCGGCGGCTTGAGCGGCGACGAGGTGGACGTCGAATCGGGGTGGATTGCAGTCAACGGCAAACGACTCGACAACAGCGCGACAGTAACGCGGGACAGCATTGGTCGCCTGCTCACGCACGTGGTGTGGGCTAAGCGCCGAGTCGCCCCGGAAGAGGTCTGGCTATTTGGTTTGAACAACCGGCGAAGCTGGGATTCCCGATACTTCGGTCCGATTCCTTTGCGAGCGATTCGCGGAGTTGCCGAGCCTCTGTTGACGTGGTGACGAGTCATGGCGAGTGACACACACAGCACAGAGCAGGGTCTTAGGGTTCATTACCTCACCAATCTCGGCGGCCTCGTTGCCCTCGCCGGCCTGGACATGGAGCCACCCGATTTTCTGCTCGGAGCTTTGCTCAGCATCGCAAGAGAGACCGTCGCTATTGGTCCGGGACAGCGCGCAGAGATCGCGGCAATGGGACAGGTGAAGCTTGACGAGCGGGCGACTGGGAAACGCGCGTGGACATCGTGGAATCGGGCGCGGGAACTCCACAGCATCACACTCACGAGTGCACAGATTCGCCGAATAATCGTCGCCCTCGGAAGGTCGGCTCCGAAAGAGAGCGGAGCGCTCGCGTCAGCGCTTTTGCGAACGCTGGAAGAGGTTGAGTGCGATGGCTAGCCGGCCTCGATTCAACAAAAAAGAGGTCGAAATCCGGGTTCGACCGAATCGGCGCGACGACCAGAGACGGCCCCTAGTGCCTTGGTGGATGCGTTTGGAGAAGAGACACCTGATCGCCAAGCGCGCGCAGGTTCGAGGCAAGCGGGGACGTAAAATTCGGACGCAAGGCGCGGCTTATCAGCGACGGAGCGTGGTCAAAGTGATGTACACGCGCAACGGCAAGCCGAGGTCGAACGCATGGGTTGCGCACGCGCGATACCTGACGCGCGAGGGTGCGCAGCTCGAGAACGAGAAGGGAGTTGGGTTCGACGTGGAACGGGATGGCATCGATATGGTCGCGGTGGTCGGAGAGTGGGAAAAGGCCAGCGATGAGCGAATGTGGCGGATCATCGTGTCCCCGGAAGACGCCAATCGCATGGACCTGAAGGACCATATTCGCGACCTGGTCGAAGCAATGGAAAGCGATCTGGGGACGGGGCTCGAATGGGTCGCTATCGACCACCACAACACCGAGAACCCGCATGCGCACCTACTCGTGCGAGGCGTCGATCGAAGTGGCAAAGCACTGCTGATCGATCGGGATTATGTGAGGAACGGCATCCGCGCGCGCAGCCAGGAGATCGCGAGCCGCGAGCTAGGACAGCGTCTCGAACCGGAGATGCTCCGCGCTCGCGGAGAGACGATTGACAAGGAGCGGTGGACGGAGATCGACCGAGCGCTGCAGCGGCGAATGAGCGGAGACCGAGTGGCGGATTATCGCGGCCTCGTTCCGTACAACGACGCGGCGCGAGTGCGCGCCGAGCAGGAAATGCGGCGGCTTCAGTTTCTGGAAGGGCTGGGGCTCGCACGCAAGATCGCCAGTCTAGCTTGGGAACTCTCGCCAGACCACGAGCGAGAACTGCGTGCCCGGCAGCGGGCGATGGATGTCATCAAGCGTCAGGCGGAGGCGAACAAGGTTCGTTCATTGAATGAATTGTCTGATGAGCGAGACGTGGTGATTGCGAATTCTGTGACCAGAGGCGGCTACCAAGGACGCTTTGTCGGATATTTCGAGGACGCGGAGGGCCGCCGCTACGCGGGTCTCCAGCGGGGCCACTCGGTAACGGCGATACCCACCGATCGCAGGGATCTGAGAGCGAGTCAGGAGTACGTCGCTCGGCCCCGCGAAGACGAATGGAAGATCACAGAAGGACGCGATCGCACTCGCGGACGCGAGAGGAGCTAAGACGATGGCTGAGCAACGTCCGTATCGATCGCGCGGTGCCGCACTAGGACTGCAGCGGGTGAAGAATTTCGCCGCGGCGGTTCTCGGAGCATCGTTTGTCACTGTGAACTGGATGACTACGCAGCACGCCGCGTTGCTGATAGGCGATTCGCCCCGATTAGGACCGCCTCTATTTGTGCTGCCGTGGACGGGACCAATCTACGCGCCGTGGAAGTGGATGGTATGGGCGTGGCATTGGCGGGCAATCGAGCGGATGAAGCCCCTATGGGTTCTTAGCATTCGCGAAGTCCTCTATCCGATGGCACCGCTCGCGCTCCTCGCAATTGTAGCGATGGCTGTGACGCGCAAGGGATGGCTCCAGACAACGGCAGACCTTCACGGGTCGGCCCGGTGGGCGACCACCAGTGACGTAAAGAGGGCTGAATTTCTAGAAACGCAGACGTGGATCGGTAGGCGGCTTCGGCGTCTGGCTATGAGGCTGCGCCTGGTCGGTCCACGTCAGAGCAAAGCGGGTATCTTCCTCGCGACTTGGCTGCACTTCGGGCGGATCTGGTTTTTGCGAGATTGCGGACAATCGCACGTGCTTGTTTTTGCGCCGACACGCAGCGGCAAGGGAGCCGGCGTCGTGATCCCGACCCTGCTCACGTGGCCTCACTCTGTGATTGTCCATGACCTAAAGGGCGAGAATTGGGCCATCAGCGCAGGCTGGCGGAAACGCGCAGGTCAGGTATGCATGAAGTTCGATCCTACGGACACGACCGGCTCAAGCGTTAAGTACAATCCGATCGAACAAGTGCGAATCCGAACGGACCACGAAGCGGAAGACGTTCAAAACATTGTCCACATGATTGTGGACCCGGATGGCAAAGGGCTTCACGACCATTGGGTGAAGACCGGCGCGGCGCTCCTCACCGGAACGATTCTTCACATCCTCTATGCCGAGCCCAATAAGACACTTCGCGGCGTGGCCGGTCTTCTGAGCGACCCAGGGGTGAGCATGCAGGACAGCATCGAGCGAATGCTGAAAACCGAACACGACCAGACCGGTGCAATAGGATGGCGCGATTATCGAGGGAACCCGACCCGCACCCATCCAATCGTTGCCGAGAGCATGCGCGAACTTTTGAACAAGAGCGAGAACGAACGGTCCGGTGTCTTTTCCACTGCAATGTCCTTCCTGTCGCTATATCGCGATCCAGTTGTCGCCGCGAATACAGAACGGTCCGAGTTTCAAATCAGCGATTTGATGAATCATGATCGGCCTGTCTCGCTCTATCTTGTTGTGCCACTCGCGAGTCGCGATCGCTTGCGTCCCCTCATCCGCCTGATCCTCAACCAAATCGTCCGGACCCTGACGACGACGATGACCTATCGAAACGGCCGCGCTGTCGCGAACTACAAACATCCGTTGCTCCTCATGTTGGATGAGTTTCCGGTCCTCGGGCGGCTCGAAGTCTTCGCCGAAGCGCTTTCCTTAATTGCGGGATACGGGCTGCGTGCGTGTCTCATCGCCCAGGACCTGAGTCAAATTCACGCGGCCTACGGTCATGACGAATCGATCACCAGCAACTGCAATACGCGGGTGGCGTTTACGCCGAACCGCATCGAAACGGCGCGATGGATCTCGGCAATGGCCGGAGAAGCCACTGTGCGTCACTCGCACCGCACTGTATCCAACAGCGGAGCCAGCATATCGGAGCCCGAGATTGCGCGCTCGATGATGACGCCGGACGAAGTGATGCGGATGAATGAGAATGATGCGCTCATTTTCACGAGTGGACATCCAGCAATCCGAGCCACGAAGCTCCTTTACTTCAAGCAACCGATGTTCATGGAACGGGCGACTATTCCGCCACCCCGTCAGAGCGATCGGATCATTCGACCTAGCTCTGATCCGATCGGGCCGGCGTCGGCACGGGTACCGCTCGCCGCGCCATCCGAAAAAATCGCCGAAGTGGCGAGTGCACCGTCGCCTGGGGAAGGGGCACGAGTCGCAAGACGCCGAACAGAGAAAGCACCGGAGCAAGGCGTGTTGTTTCTAAGAACCAGCGACTCGGCCAAGAACGGCTCCGGGTCAGGGAAAGACGAACGAGCGAGGACGCCCGAGAGGTTGATGTGAAACGCTCGCATCAAGTCGCGTGTTACGTGAATGACGAGGAACTTGCGCAGTTGAAGGCGCAAGTCGCGAAACGCGGAGTGACGCTCTCTCGGTATCTGAAAGAGCGGGCGCTGGGCAATGACCAAACTGACCCCTGTCCCCAGACCGGCACAAGTGACCCGCAAAACATCGCCTTCGAAGCGTTGTTGAATGAGAGCGAGCGTCGCATTGCTCAACAAGTGGCGACAGTGACCGACAAGGGCACACGCGACGTGCTCAGTCGGCTGAGCTTGCTGGCAACGATGCTGGATCAATTTGCGCGAACGATGCTCATACACACTCCGGAGATCCCCCACGATCAGCAAAAAAGCGCAGGGGAAAGTGGCGAACGAAGACACCGGAATTGGCGGCGTATGGTCGCCGAGATCCTCAGCGACATGGATGTCCGCGATAATTCGGAAGTGGAAAGCAAAATCCTCGCAGAACACACAGCGGAGGCCCGGCTATGAATTCCGCGCGCGACGTTCAGCAAGCGCGTTTGATCGAAAAGTTCGAACGCGAGCTGGGAGGGAAAGCGAGAGAGGGCATCGCAGACCCCGCGGTTACCGATCTGATCGTTAACCAGGACGGCCATCTTTGGCTCGATGCGCATGGCAAGGGCATGTGGGATTCCGGTTGCGTGATGCCCGCAACACAGGTCGAAAGCCTCATAGGCACTGTAGCCGCTTTGCTCAATACCGTCGTCAACGCGCAGATCCCGATCATCGAAGGGGAGCTGCCAGGCGGAATCGGTTTGAGGGACTTGTTCCGCCGGTCGTCGCTCAACCCTGTTTCGCCATTCGCAAACCGGCGCAAATAGTCTACACCCTCGATGACTACGTGAGCTCCGGAATCGTCTCGGAGTTTCAGGCGGGAGTGTTCCGCACCGCGATTACTGAATGTCAAAACATCGTGATTTCTGGAGGCACCGGATCAGGAAAGACAACTCTGACGAGCGCGCTTATCCACGAAATGGCCAAACTGGGAGATCCCAGCGAGCGATACGCGATTCTCGAGGACACCTACGAGCTTCACTGCAGCGCTCACAATGCGATTCAGTTGCGCACCTGCGAAGCCGCGGATCTGACGCGCCTCGTCCGCGCGACGATGCGACTAAGACCAGACCGAATCATTATCGCCGAAGTTCGCGGCGCCGAAGCGCTAAGCATGCTGAAGGCGTGGAACACAGGCCACCCCGGAGGCGTAACTACGGTTCACGCTAACAGCGCGCGCGCGGCGCTCACCCGGCTTTCGAGCCTGGTGCAGGAGGCAGGGGTGCCGCCCCAGCCGGAGCTGATTGCTGAAACTGTCGATTTGATCGCGTTCATCGTGCGAAAGCCGGAAGGTCGACGCCTTAAGGAGCTGGTTCGAGTCGAAGGCTACAACGCGGCCGAAGGATTCCGGCTCGCGCTAGGCTGTGTCTGAGTTTGTACATGATCGCTGGGCTTTTCGTCGCGATCCCGCTCACTTTCGCACTTCGGGGCGGCGAAGAGTGGGACGGAACCGAAGTGATTATTCAGCTCACAGTCGCAATCGCAATCGTACTCACGTTCGCCCAAGCCGGAGCAGCTTACTGGTCGACGCTCGCATTTTAGCAACGGACTCAAGATCATTCGGCCTAAAAATTCACATCCGTAAGAGAGGAGGTTCGGGAAATGCAAACGCTGAAACGAATCAAACGTTCAGGGATCAAGTTAACGGCGCGCATAACTTACGCCTTCAGTATCGTGACGATCATACTGCCGGCGCGAGCTTTCGCAGCGGCAGCCGCAGGTGGCGCGCTCCCATGGGATCAGCCGCTTACGACTCTGCAAACCGATCTGCAGGGTCCAGTTGCTCATTCGATCACTACGGCGGCCATCATCGGCGCGGGGCTGACGTGGGCTTTCAGCGAGCACGGTACGGGCGCACGGAAGATGTCGGCCCTCGCGTTCGGAGGAGCGGCGGCTCTTGGAGCGACGCAGCTCATGACGGCGGTGTTTCCATTCGCGGGAGCGCTCTTCTGAGAAGGACGTGCGATGAGCGACGAGAGCACCGCCAGCCGAAGCGCAATCCATCAATCGCTAACGCGCCCGCTCCTGCTCGCAGGAGCGGAGCGCGCGCCGGCGATTGCCAACTGGATCACGGCCGCAGCGATTTTCTTCGGAGGCGGATTGCATTGGTACACCGTGACGATCAGCGCACTGCTAGTGACGGTTGGGCATTGGGCGCTCGTGCAAGCGGCAAACTTCGACCCGCAATTGAGCCGCGTTTATGTGCGGCACATCCGATACCAGGACTACTATCCAGCTCGCGCCGCAATCTCCGGGCCGCCGGCTCGTGTGAATCCGTCCGTTCCTAGTCCCCGCGAGTTGCGCCGATAGAAGAGGTTGGTCACATGCTGTTCAGGGAATTTAAGAATCTTTGCCGAAAGCCGGATAGGCGAGCAGGTACACCCGATCTTCTCAACTATGCTTTTTTAGGCGCTCCGAGCGTGGTTGTCCTCAAGGACGGCGCGATGTTGACCTGCTTTGCGTATCGCGGACCTGACCTCAATTCGGCATCACCCCTGGAGATCTCGGCTCTCAAACACCACACGAACCGAATCCTCTCGCATCACGGCGACGGGTTCATGATCAGTACCGATCTCATCCGCCATCACAGTATTGACTACCCAACAGGCGGCGCATTTCCTGACGCGACGACCACCCTCATCGATCGCGAACGGGAAATGCATTACACCGCCGAGGGCAAACATCTTGAGACCAGCTTCGCGCTGAGCTTCACATACCGTCTCCCGCCTGATTATCAATCTCGGCCCGCGAAGCTCTTTGTCTCAAGCCGCAATCGGCACAAGACCGATGGGCACCACCGCACGCTCGAATATTTTTGCGAAGCCGCCGCTGAGCTGGAGCAAGCCTTAAGCAGTCATCTCAGAATCCGGCGTATGGACGACTGTGAAATGCTCTCTTTTCTGGAAGGTTGCATCATCGGGAGACCAACCTACGTGCGTCCACCGGCAACGTTCAATCACCTCGACGCTGTGTTAGGTAACTACCGATTCGTGCCCGGCTTCACGCCGACAATCGAGGGTCGCCCATCCACATTGTCGCGCCCGCGGGATTTCCGCTGGAGTCGCACGCGGAAGTCACCGCATTCCTGAGTGAACTTCCGTTCTGCTATCGCTGGTCGATTCGAGCGATCATGCTTGATCCGACCACGGGCGTGC
>Ga0185299_10002290_pt1 | contig 30348 bp, 48 predicted proteins | sample PaiPotPPA55metaG_FD_128002 | JGI IMG/M metagenome (GOLD analysis project Ga0185299, IMG submission 128002) | Iron sulfur acid spring bacterial and archeal communities from Banff, Canada, to study Microbial Dark Matter (Phase II) - Paint Pots PPA... ...
GCGTTATTACCGCCCGTATAGAGAAATCGTCGCCAGCCCCATAGCCCCCTCGAACACCGGATATGAACCGGCCTTATACCGCTTAGAGGGTTATCCGCCAGAGTTCAGGAACGCCGTCGAAAAAGATTACATGGCGAAGGTCGTGGATGGGCCTGCGTCCGAAGCCTTACGAGTTCTATTGGCCGGGGATGCTTCACGGTTGGTGCCCGAACTCCAAATCGCGTGGATGCGGTTCTTACTGTCCCTGTTCTTTCGCACGCCCCGTATGGTCAAAAACATCGCGGAAGAAGCCGAACGCAACCTGCGTAAGAGCTTTGAGGAGAAGCCCGAAGAATATGAGTCCCTTCGCACCGCCGATCACTCGCCGACTCTGGTCGAGTGGGTCGAACGCAATCTTCCGCACTTGTTTACAGAAGCGGGAAAATCCTTCCTCCCAGGCATCATCGACAGCACGAAATTGGGAAACACGATCCTGCAAATGCAGTGGTCGGTTTGGACGCGCCACGAACGCATGAACGCACATGATCTGCTAACCAGCGATAGCCCGATCTTCACGTCTGGCGGGCTTGGGAATCCAGATTGTGTGCTCGCGCTCCCAATCTCGCCGGCCAAAGCGTTCTTCGCCTCACGAAACGTCGCGAAGCTAAAAGCGGTATTTTCCCACGGCCCCGCAAATGTCGCCCGGCAGCTAAATGCTTCGATGGTCAACCAAGCTGAGCGATCCGTTTTCGCATCGAATGACGGTCACGTTCGCTTCGTGGAGAAACGGCTTCGTGCGGTCGCTCGGGCACGCTAAGCCTGGAAGCACGGCAATACGCTGATCCGCACGCTTCGGGAGACCTATGGGCCGGGGTTTCGCGCTCGGCTGCGATCCCCCCGCCAACTCGTTTCGGAACGAGTCTCTCGATGCGGTTGACGACGATCTCGACCCGATGCTCTGATGGGAACAAATCGGCAACTCTGGGCCGGCGATGCTCCCCCTCTATGCTGTCCATCTGCGCGATCTCGGGCCGGATGATCGGGTACAGATGCCTCGTATGCGATCATACGGGCCTATTGCCCGGCGGGTTCTTCCTGCGCCTCGGGCTCGATCGCCACGTCAAGCTGCTCGATCTGTCGCACCGGGTTCGGTGCCGAGGCTGCGGGGTTCGCGGTCGCGCTCTGATCTCGGTCAGGTGGACAGCGGCGTGAGAGGTATTTATGTGCAACCTCTCCAAGAGTAGAACCAATGCCTTATCCGTCCGATGCAGAACTTTTCGAGGAAGAAGAACGCATCAGGTCGGGACATCCTCCGACCTGGATTCAAAGAGACTGCATCACAAAGACGGAGCGATGGGAGCGGACGAAAGTCTGGCTGCGTGAAGGGCAGCGACAACGAGACATTGATAATGCGGATGAAGCCGCCATAGAGAGGTTCAACCTCGAACGCGAGAAATGGGAACGTATGCGGGCATGGGTGCGCGAAGGTGCCGCACAATGGCGCAAAGAGCATCCAGAAGAAGCCGAAGCCGCGCGTCTGAAAGACGAAAACGTCAGATTGCAAAACGAACTAAGGCAGGCTGAGGCCCGCGAGGCTGAGCACGTCCGCCGCCGATCGTCTAATCATGATGTCACTTTAACACTGGCGGTTTATTTCGGCGGCGGGTTTTTGATCTGGCTGCTGTTCAGTGGCACCCACCCGGCCCGCGCCTGGAATGCTCCCGCCGTCGCATCCTGGTGGGACATCCTCGCGATGTATGTCTTATTGGGTTGGGGTATTGGCGGTATCCCTGCCGGATCATGGGTTGCGAACTGGCTTCGCTGGCGCAGACCGAAAAGGGACACGCTATGAAAATCCCTCGCCGCTTTGCTCTACTGCAATTGCTGCTCCTGTTTCCTCTGCCCGCCCAAGCTGCGCCATCAGCCCCTAACGATTGCTGGTATGGGCTTATGGCACCCGATAAAGCGCCTCACGGTCAGCTTGTAGCGACAGGCCCCGTAGCGCAATGGCGCACCGGCATGTCCCTTGTCGTGTATCCGACCAAAGAGAATTACGAGCAGATCGCTACCCTTGCAGAAAAAGGACAAACGGGCACTTTCGACACGTCGCGCCCTATTACGGTTATTCCTACATGGATTTCAGGGCCAGAGCCGGGTGACAAGGACTCGGGCGAAGATAAGAACATCGAAATTGCGATGCAGTATCGCACCGCCCAAGGTGAAACCGGCACGATTCTTCTGACCTATTGGACTCCGATGAGCGGTTGGGAATCATCACTGACGCCCGAGCAGCAGGCTTCAATGGCTCAGGTCGCTCAGAACGTGCACGATATGATGTGCCGGGGCATTCCGTAGTTTTCAACGCGAGATGATCCAAATGAAGAAGGCGATCGACATGTTGCTGACCGGATTTGCTTGGATATGGCTCGGGCAATCGCGCTCTTTTGGCTGCTCGTCACATTCAGCCCGGCAGGCGATATGTTCGGCCCGTTTGCGCTGTTCCACATCGGTTGGGTGCCCATGTTTGCCGTACCCAACCCGCGAGATATTCTCGGCTGGGTAGCGACCGCTATAATTAGCTCTGCCCGGCCTTGGCGCAATTTGGCTGCGCAACAAGGTTAGATCGGGGGCAAAGGCGCATGATTAAATCCGGGATGGTCTGGCATCTCACCGTCATCGAGAACGATGTCGTCCTGTTCGGCGGTCACACCCCGAGCGAGGATGAGGCGCTCGAATGCGCCAAGGAAGCCCGTAGGCGACGCCCTGGTGCACGTATCCTGATCCGGTATCCAATGGGGCCACTCGTCGAGTACACGCCAGCCGGGCTCGTCGAAGCGGTTAGCGTCCGCCCAACATTTGTTGCATAGCACGTAAACCCATATACGATTGACTGGCGGCGTCCCGAAGCTGTTTTCGCGGATGGTTCCGACAATCCTCGATCGCGGAGATGACGATCCACATCATCCCCTGATCGGTTAAGGGAGCGAGCACGCCTTGCTCACCCGCATCGGTGTGTGTTTCGTCTAAAGTCTCCATCACGTTTTTGATTGTCGTCACGATCTCGGGAACCGATTCCTTTCGGTCGAAGGACGCTACGACAATACCGCAAGCCGTCTTTTCTCCGATGTCTGCTGCGTGAAGGGGCTGTGATAGCCCCACGAGAGCCACTGTCGCGGTCATCATTATGAGTGTCGGTTTCAATTTGCGACCCCCGAACAGGGATGCGCGATGGTATTCTGTTTCGAGGCGTTTAACCAATCTCATAGACAGGGAATTGTCTACCCGCATAAGGTCTACTCGCCCCCGGCCTCCGTGATCTAACCGCGCTTCGGCGTGAGGAATAAGCGGGCTCTGCGCCACAATGGACTCCGGCCAGCCCTCCGGGACTGGTTCTCCGGTTGGCGCGAGTGTTCAAGACCGGGGGCGTCAATTCATGACCGGATTATGCGGCGCACGGTCGAGAACGACTCCAGGCCGAACGCCGAAACTGAGACACTACCGGACACTGCCAAACATCAATGACAGAATTGGCGCTGTCGAAAGGCAGCTAGGATTTTATGTGCGCCGTTCTCTGGTATAAACAATGTTGGTTTAGAACCATCAAACTCGAAACGGATTTCGTTTGCCTCAAGATCAATAACCTGTGTGCATGCCGGGGGGGGGCCATGTGTCATGACAACGCAGTTTATATCCACTTATCTGTAATCGCCCATCGATCGTGACAGAAACAATTTCACACGAAAGAGTAGTGTGCTGGAATTGCTGCGCCTTCATACCAACGATGTCTCTTGGGCTAAGTAGATCGTTGGCGTATGCGGGAATCGGGAGGCAGCTTGCAGCGCTGAAAACGAAGCCCATGAACCCAAGCGGACGAAGTTTCATCCTAAACTCCAAGCCTCCTTGTTTTTCTATATACGTGAAAGAGCCGGGTTTAACCGGCCACCTTCTTGGGCACGGTCACAGGGAACGCGCTTAATATTCCGACGCTGCGCAAGGTGGTGCAACTCCACCTCGCCTCGACTGAATGCAGACAGAGCGAGGGACGCCCCTTCCTTTCATCGAGCAGAAACGCAATCACTCGTCGCTCGTCAGCAGCTTGTATAAAGCGCGGTAGGTGATCTGGTGTCCCTGCTCGTTCGCCCATTTCAAGAGCGAGTTGATCGACTCGCCTTGCTCCATGCGTCGCCGCATCGTCTTGATCGCCTCCTGCTCGGCAAGGTCAGCTTCCACGTACTTGACACCATCGCGTTCAACGATCTGGAACCCGAACGGTCGCCCGCCGCCGAGGTAGCGGCGATGCTCGCGGCCCCATTCCTTGCTTTCTCGGATGCGCTCGATGATGCGACCGCGCTCCCATTTCCCCACGGCGGCAAGGATCGTGAATAAAAGTTCGCCGATCCCATCGTCGGCGGTCACATCGCCGCCCAGGTCGAGCAGAACGAGCCCGATCTTACGCTCCCGAAACCAATCGAGCATTTCGAGCGCGTCGCGGGTATCGCGGAACGTCCGATCGAGCTTCGGCGAGATGACTCGGTCGCCCGGCTTGACGCGAGCCAGAAGTTTCTTGCCCTCCGGGCGCAAGGCGAGCGGTATCGAGCCGCTCACGTTCTTATCGACGAAAAGGTGAGCGACATCCGTGCCGTACTCCATTGCCCGGCCTTCGATCCGGCGGCGCTGATCGTCGAGGGAATTGCCTTCCTCGTCGGGACGAAGCCGACTCAGCCGTGCATAACCGTACGTCGCCATCGGGGTGGGCGGTGCCTCGGGTTCGGCCCGTCGCCGGGCAAATGCAGAGCGTGGCATCTTATCATCCTCCCGAGGGCATTTGGGGCGGCAACCACGAATCGTCCTCCCAATCCGGGAAGTCGGGCACCGCGAGTTCTTCGGGTAGCTCGAACTCCAAATCCTCGATCCCCTCGGGGTCTTCAAGCTGATCGGCCCACTCCGAATATGCCTGCCCGGCCTCGCTCTCCTGCCATTTCTCGGTGCGGTCGCTGTAGTAGTCACGCGCCGCGCTCGCGATGTCGGTGTATGTGGAGCGGAGATCGGTCACCGTCTCATTGTAGGCTTCCAATGCCGCCTCGATGCGCTCGCGGTGCGGTGCCATCGCGGCGTTGTATTCCTCGATTGCATCTTCGAGTCGCTGCGCCGTCGCGGAACAGGCGTTGATGGCCTTCTCGATGTCCTGTTGCTGTGCCTTGCTGATGCTTCGCATGTCCGTGCTCCTTAGTGTGCGGCGAGTGCGGCTGACCACAGTATGACGGTGCCCGGCTTTGATTCTGTTATACCGGGCCGCTGGTAGTGCATTCCGTGGTAGGAGATCGCCGAGATGCAGAACTTTTCGCATCGAATATTAGCGGCGACCGCAATGCTGTTGAGCGGCATCGGCGCGGTGTCGGCCCGGCCTTCATTGCCGGTCGCTTATCCGACGAACCCGATTGTAGAGGTCAGATGCGATCGGCCCGATGAGGCCAATCTGACCGGACATGGCTGCTACGTGAACCGCTTTGGGCGGGACGTTCACCGCCCATCGCGCACCTACAACGGTGCGCCACCAAAACGAGCAACGGCGCAATGCCAGGACGGCTCGTATAGTTTCAGCCAGCATGCGAGCGGGACGTGCTCCCATCATGGCGGCGTAGCAAGCTGGCGGTAGGCTGACTACTGTTGAAGTCCAATGCTGAGCGTGTAGCCGGTCATCGTGCGCCCATCAATAAGGGCACGGACTCTCAGTATATTTCCAAAGTCGGTTTCGCTCGGAAACTCCTGAACGACAACGACACGCGAAGCGCGGGGTAGCTGTTTGCAGCCCGGAACCGGCGAGGTTTGACCACTAAGACCAGCCACAAGAAACCGCGCCAGGGCCTCTTGACTGACACATATCGGCTGTCCAGCCGGTGCGGCTCGGGTTTCGGCCAAAGCCGGATGACCGAAACCCGCGATCAATAGCAGGATGACAGCCGCCCGCAACATCGCGGTGCACCCGAATCATGTTGCCGAATGCGCCGCCGCGAATCCCGCGTCGGTAAGGCGATATTCGTTATTCGATAGCTTCTCGACCCAACCGTGTTCCGATGCATAGCCGAGCGCCGCCTGAAAATCGGGGATGTCTTTTATGTGCACCATGCCTTGGAGTAAGCTCGGGGCCAGCATTTTTCCTGGCTGCGCTCCCCCTGCAATAAATGCTTGTAGGATGCGGATTGCGGTTTCTCCGACACTTGGCGAGGTGGTCATAGGTCGATCCTCTCGAAAACCCATCAGCCGATGCTCGGTTGCGTTGCCGTAGCCGTCAACCGGCAATAAAGGGGGGGCGGTCGTGACGACAGCGCTGCTCGTCGCGTAGGCTGGCTCGCATAGCTGGAAGGGGCTGCGCCCCGGTTGATCCCGTGACGGATCAGGAAAGCGCCGCGTGTTCTCGTTGTTCGCGGCGCTCTGGCTGATGCTTCACAGACAGATTTGCGCGATCTTGTGCCGGTTGTATGCGATGTTGCGGCGGATGTCTGACTCGTCCTGATAACCTTTGCCGCCGCACGAATGGCAAGCCCCGGAATGCCGGGATTGACCATTCACCACGGCTCCCCAACGGTATTGCCCGGAACCCTTGCACTTGGGACATTTGCCCGGCTTGGCGGCGGGCTGCGCCATGTCGTACATGATTGCCTCCCTAAAGATCGAACAAGCCGGGTTGCTGGAAACGATTGCCGGCGTCGCGTGCCGCTGCTGGTCGAGCATCAACCCGCAAGGCGAACAAGGTGGGCTCAACCGGCTTGGGACGTGCGAGCCGGTGAACCTCGTCGCTCATGGCGGCAACCGAAACATTCAAGCAATTCGGCGATGCGTTGTAGGCTGCCGCGATTTCTTCGGCCAGTTCGCGTGCCGCAATAGCCGCATCGCGGCGGGTGTCAAAGTTGCGATCATGCAGATAGGTCGAAAGGCACTCGTTCGCCCCATACTCGGAGATGACGCAACGCCACAAGCCACGCTTGCGAGCGGTGCCATAGACGATCCGTTCGGGTTTCATAGCGAGCCTCGTATGATGCGGCTGAACAGTCGGCGATCGGATTCAATGCCGTTCGGCAGTAGGCGGCATGAACGATCAGCCCGTAGGCGTCGCGGTAGGGCGGGCCAAACAGGCAGCACTAAACCGAGTAGAGCGTCATCGCGGCGAAGTAGACGGCGAGAAACTTAGTCATCGCGTTTACCTCCTGGCTAGGATGCTCTGCGAGCGCCGCTCAAATAGGGAAGCGAGCACGGCGGCATCACGGGCAGCGTCGAGACAATCGCGTGCCAGCAAGGCGCGGATCGCATCCTTGAGCCAATAGGATGCGCACGGATCGTCGATGATCCGTTGCATTTGATCTTCGGGTGACATTGGGGACTCCTTCGTGGTGGACTCGCGTGTTCAGCGCGAGTTGACAGGCACCGGCCTATCAGTGACGCCACGGGGTTATTGTTCTGTTTCCCGTGGCGCTGCTGATACTCCGTCAGGCGGCAACGTCTAGCCGCTGCTGTTGCTGCAAGCCGTGTAGGTAATCGGCGGCAGCCTGTGCATGACTGGCCGCTGTGAAGATCGCGCGCTTGTCGTTTCGCAGCACTTCCAGCCATGACGCGATATAGGCTGAATGGTCTTCGCGAGGTTCGGCGGAGATGCTCAAATCGGCACTCAAAAACGCCGATCCGATTTCCGCAACTAATTCCTCAACCGCATAAGAGGCTGAGCCGAACCGCTTTTGTCCGAAGTCACGGTTGAGTCTCTTTGGGTTCCGAGTCCAGTGGGTCAATTCGTGTAGCAGCGTGCCGTAATAGGACTCAGCGTCTCGAAAGGCCGCAAACGGCGGCATCTGAACGAACCCGTCCCCATTGTTGCCCTGCATGGTGTGATAGGCTTTGTTGCCGCCATGCTGGATCAGTGCGCCAGTATTCGAGACAAACCGTTCGGCATTTTCGATGCGCTGAAATGCCGGCTCCGGGAGCGGTACCGATTGCCCGTAGAACTTTGCCGGCAAGTCGTCGATTTGCTGGACATTGAAAACCGAGTACGACTTGAGGAACGGAACATCGCGCTCTATCAGGTCGCCGTTATCGCCGGTTTCTGTTTTAGTGAACCGCGAGGCATAAACGACCATCGCGCCGTGCTCGCCCTTGCGAACATGCCCGCCGAGTTCCTTGGCCTGCTGGAAAGTCATCCATTGCGGATTTGAGTAGCCGTTCGCCATAGCTTCCGACCAAAGCATCAGAACGTTGATACCGCGATATGCTTCGCCAGTGACGCGGATCGGGCGGATGGTCGAGCCTTCGGCAACGCTGTTTGACCAAGGCTTGAGCCAAGGCCGCACACCACGCTCAAGATCGGCAATGATGCGATTCGTCACCTTCGCGTAAACGTCAATACGATCGCTCATGATGGACTCCGTTCATGGGAAAAGACCGCGTTGTTCAGACGCGGTGATAGGCTGCGGCCTACCAGTGGAGCGCCGCTGTTTTTGTGTTCTCGCGGCGCTATGTCTGGTAAGTCGTCGATGTCTGATTGCTCGACTTTCGAGCCACTCCAAGCCACGGAATCCGCTGCGCATATAGGCGCGCTCGCGGATTCTGGCGGTTTTCCTAGTGATTCCGTCTGTTCGATTGTGGCGCACTTGACGGTTGCGCATTACCCGATTGAGCCAGCCTCGGGACGGCTCGCAGGATCGTGTTTTCTGCGCTGCACTACTGCGGCGATGGTCACTGACAAGCTGTTCTCTGACTTACTCTCTCGGCTGCCGATCCGCTTTCGGCTTTCGTTTCGCCTACTCGCTTTCGCTTGTCCGATACCCTTGGTCAGAACTGGCTGGCCCTCACTCGCCGGATCACGATCATTGGTTATTACCTGCTTTCGCAGATCATAACACCCTATTGCGCATCATCGCAAGTATTGATCCCCCAACGATCACAAAGACTTCGTGCGTGCGCCTACGCGCGGTTATCTTCTCTGTTGCCGCGCGCACGCGAGCGCGAGGCCGGGGGGTCTCCGAGGCGGTTGGGGCGTCGGGTGGGCGCGCCGATCGCCTCCCCCTCTCGGTCTATCGATTCAATTTTTCCGCGCGAGGTTATCGTCGGTTAGCGTGCTCACAACACGATCGGATCAACGCCTCACGAATTGTCTGGGCAGGCTCGATCCCCGGTAGTGTTCCGATCACGCCGACTGTGAAGCCCTGCTGTAGAAGCTGACAGGAGAGTTCCTTCGCCTCGCGGTCACTGTCACAGTTCTGTTGCGTCCAGTCTTTCGAGGCTGTGCCGGGCGCTCGCATCATCCGCCGACCGCGCCCATACCAGATGTACCAACTCGCTGCCATGTCCCGTCCTCCCTAACACTCAACCCTCAAACGGCAGGCGTGACGATGTTGTTGCGGTCGCTTTTGATGGTGGTACATCAGAGAGTCCGGTTCGCCGCCCGCTCGGGCTCACGAAATGACATTCACCCACGCCTGAAACAGAAAACCCAGGCACAGGAAACCCAAACCAACGGCACCGATGCGGCGCTCATGGTTCCCGCGCGCCACCCATAACAGCACACGGGCGAGATTTATCGGGGCACGAATTAGCAGATAGATGATCGAGGCCGCTCCCGCCACCACTAGCACCGCGATCAATAATTGCCCCAAGGCGTCCCGTGTTGAATGCGCTCCCCCGAATAGTGCCAACTGTACCAGCCGCCATGTGACGACGCCGAACAGAAATGCGAACCAAGTGGCCGTCGCGAGAAGCCGGGAGCGGAGTTCATCGAAGTCCAAATCCCGATGCTCTGCTTCCGCCTCATGCATCCTTCTCCGGTTCGCAATGTCCCCATAAAGGAAGTATCTTACTCGTCGCAGGAACCGAATGATCGAATGAGCAGCCGCGCGTGTGTTCCAGACCATCGGGATGCTGAGCAACACCGCACCCCATAAATCACAAAGCAGGCCAAGGAGCGAAAGGACGTGTCGGAAATCCATGCCACGTTTACGGCTTCCGAAGATTCTGGGCCGGCCAAATTGCTCCCGGACAGGTGTGCGAGACTGTTTCCAGGAACAGCATCCCGGCGTGTTCGTGCCACTGCTCGGGATTCTGGCGAAGGTATTTCTCGAAGATCGCTTCGATCTGTTTCGAGTTCATCTCCAAAAAGCAGCCTTTAATCCGCCTCACCACGGCAAGATCAGCGCCTATCACCGTCGAGGCCATAAGGGCGTCAAATAAGCCGATCACATAGGTATCGCGCTGCGTCTCAGTCATTTGGAGATAGCTGTTTCCGGTCTCAAACCCATATGGAACCTCAACAGGTGCCGTCGCGTCCCAGGCCACGAGCAGCGCGAGCGCCGCGACCTTTAATGTCGCCAACATCGTCGAGCCTCCTATTCCTTCGGTTCTGGTGGCTTGTCGGGTGGAACCGCGATGACAGAATCTATGTCCACGGTTCGGCAGTAGGCTTCCTTGCCGATCTTGAGAACCGTGATGACGGAGAGCACCACCAAGGGCGCGATGACGACGCCGATGGTGCCGATCTGTGCCCCTATGGTGGCGCTGATTAGGCTGATGAGCGCCGGTTGCGTCGCCCCCTCTTGCTTCCCGAGTTCTCGACGCAGGCGGGAATACTTCCGATTCTTCGTGCAGAGGAAAACCTTAAACTCAACCTTGAACGCCTCCCAATAGGGCCAGAACGAATCACGAGGCGTGATAAGATAGGCGTAATTGGGGTTTCGCTCTCGTGGAGGGGCATCGGCATTGAGCCATCGAACAATATCGATGGTTTTCATCCCATGTATGTTGAGGAAGTCGCTGTTCCAAATGGGGTGAAAATCTGGGTGCCGGGATAGCACATCCAGCGTGAACACCACGTACAGGTCGAAATCTTTATTCTGAGGCATCATAAGAGACCGCATCGCCGTGTCGGATGCGTAGCGCCTAATTGCCGCCCGTTCAACCGAGAGCAGATCGGCGCGAAAGACCCTCCCTAGAAGGCCCCCAATTTTCGGAAAGGCGGACGCCTTCCTAACGGCGTCCGTGACCCATGCTGTCGTCTCGACGAATCTGGGTACGTGCTGACTTACCCCGGTACTCTAACAGTGCAATGTTGATGTGAGGCCAGCAGTCTTATCCACCTCCGACTGCACGGGCACCATCACAGAACGAATGGGCATACGAGCGTACCGTTGCTCCTCTCGTTTCGCGGCACGCATGCCCAAAAATACCTGGGGACCGGCTCCGGGTGTTCGTCATGACGGGCACCGCATTGCGCAGCATATTCTCATATGCGCCGCGAAGCCGGAAGATGCCGATATATACTCGGTACGCTAACCGCCAATGCCGCAGCGACATCTCTGACCGAGCTTCCGGCGTCAAGTAGTCGACGAGCGGCATCGAGTTTCTCGGCAGTGAACGATCGCGGCCTACCGCCGCGCCTGCCACGTTGCCGTGCGGCTTCGAGCCCGGCACGGGTCCGCTCGCGCAAGACTGAGCGCTCGAACTCAGCGAGAGATGCAAACAGATGATAAGCCAGTCGCCCGCCCGGCGTCGTCGTGTCGATCGCCTCGGCCAGACTCTTAAACCCGATCTCGCGGCGTTCAAGCTGGGCAGACACATAGGCCCGCTACGAATCTCCTTCAACCCTCAACGATGATGCGCCCCCTGGTCGTCTCACGACTAGATGATCGGTCGCGTCCACCGATCACGCTGCCACTCCCTGCGGTGTATGGACCACGGTCGCCAGCGTGCCATGACCCTCGGGGACATCGAACTTAATCCCGCCAGTGCTGGCGATACGAGAACTGCATACTTCGCCGAGATGGTGCTCGAACCCATCGGGCATGTTGATCTGGATACGGTGCGGTGCGCCGGTCACCGGATTCTTGATCGGCTCATTTTCGCTTTCCAGCACGCCGGGAATCGACAGCTTGGCGCGGCGACCCGGCATATCGAAGTCAACGTGAATGGGCGCAAAGACTGGGTCGAGCATCTTCGAGACGATCAGCGTGACGATATGGAATAGCGTGCCCTCCGCCGAGTTCTGGCCCGACAAAATACCGAAAAGTGCCTGCCGCTGCTCTGGCGTTGCGCGCTCGTCGATGATCGGTTGCACCGTCCCGTTGCCTTCATGCAGCGGGCCAGGAAAGTCCACCACAACAAAGAAACTCAGCCCGTCAAGGCGCACGTCCCCGAAGTACCCGTCGAGGATGTGCATTCCCAAAAAGCCCTTGCAGTATCCTTGAGTTGGACGGGCATTGAAATCGCAGGGACAGCCAAATGCGCAATTACAATTTTTGATCCATTCGCCACTGAGTCGCCAATCTGTCTGTGCCATCAGCGCACCTCCGCGACAAGCATCGTATTCGACGGTTTGCCTTCAATAGCCGATCCGATTCTATGATCCGACCAGCCAATGAGGGCGACTATCAATAACATAACGATTAGGAGCCAGCGTGCCGTTTTCGACCACCTGTAGGGGCGACGCGGCTCCCGGACGAGCCGCGTCGGTGTTCTGTTATACTTCGTGTAGATCGCCGCGCTTGATAAGCGCGATTAGTTCGTTCCATTCGGCATGAGACAGCCGAACGGTATTTGCGTCCTCACCGATCCTAACGCCCTCGTCGGTGATCGCGACCTCCGGGCACTCGTTGCAATGCGGGCAAAGGGTAAACTTGATCGGCTCCATCTCGACCTCCTTGCTGGTCCATGGTGGCGAGCCTACAGTCTGTAGTCGCTACACATGCAAGAGGGATTTTTGAGCGGCAAGACAGAGATCGCGATCGGCGAGCTATCGCGGCGAACGGAGTGCAAGATCGAGACGATACGCTACTACGAGCGGATCGGTTTGCTGCCGAAGGCACGCCGAGAAAAGGGCGGCAGGTTCCGGCGCTATGAGGGTGCCGATATAGCTCGGCTCAGGTTTATTCGACGGGCACGCCAGCTTGGGTTCACGCTGGACGAAGTTCGTGCGCTGTTGCGGCTGGCGGGTGGCGATGGCGAGGATGTCCGGGCCGAGGCCCGGAGCCTTGCTGCGGCACATGTCGCAGACATCCGCGCAAGGGTCGCCGATCTCCAAGCGATGGAGCGTGTTCTGACTGACGCCATTTGCGAATGCGATGCGGGCCAGCGCCCACGGTGTCCGCTGATCCAGGTTCTTTCGGACGGGAACCTACCGGTCATTTCGGAGCAGCGCTGAGTTGGGAATTTACGGCAGGCTGATCGTGCCTCGCCTGATTAACTTGGCGATGCGGAACGAGCGCCTCGCCGGGTATAGGCATGACACTATCGGAACGGCGCGGGGTCTTGTCCTTGAGATCGGGATCGGGTCAGGCGTGAACCTGCCGATCTATGGCCCGGCGGTCGATCAGGTCTACGGGATTGACCCATCGCCTGAACTGCTCGACCGAGCCATCACGAGGATCTCTGATGCGACTGTCCCGGTGTCGCTGGTCCGGGCCTCGGCGGAACAACTACCGCTCGCCGATGAGTTCTTCGATACGATCGTGATGACCTGGACCCTCTGCTCGATCCCGGAGCCGAGCGCCGCCCTCGCCGAAATGAGGCGCGTGCTGAAACACGGCGGGCGGCTGCTCTTCGTCGAGCATGGGCTATCGCCGGAACCCAGCATAATCCGGTGGCAGCACCGGCTGACGCCATTTCTGGAAGCGCATCAGTGGCGGATGCCATCTCGACCGAGAGATGGATGACCTGATCCGCGCCGCCGGTTTCCGAGTTGACACGCTGGAAGCCGGCTACATGAATGGCCCGAAGCCCTGGACCTTCATGTATCAGGGTGCGGCAACGAAGTAGCCGGGACCACACTGGGCTGCTGCTTCTCAGGAGTGTTGGTGGCTTTCCGCTGGCGGTGGTTTGTTCATCATTCTCAGCATTTCGGGTCCTCCGGTTTTCAGGAAACGCCACACCAGAAGCGCTGCCACGCCGAGGAACACGATGTTGAGCCAAGTCGTATAATTCCAGGTGATCTGCGTCTCAACGATCTGCACTGACCGATGCTGGGGCACCAGCCCGGCAACGCCGAAGATCAACTCGACGACGTAGGCCGCACCTACCATCGCGGCATATGAGACCCCGAGCAGCAGCAGGGCGATCTTCAAGCCGTAGTAGCGCCGGTAAATGTCGAGTATCGGCAGGATAATCAGGTCGGCGAACAAAAACGCTATGACGCCGCCGAAGCTGATGCCGCCGTTCCATAGAACCGCCGCGAGCGGCACGTTCCCGATGGAGCAGACAAACGAGAATATCGCGACCAACGGGCCGATCAGCGGACCGACGATTTTCGATCCGACCGGATCGGCGGAGAGGAAGAAGGACCGCCAGAACTCGTCGGGCACCCAAGCCGCCAGAGCACCAGCGATCAACAAGCCGAGCGCGATGTCGATCCAGACGCTCGCCCAATCCATTACGAAGTAATGGCTGATCGCGGTGAAACCCTTCGGCGACATGATCCGCGAAAGGATCGAACCCTCGCCGCCAACCGACATGTCCATTTCGGCATGGCCTTCCATGCGGCCCACCAGCCCCCGATCAGCCTGCCGACGTGCTTCCTCGATCAGTTCCGGCGTCATAACGGCTCGTAGCATGAGGGTCAGCAGCGCGATCATTATCAAGCCGCCCAAGAACTCGGCGGCGACGAATTGCCATCCCATCAGCACCGCGAGAATTATGCCGAGTTCGAGGACCAGATTAGTCGAAGCGAACTGGAATGCCATTGCTGCGATGAAATCGCCGCCTTTGCGGAAGATCGAGCGGGCGATTGCCACGGCGGCGTAGGAACATGACGACGACGCGGCCCCGAGTAGGGTCGCTATCAAGATCGAGCGGAGCGAGGAGTCAGGTAGGAGCCGACTCATCTCGCCCTTGGTGACCACGGCCTGCACTACACCCGAGAGCGCGAAGCCGAGGATCAGCGCCCACAGGATTTCCCAGCCCATCATGAATGCCATTGAGAGCGCAGAGACGAGCGCATGGGCGATCGTGGACACCGTGAATAGCTCCGAGGCCACGCCTGATACTTACGTCGTGAACGCCGAGGCGAAGATATTGCTCGCAGGATAGATCGCTACGCCGTCACCGGTCGGACTTAAACGAACAAAGCGCTCTATGCTCCTGAACTCAGCATCGTGAGGCTCGCCGCGACGTAGCGGCGGAAGGCAAATAAGAGCGCTATGGGCGGCAGGGTATAGATGATTGCTGCGGCCATCATCGCGTTCCACTCCGCATCAACATCGGCGAACAGTTGGCCCTGCGTCATCGAAACGGTCATGTTGTGAGGCGACAGCAACACCGCCTGATACAAATAGTCGTTCCAAGCGAGCAGCAGCGCGTAGATGGCAACTACCACGAGCGCCGGGACCATTAGGGGCAGATAAATGCGCAGATAGACCTGAACGGGGGAAGCCCCATCGACACGAGCGGAGTCGTCCAGTTCGAGCGATATCAACCTTGCGTATAGCTGCAAGATCAGGATGGCGAACGGGGTGGCAAAAGTCACCTGTGCCGCGATTACCGCCCAGAGGTTATCGTAAAGCCCATAGGCGTGCATGATCCGGTAGTAGGGGACTATCAGGAAGGACGCGGGGATCGCGTAGGTGAGCAGCGCCGTGTTGGTGAGCAACGAACCTTTGCTCAACCGCATTCGGCTCACGGCGAAGCTCGCGAGCGAGCCGATCAGCACGGTCAAGACCATCGTCAAAAGGCCGATGAACAGGCTGTTGCCGAATTGCTGCCAGAAATCTTCGAGATAGCGGGCCTTCTGGGTGATGACATCCACGAAACCGTCGAGCGACGGCGCTGGCGTCCAGAGATTACCGGCAAACTCGATTTCCCCTTCTTCGGGGTCGAGCGCGATGAGCAGCATGTTGTAGATCGGCAGCAGCGACCAGATCAGCAGGATGAGACCAAGCGCCGCCGAGCCGATTTCGGTAAGAACGCGCCGCCGGTGGCGTCCACGCGCCAGCCGCATCGGTTTGGCGACATCGACCGCGAGGCTCATACCTGCACCCCGCTCGTATGGAATCTGCGCATCAGCACGATGATGATTGGGATCAGCACCGGCAATGCCGATAGGACCGTTGCGACGCCGAGCGCCGGTCTACCGAAGTCGAAAGCGTAGTGGAAGCCGAGCGTTGCCAGCACTTCCGTCGAGCCAGCCGGCCCCCCGCCCGAGACAAGAAATACGGTCGTAAAATCTCCGAGAGTCCAGAGGACGGAGAGCAGCGTGCAAATCAGGTATAGGTTCGCCAGGAGTGGGAATGTGACATGGACGAAGCAGCGGATGCCGGTGGCACCATCAACCTCGGCAGCGTCATAGATGTTCCGAGGGATCGTCATCCGGGCGGCAAGGAAGATCAGGGTCCAGAACGGCATCCATTTCCAGAGGTAGGCGATGGTGTTAGATCCCATACCGAGCCACGGATCATTGAACCAGAGCGGGCCATCGATGCCGAACAGCGCGGATAAAAGGCCATCGACCAAACCCTGCTCGCCAATCAGCATCCAATGAAACGATATGCAGGCTTGTGCCGCCGCGAGCGCCCAGGGCAACACATAGACGGGCAGCAACGCCCTGATCCACCAGCGGGGGCGCAGAAAGAAGCCGGACAGCAGCAGGGCCAGAAACATCTTCACGTTCACGCCGAGACCGACGAAGAACAAGGTGTTGATGATCGTCGACAGGTAGAGCCGGTCTGAGATCAGGTCCGCGTAAAGCGAAGGCGTGCGGGCCATCCACAGCGCGTAGCCGAACGGATACACGACGAGAGCAACGAACACCGCCGCATAGGGGGCAGCAAAGGCAAGCGCCCATCTCAAATCCGAGCCGTGCAGATGGCGGTGGCTTGGCGGTCGCCACGGTCCTTTGACCAGTGCCGATGGTGCGGGGGCAATAAGCTGCTCGGTGCTCATGCCTCACAATGTCGCATGGCGGCTCTGATAACGAGCACGACGATACGGTAGTGGGTCAGTTTCAATGTAACAGGTGCCGGTTGCCAGCCGCAGGAAGATGGACGATTATCAGTTCGAGACCAGACGGAGGGCGGACCAATGTCGTGGTGGGATTGTATGCAGTGGTGGACCGGTGCCTCGGATGGCAGCGTGTCCTGGGCAGCGATGTTTCTTCCAATGATGCTTTGGCCGGTCGTGGTGATCGGCGGGATCGTTGCGCTGGTCGTGCTGCTACTACGTAGCGGGAATACAGCCCCGCCGGTTTGGCGCGATGGTCGCCGTCAAACACCGTTTGACATCCTCAGCGAGCGCTTTGCGCGCGGCGAAATCGACCGGCACGAATACGAGGAACGCAAGGGCCTCCTATCTCAATCTTGAGCCAAGCCCGCGACGGTTCAAAGGCCGGGCCATCATCCGATGAGTCGATCGCCCGGCATTGCAGCGCGCGCCGGTTGTCTTTCCTCGACAACTCGCATCATCGACCAAGACCAAATCTTGGCACAACTTCGCAGAGCAGCGGGCGAGTAAGCGGCTACTCTGTTGCTTCGGATCCGTCGCCTTCCCAAGCCTCGCGGCCCTCTTTGACCAGCAACACGACGATTAGCAGAGACGCGGCGCTATCAAGCCACCACCACCCCGGCATGAGAAGCTGCAACATTAGCCCAATCAAGACGACGATGGATAGGTAGCCGCAAGTGATCGATTCGACGGCATCGGCGCGAAGCGCTCTGCTGCCGATCTGATCGGCAACCCGCATTTTTGCCCTCGCCAGCCACCACATGATAGGGATCGCCAGCACGGTAATGGCCAAGCCGAGCATCGAGAAGTCCTGACCTTCGCGCACCCAAAGACCATAGGCGGCGCTTAGGACCACATAACCGGTGAGGATGAATAGCAACACGCCGCTTATCCGGCTCGCCCGCTGCTCGACCCGATCGGGAAACTCGTCGCCCCGACGCATCTCGACATTGAGCCGCCACAGCAGGACACCGGCTGAGGCGAGTTCGATCAGGCTGTCCGCGCCGAAGGCAATCAGCGAGAGGCTATGCGCTGCGATCCCCGAGCCGATTGCGACCGCTGCCTCGATCAACATCCATCCAGCCGTCAGCCATTCGAGGCGGAAAGCTCGGCGGATAAGATTGGGGCGTTCTGGTGCGGTAAAAGACACTCGCCAAGTGAAGAGAGGTGGTCAGCTATCAGCCGTGATGATGATGCCCCGGTGCAGAAGGATCGGCATAGCCGCGAAGCTGCTCATAACGGGTGATCTGGTTCGGGTCGAGCAACGCACGGGTTTCCAGATGTGCACTCAAATGCACTGATCGTAGTCGGCCTTGCAGTTCGGCTATGGCGGCGGTGCCTGCTTTGAGCCGATCTGGCGTGATCTCACCTCTCGCGAATAGCTGGTCGAGCATCTTCTCACGTTCGACCAGTTCAGCGCCAAGCGACTTCGCTGTCGCCTTCATCCAACTATAAATCGCCTCTACGTGTCGCTGTTGACTGGCCGTGAGTTTGAGTTCTTTCGCGAGCGTCAGGACGTGGACTGGGCCGGGATAGCCGTTTAGCTCAGCCGCCTTCGCCATGCCCATGCCCTCGCCCTTGAGCAAAGCGCCAATATCCTCTTCCGACAGGGATTTAATGATCCGGGTCTGCTGTCCTGCGTACGGAGTCACAGCGGGATCGGCAAGCACCGGCACGGCGAGTACGCTGATGCCAAGAACCAGAGCGAGAATTCGCGGTGTCATGATCTGATCCTCTCCGAGATGAACCTACGCACGATCGCGGCCCTGATGACCTCGGCGATCCATCCGAACACCAGCCCGAGCGCAGGGTTGATGGTAAGGGTGACGAGAGCCGCGATGCCGATCACGGGCCAGCACGACGGCTTACCGTCAAACAGGCGGCGTGAGATCGCCAGATCGGTCCCAGCGAGGATCAGCAGCGCGCCGACCGCACCAATGGGGATCATTCCGAAGAGCGCAGCAGCCTGTTCGGCGAAACCGACCGCGAGCACGAGCACCACAATGCCGAAAATGATCGGAGCCAGACCAGTTCGTGCACCGAACCGATATTGAGCCTGCAAGCCGCCGGCACCGTGGCACATCGGCATCGCACCAAACGGACAAAGCAGCACGTTTGCAAGGCCCGACGACAGCGCCAGATTGCGTTCGCTCGCGATCGAGCCCTCCGCTGGGAACAGTTCTCGCGACAAACTTGCGGTGACGATCACCGCGTTCGTGAGGGTAAGCGATAGCTGTGGCAGCACCGCGATTTCGAGACTCCGCCATACCTCGGCCCATGTCGGAATGATGAAGCGAGGTATGCTCGGCGTAAAACCGAAGTCGTGCAGCATCGGAGCGTTGTTGCTCGCCCCTCCCATGATGATGGCGGCTCCGAGCACGATCGGCGCTGCCGGACAACGCGGGATACGGGTTAGAACAATAAGCAACGCCAGTGATCCGAGCCCGGTCCAAGGCGTCTGGAGCATCAGCTTGACCCCGAGAACGCCCATCAGCAGCCCGAGGCCGAGTTGAAGACCGGCGCTGACGGATTGTGGGATTGCGCGTGCGAGACGCCCGATCCAGCCCGTCATCGCCAATACGAGCAGGACAAGGCCGAGTATCATGCCGGCGGCGGCGACCTCACCCGGTTTCAGTCCATCGGTCAGGATGACAGCCGAGACCGCTTTCATTGGCTGTACTGGGATCGGCAAGCCGTAGAAGAGCCCGGTCGAGATCAGGAAGGTACCGAAGCCAAACAACACGCCTGCGGGTGCGAGACCGGCAACCGTTATCGCCCCGATCACATGGGGAATGAAGGTGCCGAGATCGCCGCAAGCGCCAGCGCACTCCTGGCTAATAGATCGGCGCTGGTTGCGGTTGGATCGACTCATAATTGGCGATAACGTTGGTCGGCTTGGTTCCGGGTCCTGGAATAGTTTTAATAGGCTTGGCCGATGAGATGACAACCAATCTGGGTCGCTACCAGCGGATCGCACCTTTCTACGATCTGCTTGACCTCCCATTCGAGCGACGCCGATATAGCGCGTTGCGGCCACTGATGTTTCAGAACCTCGGGGGTCGGCTACTCGAAGCATGTACCCGAGGCCGGTCTCGAACTCGTCGAGAGCCGGTTTGTCGTAGATGATCTCGTGAAGCTCATTACGGTGCGCCCCTAATGCGGGAGCAAAAAAGTATGCCCATTACCCGTCGCGTCGCTGCCTTTGCGTTGGCCCCGTTTGCGCTTCTCTACGCTGGTTTTGTCCTCGGGCAGCAAAGCGCCCCGATCGACTACAAGCTGGTCACCGAGGACGTACTCGCCGCGATTGGCCTCGACAATGAGATCGACGGCGTCCAGGGCCACGAACTGCGCCTCAGCCGCGCGGTGATCGCGCCCGGCGGTCATATCGGTCTGCACAGCCATCGCGGCGATCCCACGATCGTCTATATGCTTTCCGGCGTGCTGACCAATCACCATGACGACGGCACGACCGAGGAATTTCACGCCGGACAGGTCTTTGCCGAACACGGGCCGCGTCCGCATTGGGTCGAGAACAAAGGTCCCGCTCCGGTGAGCTTCATCGTGGCGAATATCCATCAGACCGATCGGTAGACGTGTCCCTCTGATACGCCTCTGCCATCGGTTAACTCAGAGCTAATCATGGGCTGGGCACTGCGGGGATGATTTCAGGCGCGATGCCGCGCCACGGAGAAATATTTCCTAAAACGGAGTCGTCGATTACCTCCCGCTCATGGGACCCATGAGGAACGAGGCGTACCCCTCTGTGGCGGGGACGAGGACCCGGAAAGGAGTGGTGGACCGTAGAGCGATATGGAGAGTCCTCAAATTACCTCCTCTGGCAGCGCGATGCTCGTCGCGCCCTTACGTTTAAGTCACTCGTTTCGGCGTTTCCAATGAGCCGCCGATTGGACGACAAGACTCGCAGCAAAATGGCTGCGCATCATCGGCGCACCGGTCGCCGCAGCAGGACCCATAGCTGTGCGCGCTCGAGAAAGCCAAGCCGTACATAAAGCGCTCTCGCCGGGTTGTCGGGAAACACGTGAAGGAACGGCAGGCAATTGCGGGCGAGGACGGAACGGGCGAGGTGTGCCGTGATTGAGGCTCCGAGGCCCTGGCCACGTGCCTCGGGGTGCACGGCGATGGCGCTTACTTCGACATGCCGTTCGAGGCATAAGCGTTCACCGCCCATCGCGAGAAGCCGCCCGGTCTTGGCGTCTCTTACACCCACATAGGTTCCGAGTTCGATCGTCCGCACACAAAACGGACCGGGTTGCGCTATTTCGATCAGCGCGAGCATTTCGGGCACATCGGACGGGCCGAGCGGAATTATCCGGCTCTCGCCGGATAACGGCTGGGGCACGACCTCCTCGGCTAAAGTCATTTGTATCAACGGTCTTGCGCTGATCGCTTCCCAGCCAGCCGGTACAGCCTCGTTTTCCGGGCGAAACAGGCGTGCCTCCGTGTCGTCGGGAAGGCCGAGTGCGAGGTCCGCATAGGCAGCGGGGGTCGGCTCTGCAATTGCAGAGAACGGAGCAAAATCGCGAAGGTAGTGACGGGCTCGGCCTTGGCCCATTGCGAACCGTGCGTGCGGTCCAGTCAGCGAGTGCCAGATCGGATTATCTAAAGGAGTGGCTGCCATGTGCGCGGCCCTTCAATTGCGCAGCGCGCCAGCTAATGCTGAGCTATCCGCCGTTTAATTTCCATATTGCTTTGGGGATTCCGGCGCGTACCAAACGGCGCAGGCGGCGACCGCAGATCCAACGCTGATCGTGAGGAATCCAATCATCCACGCCGTGGCATTTGTCGCGCCCCCAAACAGGTCGAGTACGGTCCCGACCGCGATGGGACCGAGAGAGCCAGTCGCAAAGCCAGCAAGCGCATAAATCGCGAGCGCGGTTCCGCGTTGCGCTGGATCGGCAGCCGAAACGGCACCCGCGCCAAGCGCGCCCACATCAGCAAAGCTGGTGATCTGCACCAGCACGAGCAGCGGTAAGACGATTTCGATTGAGCCGCCCGTCGTCGCAGCCAGGGCCAAGCACGTTGAGACCGAGACCAAGCAAGTGGCAACGATGGTCAACCGGCGTCCGAAACGTGTGGCGATCTCCGCCATCGCGATACTGGCCGGTACGCCCGCAAATGAGGCTAAGCCAGAGACCACCCCGAGCGCCGGCAGCGTTATGGTATTGCCCGGAAGGCTCAGTACCCAAGCGAGGTACGCGACAAACCACACGCGGACCGCAAACACCTCCCAGGTGTTGCCAGCGAACCCCGCCACATAGGCCATCAGTGCCCGATTGTGCACCAGTGCCCGCCAGCTTGGCGATTGCGATCTGGGGCTCCGAGGTGGAGATCGAGATGGGAGGAGTGCAAGTGCACAGATCGCCAGCAGCGGTCCAATGCCGGCTGCTAGAAAGGTCGCTCGCCATCCGAAGGCTGCATCGATTAAACCGGCAAGCAGAAAGGACACCGCATTACCGCCTGCGTAGATCGAGGTGTAGATTGCTGCGGCGCGTCCCTGCTGTGGACCCTCGACACGGTCCATCAGCAGGTTGAGACCCGGCATGTGGGTGCCCGCAAGACTGATGCCGCCGAGAAACCGCAAGATCAGCGCAACCCAGAAATCATGCGCCCAGAAAGCAAAGGTGAAGCTGGCCACCGCACCGAGCAACCCGCTTGCGACGTATACCCGTCGTCCGTCCATGCGATCCGTCGCGCTCGCGAGTACCGGAACGGCGACCGCATAGCCAGCAAAGTAGATGCCGCCGATCCAGCCGGACCCGCTGGCGCTGAGCCCCCAATCCGCCGCGATCTCATGCAGGGTCGCAGCAAACGTCATGAGTGGCGCAAGGTTGGCCACCAAACCAAACGAGAGCACGGCAGTCGCTCTCCCGGTCGCGAAACGACCGCGACCGCTTTGTGCTGGCCCGCAAAGAATGAATTTTCGCGCGAGGTAGTTGTCCATAGAGGCACGCTGCCCTTCGTCGTCGCGAGCGCTACCGCTTACCAGGAACTCGCCTCCAGACGGTACGGACAGGGCCGAACCTTCCTTTATCTGCCGATAATGCGTATTCGGGCGCAGATCGGACCAACTACTCCGTGATCGCGCGCATGTGGTAGAATCGCTGCCATAACTAACAAGCCGCTAAATCGCCGGGCAGCGATGGAAGACGCTACACACATTGCAGACCAAGTGCTCACAGCCAGTACCGCTCTAGCGGGACTGCTCCTTGTTTTCGTCAGCAATGCTCTAGCTGGTTTTGAGGGGTTTGATCCTGTAGCCCGGCGCGCGGTGCGGATGAAGTACCGTGTACGCGGATGGCTAGGTTTCGCCGCCTTTACAGCGGCGCTTTTGTCAGCGGTCCTCTCGCTACTGTTCTATTACGACAAGGCTAAGGAGACAGTGATCGCGAGCGTCGCGTTGTTGCTTCTTTCGCTGTTGCTTGGGTTGGTCGCGGCATTCATTGCCGCTCGGGATATACACTAATGGGCCTGACGCTTGAAGCCGAGCAGCGGATGGAAAAGGTCGGCCTGATCGAGCTTTTCGACAAAGCTCGCAAGACGTGGCTAGAGGTAGCTCAGAAAACCTATAACTTTGTAAAAGACGGATTTCCCGAGGGGGCGATGATTCGCAGAGATGATGTTCAGAAAGGACTTATACCCATATTGGAGGTGAATGAGAACCTTCGGGAATATCTTGACGCTAACAAGCTAAGGGGAAAGTTCTGGATTGCTTTCTACGCCGATCTTATTATCGACCGCACCTGGGGCGAAATCAGAGGGGGAACGGATGCACGAACATAAAAAGATCGCTCCTGCAAGTGAAAAAGAAAAAGCGAAGGAGTTGGTCCGCAATATTCTGACTAAGGATTTCAAGCAGAAGGCGGATGATGCGTTGATCGAGGATGTGGCCGCTAGGGTGCTGAAAGCGTTGCCCTCGCGCGGAGAATAGCGCCTATCCGAATACCGCGATGATGTCGACTAGCATGCGATTGGTGCGACGCTCTAATTGTGACACACACCCGCCGCTCGATCATGCGACCCTCTAGGAGTAGTGAGCGTCACCCGTCGATGAGCCGTTTCAGGAAGGATAGATCCCGGCAATGCGCCATCAGACGCGGTGCGTCCGGCGGCGCTATGATTCCTGTCCGGTTGTGCCAGAAGACGGGCATCCCAACAGCAGAGGCACCGTATAGGTCGTACGCGGAACCCGCGACGAAGATGCAGTGCTGGGGCTCCATCTCAAGCTCGTCGAGAGCAAGCTGGTAAGGTCGGGGATGCGGTTTGTAGAATCCGGCGCGTTCGGCGGTGACCATCGTAGTGAACACAATGCCCAGTGCGAGCGACAGCGAGGGTGCCTAGAGTCTCCGAACAATTTGTGACGACGCCGAGCGGAATGCGCCCTTGCAGGCCACCAAGAACCTCCTCGACGTCCGGCCACGGGGTAAGCTCGGGATACCTCTCCACCAGCCGGTCGGCCAATTCTGGCGAGAGGCCGACTGATTCCGCTGCCTCGCGGACAAGAACCTCGTAGGGCACATACTCGCCCTGAGCGTACGTGAGCTTGAGATAAGCAGCGCGCCAACGCCGTCCATCGTGGACGCTGCCGGCGACCCTGTCCCACAGTGTCCAGGAATCAATCAGTGCCGTGAGCAGATCGAACAGGACCGCATTCGGCTTGGTCGCAATCATTTGATTCAAGCCTTTACGAATCGCGATCGGATGAGGGGATGGGGTTGGGAAGTTGCCGCTTAAAGCCGGCCCGTGACAAGCAGCACGACCAGAATAATCAGGATGATGCCGATGATGCCGATGCCGTGATGGCCGTAGCCATAGCCGTAGCCGCCAAAGCGGCCACTAAACCCGCCGAGCAGCGCGACAATGAGAATGATGATGAGGAGGAGTCCGAGCGACATCGTGCGCTGTCCTTTCGAGAGTCGGTGAACTGTGCCGAACGTCCTCACGGGCGGCGAGGACCTTATGCCTTATTCACGTCGCCGCAACGACCCTTTCATAAACTCGGCGGCGGACGGTGGACCCTGCTCCGCTCTGGCGTCCTGGCATGCAGTTTTCCGAGGGGCTCCCTTCGGTCGTTTGCTCCAGGCGATAAGGCAGGCGCAGTCTTGTGAGGCCAAGGCGAACTGGCATGTGCGAGTGGACTATGTCATCACCGTTCGCTCGGCGACCTGTCTAAACAGCGACAATTACCTGTGAAGAACATTTACACTCACCTATTTTCGGCCTCTACCACCTCGACCGCGTGAGGCGCGAGGGAGCGACAAACCGGGAGATCGGGCGATTTCACCAAAGACCTCGATTGGGTCAGTACCTAGCGCCCGTGAGATGACGAGTAGCTCAAGAACATCGACCCGGCGCTGGCCGCGTTCAATTTCCGATATGAGCGTCTGAGTTCTCTCCAGCCGTTCTGCCAATTCTATTTGCGTGAGATTTACCCGCCGCCGGGCAGCCGCCAAGCACGCCCCAACGATCTCATAGTCCTCGGCTTCAATCCACAAGCGGGCTGCTCCCGTCAAACGGGGTTAACGGAATATCCGATATCGACAAATACAATAATGTCTGGTACGATGCATAGTGTTCCTTGTTTCCGTGATTTTTGGTGTGCCGCTGGTCGTAGCGGCCACGATGCTATCACCCCAAGGGTTCCCGTACATCTTGAATGCTGTGGCGCGCTACGCCGGCATCATGCTTCTGCTGCTGCCAATTTTCGCGTGGCCCACTTTTCTGGTCCAGGCGATTGCTCCGATGCCCGGTCAAAATCGGGGGGCATCAATCGTCGGCCTCTGGCTGGGCGGTGCCGTCTTGGTCAGCGCGGTGCTGAATCTGCTCGGCTCCATGCTCGACTACTCGGCGCACCCGCTGAACCTCGATCCGACCGGCCACGAACTGATCGGCTATGACCCACAAGCCGGTGTGATCGTCGGCGGCATCACGCTTTGTATGCTCGTGTCGTTCGGATTTTGGGGTTTGCTTGCGCGCGTCCTGACTGGAGGCTTTGTGCTTAGCGGAGCGCTCCTGACGGGGCTTCTGCTGTTCGGCCTCGTCGGCACTCTCGGATACCTTCTCTGGCCGCAGCAGTCACCAAGAGCAATCATACAAGCAAGCGCGGGGCCAAGACCCGCGCATGTCGAAGATGTAAGCGGTTTTTGGATGCCGCAGGACGGATACCAGTGGGTTAAATCCGATTGGCATACCCTGCGCGTCGAATGGGGGCCGGGTTTACCGTCGCTTCGACATCCCCACCTCGTCGCTTCCGACAAAGAAGGTAAGTGGGAGCCGCAAAATGGTTTCGACTGGGTCGATCCCGACAGACCTGGGGATTACAGGGTCAGGCGTGCCTCACTCCACTAAGCGACCGCCTTCCGTCACTAAGCGACCGCCTTCCGTCAACTATAGCGGGCTCACGACAACGCGATCGCCAAAAAAGGAGGACATTCCCATTCAAGTTCGACATCGAGAAGACTTTTACGTCATCGGACGGTTCATTCACCATCGTGCGCAGGCGCTCGGTTTGACCCGTAGCGGTCTCGTACGCCGTCTCGGTTACCGTGACATCGCGAGAGGGCACACCGTTCTCAACACGACCCTCCAAACGGGGATCGTTCCCACGTACATGGCAGACCACCTCGCTGCTGCTCTCGAAGTTGACGACGCGCTTCTTACCGCTGTCATCGATGCGACGAACTGGCAGCGGCGAGACGAGACCCGCTCCCAGGTTCGTGAGCGGGAAACCGCGCATAGGCAAGCGTTCAGGCCGCATTTGCGCGCCGAAACTGCTCGAACTCGGCCAGAACCCGTCTTCGTTGCTGCACTGCTCGGGGTCGCTCGGCTCCGCCATGTCATACTACCAGAGCACGTGTGGCATACAGACGACGAGAACCGTGATTCATTCGTCAAAAGTACCATTCTGGATCACTTTCAGGCCCAAGAGGGCCGAGTCCCGGCGTTCGGTGAAATCGTCGGTTATACCCTCGTCACAGTGCCGGGTTATCAGATCGATTTCGGCCTTCCATTCGATGTGAGCGGTAATCGGTCGGGGCCGATGCGCCCGGTGCAACGGCTTGCTGAGGCTCTATTGGGAACCAAGCGCGGTGACACGCGGCTTACCGGACTGCTCAAAAACGTTCCGATCAAGATGATCGGGATGAATGGCCCTTCGTGACGGGATTCAGTGTCCCCGAAGCGCTCACGATGTTCGATGACCCGACCGATACTCTTTATCGATCTTGATGGCGTGGTGCTACAGCGTCGAAACGCCGGAATCTTCGACGCATTTGAGGTCGCACCAGGGTGTCTGGAGTTCCTCGAATGGGCGACCGCTCGGTTTCAGTGCCGATGGCTCACCAGTCGGGCTCGAAGCGGTTGGCCCGATGGAGTACGACGTGCATTTCGCGCCGCTGGTGCCGCGCTGGATGATCCCCGATGGGCAGTTCTTGATCTGATCGACCCGGCAGAATGGTCGGCGAACAAATCGGAGGCGTTGGATCCGAAATGCGAGTTCTGGTGGATTGACGATGCACCATCCCGGCACGATCGGGAGTGGCTTCGCGACCACGGCTGCGAAGATCGGTTGATAGAGATCAGCACAGATACCAATCACGATGCCCTGATCCAGCTTATGCAATGCTGGGATTGCGATTTCGGACGAAAGGTTCGCCCGAAGTGATCTTCGCTGCCACCGCCGCGCCGATGGGACCCGCTGAGGATTGACGTACCCCCTTTGGTGCAAGCCAGTCACCGGAAAGCACCTGATCGAGTGGGACAGGCACCGCCGGGACGGATTCCAGCCGCTTCGGGAGAAGCAGCGGTGCGTCAACGATGGGACCCAATTACGAGCGCGTCGTTCCCGCAGGCACAAGGATCAGTACCATTTCGCAGCGCCGCCGGTTAGTTAAACCCGGAGCCGCTCAACCTGGGTTGGGTCGAGCGTGCTGTACCTGACTGTGTTCTCCATGCGCTTATGGCCCCGTCAGTCTTCCTCAATGAAATGGTTAAAGGCTCATCTAAGGCTGGTTCGCTGCCACCTTTGTCAGATGTCCGGCACGCTGCACTTACCAGTCCCCAACGTCTCGCTCATAAACGTTCGCTTTCAATTATCGAAACTGATCCAGGCGGCAGGGTCGAGTTTGGTGACTAAGAGCAGTCTCGAAACCCAGTCTCGAAACTCGAATCGGTTTGTGGTAGTATAGAACGAGTTTTGATAATCGAGGAGGATTGATGCTAGTTGGGTATGCGCGAGTGTCTCAGAACGACCAATCTCTCGCACTGCAATTAGATGCGCTGCGCGCTGCCGGGGTCGAGAAAATCTTTTCCGACACCGCATCCGGCAGCCGCCAAGATCGACCAGGACTTCGAGAGGCACTGGAGTTCGCCAGAGCCGGCGATTGTCTCGTCGTATGGCGGTTAGACCGACTAGGCCGAAGCCTTCCGCACCTGATCGAGTTGATGCAGGATATGGCGACGGTATTGAAACGTCTCCTGACGCTCGGCTTGGCGCTGGCATTTCTTGTCGGCGTGACGGTGCAGCTTGTGCCGTCGAGCATGGCCGAAATCGAAACGACCGCAAGCGCCGGGATGGCGGGCTGCTGTGATAGCCCGCAACCGCCGTGCAGCGGGAAGCCGAACTGCCTCGACCACGTCGGCTGCGTGACGGTGTCCGCAATTCCCACGTCGCCGACCTCGGTAGCCGTCGCGTTCGAGTGGACACCGCTCGATTATGACCTCGCGGCGGAATCGCTCACCGGCCTATCTGTCAAACCGGAACTCTCGCCACCGATCCTCGCGGCCTGAGATTGCTTTCAGGCTGAATCCGTCTGCCGGCCCGATCGGGCCGAGCAACGGCCACGAGGATTGGTCGAATGAGAGTATCGAGACGTGCGCTCATGCTGAGCGCAGGATCCGCCGCATTGGAGTCTATGGCCCCGCTGCGCCGTGGCTTCGCCGACCCCGACATCAAGGAATTCCGGTTCACCGCTGAGCCGGCAAGCGTCAATTTAACCGGCGTGGGCCACCCCGATACTCCGGTCTGGACCTACAACGGCACGGTGCCGGGACCGGAACTGCGGGTTCGTCAAGCCGAGCCCGTTCGGATCGTCGTCAGCAACAAGCTCGGCGAGCACACCACAGTTCATTGGCACGGCATCCGCCTACCGAACGCAATGGATGGCGTGCCGGGCCTGACGCAGAAGCCGATCCGACCCGGCGAGAGCTTTACCTACGAATTCACGCCGCCCGATGCCGGCACGTTCTGGTATCACCCGCACGTTGACTCGCTGCAACAGCTTGGGCGCGGGCTTGCTGGCGCGTTGATTGTCGAGGAACGCGAGCCGGTCGTCGTCGATCGTGATCTCACGTGGCTCATCGAGGATTGGCGGCTCGACCATGAAGGGCGAATTGCAGGCGGCTTCGGCAACCGCATGGAAGCGGGCATGTCGGGCCGGATCGGCAACACCGTCACGATCAACGGGCGGGTTCCCGAAACGGTATCTGTGAAAGCCGGCGAGCGGCTGCGGCTCCGCGTCATCAACGCCGCTCTCGCCCGGATCGTCGGGCTTCGCTTCGAGGGGCACAAGCCGCTCGTAGTCGCCTATGACGGACAGCCCTGCGACCCGCATCCGCCCGAAGACGGTCGGGTGGTGCTCGGGCCAGCGATGCGGGCCGACCTCATCATTGAGATGAATGGAAAGTCCGGTCAGACGTATCGCGTCATCGACGATTACTACAAGGACCTCGCCTACAAGTTTTTTGACATCGCTTACGACCAGCAACCGCTGGTCCGCGAACACCCGCAGCAGCTTCCGAAGCTGCCCGAGAATCCATTGCCGGAACCTGACCTAACCGCCGCCGAGCGGCATGAGATCGCGCTACAGGGCGGGATGATGGGCATGAGCACGATGGGTAGCGGCGGCATGATGGGCGGCATGGGTGGGGCGACCTGGGCCATGAACGGCATGTCCATGACCGGCGACGGGCAACCAGACATGCCGCCGCTTTTTACGGTAAAGCGCGGCAAAACCTGCGTGCTGGCACTACGCAACGAGACGGCGTGGTGGCATCCGATGCATCTGCACGGGCACAGCTTCCGCGTCATCAGCCGGAACGCCAAACCGAACCCAATCCGGGAATGGCGGGACACGGTTCTGATTCCCGCGCACGAGACCGCCGAGATTGCCTTCGTGGCCGACAATCCCGGTGACTGGATGTTCCATTGCCACGTCACCGATCATCAGGAGTCCGGGATGATGACCGTAATCCGAATCGCGTGAAATGTAAGCGGCGTTCCCGGAGCACCTTTCGGTGTGCCGCTGGAAAGGTGATTGTCGGAGCAAATGAGGGCTCCGACACATGTCGATTTCAGAGCATAAGCCTATGCCGGAGCCGATCCGGCGCATGGAA
>Ga0185299_10002291_pt1 | contig 30337 bp, 24 predicted proteins | sample PaiPotPPA55metaG_FD_128002 | JGI IMG/M metagenome (GOLD analysis project Ga0185299, IMG submission 128002) | Iron sulfur acid spring bacterial and archeal communities from Banff, Canada, to study Microbial Dark Matter (Phase II) - Paint Pots PPA... ...
GAAAGTGTGGCGGATCCGAGCAGAATCATGCACACCAGAACAGTCGCAGCGCCACATGCCAGTCGCATAACCGGTCGTCGCGACAGCGCACTGCACGTTTTGACCCAGCCATTCACCGCGGACAAGGCAGCCCTCCTATGTGAGGAAACCTAATGTTACAACGCACGGCTTTGGATAGATGGTCACAAGTGACCATCTATGCGAAGCGGTCGTGCAGTGTCGTGATTCTCTCAAATGGCCTTCCGTCTCGCTCGACCTGAAGTCGACGGAACGCCCAAGGTTCAGACCTCTGACGTTGCCACCTCGACCATCCATAAGATCGCCGTTCCCTTATCAGCATAGAACTGAGAGCTTTTCGCACGAGAAGGCGGAGCTACCTCCTTCTCGGGTCGCTCCGTCCTGGAGCCGCTCTTTTGATGTCAAACGCTGATTCACTCTCGCTCAGCCTAGGCAGCCTTACGCGGCTCCGGCTTGTCGTGGCCGGAGCTCACTTCATCGGAGGTCACTTCATGGGTGAGAGAAAGATTTGGGGCGTCGGTCCGCTCCAACACTTTCCGCTTTCTCCACCTGACCAGGAAAGGGGCTAGCGTTGTTAGGGCGATTACCAGCACGACCAACAAGATCATGAGCCACAGGGACCCGCCCTTATGAGTCGCGGTGGGTATGGCAACGGCTGCAACAGGTGTGCCAGCAGTCTCCGAGGACGGGCCGGCAGGCGCGGCTGTTGCTGTGTCCGCAGCGGTCGGGATGACCGTCTCGGAGGGCTTGGCCGTCTCCGAGGGCGCAGCGGCGGTCGCAGTCGGTGTTGCTGAGTGTGTGCGAGGATGGGCTGACGGTCGCGTTGCGTGAGTAGCGTTCACAGCGGGTACCGCAGCGTCCACAGTGGGAGTGCTAACAATTTCCGGTGACGGGCTGACCGTCGCATCGGCTACCACAGCGTCCACAGTAGGCGCGCTCGCAGTTGTCGAAGACGGATTAACCGTCGCAGCGGGTACCGCAGTGTCCACAGCAGGTGCGCTTGCCGTGGCTGAAGACGGACTAGCCGTCACAGCGGGTACTGCTGCATCCGCGGCGGGTTTGCTCGCGGTCGCCGACGACGGACCGGCCGGTGCAGAGGTGCTTGCAGCGGCGGCCGCAGCCGGTGCGATAACAGTAGTCCCCGGAGACGGGCTGACGGTAGTGGCGGGTGGGACGGCAGTCGCAGCGGTCGCAACGGCGGTCGCCGCACAGTGCTCAGAGATCACGTTCAGTTCGGTCACGGCAAAACCGTTATCAGCAGCGCCGGAACTCGCGATCCCACTGGTCTTGCGCCCTATGAGGCTTACGTCCTGGCCCAGATGTAGCTTGAGATCAACACTGCTGGTGGTGATCTTGAGAATCTGACTCGTGCCGTCTTCTGCAACTGTGTAGTTGCCATCAGATCCACCCAGGCAACCTTTAATGCTGGCCTGGTCTGTGTTGTTGGCAGCGGCGGGAGTCTGCGCAAAGCCCGACACCACGAGCAGGGCCGATGCAACCATCAGCAGAAATTTTTTCATGGAATCCTCCTATAGCTTCTCGCCTTGCGGCGGTCAGAGGTCTCACTTGGGATTTGAATTTGCTTGTCGGTCCTTACGCAGAACACTCGCGTGTTGTGCACCGGTTGACTTCCGGCCTGGGAACCTGGAGCATCCGGAGTGGAACAACACAAAACCTATCTGGTATGGAGTTGATTGTCTGTTCACAACCGCTCACATTCGATTGGGACAGCATTCACGGGTAAACATGCGGGTCGGATGAGCAGTCCGCGGGTGGATTTGTTACATCTCGGTCTCCCTACCGGCGCTGTGCGGGTGCGCCCGATCGTCTTGGCGTCGGGTACCAAAAAAAGCCGAACCATGAGTCCGGCCTGAAACACGCACATCTGAGGACAGTGCCGCGGCGCGGTCGTGAGGGTCCGAACGTCGGGGTGTCCGACACTAACCCATGAGCGCTGTTCCGGTGCTCCCAGATTTAAGAAATAGTACCCATTAACGATTCCAATAGCTGTTCAATTTTATACACGCGAGACCTAAGGATTCGATTCCGCACACGAGGATGGTTCTATTCTTCCGACCCGAAAAGTTCTTCGCCATGGACTCAAGCTATACGCTTTTGTAGCACATTATCGATCTTCCACATGATCCGCCCAGCCTACTGCACGGCCGTGGCGACCACGGACTCAGTTTCGGGCTTGCCAATTTCTTAGCTAACTGACGGCAAATCATTCCAATCTTATACAATGAGGCCCGCTGTCTATCTCAGGGGGGACAATGACAAATCTAACCAACGCGCTCCAGCAGCTTCGTGCAGAGCGCAAGCAGGCACAGTTACTGGTAGAGAAGTTTGACCAGGCAATTTCAGTGATCGAGTCATTGAACGGTTCAGGAGCGGTTCGCAAGTCAACCCGACCGACCCGAACCGTATCGGCAGCTTCACGGCGGAAGATGGCACGGGCGCAAAAGGCTCGATGGGCAAAACTGCGCAACCCGTCGCAGCCAGTGGCAGCGGGAAATGCATCTGGCGGCGCTCCCAAGAAACATTTGTCACTGGCGGCACGGCGGAAGATTGGGACAGCGCAGCGGGCCAGGTGGGCGAAGGTGAGGGCGCAACAGAAGAAGGCGGCGTAGGCAAAATGGATTGAGGGCAATGCCCGCCCCCGAAGTTCAATTGTGAGCGAGCGAGGCGCGTTTTTTTCTGGCGTAGAGAGATAGAAGTGACCTGTGAATTTGCAATCCGCGCCTGCAGTCATAGTCGATGAGGCCCAACGATCTGAATCTATTCATGAAGAAGCTAACTCGCGACCGCGTTGTACCCACCATTTGTGCCAGAATCGTCTGGTCGAGCTTGGGAATTACAGAGTCAGGTGTGTTTTTCTTGGCGAGTAACAGAAAAATCCGCGCGAGTCTTTTCTCACTAGAGTTGCAATGTTGGTCAATCAAATCTTCTTGGAATAGGATGTTCCGCACCAACAAATATGCAACGAACAGATCTGACAGGGTCTGTTCTCGATGAAGTGAGAGCATCATTGCCTTCTTTTCAATCCGCAGAAGGTCACAATCTGTCATTGCGCTTGCTGATGCTACGCGGAGCGGCTGATCTGCAAGGCAATCTTCACCGACAAAATCCTTTTCGCTTAGTATGGCAAGTGTTGCTTCCTTGCCACCTTTGGATTTGGCGCTGAGTCTTACCTTACCTTTTTGGACTACAAATACTGCAGTCGTCGCATCGCCCTGAGCGAAGATAATCTGTTTCTTCCGAAAGGACATAATTTGCCTGCCATCACCGATGGTGGAAAGGAAGATTCTGGGGTCGAAATTAGGTTTTGCCTTCGCACTCATATAAATGGCCCTTCTTCATATACATGTACGTAAAATTCGTGAGCTTACGCTCCTCTACCCTTCGCTAATCATGGCCCCATGTTGTTTGCAGAACATGTTGCTTGAGCTTGCGAGGGCGGATAGGGCTGGGGCACGCCGCTCGGCGGAGTTAGCCAAGGAACCCGGGAAAAGTCGAAGAAGTCCAGAAGATCAGGCTGGGCAGCGTCTCTCGGCGTGAGAGCAGCGCTACTTCCTATAAACCTGGTTTCCACGAACTTGATCACCGCCGTGTGGTCCATGGGCGTGTGCGAAACGTAGTGCTTTCGCGTGAAGGGCGACAGAATAATGTTGGGCAGGCGGAATCCAAGTTGGCCGGCAAACCCTTGCTGCGCCGCCGCGTCGCCGGAAATTGTCCCAGGATCCCGATTCCCAAACGGAGGGGAAGTCCTCAAATCGCAGTGCAGCGTCGGAGCGTCCGTTCCATTTGCCGGGACGCACGGATTGAACGAATCCGGATTCACGGCAATGCTTGAAATGTCCGTAGGATAGTCGGCCGCGAACTGGGAATCCGTCAGGTCATTGGTATGACCCGGAACCGGCGGCACGTGATCGTAAGGACCGCCTCCTTCGTCAAAGCTCCAGAAGAAGATCGAATCCTTCCACGATGGGCTCGCCATAAAAGCATTGAACAGGCTCGCCACCTGAGCCTGACCCAATAGAATCGATTGCCCCGATCCCGGGTGCTCATCATTGTTACTGTAGCCAGGCTCGATCCATGCGAAGCTGGGTAGCATGTTATTGGTCAAGTCTTTATTGAACTGTCCTAAAGGAGCGATGTGATTCACGTCTATGCAAAAAGCGTTGTTTGGATCCCCCACGGCGGGTCCCGAATTTTGAGTCGGGGCCACGCAGGCGGGACGTTGCTGATTCTTCACGTACAGGTAATTGACGGAATAGGTGAAATAAGTAAACGTGGCTGCGGGATACTTATCGATTGGATGGTTCCCGCAACTGGCGTTGTTGCCCGCCAAACACTGGTCTTGCGTGGTTGAGTAATAAATCTTCCAGGACACGTTATTTGTGTCAAGTTCCTCGAAGATGGTTGGGATGGTCAGTTGCACCCCAAGGTTATCTTCGTTCGATCCCGGATCATGTACCAGACCCTGCGTGGTCCCGCCGGTCATGGTTGCAATGCGGTTGGGAACACTCTCACCTGCGACTGGCGAAAACCAGCGGTCCGAAACTGCGAATTGCGATGCCATGTAGTAGTAGTAGTTCAGGAAAGACCCATCGTAGTAGCCCATGGCGCGCTGCCCGGTTAAATCAGTGAATTGTCCGCCGGTGCAGTTATTGGCAGGTATGGCGCAGAAGTTCGCATACCCTTCGGCGGTGTGGACAAAACCGTCCATGTTAATCAGGCGACCAACACTAAAGTCGTAGCGATTTACGTCACCATAGCTGGGCAGCCACGACGAAGAGTTGTCGTCGATGCAAGTGCTGGTGAGTTTGAACGGGTTATAGCTCTGACCTTCGTCATCAAGGTTGCTGATCGTGCTCAACTTGTCGTCAATGCCGTCCACGGTGTAGGTAACGCCGTCATCACCGACGCTGTAGCCATTCGCAGTGCGATAAGGATTCAGCATTCCGAAGTAATGGTCGAAGGGACGATTCTCCTGCATCATGAAGATGATGTGACTGACGGAAGCGTTGAGGCTGCCTGCACTCACTGTGACCGTCACAGTTGAGGTTGCAGTTTGATTGTTCGCTCCGGTTGCGGTTGCGGTGTAGATGGTTGTGGCCGCTGGACTCACGTTCTGAGTTCCACCACTCGCCGGCAAAGAGTAGCTGTTCGAATCAACGTTATCGGTAATCACCACCTGGCTCGAATTAGTGGCCACTACGGTCATCGCGCTCGACTGTCCGGAAATAACAGAGGAGGGATTCGCCCTGATTGTGACCGTGGGCGCGCCCGGCTGGGTCACGGTGACGGTGGCTTGTGCTGTAGCCGTCGCCGTCCCGGATCCACTCACGGTGATGGTGAAGGTTGTGGTTTGAGCCGGCGTTACAGGTGTACTCCCGCTCAGCGCGACTGGCCCGATACCGCTATTGATCGTGGCCGATGCGGCGTTGGCTGAGGTCCAGGTCAAGGTCGCGCCCGCACCGGCCGCAATCGTCGTGGGGGAAGCGGCAAACGTCACACTTGGCGGCATCGGAACCGGCGTAGCAACCGAGCCCGCGCAGCCAGTTAACAGGCCAGCCGTCACGCTCAAAGCAAGGGACAACAATATACGGGAGGTGCGGGGCCGAGGCCGTTTCATGTCTGTATTCCGGTGCTCAAAAGGAGGCCGGAAGTTGCATGTCTGGTCTATTTTTCGCGGAATCTGCGAACTTTGTCCCTCTCTAATCTCCGGCCGGGATCCCTTTAACAACACTGTTTTGCACAGAGCCGCCTCGCGAAGGTTTCCACGCCATTCCTGACCAGCCGCGGGCTAATGGGAGGATGCTACCCGGGGGCATCCGGACCACCCCTGCGCCGGCAGCACCCTTAAGATATATCCAAGCGGGCACGAGGACACCAACCTTTGAGTATTTGGGTACGCTCAATTCCCTTGTGATTACTCGAACAAGCGCCTTAGAATCACCCCACCGAACCATTGATCGCCTCTCGCGGTAGTTCGCTGAAGGGTCTAATCCATTGAAGATGTTGCCACTCTTTGCTGCGCTGGCGATCGCAACCCCAGCACTTGCAGGAGTTTCTGTGTCTGCGCCGGTCAACAATAGCAATGTCGCGGCCGGCGTTCAGTACGTTGCCACCGCGACCACGACATGCACCAAGGGAGTTTCTGCTATGGGCATTTACACGGCTCCCAATGTGCTGGCATACACCGTCAATGGTTCCTCACTGAATACGGAGTTGACTCTTAACCCGGGTACGTACCATACCGTTGTCCAGGAATGGGACAACTGCGGTGGAAGCAGCACGACACCGATAACGATTCTGGTCAGCGGCGGCGCATCCCAAGTGCAAATCATCACTCCGGCAAACAACGCGACGGTCGCGACGCAAGTGCAATACGTTGCCACCGCGAACAGCAGCTGTCCCAATGGAGTTGCGGCCATGGGGATTTATTCGTCGCCAGGGGTTTTGGCTTATAGCGTCAGTGGCGCCAGTCTGAATACCACTCTGACGTTAAAACCCGGAACCTACAACACGGTGGTTCAGGAATGGGACAAGTGCGGTGGTGCCGCTACGACGCCGATTGTGCTCACGGTCGGTTCCGGTGGCGGCCCGTCCGGCCAATTCGTGAATCTTCATCAGAAATCTGGGTGGACGGGATACGGGCTGCTCCCACCGACCTACAACATTTGTTTATCCTGTGTGCCGGGCGGACCGCAGATTACGTGGGGCATGACCCAGGGTGTGTCGTCACCGGCTCTCACCGGCAACGCCGCCCGAATGGATGTTGGAGGGCAGACACCCTATTCCGATGGATTGTGGAACAATCATTTGATCGGCGATTTTTCGTCGCAAGGCCTCCCAGATTCTGGTCACACCATCGTTCCCAACGTGCACAATTTCACCTACGACGTTTATTTCTACGCGACTAATATAAGCGTCTCTCAGGCAATAGAATTCGATATTAATCAATTCGTTAATGGACAATCCTTCATCTGGGGGCATGAATGCCGCATTGTCGGAGGAAAGCAATGGGATATTTGGGACAATCAGGGACAGAAGTGGCATGCCACCGGCGTCCCCTGTAATCCCGTGAACAACGCTTGGAACCATCTGGTGATTCATGTGCAAAGAACCTCCGCCAATCACCTTCTGTTCCAATCGATCTCGTTGAATGGCAACACCGCGACGCTCAACTATGACGAAGCCCCGACTTCTCCCAACTTGAATTGGTATGGGATTACCATCAACTATCAGCAAGACGGGGACTACAATCAACATCCCTATTCGATCTGGCTGGACAAGCTAACCTTCACATACTGGTAAATCCTCGCCGAAGATCGGTGACCGAGGCGGCCATCCTGCATTCCGCTATGTTCAGCTCCTGCGGAGGCAGGATGGCCGCACTCTTGTGCGCAGTCATTTCCTCAAAAGTCCCCCCAATTTCGCAAGAGTCCCGGGTCTCTGAGGTGTTCACTCTAGATAGTAAGCCGTTCGTCTAATACACCTCCGTACTCTACTGTATTGACATTCGCTGCAGTACCCTCTCCCCAGGAAAGACCGACCCCTCGCAAAGTAGGAGCTTTCGTTTCATGAAGTACACCCTGATTCTTCTGGCCCTCCTCATGCCGCTCATCGGCTGCGGAGCCAATTTGAGTAATCCCGCCGCACCCCAACTGATGCCGGCCGCGAATTCCGCCGCAGATTCTGCCCCCTCGCCCACAACCTACGACATGCTCGCCTGGATGACCATGCAGCCATACCTCAGCGCAACTCATCACATGGCCGGCACGGCTAATCCCCTCTACACCAGCGTTACTGCGTCTCGCTTTTTCTGGACGAAGACGGGAAGTGGCTATCCCTGGGATATTCAGCTTTACGACAAGAACTACATCTATCTGTGGGTGACGGAATTGAATTGGCAGAATCCGAACACCTTCAAAGCGTTCAACAGCCCGGTAAGGGGCAAGTTCAACCTTCCTTTTGCGCCCCGGTTCGCTAAGGGCGGCTATCCAGGCTCCAGCATCAAGATCAGTGACTCCACGTACGAAATTCATTCCGACTGCAACACCTTCGTCACAAAAAATCTCGGCCACGTCATCAACGAGATCTGGGGACCCTACCAGGAAACGCTAGGGGGACAGCTTCCCGCCAACCTGAAAACTCTGGTGGTCAGCTATCGCTACAGCTGTGACGCCAACTATTCCAGCTGTGGGGATAAAGAGGAATTCCACCTGGCACAGCCCTACGGTCTGGTCAAATGGCAACACCAAAAGCTGGGCGCGAATGGGACCTACAATCCTCCCGACAACGTGACGTACTTTAATAAGGTAGTCACCGGCCAAGTCACGCCAATCACTGCCTGCTTCTGACCGTACGCTGAGTCTCGGGCTAATGCGGGAAAAGCACGCGATCGGCCGCCCCCGGGAGGCCCTCGGGTAATGCCTGTAAAAGGTGCTACGGTGAACACCCGGGAACTCGCTCCAGCCAACCTCACGGGGTGCCTCCTCATCCATCTCTCAACCACGAGGACCGCGTCTCGTGCTGGAGTCTGAATGCCGGTCACTTCGGTTGGTGCATGGCGCGTGCGGCTACAACCCTCGGGAGATGTGGGGAAGCCCTGTTACGTGCCACGATTCGTCGCACGCCCACTCATCGCCGGCCTGATTGCATCGGCTTCCCTGGTGGCAGGGGCACTGGCGCAGCATGGTACACCGGCGCCTGCCGGTTCGACCACCCAGGTATCGACTCAAGCGCCCGCGGCAGCCTCGTCCCGCCCTGCCGCCAACTCCCCGCAACCGACGTCACCACAGGAGCCCGATGCCGAGGCCGGAGGGTTTGTTTTCAGGAAAGAGGTTGAAGAAGTGGGCCTGCATGCGATCGTGGTTGATCAGCAGAATCACTTGATCTCGGGCCTGAATCGCGATGCTTTCAGCATCTACGAGGACGGAAAGCTCCAGCAGATGACGTCATTCCATCAGGAGAACGCTCCTCTCGCGCTGGGGATTCTGATTGACAATTCCGGTTCGATGCGCCCGAAACGCCAGAAGGTGAACGAAGCGGTACTTAATCTAGTTCGCTCCAGCAATCCGGGAGATGAAGTGTTTGTGGTGAATTTCGGGGACCAGTACTATCTCGACCAGGATTTCACCGACGATGTCGGCCAGCTGACGGCGGCTTTGAATAAGGTGGAGACGCGAGGGACGACCGCACTCTACGACGCCATCGTGGCCTCCGCGGCGCATGTGAGGCAAGGCGCAAAAATTCAGAAGCGAGTTCTTCTGGTGGTGACCGACGGCCGGGACAATGCCAGCCAGGACACTCTCGAAGAAACCATGCGGCAACTGCAACGGGAAAACGCGCCTGTTGTCTACGTAATTGCTTTTGTCGACGAAAACGCGGCCGCGAGTTCAACGATCCGCGCACTACAAGCGATCACCCTGAATAGTGGTGGCGCTGCCTATTTTCCCAAGGATCTCGACGAGGTGGGAGCCATCACCAAGCGGATTGCGTATGACATTCGCTACCAGTATGTGATCGGCTATAAGTCCTCGAATCCCAAGACAGGGAACGCTTATCACAAGATCAAGGTCGAGGCCAATAACGGTGGGCGCCAGCAACTCCGGGTGCGAACCAGAACCGGGTACTACACCCAATCGCCCCAATAACCGTCAGGCCGCCCTGGTCTGTGGCCCCAAGTTGCACTCACCACCCGCGACCGGCTCACCAGATTCCTTTATCGTTTCCGGTGACCTTGTAAGCGACGAACGCTGCTGCTGCCAACCCCGGCAATAAGGACAAACGGCTGACCGTTCGTAAATTCAATTGTGTGCCAGCATTGAGGACCTGGCGAAAGAAAAGGCCGGCGGCTTTAGGCACAATCGGAATCCGCAGGAAATCCCCCCGCAACTGCAGGCCCTCTTCCTGCGCGGCAGAAGAGATGACCCCCGCGGGTAGCTCCAGTTCGACTCCATAGCCGCGAGCATAGTCCGCAACCGTGGTCAGAAAGGCCGCGACCCCCGGCCAGATACCGCAGGATTCCGCCGCAGCTCGCAACAGAACGTAGTCCAGTTCCTGAGATTGAATCAGCCTGGTCGTGTCCACGATATCGCACAGCCGGCAATAGAAATGACGGTACATGCGTTGCAGAGTTGTAATGAGCACGCGCTCCTCCGCAGCCGGCACGCGGAAGGTATGACCTGCAACCGTCCGGGGAATTGCGCGGCGTGCAACGCGATACGCCAGATCCAGATGCTCACCGGTCTGCCCGAGACATCCCAGGTGCACTTCAATCGCTTCCGGCAGCCCGGGGAGTTTAAAGTTCCACTTGTGCGCCAGCCTGTCTCCCCAACTGCGAGGCAGGATCTCGGCGGCAAAGGTCTTTCTCATAGTACTTACGACCTGCTCTTCAGGCCCGCTGGTGTAGAGATCCAAGTCTGAACCGATATCCGGCCAGTGATCGAGTGATTTGATTACGATGGCAGGACATTCCGCATCCTCCAGCGCGTCACAGACGGCTGTGAGCACGCGCAATGCTTGGCTGATTCGCCGCTGCTCCTGCAACAGAGCCGCTGCACATTGGTTCCAGAGGCGGGGATTCAGAAGCTGCGGCCCCATGTCTCCCGGTGGGGAACTCTGCAGCGCCTCGACGGTGCGAACCAATACGTGGTGCAGATCCGCAAAGGCGAGAAACCGGGAGACATCGTCGCTATCCCAATCTGAGAACATTCGCAACTCACGATCTTGAGCAAGCGCACCCGATTCAGAATCGTCGCGAAGCAGAAGTCGCGACAGAAGCTCAAGATACCGAATCCGGATCGCGCTCGCGGTCTTCACGACTTTGTCCATGGTCATAGGAACCATTTCAATATCCATTTCCAGGCTGTCCGCTCGGGGCCCCGGTGCATTTGGCTATGCCCGATTCGATAGCGGTGCCTTCCTCGTAGTCGTTCCAGGTGGCTATCATGAGAAAAGGCATAGGCTGAAACTGGTCGTAGTAGCGAAAGAGTTGGAGGGTGTCCTCGAAGGTTTTCCCGCAGCGCCCGCTGATATGGCGATTCATGGTCCATGATGCCTTGCTGTCGTCGAAGCCGGGCCATGCTGTGCCAACGGCAATCTTGTCGGGGCGGCTTTCCATCTTCTTATAGAAAGCCTCGAGATATTCTTTGCCCCAGTCGCTTCCATCTCGCTGCCATTCCTTGGAGGGATGCACCCAGGCGTAGTTGCCGTCGAAGTCGTTCGCATACTCGGCCGGAGGCTCATCCTTATAAAACAACAGCGGTGGGACTGGCCAGGTATTCAGTTGCGCTCGCACCCGATTCCAATCGGTGTGGCCGCGTTTAGGGAAAATAAAAATTAGCGGGCGTCCCTTGTATTCCAGATAGGCGTCCCGTCCGGGCGCTCCGGCGCGAAGGTATATGTCATAGGCTTTCGCCATCGCAGCCAATGATTCTTCAGTGGCCTGGCCGTTGTCTTCCTCGCTCTCGTCGTACATAAGAGCCACTTTGAAATGACTCTGGCTCGCGACCTGTTGCATTAGAGCATAGCTATGATCGAGAAAAGGCCGCCGTTGCCCATACCAGTCAACCGCGAAGGCCTGCACCCCAAGCTCTTTGGCTTTGGCAATTTGCCTCCGCAGCACTGCTGGATCGTCAGTGCTGTATCCCACTTTGATGTGCTGAGGATCGCCAAACCAGGGCACGTACACCGCCATCACGACGGTGTCTTGCGACGGACTCTTCGCTGCTGGGGTCATGGCTTGGTAAGCGCCCTCGCGATGACATCCTGACGCGATCACAAATATCGCCACCATGCTGAGGATTAGAGGCAGCTTCGACTTGGCCGGCGTGAGTCTTAGTCTCATTGGGAAGCTTTCATCAGGAAGCGGGCACGTCTTGAAGTAGGCGAACCATCCAGCGATCTGCGGCCGGGGTCATCAGCACCAAATACCTTGCGGTGATGGTTTTGCTGTGCAGGAGTTTGGCGCCGTCAAAGATTTGCTCTTCATATTCAACATTGTCCTGTAGCTGCATGACCCCACCATCGGGTGAATAGAAAAGGGCTTCCAGTTTGTGTCCATGATCAACATAGTGACGATGAATGCCGGTTCCGGCCTGCTCCTTGATTGTCCGCGTGAACTCATCCTTGGCAAATCCAGTGAAGTAGTCATTCAATAGGTCGACGCGGTTTTGCTCCAAACCTGCAGCCAGGGTTTTCCATGCTGCAGCGTAATCGAGCAAGACCTTCTGCCGAGTCAAGTCTTCAATTTCTCGAGGACCTCGCGATGCGGTAAGTTTCACGCTGGGCAGTGACGCAGTTGAGGCGGAGTTGACCACTGCAGTTTGCGGTACTCCCGGTAGCGAGAAAAGCAGACAAACCGCTGCGCTGACGAAAGGCCTCAACGTGGGCCTCCCATTCTGATGTCATTGCCTACGACCACTCCGCATGCAACAGAAATCGTTGCGGACCCGCCGAATGCCATTTCTGTTCGGGCGACACCTTTCTTAATGGGGGCGTCCACGGTGCTTCGTCCGAGTTTGTCGGTCTTGGTGAATGTGACGATGGTGCCGTCGGGCACGGCGTTCCCTCGGCAATCGCGGACTGGTTCGGTTTGCAGCACGACCTGATTGCCTTTCTGCTCAGCGGACACGTGCAAGTGGCAAGGCTCCGACGCCACTTGTTGCACCACCCTCCGCTCAGATGTTTGTCCCAGGGACACGCTAATCTCCACGGTGCCATCTTTCATGCCCGAATTCAGACGTGTCCACGCGATACCGTTGCGGGTCATTTGGGGTGGGGAAGAGACGCCATTTTCTTTGGTGGTGGCGCGGAAGGTGACTGCTTCCGGCTGAACCGCCAGATTATGGAAACGATCCAGCGCAACGGTTACCGCGCTGATGGCATTCGCTTGACCAACCGCTATGCGAGACGGGTGCACAAGAAACACAAGCTCTTTGCCCCGATCCGGAGCCACATAAAAATTCGTAATCGAACACTCGTCGCCGTAACAGATTATGGCTTGGTAAGTTCCAGCGATGCTGAGGTCGGCGGAACTAAGCTGGATGTTTTGTCCTGCCTGAACATTGCGCTTCGCCACGTGCCCCGGCCCGGCCAAGTAGAACGTTGCCGAACCGGTTGCGTTGCTGGGTACAGTCACCGCTTCTCCGGCCACCACATTCGCGGGCAGCCGCAGACCAGGCGGCGTCTCTGCCTGGGACAGGACTCGAAAGACTGAACACATAAGGAGGATGCCGCCGGCGACACGCATCTCAGGACGCACTCCGAGTGTAATGATTCACCATTACGCGAAAGCGTTGGACGTGCGAGGCCACATCCGGTGGAAGGTCGACCGCGAAAGCCTGCGGAGTCATCGGCAGCAACGCCCGGTCTATATATCCATCCGAAACCCAGATGACTTTGCCATTGTCGTCATAGCAGGTTGCTAGCACCTGCGCGATGTTCACCGTCTGGCCGCTTTGGTTCACCAGGTCGCCCGACAGGAGCTTCTTTCCCAAAGCATCCGTTTCCATGCGCTGGTTCATGACGCCGATCACCGGGTCGGCCGAGGCTGGAATGGCGGCGACCTTCGCGTCCATGCGAACCTGCTTCACCTGATTCAGCCGGAGCCGGGGGAAGTCGATCCGGTAAGGCGTGACCTGGCTCGGTAACAGAACGTGAGACACTTTATCGAAACTGCCTTCCTCGCGAAATTCCGCGCCTTTACTATCAATCAGAGCGGCATTGACGTTGACGTAGGCGGGAATCGTGTCTTCATTGACGACTTCGCCCATCACAATCACCGAATCGGGCCGCTCCACCGCATTCATGGAGATGATGCGCACCTTCGGAGGATCGATGCTGGCGGTGCCCCAGTCACCTTCGGGGCCGCGATTCACCACATCCCACCGCAGGTAGTTCACTGACATCACTTGAGCAGGAATTTTTGAGGTTTGGGAAACCGGCCACACCACTTTCCAGTCGTCCCCTTGGCGGACCATCTTCAGGTCGCGGGTATCCGATACGGAGCCCACCGCGGTTGACCAGTTCAACCTGGCACGGACCAAGGCGTCGTCGGCATTCTGGTGGACAACGCTGACTTCGACGCCCTCCAGTGTGGAGTAGGTGCGCAAGCTACCGTCGCCGCCCGCGAGGTCATAGACAAAGGCGGAGCTGTCGACTTGGTCGGCATTTGCCAGCTGGGACTGGGCCTTGGGCCAATTTCTGTCGCGCACGGCGCGGAACAGGTTTTGTACGGATTCTTCCGGACTGGCCTGGGGATGCAGACTCACTCCCGAGGCTTTGGCAGAGTTTAGCCAGCCTAAAGCAACCAGCACCAGGGTCACGGCGCACAGCGTCACTGCCAGAGGGTATTTCATTATGTCCCCTCCCGAGCATAGACCGCATCGTGAGCTGCATTATCATTTTCAAGAGATGGGATCCTCACAAGCCGCGGAGCCGTCTGGCGGTCTGGCAACAGGATGAAAAATAGGACCGCGAGAAACGCGGTGGCCATCGGCAGAATGCCCCATATCACGCCCTCCCAGGGCGCGGGCATAGCGTCGGACTCGATTGTCCTTGCCGGCGGGACATCGTCCTTGGACCAAACCGTAGTCGCCCCGCCTTCGTAAGTCTCAACTTGCCTCCACCCGGCAAACCCTAGAAGTGGATCGTAGTAAGTATCGTGGACAAAAATGTATTTCAGGCCGTAGCGATTGGCATGGTTCAACATAGCGCGCAGAGAATCCATGCCGGCGGTCCCGAAAAACTTGGCGCTGGTTAGCTGGGCCGCGCCGTAGCTCGTCATCTCAGGAAGCAATCGCGCCGAGTTGTATTCGCCATCCACACTGGGCGCGTCGGAATAAGTAGAAATCTTGGGGAGAGCATTGCCGAAACCAAGCGTTAAGTAACGATAATGGTCATGCCCGTCGCGGTTCAGGAAAGATACAATCGAACTCACATCCATGCCGCCGGTGGTGCGGAAGGGACTCAAATTCACCCAAGCCATGGCTAGACCGAAGGTCCCAACAGCCGCCCCAGATAGGCCAACTTTGGCGGCGCGTGGGTAGCGGCGTAGCAACTCCACCGCCAACAAGCCCACGATGGGCAGGGCCAGCAGCGACGCCCAAAGGGTGAAGCGCTCGAACGTCAGAATGTCAAAAGCGCGCCGCAACACCAGCTTCGGCAGAGGTGTCGTGCCGCCCAGACCAAAGATAAAGGCAAACCAGAAACTGATCAGCAAGGGTCTGAGCCGTGGCACCGCAGCGCCTCGCAAGAAGATGGAGGGCACGGCCAGAATCATGGCGCCGTAGGGAACCACGAAATAGTTAAAGCCATAGAGAAAATTCAAAAGCAAGTTAGACCGGCTGGCGTGCGGAATCGGGAGCTGCTCGATCGGGTGTTGCAGAATCGCGATCCAGTATGGCAGCAGAACTACCGCCACTCCAACTGCCATCACTCCCGCGAAAATAAATCCTCGCAATAGCACTCTTATTCCCGAGCCGCCGGCTTTGCTGCGTTCCTCACTCCAGGCCAGCCAGAGAACGGGAATGGCGAAGAAGATCGCTCCAAACAGCAGCGTGACGTGGTGCACCGCCGCCGCCGCCAGACTTAGCATGACTCCTTTCAACAAGGACCGGAATCTGTCATGCCGCACCCAGTGATAGAAATCTGGCACCGCATTCAAATAGAGAGGGGCAGACAGCATAGTGGACAACTGTCCAGCCGAGTATGTCAGGAACGCGGCGGACCCGATGAACACGCTGCCCAGGGCGGCATAGCTCGCCGCGGTATCATCCACCCAAAGTTTCGAGAAGCGATATACACCCACGGGTATCAAGAGCAGGCCCAGAAACTGCACCAGACCATACCCTGCATTTAGGCCAACGACGTAAGAGAGAAGCGCGATTAACTGATGTCCGAGCGGCGGATACGTGGTCTGAGAAAAACCCGCGAACCATTTCTCGTTCCATGGACTAAACCAGTGATGAGCGTAGTGAGACGCAAAAAAAATGTGGAAATTCGTGTCGTAGGATACTTTTGCGGGCAACTGCATGAGCAACAGAGGCCCATGCACAGCCGCGACCAGCAAGAGAATCAAAAATAGCGAGATCGGACGCCCGCCCTGACCTTTTTCAAGATTCACTGCAATCCCTCTCGGACAAACGCTTTCGGCGACGGTATAGGATTCAAAACCCCTTTCTGGGGTTTGCTCCGGTGTTCACCTCATTTCGCCTTAGAAAATCGTCCAGTAAGGGCCTTAGGCATCCGCTTCCGTTCCCACTGGCATCTGAGAGACGCTAGCGCGCCCTTACTTCAATCGTTTCCGTGTTGGGAGGTAATCAAGGCTGTGTCGCCCCGGGTAGGAGTTTTAACAGGGATACTCTTGTGGGGCTCTGCGCTTTGCTGCGCGCAGACCTTCGAAGTTGGTTCCCACGACGACGCCAAGGGCAAGTCCGGCTCCCCCAGCACCCAAAAAGGGCAGGCCCCGGCAGACCAACCATTGGGTTGGGGTTCTGGACTCGAAGTAGCGCAGCAGGCCCGCGCGGCCCAAGCGGCGTTAGCGGCGGGAGATTACGCGGCAGCCACGTCTCATGCCGAGCGTGCCGCAAAAGCGGCCCCCCAGAATGCCGACCTCTGGTTCCTGTTCGGATATGCCGCCCGCCTCAGCGGTCATTACCAGACCTCAGTGGACGCGTTTCAGCACGGCTTGTCGGTTCGGCCAGGGTCAATCCCAGGTTTGGCCGGCTTAGCGCAGACCTACGCCAAGATGGGCCGGGACGAAGATGCAAAAAAGCTGGTGCTGCAGGTAATCGCAGCTCGCCCCAACAGCGCTAGCGATCTGCAACTCGCCGGGGAACTTTTTCTTAGTTCCGATCCGCAGCAGGCATTGGAGTTGATGAAGCGAGCCGAAGCTCTCGATTCGAGTCCTCGCACCGAGTTGCTGATGGCACGTGCCTACCAGACGTTGAAACATCCTGAAGAAGCCAAGCAATATCTGGAACGAGCGCGCCGCCGCGCTCCGCACGATCCCAGCGTTCTGCGTACGGTTGCTGCATTCTATCGTGAGAACAGGCAGTACGACCTCGCGCTCTCCACGCTCCATCAAGTAACATCCAAGACGCCCGACTATTGGGCCGAGTTGGGTTACACCTATCAGCTATCCGGCAAGAGGACTGATGCGGCGGACGCTTTTGTGCGGGCCGCGAACGGAGCTAAAGGTGAAATTGGATACCAGTTGTCTGCAGCCGAAGCGCTGCTGAATGTCGGTAAGCTTCAACCCGCGGCTGAACTATTGGGCCGGGCCCAGGCGCTGGATAGCGAACACTATCGATTGCACGCCATCCGCGGCCAGTTAGCCAGCTTACAAGATCGTCCTGACGACGCCATTAAGGAATACCAGGCTGCCATAGGTCACTTGCCGGAAGCCGTCCCCGAAGGCGCGCTCTACCCCGTCGAACTGCACCTCAACCTGGCTGAGTTGTATCAGGCCTCTGACAATTCCGCTGCGTCATCGGAGCAAATTGGTTTGGCGGCCGCCCAACTCAAGAACATTCAAGCGGGACAAAGGGAGAGGCCCGAGTTCCTGCGACTACGCTCGATCATCGAAGCGAATTCCAATGATCAAGCGGCCGCCGAAAAAGATTTGCAGGAAGCCCTCAATCTTGAGCCGGGTAACTTGGCCATCATTCTGAACTATGGAAATCTGCTGTGGAAAATGCAACGCCGGGACGAGTCGTTCAAGATGTTTCATCACGCCCTCGATCTCGACCCACAAAATCGTTCAGCGCTAACCTCGCTTGGGTTTTTATCCAGAGATACGGATAATCCCAAGGCGGCGGAAGAATTCTTTCTCCGTCTCGCCAAGCTATATCCGAATGACTATATCCCTTCCATGGCGCTGGGCGACCTGTACACGTCGGAAAAGCTGATTCCGCGCGCCCAAGCTAATTATCAGAAAGCGTATCAGCTGTCGCCGAAACGGCCGTTAGTAGTGGCCCGAGGCGCCAATGCCGCGATCGAGGGGCACGATCTGGTATTGGCGAAGACGTGGCTGGATCGGGCGGATGAGCGGATGAACAGCGACCCGCAGGTCATGCGAGAGCGAGAACGTTATCTCACTCTCACCGGAAAGTATCGCGAGTCCGCGGATTTGGGATACAAGGTGCTGGAGAAACTGCCGAATGATCCTGCAGCCCCGGTTTATCTGGGATACGATCTGGTTTTTCTCGGTCAATATGAAGATGCGCTCGAGCTTTTTGGCAAGTACGAGCCCATCCTGCCCAAAGACAAAGATCTGTGGCTGATTGCGGGACACTCACACATCGCATTGGGCGATAAGAACCAGGCGCTGACCGATTTTACCGAGGCGCTGCGGCGCGATCCGACAATGGCTACCGGCTACATGAATCGTGGGTATGTGCTGAATGACCTGAAGCAGGCCGATGCCGCTTCCAAAGACTTTGAAGCTGCCATCAAACTGCGTCCCGCCTACGGGGAAGCCTATCTGGGATTGGCGATGGCGCACCTGCAACTTCACCGGGCTGGCAAGGCCGCGGGGGAAGTGAATACTGCCGAAAAAATTTTAGGGCCGTCGCGAGTAACGCACATGACCCGGGCAGAAGCATTTCGTCAGCAAATGCGTTTTCCAGATGCGGAGAAAGAATATCGGGCGGCGTTGACGTATGCTCCCAACGATCCCGACGTGGAACTCGCCCTCGCGGACACTCTCTATCGGCTGCGCCGTTACCAGGAGGCCGTTGATCTATTGCATCAGGTCGCAACAGCCAAGCATGACGATGCGGTGGTCTATGCCCGGCTGGCGCAGATTTATGCGGAGATGGGCAATCAGCAGGAGACTCAGCACAATGCTGAAGAAGCCGAGCGCCTGGCCGTCAAGAGCACGGGCAAGGAGCAAAGCGAAATCTTTCTGACCACCGGACAGGCTTTCTTAACCCTAGGACAGCAGGAGGCGGCCATGCAGCGCTTCTCTCGGGCCCTGGATGCTCCTGATGGGGATGTGATTGAGACTCGCCTCTCTATTGCGCGGCTGTTTATGCACCAAGGCCGGGAGGAAGACGCCCGCGAACAGGTAGCCTTGGGATTCGCGGAGGCTCGCGTTTCCGGCAACACGCCGATTCAGGCCGAGAACCTGGTCGAAGCGGCAGATATTTTTCTATCCACTCACCAATACGAACTGGCGATGCTGTACCTGCAACGCGCCCTCTCCGCCGGAGCCGACCAGGACGTGGTTGCGGTCCGTATGACCAATGCGTATCTGGCGCAAGGAAAGACCAAGAGCGCCGAAGTGCAACTAGCTACTGTGTCCGCTGACAATGGACCGACGCAGAACTATGACTACCTCATGGCGCAAGCGAACGTCTATCGCCAGCGGCAGGAAACCGTGCCCGCACTGATTGCTTTTGCGCGGGCCAGCGAGTCAGCCGGGAATGACGAGGCTGCGCAACAGGCGCAATTCGAGTTGGCCGCCGCAGAAGGGCGCCAGGTCAACGACACGGTGAGCTTATCGTCAAAAGCATCTTTCTCGCCGATCTTTGAAGATATCAACATCTATGTTTTAAACGCGAAACTTCTCAATCTCTCTTCGCAACAACAACTTCCGCCGCCGCGCTCCTCTTACGAGAGCCTGGGACTCGAGGACTATCATTTGCACTTCGCCGGGCTGCCGACAGTGAGCGGTTTCGTCGGGGAACGGAATGCCCGGGGTACCATTTCGATTCCCAGTAGCGACACCGTCTTGCAACGCAATACGTTCGATACTTTGTTCAACGCTGGAATCGCTCCGACCCTGAATCTAGGAAGCGCCAGCCTTTTTTTTAATACCGGCGTGCAATTCACCGTTCGGAGAGACACCGCCTCGCCTTTCGACATGAACCAGAACCTGTTCCGGCAATTTCTCTACATGACCACCAATCCGCTAATGAACTGGGTGACCATTTCAGGCACCGCCATGCGGGAAGCCGGCCCGTTTACGGAACAGAATCTGCACTCCCGAGACGCTGCCGCATCCTTGACATTCAGAGTAGGACGGCCCTGGGGAAAAACAGCGCTGATCACCGGGTATGACGTACGCGACGTACTGTTTCGGCCTTTGATCCGCGAATATTACACCACCGACATGTATGTCGGAATCGAACGCCGCATCGGTACGCGCTTTCGGTTTAACGTGCTAGCGGATTACGACCGCGCCTGGAAAGTTCAGGACAATAATTGGGCAATTGCGCAGGCGATTCGTCCAGCAGCCAGCTTCGAATACCACAAGTCTCAGCAATGGAGCTTCGAAGGATCGTTCGCCCTGTCGCGAGGCGAGGGCTTTCACACCTATGACAATGCGCAAACGGGATTTCTGGTCTCTTACATGAAACCCCTGCACGGCGCACTTCGTGAAGGCGGCCAGGAGGTTCCGGTGGCTTATCCGTTGCGCTTCTCGTTTGGTATACAGCAACAGACTTTTTACAACTTCGCGGGACACGCCAGCAGCACTTTCCTTCCGGTCATCCGGCTGGGCTTCTTCTGAGCGGACTGAGCTGCGTCGGGCCGGACGACGCACTTGAAGAAAAATGGGGCATCTCCGAAGTGCGAGCAGATCGCGCAAACTACCTCGGCTAGGGAAATGGGTCGCATGAGCGGCAATAATTCCGAACTCGTCTTGGCGCCGACAACAGCGGCAACCGGTGGCGCGACGCCTGTACTTCCAGCGCCGCGTTCACTTCGCGCCGCAATCTTGAGTGGAAGCGTGACTCTGCTGGTTGGATCAGGATTGGTGAGCGTCATCAACCTGATCTACAACATTGTCATCGCGCGCGAACTGGGTGCAACCGGGTTCGGCCATGCCGTGTCGGTTTACACCCTCTTGATGTTGCTGTCGGCGGTCACACTTTCGTTCCAGTTTGTGTGCTCCAAATTTGTCGCCAAGAGCAATTCTCTGGCCGCCAAAGCCGCGGTATATTCCGTTCTCCACCGCCGGTCCTGGCAAGTTGGCGCCCTCGTCGGAACTACACTGGCTTTGGCCAGTCCGGCAATATCCCGCTACTTCAATCTTCCCGACCCACGACTGATCTTCCTGCTCGCCATCGGAACCACTTTCTACATTCCACTCGGAGTGAGACGGGGATTGCTGCAGGGGATGTACGATTTTCGGCGGCTCAGTGTCAACTTCCTTTTCGAAGTCGTGGTAAAGCTGGGTGCGACCATCGCATTGCTGGCCCTCGGCTTCGGCGTACAAGGTGTGGTCGCGGCGGTCTCGGCCTCAGTGGTAGCGGCCTACCTGTCTGCCGGGCCCGGCCAGCAGTTGAAAGTTGTGCCCCAGGCAGGTCTTCCAGTCTCGTTTTTCGAGGGACTTCAAGCCATAGTATTTTTCGTTGGTCAGGTCATCATCAACAATGTGGATATTTTGCTGGTGAAGCACTTCTATCCGCCGGTGGAGGCCGGTCTTTATGCCGCCGTAGCCGTCGTGGGGCGGGTCGTATATATGGCTTCCTGGTCAGTGGTCAGCAGCATGTTTCCGCTGTCGGCTGGTGTGGAGCGTCCAGAACCGTATCACCGGAGCGTTGTCATCACTCCCCTCGCGCTGGTGCTATTGATTGCCGCACTGTCGTTAATTGGCCTTCGGCTGCTTCCTAATGTGGTGTGGAGGGGGCTGTTCGGAGCCAGCTTCCATCTCGGATTGCAAACCAGGTACTCGTCGCTACCAATGCTTTATGTCGCTGCCACCAGTGTGTACTGCCTCAGCGTCGTGCTTATTACCTACGAAATGTCGAGAAAGGTCGCAAGCACGGGATGGCTGCAGTTGGCGTTCAGCAGCGCCATTGGGGTGGGTATCTACTGGTTCCATGGCAGTCTGCACCAGGTCATCATGGTGCAATTAGTGCTGATGTTATTGATGCTGGTTTGCGTTTCAGTCCCATTTCTTCGTTTGGAATCCGTGCCCTATTCAGAATCGACAGCGGATCCTCGGAACCCACCCATCCAAAAGCTACGGCGGATCAGCGAAGATGAGGTGATTGCGGAGTTTCTTAGAAACGAGTTTTATCATCCCGAATTCCACCGTTACTGGGAGCGGCTGGAAAAGATTGTGCTGGCTCCCGACTTCACGCACGCAGACCAAAATGTTCTGCGACGGGCGTTGCTCTTCCGCAGACGGGGAAGGATGTGGCGCGAACTTCCCGCCGACACCCAGTGGTGGGAAGTGGAACTGGAGCCAGCGGATCTGGCGCGGGTGCGCATTTTTCCGCGTTCTCATTGGCGCAACATCGCCAATGGCAACTTTGGGCTGGCTGAAATCGCCGAGAATATCCGGACGCGGGCTCGCCGCGGATTGGACGGCACATTCCTCTCCAAAATCCGCTCCTTGAGCACCCATCTTCGTGAGGGAAGTCGAGATGAAAAGAGACTGCCAACTGTAATCCTCATGATTGGAATCGATGAGCGCAGCCCCTTAACCATCATCGAGGGAAATCACCGCATGGTTGCCGCGACACTGCTGTCCGCGCAAATCGTGTGTCAGCGGTTCCGGTTTGTTTGTGGATTTTCGCCGCGCATGGAGGAATGCTGCTGGTACAAAACAGATATTTCCACGTTGTGGCGTTACACCAAGAACACCGTCAGATATTTATCCAGCGATCGGGATGCGGCGCTTGAGGCTATGCTGTTTCGAATTCAGCAATCTCAGATCCACGAATAACATCATCCACAAGTAAAGTCTATTTCACGAAAAAGATGTCGGCCGTTTCTTGAAGACTTGCTGTTTGCAATTCTCATTCTCACAGAATTGTGACTACGGTCTTAGAGTGGCCGCGGCACTGCGATCGGAGGAGAGAAAAAAATCCAGGCGCGGGTTATTGGTTCGGGGTTGGCGCTGTTGGCTCGACCACGGGTGTGTTGTCCCGCCGCTTCAGTTGAATTGGAACCGGATGGCGGCGTTTTGCTTCTCTTTCGGCATCTATCAGCGCGTTAACTTTCCTGTCATTCTCTTGCGCCAGCTGCTCTAGCTTCATGCCCAGTACTTCGCGCCGGGTCGCAGCCGTTACGCGTGCGGCCGAGCGCTCTGCTGTCACCGCCCGCTGGTAGTACAAGTCGGCAGTTTCACGATCGCCGTCCATCTCCGACAAGTAACCCATGTTGTTCAAGGCAAAAGCATCGTTCGGATCGAGTGCAACTGCTTGCTCGAAGTACTTGCGTGCGCCTGCGCGATCGTTGCGATTGATTGCGAAAACACCCAAGAAGTTCAGTCGGGTAGTCCTGTTCTCGAGCGTATTTTGTTCTGGCAGCCGGCTCTTGACTCGCTGGGCATTTTGCGCGGAGACCTCGGTGATGGGATGCCCTTGTAGCGCACGGTCTAGTGTAACGATCGCGGGGTCCTTCGAATTCCGGCTTGCCGCCGCCTGATAACTATTGAGCGCGCCCAGCAAATCGCCTTCTTTTTCCTTGACCAGCCCCAGATTATTCAGGGTAAAGGGATTGTCCGGATCCATCTTCAGTGCTTTTTGCAACGCGTCCTCGGCATCGATCACCTGGTCCTTCTGTAAGGCACGCATCGCTTCCAGATTTGCGCGGCTCACTTGTAGGTCCCGATCCATGAACCCGGCTGCCTGGGCAACGGTCTTGCCACGCAAAGCCGCCTTATTGGATTGGTCAACCAGGGCGCCGAAAGATTGTTCACGGGCCAGAGCGTAAAACCGCTGGGCGCGGTCAACCGACCCTTCGAGTTCCGAAATGTATCCGAGATTGTTCAGCGTGAAGGGATCGTCGGGATCTAGGAGGTAGGCCTGATAAAACAGCCTCTTTGCCTTAGCCACATGGTGTTTGTTAATGGCGTCGACACCCTCGCGATTCAACTGCTGGACGGGAGTCGTGGTCGCTGCCTTGGGCAGGGTAATCCGCAAGTCTGCGGCGTGCGCAGTCCGGATAAGCAATCCCGGCACGATCGCGCAAATCACGGCGACAGGCAAAATGCGTCTCAAGAGCATGGTCATCTTCCTAGACGTGGTAAGCAGATAACCCTATTTGGATGAAAGGCCAAGCGGGAGGTTGCTCAGATGTCGTCCTTTTAAGTCGGCTCACGGGTAACTCCAGACCCAAGAAAATCATCAAAAAAGTACTTTCGAGGAGCTGATCCCAATATGATTCGCGTCCGACTTTTGAGTATAGCGATATTTCTGGCGATGCTAAGCGCAGCATGGTCGCAAACTGCCCGCAGTTCTCAATCCAATTCCCTCATGACCCCGAGGCAGCCGAGCGTGAGCACGAATTCGGCGCCGGCACCGCCAAATCAAGGGCCGGACAGACTTTTTGATCTGCCGCCACTCAAAGACAGCCATGCCAGTCTGATGGGGGGCGCCCTGGAAAGCATCGATAGGGTCCGCGATCGCCTAGTCCTCCGTCCATTTGGACGAGGCAGGCTAACGATTGCTTTTGACCCGCGGACCGAGTTCCTGCGGGGCACGGAAAAGGCGCGCGCGCAGGATATGCGTCCTGGCGAGCGGGTTTACGTTGAAACCGTACTCGACGGAACGACAATGTTTGCCAAGATTGTCCATTTGCCCACGGATACTTCTCTGGGATCGGTACAGGGCCAGGTCATCGGCTACGACGCCGCCCATGGAAGTCTGAGTATCAGCGATCGCCTTTCCACCGAGACGGCGAAATTTCGCGTAACCTCAAAAACGGTTATTACCGGCACTGGCCTGGGTCCTGGGGCGTTGGTGCAGATCAGCTTCGTGCCTGGCCAAGCACCTCCCGATGTCCGCGAGATTCGTGTGCTAATCGCACCGGGCTCGGTTTTTACCTTCTCGGGCCGGATTACTTTCCTGGATCTCGCTGGTCAACAGCTCGTACTGGCCAGCGCAACCGACGATAACAGGTACGAAATCGAATTCAATCCTGCGGTCATCGCGGCCGACTCAATAGCGCGTCTGCATGAAGGCAGCAGCGTGACCGTAGCCGCCCGCTTTAACGGTCAGAGCTACGTCGCCGAGAGTTTAACCGTCCTGTCTAATTCTAAGCAGTAGCGCGGCCGGTCTTCACGCGGAATTGCCCGAGCGTCGGTTCCAACAGCTTGAGCTTGACGAAGGGGGCCGAACAGTGGGACTTATTCGGCCGGCCAGTCATTCCAGTACGTCGCAGTGCGCGACACCACCGAAGCCCACAGGGAACGCCCGGGCAGCCAGCGGAGCAGCCGATGGACGCGAGTTTCAGGAGCAAACACCTGTCTGTGATGGTTCAAGTCGAACAGTCGCAGATATTGTCTGACCACCAGGGGCATAGTCATGCGGATGGCCGCCGCGAAATTTCGTTCCGCCATCTCACGCTGCCAATCGGGACGCTGCAGAACCGCAGTGATTGCATCCGCCAATCGATGGGTGTCTCCCAGTTCGTAAAAACAGATGGCTAGTCTCTCGGCGGCAGCCATATCACGAAATTCCGGCAAATTCGACGCGACAATGGGCAGACCGTATTCGCAGGCCAAGTGAGCGACGCCGCTCGATCCTGCTGCAGAGGTATAAGGAAGGACCAGTACACTGGCACTTCGGAACAGCTGCGCCACGTTCTCTTCGCGAACGTATCCGGTGAACTCAATTCGGGAGTTGCTAGCAACTTGCTGGGCCACGGATTCCACATAGCCGGGAGTCTCTGGATGATTTCCTCCGGCGATGATGAGTCGCACATTGGTCATCTCTGCCGAAACCTGCTCGAAGGCTTTGATCAGCGGTTCCAGTCGCTTATAGGTTCCCCATTTGCCAAAGGCCAGAATGCGATGCTCCGGATGACCCCGGCGTGCGAGATCTGGGAATTCAGGCTGCCCGCATAGGATTCCATGGGGACGAAAGTACACATTGTTTCTGCGATATTTCTCAATAAGCGCATTGCGATACGCCGGAATGAGTACCGAAATGGAATTTGCCATCAGCAATAAATGGGTTGCCACCCAGCCACCCAACCGGTAAAGCCTCGGATACTTCACCCCGGCATCGGCGAGGTTCATCATGTCCATGATCTGGTGCAGGGTGACGTGGGTATAGTAGCCGCGCAGGCGAACCAGGCCCGGAGTCAGGAAGCCACAAAACGCCGGCAGCGGCTTGCTGCCAAAGGAAGCAAATCCTATGTTGAACCACACCACATCCGGCTGCAGCTCATTGATCGCGCGGAACAGGCGAGCTGGGTTAGTTAGAGCGTTGAAGGACCAGCAGCGGATCACATGGAAACCATCTAACTCCGGCTCCGGAACGTTTAGCTGATCGGCGAGAATGGTGAGCTTGAGCCTAGGAACATTCGACAACGCCCGGGCGACGTGCAGCCCGTACTCGTTCAAACCTCCGCGACTCGGAGGAAAGGCGGTAACTAGACAGATTTTCACGCGGACCCTGCTGACCTCGAAAACGCGCTCTTTGAGAGACGTCCCAACAGCTGAAGGTAATCGAGGCCGACGCGCAAGTTGGCTTTGCTCTTACCGGCGTATCGAAGACCGAAGCGGTAGGGAACCTCAGCCACGGAGCGGATCTTTCCGCGCACCAGAATTTCCAACAGCAACTTGAAACCTTCGGGTTGCAAATGCACCCCTGCGATACAGCTCCGGCGAAGCACGAAGAAACCGGACAGAGGGTCCCGAACCCGTATGCCCGGCTTCTGCAAGGGCACCGTGATCCAAGTGCTCACGCGGGAGATGGCCAACCGCACCGGGTTCCATCCGGCGATGCCATTTCCCTCAGAGTAGCGGCTGGCGACTGCAATGTCCCGCCCGGCTTGGATAGCTGCTACTAGCGCTGGCAGCAATTCCGGCGGGTGCTGCAAGTCGGCGTCGATTACACCGAGCAGATTGGCGTCGGTGCGGTCCCAACCGTAAATTACGGCGCCAGCCAGCCCGCGGCATCCGTGCCGCACCAGCAAGCGGACGCGCGGATCCGATTTGGAATACTCGCAGACTACGGCTCCGGTTCCGTCTGTGCTGTCGTCATCCACAACCAGTATTTCGTAGTCGATTGGCAGATCATTGAGGTTCGTGCGAATGCGGTCGAGCACTACTGCTATGTTCGCTTCTTCGTTCAGCGTGGGGATTACTAGACCAAGTTTGTCGCCCATATATTTTCTTCCGCCCCAGCATTTGTCTTGCAGCCCCGGCAATCGCGCTAGCCAAGTGACTCTTGGATGGGAGTGATCGGTCAGGTGTTGTACGAGAATGCCCGTCTGACGCAGACTTTGGGCGACTCGAAATCGGTTAACAATTACGGTGCGACGCCATCAGGGCCGTCTCGATTCGGGTTTGCGTGGCATGTTTGAACATGCCACGGGGCAGCCAATGATTCTGCACCGCTATGGCAGCGTATTCATGTAGCACTGTCCATTCGTCGGCTGGGGAGGCGGAGATGGCGGTGTTTTCCACGGTACGTTCACAAAGTCAAAGAACTCCGTCATATCCATTTGGGCCGCATCGCGCTTAGTCAGGCTGGGGAGCTTGAACCGGGTTTCCACAAACTTCAGCCATGCGGTGTAGTCTGCGACGGTATGGGAGACATAGTTTTTCTTGGTGAACGGCGAAATCACCATCAGCGGCACCCGATATCCCGAGTAAACAAAGTCGCAGGTGGGGCCGGTTTGTGGAGGATAACAGTAGTCATTAGGCTTAAGATCGCTAGGCTTGATGCCGTCTGGGCTGACAAACTGTGGACCGGTTTGTGGCGCCACGTGGTCATAGAAGCCGCCGAACTCATCGTAGGTGAGGATGAACACGGAATCTTTCCAGGAAGAGCTCTGCATCAAGACATTGATCAACGTGGAAACGTACTGTGCCCCGACTTGTACGCTGCCACTGGGAGCGTTGTCATCCAAACCGGGATGTTCATCGCGACCGCTATTAAAGCCGGGTTCGATGAGGGAGACAGCCGGGAGCGTACCGTTCGACACATCGGTCATAAATTGGGAAACCGGAACAATGTTTTGCGGATATTTGCCGGCCGTAGCAAACAGGCCAATGGTACTGTCCTGCACTGGCGGCGTAGCGTAAGTCAAATCGGTGACATAAATCTTCCAGCTGATTCCAGCGCCCTGCAACAAATCAAAAATAGTGGCAGTGTTTAGCGCGGGCGAGCTCGACGGCAGCGGATAAACGTGACCAACCGATGTGGCCGCCAGCATGTACATGCGGCTCAGCTGAGTGCGCGACATCACGGGAGAAAACCAGCGGTCGGAAGTCGCGAAGTTTGACGCCATGAAATAGTAGTAGGGCAGATCGCTATCATCGTAGTAGGACATGGCGCGCCGGCCATTGACATCGGAAAACGGGGGAGTGGTATTACGCGCATCGTGCGCCGCAGTCCACACAAACCCATCGAGGCTGGGAGTAGGGGATAAAGGAGTGGTCAAGTTCCAATCTACGTGGTCTTCATTCCAAAACGGACTGGGATTCTCCTCGCACATTGAGATCATGTGAAACGAACCAACCGACGGACTGCTGCTGTCAGGCGTGCAGTCACTAGGAGGGGGAAACGCCGGGTCGCAGCCGGGATTTGCGGGCGCAGGACCTTGCAGGGGAGCAGTTCCCGAAGCCGGATTGAATTGTGGCAGCCCGTCGAACGACTGGTCTGGAATATTATTGGCGGCCCAGTACTGACGCATGGCTCCGAAGTAGTGATCGAAGCCCCGGTTCTCCTGGGCCATGAAAATCACATGGTTGACCTGGTTGATTCCTTGGGAGCCTTTATTGCCTTGCCCATTGCTTCCCACCAGCCCCACGCAGCCGTTCAATGTGACGATCAACGCTGCTGTTACCAACAGCCACAAACCGGTTCGTTGGGGAGCGCGCTTTTCTTTCATTAGGAGTGCCACCTTAGTCCGTAAAAACCTTCGTCGGCGTGCTTGAGATGAGCGCCACTATGGAACTGTTGGCTGGCGTCCGAGTGAAATCAACCAGATCGACCGGAGCGCAGTTTTCCACCCTCGATTTGTTTGTAGGGGTTTCCCCTTAGTAACTGGGCGGTGAAAGCCTGTACTACTTTCCAGTTAATACCTCTGAGTAACTAGGCTGCTGCATTCGGCCACTAAGCCGCTGCAAGACTGTTTCCGCGATGATGCGCTGGGCCCCGGGTTTGGAATCCGAAGGTACAACGATAAATCTGCCTGCCAGTTTGCTCAGCGCCAGATACGAAGCACGGTTGCTGTGCAAGAATTCGAGCGGGTACTCAGGTTTTCGAGCGCGAGCCTGAACCGGATCTACGTCCAGCAAGTAGGCTACGTCGGGATGCGGGATCATTTTCAAAAGTAGACGCACGTAGGTTCGAGTGAGAGGATGATCCAGATTGAGGTTCGCAAGCTCATCGTAAAGGTAGCGGTCGAAGATCACTACGTCGGTGCGGCTGGCGTTCGCCGTCACTATCCGAAGCGACAGGGCGTCCACGAAGTAGAGAAAGAACCGAAACCCAGTCATTGGCCGGGACCTGACATTCTTGTCCCTGCGGTTTACGGGACGGGTTGGAGTTCCGGCGCCGGACTCACCGTGAAATAACGCACGGCTCAAGAACTCGCGGAGGCCCTTGAAAGTCGCGACATCATCCCAGAAAGCAAAAACACGGACGCTGAGGCCCGCCTCGACAAGGCGTGCGCAAAGCTCCGCAATTTGCGTACTTTTTCCGGCACCATCGATTCCGGAGAAGCTCACCACATGCGTGCGCAGGTTTCTTGATTTCTGGCGAGTCATTGGGTCAAGATTCTCCCGGCTCAATGGCTGCCAGGAGGCCGGCTCGGACTGGCGCTGGAGAGCGCGGCAACGGATCCGATCGCAACTCCTGCTCCAAGCAACGCGCCGACCTTGATTAGGAGCATGCGTCTTCGTTTTTGTTTTGCGGGCGCGATCGCTGCTCCGGCGGGCTTGTAAGCGGCATCACCCGTCGTGTTTTCCACCTCGGCCGCGGCAGTGCCCGCGGGTTGCTGGGTTTTACCCTGCTGTGATTGTTGGGGGGCGGATGGCGCTGCTGGGGAAGGCTGCGCCTGGTCGGTGGTTGTGGGCTGCCCAGTGGTTGTGGACTGCACCGGGTCGGGACTTTCGGGAAGCTGATCGCGGCTGGGTTGGGCGGGCTGCGACTCTGAAGTTGGGGAGGTTGTGACTGCGCCCGGAGCCGGAGAATCACTTGGCGGCGCCTGCGGTTGCTGAACAGACGTCGGGTCTTGTTTCTCGTTTTGTTTCGGAGCGCCGGCCATAGCGGCTGGCGGAGTCAGCAGGGCCATGACCAGTCCAGCACAGATAAATCGCGTGAGCAGGGGACTCGTGACTTCCATGATTATCTCCAGACGGAGACCGCAAAATTCCCTAGTCCGC